>ERZ777003.1728-NODE-1728-length-30177-cov-5.300013_pt1 | contig 30177 bp, 24 predicted proteins | sample MGYA00374956_ERZ777003 | MGnify/ENA primary metagenome ERZ777003 (study PRJEB29302, sample SAMN06268252) | bioreactor metagenome | isolation source: Joint BioEnergy Institute, California, USA | place: USA:Joint BioEnergy Institute, California, USA | collected... | reverse complement strand
GCCTGGACCGTTACGTCGAGGGCGGTCGTCGGCTCGTCGGCGATGAGCAGGGTCGGCGAGCAGGCGAGCGCGAGCGCGATCATCACCCGCTGGCGCATGCCGCCGGAGAGCGCAAACGGGTAGTCGTCGGCCCGGCGGGCCGCATTGGGGATGCGCACGCGGTCCAGCAGCCGGATGGCCTCGCGCCGGGCGGCGCGCGCATTCATCCCCAGGTGCAGCCGCAGCACCTCGGCGATCTGCTCGCCGACCTTCATCGTCGGATTCAGCGAGGTCATCGGCTCCTGAAACACCATGCCGATCCTGCGGCCGCGGATGGCCGCCATCGGGCGCTCGGGCAGCCGCACCAGGTCAATGCCCTCGAACAGGATGGCGCCGGAGGCGATGCGGCTCTTCCGGGGCGGCAACAGGCCGAGCACCGCCATCGCGGTCACGCTCTTGCCGCAGCCGGACTCCCCGACCAGGCACAGGGTACGGCCGCGCCCGACGCGGAAGCTGACACCCGAGACCACCTCGACCTGCCGGCCGCCGATCTCCAGCTCGATGCACAGCTCCTCGACCTCGAGGACGGATCCTTCAGGCTCGCTGCGAGCCATGCCGAACCCGGCGTCGCCGTCAGCGCCGGCAGTGGCCCGGCGCGACGGGGTGGTCGGCGCCAGGGCGGCGGGCTTGCGGGTGGCGGGGGCCCAGATGGGGTAGGGAGTGGTGGCGGTCCGCATCGTCACAGACCCGGCGCCAGCCTCGGCCCCGACGCCGGGAGGGCACATCCCGGCATCGGCTCAGGCCTCTCCGACAGGGTCGGCCCGGTACCGGATCCCGCCGACGATGGCCGTCGCCGGCGCATGCCGCGGGCAGGCACGTCCGCCTGCTCCGACGGCGCCAACTTCAGCCAATTGCCCCTGTCCCCCCATCAGGTCCTCCGACCCGTCTGCTTCTGCCGGGCATAGTAAGGGGGATTGGCCCTAACGACAGGGCCAATTCCACAGAATGCAATGGAGCCAGTCCAGCACACAGATGCGCTCAGTAGCCGAGCGCGCAGCCGTCCTTGCGGTGATCGGACGCGCCCATCAGGAAGCCGCGCTCGTGATCGATGTAGACCGCCTGGCAGCCGCCGATCGGTTCGTCCAGCCAGTAGACGTCGTGACCGCGGGCCTCCAGGTCGGCGCGCACCGCTTCGCCATAGGTAGGCTCCAGGCCCAGCCGGCCGCCGAGCCACAGGCTGCGCGGCTGCTCGCTCGCGAGCTGCGGGTCGAAGCCGCGGTCCAGCACTTGCGACAGGAAGTGGATGTGGCCCACCGCCTGATAGTGGCCGCCCATGACGCCGAAGGCCATCTCGACCCTCCCGTCCTTCGCCAGCAGCGCCGGGATGATGGTGTGGAAAGGCAGCTTGCGCGGCCCGATCGCGTTCGGATGACCGGGCCGGAGCGAGAAGCCGCTGCCGCGGTTGTGCAGCAGCACGCCGGAGCGCGGCGCGTAGATGCCGCTGCCGAAGGCCTGGAAGATCGAGTTGATCAGCGAGACGGCGTTGCGGTCCTTGTCCACCACCGAAACATAGACCGTGTCGCGGTGCAGCGGGTCGTTCCACTGGGGCGCCGGCCCGGCACGATCCAGCCGGATGCCGGCGCGGATCCGCGCGATCTGCGACTCGTCCAGCAGGTCGGCCGGCGACACCGTCATATGCTCCGGGTCGGCAATGAACCGGTCGCGGGCCGCATAGGCAGCCTTGGTCGCTTCCGCCAGCAGGTGCACCCGGTCCGCCTCGCTCAGCGAGCGGTCGGAGAGGTCGAAGCCGTCGAGAATGCGCGCGATGAGGAGCGCGGCGAGACCCTGGCCGTTGGGCGGGCATTCGAGGAGGGTACGGTCGCGATAGGCCGCCGAGATCGGCTCGGCCTCGAAGCAGCGGTAGGCGGCGAAGTCCTCCTCGGTGTGGACGCCGCCGGCGGCGCGCAGGGCCGCCACCATGTCGGCCGCAACCTCGCCCTCGTAGAAGGCGGCCGGCCCCTCCGCCGCCAGCCGGCGCAGGGTCTTTGCCAGCGCCGGCTGGCGGAAGCGCTCTCCGGTGCGCGGGGGCCGCCCGCCGGGCAGGAAATGCGCGGTCGCCTCCGGATGGCGGCGCAGGCGGTCCTCGTAGACGCGCCAGTCGTGGGCCACCCGCGGGGTGATCATGAAGCCGTCCTCGGCGGCGGCGATGGCCGGGGCCAGCACCCGGTCGAGGCCGAGCCGGCCGTAGGTCGTGCTCAGGTGCCACCAGGCGTAGGCGGCGCCAGGGACAGTGACGGCATCCGCGCTGAGGTCGTCGATCTCGGTAATTCCGCGCTCGAGGAAGCGGTCCAGCGTCGCCCCCGCCGGCGCCCGCCCGGACCCGTTCACCGCCACTGGCGGCTGGCCGCCGATCGCCATCAGGGCGAAGCAGTCGCCGCCGATACCGGTCATGTGCGGGTCGATCACCGACTGCAGCGCGACCGCTGCCAGCGCGGCGTCCACGGCGTTGCCGCCGGCCCTGAGGATGTCGATCGCGGCGAGGGTCGCCTGCGGATGGGACGTCGCCGCCATTCCGTGCTCCGCGACGCTCACCGACCGGCCCGGTTTCATGAAGTCGCGTTCGATCATCGATTTCTGTCCTGGGAATGCCGGGGCTCAGCCGCGGGACGGGGGCTGGCCGTCGGACGTGCGGTGAAGGAAAGACCTTGGCCGGTGCAACGGCCACAAGGTCGCTTACCTGCAAAGTCCGGCCAACTCAAGAGCCCGTCCGGCGACGGATCGCGGGGGGCGGTCCGGTCAGAAGGCCGCGTCGATGATCTGCCGCAGGCGCGGCATCGCCCGTTCCATGTCCTTCTCCTCGACTCCGGCGTATCCCATCAGGAAGCCGCGCAGGCGGGGCTCGCCCATGAAATAGAGCGACAGCGGCGCGAGGTTGATGCCGCTGGCGATGGCCGCCTTGGCGAGCCGGCTGTCGTCCGCCTCGTCGGAGAACACGGTGGCGATCTGCATGCCCGTGCCGCCGTCGATCGGCTCCAGCCGGTGGCCGAGCTGGCTGGCCAGCAGGGTGAGGAAGTGGGCGCGGCGGCGGCTGTAAAGGCGGCGCATGCGGTTCAGGTGCTGGAAGAAGAAGCCCTGCTCGATGAAATCGGCGAGCGTCGCCTGCAGCAGGAGCGGCGCATACTGGCCGGTGATGGCGATCGCGGGCTTCACCCGGTCGGCGAGGTCCTGCGGCAGCACGATGAACCCCAGGCGCATGGCCGGGAACAGGGTCTTGGCGAAGGTGCCGACATAGATCACCCGGTCCTGGTCAGTCAGGCCCTGCATCGAGGGCAGCGGCTGGCCGCGGAAGGTGTACTCGCCGTCGAAATCGTCCTCGATGACCCAGGCGTTGGTACTGTCCGCCAGCTCGATCACCGCCAGGCGCCGGTCGAGCGGCATGGTCAGCCCCAGCGGATGGTGGCAGGACGGGGTCAGGTAGATCAGCCGCGGCGGCGCAGCATCTGTCGGGATCGACCAGCCGTCGCGGGTGACCGGCAGCGGCACCAGCTGCGCGCCGGCAGCAAGGAACGCGCTGCGCGCACCGAGATAGCCGGGCTCCTCCATCCACACGACGTCACCGGGGTCGAGCAGCATGCGGGCGAGCAGGTCCAGAGCCGCCTGGCCGCCGGTGGTCACCACGATCTGGTCCGGCGTGCAGCGCACCCGCCGCGTGGCGCCGAGGAAACCCGCGATCATGCGGCGCAGGTCGGGGTGGCCGGTGAGGTAGTGGTAGCCGAACAGGTCCTGCCCCCCGCCGCGGGCGCGGCGGGCCAGCAGGCGGCCCCAGGTGGTGAACGGGAAGCGGGCGAGCTCGGGCGTACCGGGATGGAAGGCCGCGCGCGCCGGCATGGTGCGGACGCGCGGCTGTTCAGCCATGAGCGCGCCGCGGGCGGAGAAGCCCGGCACGCTGCTGCGCGCCCCGCCACGCGCCACCCGGCCGGACCCGTCCAGCGTGGCGCGCGCGACGCGGAAGCCGGAGCCGCGGCGGCTCTCGAGCAGGCCCTCGGCCGCGAGCTGGTCCAGCGCCGTGACGACGGTGTTGCGGGCGATCTCCAGCTCGCCGGCCATGGTGCGGGTCGAGGGTAGCCGGCACCCTTCGGCGACCGCGCCGCTCAGGATCAGCTCGCGCAGCTGGTTGCAGAGCTGACTGTACAGCGGGTCCTTGCCCGATCGGTCGAGGCGGATCAGGTCGAGGGGATAGCTGAGCTGCATTGCGAAACTGGACCCATAAGATCGTCAAAAACTGGCTCTGTCAGAGGGTTCACTCTCAGCAGTAGCTTCTCCGCCGCGTTACGGCCAGAGACAACGGGGGAGGGAAGCCGGTGCCGCGTGAGACCTTGCGTTTCGCCTTGATCGGCGCCGGCTTCATCGGCCGCATCCACGGCTTGGCGCTCGGCGCGGTCAACCACGTGTTCGGCCGCTCGAGCGTGGCCGTGGAGCCGACCGTGCTGATCGACGCCGACGCGGCCGTCGCCCAGCGTCAGGGCCGGCAGCTCGGGTTCCAGCGCTGGGGCACCGACTGGGCCGCGGCCATCGACGACGTCGATGCGGTGATCATCGCGGTGCCCAGCTTCATGCATCGCGAGATCGCGCTCGCCGCCATCGAGCGGGGCAAGCACCTCCTGTGCGAGAAGCCGGTCGGCTGCTCGGCAGCCGAGAGCGAGGCGATCGCGGAGGCGGCGGCGCGGGCAGGGGTCTGCAACGGCGTCGGCTTCACCTACATGCGGGCGCCGATGGTGCAGCACGCGGTGAGGCTGGTGCAGGAGGGTGTGATCGGTCGGCCGCTCACCTTCCGCGGCTGGCATGCCGAGGACTATCTCGCCGATGGCGAGGCGCCGTTCGCGTGGCGGCTGGATGCGTCGCTGGCGGGCCGCTGCGGCGCGCTGGGTGACCTCGGCTGGCACATCATCTCGATCGCGCGTGCCCTGTGCGGCCCGGTGCGTGCGCTCAGCGGGCTGGTCAGCACTGCCTATCCGACGCGCCCGCTGCAGCCGGGAGGATCGGAGCGCCGCCAGGTCGAGAACGAGGACTGGGCCGCGGCGACCGTCCGCTTCGACAGCGGCGTGACGGGCACCATCGAGGCCAGCCGGATCGCCCACGGCCGGCGGATGGACATCGGCTTCGAGCTGACGGGCACCGAGGGCACGCTTGCCTTCGACGGCGAACGGGCCAACGAGCTCCAGCTCTATCGCGCCGGCGACAAGCCCGGCGCGGACGGCTTCCGGCGCATCCTCATCAGCGGGGCCCATCCCGACTATGGCGCCTTCCTTCCGGCGCCGGCTCACGGCCTCGGCTTCAACGACCTCAAGACGATCGAGCTCCATCACTTCCGCGAGGCGGTGGCTGCCGGCCGCAACCTGGATCCGGACCTTGGCGAGGCCGTCCGGATCGCGCGGATCTGCGAGGCCATCCATGCCTCCTCCGAAACCGGTGCCCGCGTCGATGAGCCCGAGCGGGCGTCGGCGTCGGCCGAAAGAGATCGTGTACCCGCATGAGCGTTCGCATCGGCATCAACCCCATCACCTGGACCAACGACGACGTCCCCGAGCTAGGCGGCGACACGCCGCTCGAGACCTGCCTGGCCGAGACCCGGCAGGCCGGCTATGCCGGCACCGAGCTCGGCGGCAAGTTCCCGCGCGATCCGGCCGTGCTCGGGCCGATCCTCGCGCAGTACGACCTCGCGCTGGTGTCCGGCTGGTGGGACGGGCGCATCCTGGAGCGGGAGGTGGAGGAGGAGTTCGACGCGATCCTCCCGCACCTGACCCTGCTGCGCGAGCTGGGCGCGAAGGTGGTCGTCTATGCCGACACCTCGCGCGGCCGCCATGGTGCCATCTGGCGCCCGATCTCCGAACGGCCGAAGCTGGCCGAGGACGAGTGGGCGGACTACGGCCGGAAGCTCACCGCGCTCGCCGAGCGCATGGCCGATTTCGGCATCGCCATGGGCTTCCACCACCACATGGGCACGATCATCGAGACGGACGCCGAGGTGGACCGGCTGATGAGCGTAACCGGAGAGGCGGTGGGACTGCTGTTCGACAGCGGCCATTCCAGCTTCGCCGGCGGCGACCCGGTGGCGCTGGCGACCCGTCACGCGCGGCGGATCAACCACGTCCACTGCAAGGACGTGCGCCGGCCCGTGCTGGAGGATGCCCGCGCGCGCGACCGCAGCTTCATGGACTCGGTCCTCGACGGCATCTTCACCGTGCCCGGCGACGGATGCGTCGATTACCCGATCATTCTGCGGGCGCTGAAGGAGGCCGGCTACAGCGGCTGGCTGGTGGTGGAAGCGGAGCAGGATCCCGCCAAGGCCCACCCGCTGACCTATGCGCAGATGGGCTATCGCAACCTGAAGGCGCTGGCGGAGCAGGCCGGCTTCGTGGTCGAAGAGCGGGACGCCGCCGCCTGAGCAGGGGCCGCGGGGGCGGGCCGCCCTGCGCTACTGCGCGGGCGCGGCCCGAACCCCCGTCAGTCGGAGTGCATCGTCGAGGGGAACGACCTCGGCGTATTTCTGACGCATGTCGAACAGGTTGGCCTCGTGCGGGCCCAGCGCCCGGTCGCCGACGCAGTCAGACACGACCAGCGGCTCGAGCCCGCAGTTCATCGCATCGAGGACGCTCGCGCGCACGCAGCCGCTGGTGGTGCAGCCGGCGATCACCAGCGTCCGCACGCCCCGCTGCATCAGCCAGCCCTGCAGGTTGGTGCCGGCGAAGGCCGACGGCAGCGTCTTGCGCACCACCAGCTCGCCTGCGACCGGCGCAAGGGAAGGGACGATCTGCGACAGCGGCGACGTCTCCGTCAGCCCCAGCAGGCCGGGCACCTTGCGCGAGAAGACGTTGGCGTCGCTCCGGTCGTCGGCGAAGACGATGCGCGAGTGTGCGATAGGCCAGCCTTCCTGGCGGGCCGTCGCGAGCAGCACCCGGGTCTGCTCGATGGCGTCCGGGATGTTGCCGCCGCCGAAGTGGGCCGGGTCTGCAAAGCCGACGACGAAGTCGACGATCAGCAGCCCGTAGGGCGGCGGCAGTTCGAGGGAGCGGCCGAAGCCCTGACGGTCGTAGACCTCAGCGTCGCCGGTTGCCCCGTCCGTGCTGCTCACCGCTCCCTCCCTTCAGTCACGCCGCGTTGCGCCACGCGTACTTGCCCGACAGCAGCTCGCCGGCGTTGGGCACGACGGCCTTCAGCCCCAGCGAGGTCAGGAGCTGATGCGCCGTGCAGGTGGCAGCCGACACTACCGGTACGCCGGCCATGCGCTCGACCACGTCCACCGCGGCCAGCGACGGCATCTGTACGCAGGCCGACAGCACCAGCGCGTCGACGCCCTTGAGGTCGAGCCGCTTGTGGATCTCGACCAGCGCCATCGGGTCGCGCGCGCCGACCTCCAGGTTGTCGGGGATCCCCAGTGACACGTAGTCCTTCACGGTGACGCCCTCGGCCTCGATGTAGCTGATCACCAGCCGGGTCAGCTCCTCCATGTAGGGGGCGATGACCGCGATCTGCTTCGCGCCGAGGCGCCGCAGGCCCTCGATCAGGGCGCCGGCGCTCGTCACCACCGGTGCCGGTGCCCCGTTCTCGGCGGTGATCCTGTGCAGGCGCTCCTGCGAGACGCGGTGGTAGCCATGCCCCATGCTCATGATGGCGACGAGGCAGGCATAGCCCAGCGCATCCACCCGCGCGTCGGACAGCTCCAGCGCGCAGCGGCCGGAGTCGGCGTCCATCCGCTCCAGCTCCTCCTTGGTCACCTTCTTCATCCGCATCCGGCTCGAATGGAAGGTGAAGCGCTCCGGCTCGATCCCCTCGCGTGCGCGGAGCATCGCGGGGATCTCCGTCTCCATCGTGGTGTTGGAGCTGGGAACGATCTGGCCGATCCGGATCGTCTTCATTCCGCAGCCTCCGCCGCCGGGGCCCGCCCGGACACGACCTTCCCGTTCTCGACCACCGTCCGTCCATCCAGACGCACGGTGCACTTGCGCATCGGAACGTCCAGGTGGCAGGCGGTGACGCGGGTGCCGCCGCCCTCGTTGTTCGGCCCGAGCGAGAAAAGGAAGTTGCCGGCGAAGGCACGGGCGTCCATGCCGAGCGTCGCCTCGCGGTCGTAGAGGGCCAGCGTGGACCAGCGGGCGCGGGTTTGCAGGCCCCAGCCGACGTGCGAGACGGCATAGGCCTCGGGGTCGTTGAACGACTCGATGTAGTCGATCAGCAGTTCAGCATCGATGCCGCCCCTGATGTCCCGCACGTAGCCCTTCTCGATGGTGAGCTCGATCGGGGTCGAGAGGTAGTACTTCTGCGGCAGCAGGATGTCGCCCACGTCGAAAACGACGCGCCCTTCCGCCGACCCTTCATTGGGATAGACGGCCGAGAAGCCGCTCGGCCAGTGGTCCCAGCGGCCGGGCAGGTCGACGAAGCCGTACTCCCGTACCACGTGCAGGTCGCCCAGGCGGAAGCGGACGTCGGTGCCGGCGGCGGAGGTGACGTGCATCTCCGACGCCTTCTCGAGCATTGCGGCCGCCTCGTTGACCATGTCGCGATCGGCCTCGGTCGGCACCATCCGCACCAGCACTTCGGGCGGCTCGACCGCCAGCAGGATCTTGGTGCCGCTCTCGAGGATCTCCGCCTGCTCCGGCGAGAACAGCAGCGTCATCAGGTCGAGGACGAGGTCGCTGGCCTTCAGGGCGGCGATGGCGGCCGGGTTGCCGGTGAGCGGCGTGGTCCCGAGATAGGCGAGGCTGTCCCGGCTGAGGGCCTTGTCGGCGTTCACCGGCGGCAGGTCGAGCCGGTTGACCCTGGCGCCGAGCATTCCTGCCGCGGCGATCGCGGTCCCCATGGTCTGCGGATGCGTCGCCTGGCTGGTCAGCACGGTGACCACCTGGCCCTCCTGCAGGTTGGAGAGCCTGAGGACCCTGGTCCAGGCGCTGATCAGCTCGGCATCGCTAACGGGCATGATGTGCCTCCAACATGGAATGAGCGTGAACCCGCGGTCAGGCCGCCGGTTTGAAGAACTCGACGACCAGCTTCACGAAGCCGTCGAGATCGTCCCAGGGGACCATGTGCCCGACGTGGTCGAGGCGGATCGTCTTGATGTTCGGGTTCAGGCTTTCGAGCTCTGCCTGCTCCTCCGGAAGGATCAGGTCGGCCTGGCCGGCGGCGATCACCAGCATCGGCTGCTGGATGCTGGGCAGCTCGGCGTGGAAGTCGTCCTCGAGGAAGTCCTTCCGGATCTGGATGATCGCGCGCGGGTCGCAGGTGTGGATCCACTCCGTGCGCAGCAGCAGGTGCTCGTCCGACCACCGCGGGAAGTACTGGCGCATCTGGTCGATCGTCATGTCGCCGCGCGCCCCGGCCTCGATCTGGTCGGTGAACCACGCGTCTGTCTGCGGGAAGCCGCGGCGGCCGGGGCCGTTCATCGGCGGATCGACCAGCATGATCTTGCTGGGCGTGGCGCCGTACCGGGCGACGGCCCGTGGCACGATGCGTCCGCCCATCGAATGGCCGATCATGCCGTAGTCGGTGAGGCCGACCGCCTTGGCGAACGCGGCGGCGTCCGCTCCGAGGGCGTTGATGCCGTAGTCGAGGTGGTCGCCCGCCTCCGACAGGCCGCGGCCGCGGACGTCGATGATGTAGACGTCGAACTGCTCGCCGAGGCGCTGGCCCACAAAGTCCCAGGTGATCGCCGGGCTGGTGATGCCCGGCACGATCAGCAGCGCAGGGCCCTTGCCGCCGTAGCGCAGGTAGTGCTGGCGGATGCCGTTGGCGCGGACGTTGGCACCGTAGAGAAAGGTACTGCTCACGAGGTCGTCTCCTGAGTGCTTGCGTGACCGATCGGCTGGTGATGCCGGGGCGGCGTGCTGTCCGACCGCCCGCCCTGGGCGGCGCCGAAGCTGGTGGCGTCGTAGCTGTAGACCCAGTCGGCCTTCACGCCCGAATTGCGCGGTGACACGATGCTGCGGATCCGGTAGTCGAGGTTCCGGATCGCCTGCTGGAAGCGCGTCGGCAGGTGATAGGTCCGGCCGCGCTCGCGGGATTCCAGCTGGACCCTGCTGGTCCGGGGCCGGCGCTCGGCCTCGTAGGCCTGCAGCGCCCGGGCCGGCTCGCTACGGTTCGCGTCGAGGCAGGCAGCGAGCACCCAGGCGTCCTCGATGGCCATGGCCGCTCCCTGCGAGAGGAAGGGCAGCATCGGATGGGCTGCATCGCCCAGCAGGGTGACGTGGCCGCGGCACCACTGCTGCATCGGATCGCGATCGAACAGCCCCCAGCGGAACACGTGATCGACGTTGGACAGCAGCTTCTGGACGTTCGGATGCCATCCCGGAAAGGTCGCCTGCAGCTCGGCGCGCGTGCTGGGCACGTTCCAGCCTTCCTCGACCCACTTCGGCGATTCGGCGACGGCGACCAGGTTCACGCTGCGGCCGCCCTGCACGTAGTAGGTCACCACGTGGCTGCGCGGCCCCATCCAGATCGAGTTGTTCGGGCGGACGTAGTCGACCGGTCCGCCGACCGGAATCAGCGCGCGGAAGCACATGTGCCCGGTGTAGCGGGGGGCATCATTGCCGAACAGCGAGGCGCGAACGGTCGAGCGGACGCCGTCCGCGCCGATGATCACGTCGGCCTCGAACTCCTCGCCGTCGGCGAATCTCGCCACCGGCGTGCCGTTGACCTCGTCGACCCCGATGCAGGTCTTGTTGAAGGACGTGATCGCTTCCGGCAGGTCCGCCGACAGGACGTCGAGCAGGTCGGACCGGTGAACCTGGACGTAAGGCGCGCCGTAGATCCGCTCGAAATGACCTTTCAGCGGGGTGCGGAAGTGCTGGCGCCCGGTGCGCCAGTTCAGGGCGACGATAGCCTCGGGCAGGAAGCCTACCTTCAGGAAGCGGTCATAGAGGCCGAAGGCGCGAATGACCTTCACCGCATTCGGCGTCATCTGGATACCGGCGCCGACCTCGGAGAACTCCGGGGCCCGCTCGAAGAGGCGGACCTCCAGGCCGCGTTGCAGCATCGCGGTGGCCGTCGCAGCGCCGCCGATGCCGCCTCCGATGATCCCCACACGCAAACGTCTGGTCATCATTCCTCCAAATCGTGTCCGGCGCTCGATTTAACTGCACGACCAATTAATTGTCGAGGCCGGCCCGCGGATTGCTCCGCGGCCTCCAGTTCCTAGCTCCGCCAGCGAAGGGCGCGCTGTTCCAGCTGCTGGAGCACCAGGCGCTCCACGATCTGCATGACCACGCAGAACATGATCGCGACCGCGAAGGCGGGCGCCATCCGGAACATGCTGAAGTCGTGATAGACGCGGGCCCCGATGCCGGTGGGCTGGGCGAGAGCCTCGACCAGGATCACCACCTTCCAGGACAGCGCGAACGAGAAACGCCCCGCGGTGATCAGCGCCGGCACCAGCTGCGGCAGCAGCGTCGAGGTGAAGGTGCGCCACCGGCTGATCCGGTAGACCTTCGCCATCTCGTCCAGGGTGGTGTCGCGGGCCTGGACGCTGGAGCGCACGATGTTGGCGACGAAGGGCGTCACCACCAGCGACAGCGCGACGATGCCAGTCACCTCGCCCGTGCCGAGGCCGAGGATGGCGAAGATGATGTAGACCGGGTCCGGAACTGCCAGCATCAGGGCGAGGAGGGGCTGGAAGAAGGCCTCCACCCGCTTGTCGAGGCCGACGGCGATGCCGATGACGGTGCCGATCAGCGTCGACGCAACGAAGGCGGTTACCAGCCGTTCGGCGGTCGCCACCAGGTCGCGGTAGAGCTCCGGGGTCCCGAGCACCTTCCATGCCGCCTCGACCGTTGCCACCGGGCTCGGCACCCACGGATGCAGATGGGCCGACAGCACGAACCAGAGGACCAGGATCAGCGCGAATGCGATCAGGGCGCCGAGCAGCTTCGTCATGGCCGAGCTCTGCGGCAGAAGGGCCCGTCGCCGGCGCGGCGTCGCAAGGCCGATCATGCGCGGGGAAGCGTCGATCTGGGACATGTCAGGCCGCTTCCGCCCGCTTGCGGTCGTCCAGGCCCCACGCGTCGAGCACGCGCTCGACCACCTCGGCCTCGATCTGACCGATCCGCGAATCCTCGTAGAGGCGGGGTCGCTCGATATCGACGACCTTCTCCTCGAACACCCGGGCCGGGGAGCGGGTCAGGATGATCAGACGATCGGCCAGGAACACCGCCTCGCGGATCGAATGGGTGACGAAGATGACGGTGGACCGGGTGCGGGCCACGATCGAGCTCAGCTCGTGGCGCATCGTGCGCGCGGTCACTTCGTCGAGCGTGCTGAACGGTTCGTCCATCAGGATGTAGGACGGCTCGATCACCAGCGCGCGGGCGATCGAGGCGCGCAGGCGCTGGCCGCCGGAGAGCCGCATCGGCCACGAATCGATGAACCGCGAGATCTGGAGGACGTCCAGCAGGCTGCGGATCCGGCCATCCCATTCCGCCTTCGGAATGCCGGCCGCAGCGAGAACCAGCTCAAGATTCTGCCGCACCGTGCGCCAGGGCAGCAGCCGGTGGGTCTGGAACACGTAGCCCAGCCGCGGAAGCGGCTGTCCCGACCGGTACAGCACCTGGTCGTTCACCGACACGGATCCGTGCGTGGGCGGGAGCAGACCCGAAAGAACGTTCAGCATCGTCGACTTGCCGCACCCCGAGGGGCCGACCACGCAGACGATCTCTCCGCGGCGCACGTTGAAGGCGAGGTTGGAGATGGCCGGCACATTGCCGTAGGAGACGCTGAGGTCGTCCACCCGGATGACGATATCGCTCATGCTTCCGTCCACTGTTCGAATTCCCTGGCGTGGGCGCCCTGCGCCCGGCTCAATCGCAACGGCGGCGGCGCCCGTCAGCGCGCGTCCCGCCACCTGAAGACGCGCCGCTCCGCCGGCCGCAGCACGCAGTATTCGGCGAACAGCACGACGGCCATGAACAGCAGCAGCCAGAGGTGGACCTCCAGGATCCGGAAATACTCCCAGGCATAGCTGAACTGGATGCCGAAGCCCTCGGTGGCTGCGCCGAAGATCTCGACCACGACAATGATCTTCCACGCCAGCGCATGCGCATTGCGCAGCGCGGCGAACATGTAGGGGGCGATGAAGGGCCCCAGCACATGGCGCATGTGGGCCCAGGTGCTGAGGTGATAGATCTGGGCCATCTGGTCCAGCTCGCGGTCCGCGCTGCGCAGGCCGTCGAGCAGGCCGGTGGTGACATAGGGGAAGGTGACGTAGGCGACCACGGCCACGTAGCCAATCTCCGAACCGTGGAAGATCGACAGCGACACGATGGCCGCGATGGCGCTCGGCGTCCGCAGCGCGAGGGTGACGTACGGCGTCAGCGTCTCCTTCAGCAGACCCTGGCGATTGATTGCGAAGGCCATCGCCGTGCCCAGCACGACCCCCGCTAGCAGGCCGCCGAACACCCGGGCCACTGAGATGCCGACGTTGACCCAGGTGTCGCCCGAAGTGAGGAAGGCTGGGAGTGCGCCGACGACCTCGACCGGGTCGCCGATGAAGTTGGTGAAGTGGTAGCCGAGGAACCAGGCGGGCACCAGCAGCACGACCGCCAACACCGACCACCCGATTGTCCTGCCTGTGCTCATCCCGCCATTCCGCTCGTTCGTCGTGGCGCGCCGCTATCGGGCGCGGCCTGTCGCTTCCTGCCGGATCCCTGCGGGCCGGCATCGGCGCCGGCCCGCAAGGCCCTGGTTCTATCGCCTACTGGGCGAAATAGTCCTCAAGGACGACCGCCACGTTCTCGGGCACTTCCTCGATCGGGCCACCCTCGCGCGCCAGGCGCTCGAGGAATCCGTGGGCCTTCCGGACGTTCTCGGTCGTGTAGTCGTCCGTGAAGTAGTGGTAGCTGCGGCCGTGCTCGATGATGAGGTTCAGAACGGCCTCGTCCTGAACGCCGATCGAGCTGCTGAGATACGGCTCGCGCAGGATCTCGTAGTCGGACTCGATGATCTTCAGGGTCGCCTCACGCAGCGCATCCCGCACCGCGAGGGCCAGCTCCTGATTCTCCATCAGCCATTCCTCGCGCGCGGCGAAGGTGGCGAACCAGGGCGAGAATCCCTCGTAATAATCGCGATAGGCGTCGAGGCTGTGCATCAGGACGCGGCCGTCCGTCTCGACGATCGCAGCACTCAGCAGCGGCTCGAAGTTGAAGATCGCCTCGACCTCGCCGGAGCCGAGCAGCGGAACTAGCGCCGCCGGCCCGACCTGCTGCAGGTCGTAGTCGGTGGCGACGTCGATGCCGTAGAGGTCCTGGAGGATCAGGCGGATGTAGGTGGTCGTCCCGGAGTCCATGCCGAAATGACCGACGCGCTTGCCGACGAGGTCCTCCGGCGTGGCGGCTTCGGAGCCGCCTGGGACGATGATGCCGGTGTAGATGCCCGCGTTGGCGTAGAAGACGGTGGCATCGAAGCCCTGGAGCCGGGCCGCCGCGACGCCGATCATGTCCTCGTCGAGACTGACCTCGAAGTTGCCGACGAGGAAGCTCTGGAACCCGCCGGACATCCCCATCAGGTCGATCTCGGCCTTGAAGCCGTGCTTCTCGTCCAGCTTCTCATGCTCGAGGATCAGCAGGGGCAGGGAGCTGATGCTGCCGCCGACACCCTGGATGCGCACCACCGGCCGGTCGTCCTGCGCATAGGCTGCACCCGAAACCAGGGCAACGGCCGCGCACATCGCGGTGCCAATGCCCGCGTATCTGGCCAAACCCATAGAAAGTCCCTCCATGCTTCGTGCTGTAACGGTTGTCTGGTGGGCCCGTGCTCGCGCCCTACGTCCTCCACGGCTGGGGGTTATTGGGCGGCCGGCCAATTAATTCCTTATGCGAGGTTCGCCACCCACATCAAGAGCGAATCGCGCCGAAGAGAGCCCGTTCGCGCGTTTCTCTTTCCGGTTGCGGATCGCGGTGGAGAATCGCCTGTCAGGCCGTGGCGATGCCGCGGGTCAGGACGCTGACCAGTTCGTTCACGATGACATCGGTCTCCGACTCCGCATCCATGCCGGGCACCAGCTCGTCCAGGCGATGGGTGCCGGAGAACAGGAAGACCGTGGCGCCCACGATCAGCAGCAGGCGCGAATAGACCGCCGCCTTGCTGAGGTGGGGCAGGGCCTTCTGCAGGGCCGCCGCATAGGCGTGAGTCGACGCGTCATAGGCCTTGCCGCGCAGGGCGTTCGACAGCTCCTTCGATTCGGTGTGCAGGCCCCACTGCATCCGCAGGAAGGTGGCTCCCTCCCGGCTGCGCCGCATCTCGATCAGCGGATCGAGAAACGCGCGGACCAGCGCCTCGGCGTCGGTGGCCTTGCCGGCCTGTTCCAGTTCGCGCAGCTTGTCGAGGCGCGCCTGGGATATCCCCAGCGCCTTCCCCATGTAGACTTCCTCGTAGAGCTGCCGCTTGCTGCCGAAATAGTAGTTGATCAGCGCAGTGGTGACCCCGGCGGCCTCGGCAACCTGGCGCAGGGACGACCCGGAATAGCCGAGGTCGGCGAAGACCCTCAGGGCCGCCTTCAGGATTTCCTCCCGCAAACCGCTCTGACCTTCCGGCCGCCCGGGCCCGGTCCGCCGCTTCGCCGCCTTGGTCATTGGCTGCATCGTCGTTCTCCTTTGGACGGCTGCTGCGCTATAGCGGCCCGCCGGCCCACGGGCAAGATCGGCAGCAGTGTCTGCGACGACAACGCCTGCGCCCGGCTCCCATGACAATTAACTGGTGGGCCAATTATTTTTCGGGCTAAACTGCATCGCCGTCCTGTCCCTGACCAGCATAGAGGTTGCCGATGAAGACGATCACCCTTGGTCAATCCGGTCCGCGCGTGGGTGTCGTCGGCCTCGGGTGCTTCGCCATGTCCGGCGCCTACGGCCCTGCGGACGAGACGGAATCGATCGCGACGATCCACGCCGCCCTCGACATGGGCATCAATCTCATCGACACCGGCGACTTCTATGGCATGGGGCACAACGAAAGCCTCATCGGGCGGGCGCTGCGCGGGCGGGCACGGGACCAGGCCGTGCTGTCGGTGAAGTTCGGCCTGATGCGCGCGCCCGACGGCAGGGCGCTCGGCTACGACGGGCGTCCGCGGTCGGTGAAGAACTTTCTCACCTATTCGCTCCAGCGCCTCGGCGTCGATCATGTCGACATCTACCGGCCGGCGCGGGTCGATCCGGACGTGCCCATAGAGGAGACGGTGGGCGCCATCGTCGAGCTGGTCGAGCAGGGTTACGTGCGTCACGTCGGTCTGTCGGAGACGCCGCTCGACGCGATTCGCCGGGCCTGCGCCGTCGCCCCGATCTGCGACGTGCAGCTCGAATACTCGCTGATGTCGCGCGGCATCGAGCAGGAGATCCTGCCCTACCTGCGCGAGAACGGGATCGGCGTGACCGCCTACGGCGTGCTTTCGCGCGGCCTCCTCGTGGGAACGCTGCCCGACGCGCGCAACACCGGCGACATCCGCGTCTCACGCCTGCCGCGGTTCAAGGGTGCCGAGAAGAACCTGAAGCTCGCGGACGCACTGGCGCGGGTGGCGGCCGAGCTCGGCATCACGTCGGCGCAGGCGTCGATCGCATGGGTCCTGTCCCGCTACGAGGGCATCGTCCCGGTCATCGGCGCACGCCGGCGCGACCGGCTGCAGGACGCCGCGGCCGCGCTGGCGCTCCGGCTTTCCCCGGACCAGCTCGCCGCCATCGAAGCCGCCGTTCCCGCCGACCAGGTCGCCGGCACCCGCTATGACGAGCCCCAGATGGCCCACCTCAGCGTGGCGTGAGACGACGCCTTCCGCCGGCCGCGACGGCGCGTCGCGCGGGAGAGCCGGCGCGCCTGCCTGCGCAGCTTCCTACAGGATGTCGCTCGCGTCGGTGATGCCCAGGCGCTCGGCGCTGCGCACGATGTGCGACTGCATGTAGTAGCGTGCCTCGTCGGGGTCGCGGCGCCGCAACGCCTCCAGGATGCGCTCGTGCTCCGCCACCGGCTCCCATGCGCGGTTGTACTGGGACTCGTACATGCGGACCGCGTGCATCACCAGCGGCCGGAAGGCGCGGTGGAGGTCCGTGAACAGCCGGACCCCGGCGAAGCTCACGATCATGTGATGGAATTCGAAGTCGGTCGCCGCGCTGGCAGCGAGGTCGGCCGCGCGGGTCTGGCTCTTGAAGCTGCCGAGGTTGCGCTCGAGCATGTGGATCTGCTCGTCCGTGATACGCATTGCGGCGAGTCGGGCGGACTGGCTTTCGAGCAGGTGGCGGAAGCGCGAAATCTCGAGCTTCGAGTAGGTGGCGTTGGCGGAGATCACGTCCATGCCGCGCATGATCTCGGCCAGTCCATCCGGTGCGCCGGCCTCCGCCGGTTCGGATTTCGGCTCGGGACGCGCCAGCCAGTAGGTGCCGCGTCCTGGCTCCGTGCGCAGCATGCCCGCCGCTTCCAGCTGCGACAGCGCCTCGCGCACGGAGGTGCGGCTGACGCCGAGCAGGGCGGAGAGCTCGCGCTGCGACGGCAGCCGGCCGTCCTCCTTGATCTCGCCGGCGGCGATCATGTTTTCGATCTGCCGGGCCACGATCTTGGAAACCGGGGCCCACTGGGTCTTTTCCACTGTCTGCACCACCATGCCTTGCCTTCTTTGCCCGGTCCGCCTTCCGGCGCGGAACTGGTCTGTCCGGACAGTCCGCGTTGCCTCGAACTACGCCCGAGGAGCCGCGGTCTGCGTGCGATGATTCGCCGTTGACACGTCTCAACGCCATACTAGAGTGGGTGTACCCAAGGGAATGGTAGTCCATATCGCATGGACGAACCACACTCCCTTTGGCCCAAGTGGTCTAACCAGTCGGACCAATGCGTGCGCCCGCGACTGCGGCTTCGGATGAAGCGGTGCCGACTGCCAGCGTGGAGGAGGGGGGTTCGCAATGAAACAGCACAGCCAGTCACGAACCTGGCGAACGGGATTCGCCGCCGCGATGGCGGCACTGGCAATCCCGGCGGCAGCCGCGGCGCAGGACACCGTCAAGGTCTATGTCAGCGCCGGCTTCGACGGGAACACGTGGATGGACGCGTCGCTGAACCTGCTGCGCGCCATCGCCCAGACCAGCGCCTACAGGGATCGCGTCGAGCTGGAGATCCAGTCCGCCCGCGGTGACGCGCAGGTCCAGCAGCAGCAGATCAACGCGATGGTGCAGGCAGGCGCCGACATCATCATCGCGTGGCCGATCTCGCCGACCGCGCTCAACCGTTCGGTCCGCAATGCCTGTGCCCAGGGCGTCATCTTCATCACCTGGGACGCGCAGGTGACCGAGCCGTGCGCCTACTATGTCGGCATCAACCAGGAGTGGGCGGGCGCCGGTCCGGCAGAGTGGCTGGCGCAGACGCTGAACGGCGAAGGCAACATCATCTTCATGGGCGGCATCCCGGGGACGATGGTCGATACCCGCCGCAATGAAGCCGCCAAGGCCGTGTTCGCGGAATACCCGGGCATCCAGATCATCGCCGACACGCCGAGCATGTGGAATAACGCCACCGCGCGCCAGAAGCTCGCGGAGATCGTGGCGGCCCGCGGCTGGGACGCCATCGACGGCGTGTGGACGCAGACCGGGTGCTACGAGTTTGCCCTGCTGCAGGTGGAAGCAGGACGGGAGGAGTTCCTGCCCTGCGCCGGCAACGGGTCCAACGGCGAGCGCGTGGTGCAGCTGCCTGCCGGTTCCACGGAAGGGGCGCTCGGCGTGCCGGGCGTCTCGATGGGCTCCCCGCCCTGGGCCGCGCCCCATGCGTTCAAGCTCGCGATGCAGATGATCGACGGGGCCGAGGTGCAGAAGTACACCGAGATCCCGATGCCGCTGGTGCGCAGCGAGGACACCGTGCTCTGCGAGACGGCGGACCGTGCCGAGCTGGTCGAGAAGGACTGGACCTGCAACGCCGTGCCTCTGGACATCGCGCCGGCCAACTACTTCATCGACGTCTGGAGCAAGGAAGTGCCGGAGCTGGATCTGTACTCCGCTCTGAACGGCACCGTTCCCGAAGGCCAGTAGGCGTATCCGTCATGCCGCGGACCGGCCCCGCCCTTGGCGGTGGGTCGGCCGCGGCAGCGACGCCGTATGGCGATCAGAGGTGACATGACGAGCCGCGACACCGGCGGCAGCGCAGCCGCCGTCAGCATTTCCGGGCTGACGAAGCGCTACGGGTCGACCATGGCGCTCGACAACGCGGGATTTGATGTCCGGGCCGGGGCAGTCCACGCCCTGCTGGGCGAGAACGGCGCGGGGAAGTCCACACTGGTCAAGACCCTGAGCGGCCTGACCCGGCCGGATTCAGGCACGATCTCCCTGTTCGGCACGCCCGCGACGATCCGGTGCCCGCGCGACGCCCACGATCTCGGCATCCGCACGGCCTTCCAGGAGATCTCCCTAGTGAAGGACCTGAGCGTGGCCCGCAACTTCCTGCTGATGGAAGAGCCTCGGGGTCCGCTGGGTCTGGTGGCCCGCCGCCGGCTGGAGGCCATGGTGGCGGCAGAACTTGAGCGGTTCGGCCTGTCGCACATTGACCCGCGCGCGCGGGTCGGTGATCTGGAGCTGCCGGTCCGCCAGAAGATCGAGATTGCCCGCGCCGCCAGCCGGAATCCGCGCGTGCTGCTGCTCGACGAGCCGACGGCGTCGCTGTCGGGGCACGACGTGGCGTGGCTGGCCGAGATCATCGTCGGCCGCCGGGAGGCTGGCCAGACGACCCTGTTCATTTCTCATCGCATGCAGGAAGTGCGGGAGCTCTGCGATACCCTCACCATCCTGCGCAACGGCAAGGCCGTCGGCACCTACGACGCGCGCGAGATCACCGACGAGCAGGTGATCGAAACCATGATCGGCCGTTCGCTGGATGTCGTCTTTCCGGCCAAACGCCCGGCGCCGGCGGTACGGACCGAAACGCCCGCCCTGTCGGTCGTGGGGCTGCGCGCGGGCCGGCAGCTCGCCGACGTCACCTTCGATCTTCACCCCGGCCAGATCCTCGGCGTCGGCGGGCTGGAGGGGATGGGCCAGCGCGAGCTGTTCCTGTCCCTGTTCGGCGCGGCGCCGCTCGACGGCGGGGAGATCCGCGTCCGCGGCGAGCCCGTGGTGCTGCGCTCGCCCGCCGACGCGGTGCGGCGCGACATCGGCATCAGTCTGGTGCCCGAGGAGCGGAAGACCGAGGGGCTGTTCCTCGACCTCGATGGCCGGCAGAACGCGAGCCTTCCGTCGCTCGACCGTTTCGTCCGCGCCGGCTTGGTGCGGGCCCGCAGCGAGGAGGCAGCAGCCTGGGGTGTGCTGCGGCAGGTGCAGGTGCCCGACCGTGCGATCCACCAGCCGGTCCGCCAGTTCAGCGGCGGCAACCAGCAGAAGATCGTGCTTGCCAAGTGGCTGCTGACCGGAAGCCGGATCCTGCTCCTCTACGACCCGACGCGCGGCGTCGATATCGGAACGAAGGCCGAGATCTACCACCTGATGCACCGCTTCGCCGGGGAGGGTGGCGCGATCCTGCTCTACTCCAGCGAGGTGGGAGAGTTGGTCAACCTGTGCGATGACGTGCTCGTGCTCTACCGCGGGCGTGTTGTGGAGCGACTGGGCGGCGACCGGATCAGCGAGACGGCAATCATGCGCGCGGCGCTCGGCAGGGGCCGGGCGGAACCGGCGAATCAGCCGGCGGCGGCCCATGTCCACTGACGTTGCGCTGCGCACGGGGTCTCCGCTGGCGGGCTTGCTCGGCAGCGGACGGGGAGCATTGATCTCCCTCGCGGTGCTGATCGCGTCGGTTCTGGCGCTGATGGCGGTCAATCCCAATCCGCTCGGCTATTTCGACATCAGCTCGATCAGCGCCAGCGCGACCACGCTCGCGCTTGCCGCGATCGGCGAGACGGTCGTCATTCTGGCCGGAGGGCTCGATCTTTCCGCCGGCGCCGTGGTGTCCCTGGTCAACGTCGTCCTGGTCACCCAGCTCGGGACGACCGAGATGGATCCGGTGTTCTACGGGCTGCTGGCCAGCGGCGTCGCCATCGGGCTCGGCGCGCTGATCGGCGCGATCAACGGCTTCTTCATCGGCTACCTCCGGCTCCAGCCGATCATCGTCACCTTGGCGACGATGTTCGTCGCCCAGGGGGCTGCCCTTCTGGTCCTGCAGTATCCGGGCGGCGAGTTCGACTACGAGTTCTCGATGCTCTTGGTGGGCGACGTCGTGCCGGGCTGGCTGCCGGCGCCGCCGCTGGTCATCGCGATCGCGATCGTGATCTGGCTGCTGCTGCGCAGCACGCGGCTCGGCATCGCCATCTACGCCGTCGGCAGCGATCCCGCCGCCGCCGCCACCAACCGCGTCAACGTCGCCGCCACCCGCTTCTGGGCGTTCACCGCCGCCGGCGCCTTCTACGGAGCGGCCGGTCTGTTCGTCACCGCGAACAGCGGCGCCGGCGATCCCCTGATTGGCGCGACCATGCTGCTGAAGGTGTTCGCGGCCGTGGTGCTGGGCGGCACGCTGATCGGCGGCGGGCGCGGGGGTGCCGTCGGCACGGTGTTCGGCGCCCTCACTCTCACCATCATCGTCAACCTGTTCCTCGTTGCCGGAATCCGCACGTACTACGTGCCGATCGTTGAGGGCCTGGTGCTGCTGCTGGCCGTCCTCGGCTTCGAGGCGGGCCGCGGGCTTCCCATGCTGAGCCTGCTCGGCCAGATGCTGCGCGGCCGCGTCACGTGGCGGCGTCCGCGGATGCGGCTTGCCCCGTCCGCCCCGCTGCCGGCAGCGCCGGTTACCGATCCGCGCCCGGCCTGGTGGCTGCGCAACGTCAGCTCCCTTCGCTTCGTGCTGCCCGCGTGGGTCCTGCTGGTCGCGGCGATCGCGGCGACCGCGGCCATCAACGCCGGCGACTTCTCGCCGGGCAGCTATGTCGTGACGCTGCTGGTGTTCGCGACCTTCCTCGCCGTGCTCGGCGCGGGGCAGGGCGCCGTCGTGCTTTCCGGCGGCCTGGACCTGTCGGTCGCCTGGACGATCACCTTCCCGGCCATCGTCGTCACCACCTACGCCAACGGTTCGGACGCCGATGCGGCCTGGGCGATCCCGCTTGCGCTCGCCATCGGTGCGGGGATCGGGCTGGTCAACGGCGTCCTGGTTGTGGGCGCGCGGCTGTCGCCGATTATCGCAACCCTTGCCACCGCCAGCGTCCTGGAGGGTGTTGCGCTCGTGTTCAGCAACGGCGCGCCGACGGGCGCTGCGCCGCCGGTGCTGGCATGGTTCGTCAACGGTCGGTTCCTTGGCCTTCCGCCGGTGGTGTACTTCCTCGTGATCTTCGCGGCGCTGGCGACGCTGCTGCTCGACCGCAGCGCCTACGGCAGGCGGCTGCACGCCGTAGGCCTCAACCCGTGGGCGGCCAAGCTGTCGGGCGTGCGCACCGGGGCGGTTACGCTTGCGGCCTATGTGCTCAGCGGTTTCTGCGCGGCCCTCGTGGGCCTGCTGCTGGCAGGATTCACCGCCCAGGCCTACTACGACATGGGCAAGCCCTACCTTCTTTCGTCGATCGCGGTCGTGGTGCTTGGCGGCACCAGCATCACCGGCGGGCGCGGCCACTACATGGGCATCCTTGGTGGCGCGCTCTTGTTCACCGCGCTCAGCAGCATGCTGGCGAGCACGTCGCTCCCCGAGGCCATGCGCAGCATCATCTACGGCCTGGTCCTGATGGGCGCCGTCATCATGCTGCGCGAGCGCGACAAAACCTGAAACAGGAGGCAAAGAGGATGACCGCCAAGGACATTCAGGTCTGCATCAACCCCCACTTCGACGCCGTCGCGCTCTGGATCGGCTCCTTCGGGGGCGAGGACTCGCCGTGCGACATCTCCCGCGGCGTGTTCGCCGCCAAGCGCGGCGTCCCGCGCCTGCTCGAGTTCTTCCGGCGCTACGGCATCAAGACCACCTGGGGCGTCACCGGCCACTCGATGGAGAGCTTCCCGAAGGCGGCCGAGATGATCATCAGGGACGGTCACGAGATCGGCGTCCACGGTTACACCCACGAGAACCCGCTGGCCATGAGCCGTGACCAGGAGGCCGAGGTGCTCGACCGCACCATCGAAGTCATCGAGCGGATGAGCGGTCAGCGTCCGGTCGGCTACATGGCGCCGTGGTGGGAGCTCAGCCCGAACACGGTGGAGCTGCTGCTGGAGCGCGGCATGCGCTACGACAGCAGCATGATGGAGGACGACTATCATCCCTACTACCTGCGGGTGGGCGACAGCTGGACCAAGATCGACTACAGCAGGCCGGCCTCGTCGTGGATGAAGCCCTGGCAGGCGGGCAAGGAGATCGATCTCGTCGAACTGCCGGCGAGCTGGCACCTGGACGACGCCCCGCCTACCATGTTCGTGAAGGCGTTCCCCAACAGCCACGGCTGGGTCACGGGCCAGGATCTGGAGCAGATCTGGAAGGACCAGTTCGACTGGGTCTACCGCCACCACGACTACGCGATCTTCCCGATCACCATCCATCCGGACAGCGCCGGCAAGCCGCATGTGCTGATGATGCTGGAGCGCCTGACCGACCACATGCTGTCGCACTCGGGCGTGCGCATGGTCACTTTTGCCGAGATGGCGGAGGACTTCCGCCGCCGGGCGCCGTTCGGCAGCGGCACCGAGGTCGGCGGTCCGAGCGGCCTGTAAACCGACGGCGGCGGCAACGGGAGCAGCAGTCATGTGCAGCGCATGCGGTCTCCTCAGCGGCGGTCCCGAGTGGATCGAGCAGGTGGGCGCCCGCAACCCGTTCGCCGAGCGCCAGCGCCGGGTGGCGCTCGTCAACCGTCTGCTTGCCGCCAGCGGCGTCACCCTGGCCGTCCACGGGCGCCAGTACGTCGTGCGAAGCGCGACCGGCCGGTCGCGCTTCGTCACCGACCTGACCCACGTCTGGGCGGCGGCCGATGCCCTGGGCACGGCGCGAATGGACCCGCTGTCCTGGGCGGGGCAGGAGAAGGATGCGGACCATGGCGGGGACCGCTAGCACCGGCCCAGTACCGGTGACCGTCCTGACCGGGGCCCTGGGCAGCGGCAAGACGACACTGCTGCGCCGGCTGCTCACCGCCGAGACCGACGCGCGGATCGCGGTGGTGATCAACGAGTTCGGCGAGGTCGGGCTCGATCATCTGCTGGTGCGCAATGTCACGGAGAATGCGGTCGTCCTGCAGAATGGCTGCATCTGCTGCACCATCCGCTCGGACCTGCAGGCCAGCTTCCGCGAGCTCATCGACGGACGTGCGTCCGGGGCCATCGAACCGTTCGACAGGGTCGTGCTGGAGACGACGGGTCTCGCCGATCCGGCGCCGATCGTGCAGACGCTGGTCGCGGACCCGCTGCTGCGCCATCACATGCGGCTCGCCGGCATCGTCTGCACGGCGGATGCGCTGCATGCTCGCCAGCAGGCCGAAACCCAGCCGGAGGCGATGCAACAGCTCGCGATTGCCGATGCGCTCGTCGTCACGAAGACCGACATGCCGGGCGCGCCGTCTTTCGCCGAAGTGCGGCGCACGCTCGCCCGGCTCAACCCGATTGCCGAGGTGACGGACGCCAATGCGCCGGCGTTCGACGTGCGCCGGCTGCTCGATGACCGGCGAACGTCCCGGTCCGGGGCGGCACAAGACTGGCTCCAGCGCCTCTCCGCGCAGCCGGACGCGCACGAGGCGGAGCACCACGGCTCGCATGGCCACACCGGAGTCGCGAGCTTCGTGTTCCGCACCGACGGCCATGTCGACTGGACCGCGTTCGGCGTCTGGCTCACCGCCTTCGCGCACCGCTACGGCGAGCAGATCCTGCGGATCAAGGGCCTGCTGAACGTCCCCGAGGCTCCGGGACCGATCGTGCTCGACGTGGTCCGCGGGGTGATCCATCACCCCGTTCACCTCGAGAGCTGGCCGGATCCCGACCGCTCCTCGCGCATCGTTTTCATTCTCCAGGACCTGGACTGCAGCCGCGTCGCGAACGCTCTCCGCGGGTTCCTGGCTGACGCCGGATCCGGCAGCGCCGGTGGCGACGCGCGCGCCTGCGCTTGACGCAACAGACCAATCGAGGCCTACCCAGCATGGAAACCACGACCATTCATGTTCCCGGTCTCTCGGCACCCGTCGAGATCGTCATCGACCGCTGGGGGGTGCCGCACATCCGTGCCCGGAACATGGACGACCTGTTCTTTGCCCAGGGTTTCAATGCCGCGCGCGACCGGCTGTGGCAGATCGACCTTTGGCGCAAGCGCGGCCTCGGCCTGCTGTCCCGCGATTTCGGACCGGGCTATCTCGCCCAGGACCGGGCGTCGCGCCTGTTCCTCTACCGCGGCGACATGGCGGCGGAGTGGGCCTCCTACGCCGACGATGCGGAGCAGATCTGCACCGCCTTCGTGCAGGGCATCAACGCCTACATCGACCTGCTGGAGGATCATCCCGACTGGCTGCCGCCCGAGTTCGTCGAGCTCGGGACACGGCCGGACCCCTGGGCGCCGGGGGATGTCGTCCGCATTCGCATCCACTCCTGGATGCGCAACGCCCTGTCGGAGGCAGCCCGCGCCAGGGTGATGGCGAAGGCCGACGCCTCGGTCGACCTGCTGCGCCAGAACCTCGAGCCGATGCGGGTGCCTGCGTCTGCCGAGGGGCTGGATCTCGCGAGCCTGCCCGACGACATGCTCGACGTGTTCAAGCTCGCGCTCGCCCCGGTCAGCTTCAGCCCCGAGCGCCTGTCGGCGAGCCTGGACGACGCTGCGGCCTGGTCGCGGGTCGGCCCTAGCGGCACGGTCGAGCGGATGTCGGCGGGGGAGGGTTCGAACAACTGGACTGTCGCCGCGTCGCGGACCGACACCGGGCGGCCGATCCTCGCCAACGACCCGCACCGTGCCCACGCGGTGCCGGCCCTGCGCTATCTGGTGCACCTGTCCTCGCCGGAGTTCGACGGCATCGGCGCGGGCGAGCCCGTCATTCCCGGCATCATGATGGGCCACAACGGGGACATTGCCTTCGGCCTCACCCTGTTCTTCGGCGTCGATTCCGAGGACGTCTACGTCTACGAGACCGCGCCCGGCGAGCCGCGCCGCTACCGCTACGGTGACGGCTGGGAGGAGATGAAGGTCATCGAGGAGACCATCCCCGTCCGGGGCGCGCCGGACCAGCCGGTCACTCTCGTCTTCACCCGTCACGGGCCGGTGGTGAAGGAAGATCCCGTTGCCCGCCGGGCCTATGCCGTCCGCTCGACCTGGTTCGAGCCCGGCTCGGCCCCCTACATGGCCAGCATCGCCTCGATGCGTGCGCGCAACTACCGGGAATTCCGGCGCGAGATGCGCCGATGGGCGGTGCCGGCGGTCAACATGGTGTTCGCCGACAGGCGTGGCGACATCGCCTGGTCCGCCGTGGGCCGCTGCCCCCGGCGCCGCGGCTGGGACGGGCTGCTGCCGGTCCCCGGCGACGGCCGCTTCGAGTGGGAAGGCTTCATGAATTCGGAGGACCTCCCCCACGTCCTCAACCCCGAGGCCGGCTTCTTCGCCACGGCGAACGAGATGAACGTGCCGGCGGGCTGGCCGCACGACGAGAAGCAGATCGGCTTCGAGTGGTTCGACCGGTCGCGGGCGAACCGCATTGCCGAGGTGTTCGCAGCGACACCGAAGATGAGCATCGAGGCCGCCTGTGCGCTTCAGGCGGACGCGGTCTCCATTCCCGGCCGGCGCATGACGGCGCTGCTGCGCGGGCTGCGCAGTGAGGATGCGCGGCTGAACGCGGCAATCGACCTGCTGACGAGCTGGGACGGCAACACCCTGCCGGAGAGCGCCGCTGCGGCTCTGTTCGAGGTGTGGTGGACGCGCCATCTCCGGCCGGGCGTGATTGCGCTCGCCATGCCGGACGAGGCGGTGCGGCCCCTGATGGCTCCGGGCGACCCTGACGGTATCGGCAATGCGCTCGAACGGCCCGGCGCGATGTTTGGCGATTCGCCGGAAGCCGCCCGCGACGCGCTGCTGCTGCGCACCCTCGCTGCGGCGGTCGAGGACTGCCGCAAGCTGATGGGCGAGGCGATGGAGACCTGGGCCTGGGGTCGGATCCATCACGGCTACTTCACCCACGAGCTCTCGCCGCTGCGGGGCAGGAAGGGGGACTGGGACGTGGGGCCGTTGCCGGTCGGCGGCTCGGAGTCCACGCCGATGAACATGATGTATCGTGCCAGCGACTTCCGCGTCGTTCTCGGCGCGACGGTGCGTGTGGTCATCGACGTCGGCGGTTGGGACAACAGTCGGTGGATCAATGCACCGGGGCAGTCGGGCGATCCGCGGTCGCCGCACTACGGCGATCTCGCCGAGCTCTGGTCGCGCGGAGAGTTCGTCCCCATGCTGTACAGCAGGGACGCTGTGGATGCGGCGGCCGAACGGGTGATCCGGCTGGTGCCGCAGGATTCCTGAAGGAGAGAGCGATGCAGGGCAATTTTCCGTTCCCGGTTGTCCGGGTCTCCGGCAGGGATCCGCACGCGCGCGGCCTCGCCTACGGCCGCGAGGCGCGGGACCAGGTCGCGGCGTCGATCCGCACCTACCGGCGGCTGTTCCGGGATTTCGTGGGCCTGGACTGGGATCATGCCCGGAAGATGGGCGCCGCCTATGCCGGGCCGATCGAGCGCTACGCACCCGACCTGCTGGCGGAGATGGAGGGAGTTGCAGCCGGCAGCGGCTTCGCCTTCGACGAGATCCTGGCGCTCAACGCGCGCTCGGAGATCGCGCTGTCGGCGCGGATGGTCGATGGCTGCACCGCCTTCGCCGCCTTCGGCACCGCGACCACAAACGGCGAGGTGCTGCTGTGCCAGAACTGGGACTGGCGCGCCTCGCAGCGGGAGGCCTTCGTGGTGCTGGAGATCGAGCGCGAGGACGGGCCGTCGATCACCATGCTCACCGAGGGCGGGATCATCGGCAAGATCGGGTACAACACTGCCGGGCTCGGCGTGTGCCTGAATGCGCTGGTGACCGACCAGCTGCGCGATGACGGCGTGCCGCTGCACGTCGTGCTCCGGCGGATCCTCGAATCGAAAAACCTGGGCGACGCCATCGAGGCGGTGGCGAACGGACCCGTCGCCTCCGCCGCCAACTACCTCATCGCCCAGGCCGGCGCCGAGGCGGTCGACATCGAGGCGGTGCCATCGGACTTCGACGTGCTGCTGCCCGAACGCGACGTGCTCTGCCACACCAACCATATCTGCAGCGTCCGCCTCGCCGGCGTGCGAGACCTCGGCAAGCACGTGCTGCCGGACAGCTATCCGCGGCTGGCGCGGGTGCGCCGCCTGGTGGAGGGGCGCCGCGGCGGCATCACGGCCGAGAGCTGCATGGAAATCCTGCGCGATGGTGCCAATGGGCCGGACGCGATCAGCCGGCGCGAGGATCCGAAGGATCCGGAAGGCAAGCGCCTGCAGACGGTGTTCTCGGTGATCATGAACCTGACCGAGCGCACCGCCTGCATCACCGACGGGCCGCCCGACGCAGCGGACTATATCCCGCTGCCCGTCGCAGGAAACCCGTAGACACCCTGCGGCAGCGACGGGCTTCGGCCATGCCTCAGAAGGCCTGGCCGAAGCTCACGTAGATCTGGAAGCTGTCGTCAATGCCCGACCGGCCGTTGAGCGGGGTCGCGACGTCGAGGCGGATCGGGCCGAAGTCGGTGTAGTAGCGGGCGCCGATGCCGGCGGACCAGAACAGCGGTTCGTCAAAGGTCGGCACCCCGCTGTCGAAGGTGCGGCCGCCCTCGACGAAGGCCACCGCGCCGTAGTCCTCGAGGAAGCGGAACCGCGCCTCGGCGCCCAGCGCCACCATCGACTGGCCGCCGATCGGGTCGCCATCGTCGTCGAGGTCGCCGGCGAACTGGAAGGCATAGCCGCGCACCGAGCCCCCGCCGCCGACGAAGAAGCGCTCGTCGGCCGGGATGGTGTCAAGTCCGGCGCCGATCATGCCGCCGATCTGGCCCCATCCGGCCAGCACGACGCTGTCGTCGTCGAACGGTGCCCAGTAGCCGGTCTGGTAGAGCGTCGTGCGCAGCACGAGCTGGCTGGGGGAGACGGTCACGATCGGCTCGAAGGTCAGCCGGGTCAGGCTGCCCTCGGTCGGGTTGAAAGGGTCGTCGCGCAGGTCGTAGTCCAGCGCCAGCGGCACGCCGAACAAGAGCGCCCGCTGCTCGTCGGACTCACCCGAATCGTCGTCCACGCCGCCCTCAAGGTCGATGACGCTGTACTTGGTCCGCATGCCGGCGCTGAGGGTGATCTCGTCGCTGTAGGCGAAGGAGATGCCGGCGGCGACCTGCGCGCTGCGGCCGTCGAAGCTCGGCGTGAGCTCCTGGCGCACGCCGGCATCGGCGGTGAAGGTGAAGCGGATGTCCTCGAAGAAGCTGTTGTCGCGGTATTCCGCCGCCAGTTCCGACAGCCGCCGGCTGCCCGCCAGCCGCAGCTCCAGCCGCTCCGCCTGGCCGAACAGGTTGCGGTGTTGCCAGTAGATGCGGGCGCCGGGCCCGTCGTTGGTGGCGTAGCTGATGCCGCCGCCGATGGTGCGGTGCGGCCGCTCGGTGACGAGGATGCGCATCGGCAGCCGGCCATCCGGCTGCACCCAGTCCGCCGCCGGCGCGACGCTGACCGACCGGAACACCTCGAGCTGGGCGAGCGCCGTGCGCAGTGCCTCCACCTTGGCCTGATCATAGGGCTCACCCGGCTCCCAGGTCACGCGGTCCTGGATCAGCTCGGCGTCCACGTCCTCGAGCCCCTCGATCGCGACCCCGCCGAAGGTCGCTTCCGGCCCTGCATCGACCGTCAGCGTGACGTCCACCGCATGGGCCGCGTGGTCGGCGATCACCATCCGGTCGACGACCTGGGCAAAGGGCCGGCCCCGATTCTTGAGCAGGGCGATGAGCTGGTCCTCGGCGCGCACGATGCGGCGGCCGGTGGCGGGATCGCCGAGGGCGATGCCGATCTCGGCGAGTTCGAACGGTTCGGGGAAGGGCGTCCCGTAGGGGTGCGCGTTGTCGACCGTGTAGCTGCGGAGCGTGTACTGCGGCCCCGGCGTGACCGCGATGGTCACCCGGACCGGTTGGGTGTCTCGGGCGGGCTGCGTCTCCGGATCACCCGCCTGCAGGGCCGTTTCCGGCATGCCGGCGGCGGTGATCTCGACCCGGCCGTCGTAGTAGCCCTCGGCGCGAAGCACGCGGACCAGCCGCTC
>ERZ777003.1724-NODE-1724-length-30269-cov-13.292149_pt1 | contig 30269 bp, 28 predicted proteins | sample MGYA00374956_ERZ777003 | MGnify/ENA primary metagenome ERZ777003 (study PRJEB29302, sample SAMN06268252) | bioreactor metagenome | isolation source: Joint BioEnergy Institute, California, USA | place: USA:Joint BioEnergy Institute, California, USA | collected... | reverse complement strand
GGGCGCGCGGAACGAGGGCGCGCGGGCCCGCCGGGCCAAGCGTGGCGGGGCCGATGGCTGACGTCGGCGGCATCGCGACCTGGCGCGACGAGGTCGCCTGGGAGGCGGCCTGGCGGGCGCTCGAGCGCCACCGGGACGCCCTCGCCGGCTTCAGCCTCAGGCGCGCCTTCGAGGAGGACCCCGGTAGGTTCCAGCGCTTCTCGCGCCGGCTCGAGCTGGGCGCGACCGAGATGCTCGTCGACTACAGCAAGCACCTCGCCACCGACGAGACGTTGGCGCTGCTGCTCGACCTCGCCCGCGCCTCAGGGCTAGAGAGGGCTCGCGAGGCGATGTTCGCCGGCGAGCGGATCAACGTCACCGAGGACCGCGCCGTGCTGCACGTCGCCCTGCGCGACCTCTCGGGGCGACCCGTGGTCGTCGACGGGCGCGACGTGATGCCCGCCGTGCGCGACGTCCAGCGGCGGATGCGCGCGTTCGTCGAGCAGGTCCACTCCGGCGCCTGGCGCGGCCACTCGGGCGAGCGCATCACCGACGTCGTGAACATCGGGATCGGCGGCTCGCACCTCGGCCCGCAGATGGCCGTGCGCGCCCTCGAGCCCTACGCGGTGCCCGGCCTGCGCGTGCGCTTCGTGTCGAACGTCGACGGCGCCGCGATCGACCGCGAGCTCAGGACCCTCGACCCGGCCAGGACCCTGTTCCTCGTGGCGTCGAAGACGTTCACGACGCAGGAGACGATGATGAACGCCCGCACGGCGCGCGCCTGGCTGGTGCGGGCGCTGGGCGACGAGGCGGCCGTGGCCCGGCACTTCGTCGCGCTGTCGTCCGCGGTGGAAGAGGCGGCGCGGTTCGGGATCCCGCAGGAGAGCGTCTTCGAGTTCTGGGACTGGGTCGGCGGCCGGTACTCGCTGTGGTCGGCGATCGGCCTGTCGATCGCGCTGGCCGTCGGGTACGAGAGCTTCGAGCGCCTCCTGCGCGGCGCCCACGCGCTCGACGAGCACTTCCGCACCGCGCCCCTCGAGGAGAACCTGCCTGTCCTGCTCGGGCTCCTGGCGGTCTGGTACGTCGACTTCCTCGGCGCGCAGAGCCGGGCCGTGCTGCCTTACGACGAGTCGCTCGAGCACCTGCCCGCCTACCTGCAGCAGCTCGACATGGAGTCGAACGGCAAGCGCGTCAGGCGGAACGGCGCCCCCGTCAGCTACCCCACGGGCCCGGTCGTGTGGGGACAGCCGGGCACGAACGGCCAGCACGCGTTCTTCCAGCTCCTCCACCAGGGCACGGTGCTGGTGCCGGCCGACTTCATCGCCTTCGCGCAGCCGCACCACGACCTGCTCGACCACCACCGCGCGCTCCTGGCGAACTTCGTGGCCCAGACGCAGGCGCTGATGCGCGGCCGCACGACCGCCGAGGCGCGCGCCCAGGTCGGAGGGAACGACCTGCTGGCCGCGGCCAAGACGTTCCCGGGGGACAGGCCGTCGACGTCGATCGTCATGCCGAAGCTCACGCCCGAGGCGCTCGGCGCCCTCGTCGCGCTCTACGAGCACCAGGTCTTCGTCCAGGGCGTGGTGTGGGACGTGAACTCGTTCGACCAGATGGGCGTGGAGCTGGGCAAGGAGCTGGCCAAGGAGGCGCTGCAGCGGCTCAGCCTCGGCGACGGCGATGCCGGCGCGCGGCCGGGCGCCGAGCTCGACCCGTCGACGGCCGGCCTGCTCGCCTACCTGAACGAGCGCGCCGGCGGCTGAGGTCGGGAGCGCCGGCCCGGGGCACGGCGCGGCCGAGGGGCGCGGCGCGGCCGAGGGGCGCGGGCACGGCCGAGACACGTCCTGGCGGCGAGAGGCGCCCTCGGCCGGGCCGGCCGCTCACCAGGCGCGCCCCGTCACGACGCGACACGCGGCCCCGCCGCCGCGACAGGTAGATTCGGGCCCATGGCGAAGAAGAAGGCCAAGCAGGGGGCGAGGACCGCCGGGTCGGCCGCGAGCCAGTCGGGCGCGAAGGACCAGGCCAAGCCGGCCGCGAGCGCTCAGGGCAAGCCGGCTGACGGTGGGGCCAAGGCGAGCGGCAGCAAGCCGTCCAACCTCTCCGCGCAGGTGCGGAGCAGCCGCAGGAAGAGGCAGCAGCGCGTGAACGTCGCCGTCGGCGCCGGCATCGCGACGATGGTGGTGGCGGCGATCGCGGTCCAGGTGATCAGGGAGGCCACGCTGCCCGGCGAGAAGTACCCGAGCCAGGGCAACCTCCACCTGGTGTCGCTGAACAGCCCGCACGTGCCGTACAACAGCGACCCGCCCACCTCCGGCCCGCACATGCCGACGATCGCGGCCTGGGGCTCGTACCTGGAGCCGATACCCGACGAGTACCTCGTCCACAACATGGAGGACGCCGGCGTGGTGCTCTGGTACGAGATGGGCACGCCCGAGGAGAACGCCGCGCACGTGGCCGCGCTGGAGCAGGTCGCCCGCGGCTACCGGCGCATCGTGATCGTCCCGCGCGAGAACCTCGGCAGCAAGTACGTCTTCACGGCGTGGCAGCGCCTCCAGCGCTTCGACGACATCGACGAGGAGGCCATGCGCCGCTTCATCGACGCCTACGAGGGCATAGACCACCACCCGCGTTGAGCGGCGCGACCCGGAACAGGTCCCCCTAGGCGCCGGCCGGTAGCCCCGCGCGGCCTCCGTGCGCCCGGCGGGGCCGCGGCGGCCGTGGACGGTCCTTCAGCGCCTCACCCGCCCACGGCGGCGAGCCCATCCAGCGCCATCTGGACCGCCAGCATGATGAGGAGCATCCCCATCAGGCGCTCCACGGCCTGGAGGCCGCGCTCCTCGAGCAGTCGCAGCAGCAGGGGCGCGGCCAGCAGCACCACGGCCGTGCCCAGCCACGCCAGCAGGAGGGCGAGCACCCCGCGCCCGAGGCCGCCGGGCTGGTTGTGCGACAGGAGGATCACGAACGTCATCGCCGACGGGCCGGCGATCAGCGGCACGGCCAGCGGGACGATGAAGGGCTCGCCGCCCACCTGGTGGCCCATCACGCCCTCGGCGCGCGGGAAGACCATGCGCAGGCCGATGACGCCGAGGACGATGCCGCCGGCGATGGCCACCGACTCCTCCTCCAGGCCGAGGAAGTCGAGTATCCGCTGGCCGAAGAACAGGAAGAAGAGCAGCACGCCCAGGGCGATGAGCAGCTCGCGGACGACGACCCGGCGGCGCCGCTCCTCGGGCACGTCCTTGAGCAGCGACAGGAGCAGAGGCACGTTGCCGAACGGGTCCATCACGAACAGCAGGAGCGCCGCCGGCTGCCACACGCCCTCCCAGACCTCCATGCCGCGAGGATAGAGCGCGGTGGCCTAGGACGCGCCGGGCGGCCGCGGACCGCGCCGGAGAGGGGTACCAGCCGCACGGCCGGTGACCGCGGGCGCGGTCCGGCAGGGCCCAGCCGCCGCCGGAACGCACCGCCTCGCCCCTCAGCAGGAACCCGGGCCCGTCGGCGGTTAGAAGCGGCGCGGGTCCTGGCAGACGGCCTCGACCTGGATGCCGACGCCGTCGTACGTCGTGGCCTGGAGCGTGAGCGCGGCCGAGTCGCCGCGGTCCTCCAGCGCCGTCTCGAGCGTGCCCTGACCCTGCGACTCCCAGACCACGTACCCATCCCCGTCGTCATCGGGGTCGCCGAAGAAGATGACGAAGTCGGACATGTCGACCTCGGGGGCGCCCTCCTCGCGGTGGCCGGCCTGCACCACGCTCGGCCAGGCGGCCATGTCGTCGGCGTAGTACTGCAGGCTGAAGTGGCCGGGCTCCGGGAGGCCGAAGCCGCATAGGAAGAACTGCACCCCCGTGAGCGTGTACTCGCCCTCGAACTCGCCGCCGGTGACGACGACGCGCATGTCGCCCGTCCAACCGAACTGGGCGGAGGCGTGGGGCATCAGGGCTGCGATGGAGGCGGCGCCTAGCGCGAGCGCGAGCACCACGCGCCGCCGGGACGTGAGGTTCCCCGGCGTGAGCATGGTGGGAAGGTAGACGCCGGTCGTGTGAGGTTCAAGGGGCGCTCACAGACCCGGCAGGTCGAGGCCCCTCTCCCGCGCCACCCGCTGCGCGCGCTCGTAGCCGGCGTGGGCGTGGCGCATCACGCCCGTGCCGGGGTCGTTCAGGAGCACGCGGCGTAGGCGCTCGGCTGCGTCGTCGGAGCCGTCGGCCACCGTCACCTGGCCGGCGTGAAGCGAGTAGCCCATCCCCACCCCGCCGCCGTGGTGGAAGCTCACCCAGGCCGCGCCAGAGACCGCGTTCAGCGCGAAGTTCAGGAGTGGCCAGTCGGCGACGGCGTCGGAACCGTCCCGCATCGCCTCCGTCTCGCGGAAGGGGCTCGCTACCGAGCCGGCGTCGAGGTGGTCGCGGCCGATCACGATGGGCGCCTTCAGCTCGCCCCGGCGCACCATGTCGTTGAAGAGCAGTCCCGCCCTGTCGCGCTCGCCGTAGCCGAGCCAGCAGATGCGCGCCGGCAGCCCTTGGAACGCGAAGCGCTCCACGCCCTCGGTGAGCCAGCGGCGCAGGCCCTCGTCCTCGGGGAAGAGCTCGAGGAGCGCCCTGTCCGTCCGCCGGATGTCCTCGGGGTCGCCCGAGAGCGCGACCCAGCGGAACGGCCCGCGGCCCTCGCAGAACTGGTCGCGGATGAACGCCGGCACGAAGCCCGGGTAGGCGAAGGCGTCCTCGAAGCCGCCCTCCTTCGCGAACGCCCGCAGGTTGTTGCCGTAGTCGAACGCCACAGCACCGCGCCGCTGCATCTCCACGATCGCGCGGCAGTGCTCGGCCATCGCCTCCAGGACGCGCCGCCGGTAGCCAGCGGGGTCGGCCTCCCGCGCCTCCGAAGCGTCCTCGTCGGGCGCGAGCGGCGGCACGTAGCCGTACATGGGGTCGTGGGCGCTCGTCTGGTCGGTGACGAGCTCCGGCGTGAAGCCGCGCCTGACCATCTCGGGCAGCACCTCGGCGGCGTTGCCGAGGAGGCCTATCGACAGCGCGCGCCGCTCCGCCTTCGCGCGCTCGGCCCGGCGCAGGGCGTCGTCGAGGTCGTCGGTCCAGGTGTCGAGGTAGCGCGTCCGGATGCGCCTCTCGATGCGCTCCCTGTCGACCTCGACGGCGATCAGCACGCCGCCGCTCAGGGTCACCGCCAGCGGCTGCGCGCCGCCCATGCCGCCCAGGCCGGCGGTGACCGTGATCGTGCCCGCCAGGCTGCCGCCGAAGCGCTGGCGCGCCGCCGCGGCGAACGTCTCGTAGGTGCCCTGCAGGATGCCCTGGGTGCCGATGTAGATCCAGCTCCCGGCCGTCATCTGGCCGAACATCATCAGGCCGGCGCGGTCCAGCTCGTCGAAGTGCTCCCAGGTCGCCCACCTGGGCACGAGGTTGCTGTTCGCGATGATCACGCGCGGCGACTGCGGGAACGTCCTGAACACGCCCACCGGCCGTCCCGACTGCACGAGCAGGGTCTCGTCGTCCTCGAGCCTGTCCAAGGTCTCGACGATGCGGTGGAAGTCCTCCCAGGAGCGCGCCGCCTTGCCGCGGCCGCCGTAGACGATCAGCTCCTCGGGCCTCTCGGCGACCTCCGGGTCGAGGTTGTTCATGAGCATCCGCTTGGCCGCCTCCTGGATCCAGCCCTTCGCCGTGCGCTGGGCTCCGCGGGGCGCCTTCACGGGCACGTACTGGCTCATGTCGGCTCCGTTCCCGGCGGTGCGGGAGCGCCCCAGAGCCGTCGGCCACGGGGCGCCCCTCCGCCGCGATGTGCGACTGGGAGCATCATCCCGCAGGCGCCGCCGCGGCGTCGCGGCCCTCGGCCCGGGCGTGACACGGGCGGCGCCCGGGACGCCGGCAGCGGGCGCGCCCTCGGCAGCGCGCGTCCCCCGGGCGCGAGCCACGGGCCCGCCCTCGGCAGCCTGCATCCCGCGGACGCGAGCAGCGGGCGTGCCCTCAGCAGCGTGCGTCCCCCGGGCGCGAGCTGCGACCCCGCCCCGGATGGCGCCGTAGGGGCCGGGAACCTTTCCCGGGCCGAACCGGGAACGGCGACCCTAGCGACCCTCGCGGGACCGGCCTAGCTTCGAGGCCTGCCGCGGTAGGGCGTGAAGCCGCGGGGTGGGAGGGGCAAGATGCCAGAACGGCGCAACGGTCCCATCGGGAAGCCCGAGGTTCGTGTTCGCGGGGTGCGGGCCCACGCGCTGGTGCCGCTGGCACTGGTCGCGCTGGCGGTGGTGTGGCCCGGACCGCGAGGGAGAGGGTACGTGCCCGTGACGTTGCCCATCCTGCCGTGCTCACGTTCCCAGACCGTGGCGCAGCCCCACCTGGACGGAGGCGCCATCGCGGCGCAGGGCGGTCACCACACGTCGCGCGGCGCCGCTCGGCTCCGGGTGGAGACGGGGCGCCACCCTGTCCCCGCCCGCACGGGCCTCGACGCTCCTGACAGGTGCGGCACCCCGTACGAGGTGGCCGCTGCCCCGAAGGGCACGCGGAGGCCGGGAACCTTTCCCGAAACGCGCCGGGAACGGCGACTCTAGCGACCCTTTCCGGCACGGCCTAGCTTCGGACCGTTCCGCGGCGGCCTCCGCCCGCGGGGGAGGGAGTAGCCATGAAGCTCCACCGTGATGAGCGTGGACGCCGGTCCGCCGGGCGCCTGGACTGGGGGCTGCTGCTCGTGATGGCGCTGCTGGCGCCGATAGTGGTCGCCGCGGGCTCGCCGGGCGCGAACGGGGAGGTCACCGTGCAGGAGCTCGGGCTCCATGCCTCGGCACCGACCGCCGGCGGGCCACAGGCCACGCCCCAAGAGGTCATCGCGGCGCAGCGCGAGTACCAGGACTCGCGGGTCGAGGCCCATGGGCGGGCGGAGCACCTGCGGGCCGTGATCGCCGCCCAGCGCGAGTACCAGGACTCGCGCGTCGAGGCGCATCGCCGGGCGGAGCACCTCCGTGCCGTGATCGCGGCGCAGCGCGAGTACCAGACGTCGCGCGTGGTGGCGTACCTGCGGGCGGAGCTCGAGCGCCTCAGGTCCCCGACGCCCCTGGGGCTCTACGTACCGGGCAGGTGCGAGCCCCCGCCCGACGTGATCGCCGCCGCGACGTAGACCGGGCGAGTACACTGCGCGCGGGACCCCGCTCTCCGACCCGGCTGCAACGGGTTCGCGCGCCATCGACCGCGAGGAGGGCTTCGTTGGCAGCGGCGGCAGGGGTGGCAGCAGAGCCTTCGGCGCGGACGGGCGAGCGCACCGACCGCACGGGGGCGGTCGTGCTCTGGGTCGCCGCCCTCTACCTCGCGCTCAACGCGGCCCTCGAGGCCTACAGGTTCACGCTCCCCACAGACGGCTGGAGCCTGGCGCCTCCCGTCGAGGCGCCGGTGTTCGGCGAGGACCTGCTCGGGCTGGAGAGCGGCATCCGGCCGGGCGACGTCCTCGTCGCCGTCGACGGCGTGCCGTTCCCGGTCCTGCTCTTCGAGGCGATGGGGCTGCGGCAGGCCGACCTCGCGTACGCCGCCGGCGACGCCGTCTCGTACACGGTGGCGCGCGGCGGGGAGCTCGTCGACGTCGAGGTCTCGTTGGGGCGCTGGACCGCCGCAGGGATCGCGCGGGCCGTGTGGCGCACGCTCGTCGGCACGCCCCTGGGCGGCGTCTACCGGTGGCTGGCCTGGCTGCTCGCGGCCTACGTCTTCGCCCGCCGGCCGGGGCTCCGCAGCGCGCAGCTCTTCTTCCTCCTCGAGAGCGTGACCCTGGGGGCGGCGATCACGGGCACCGTGGCGCCGCTGACCGTGGCCGACACGCTCTCTCCCGCCCTGTTCTACGCCGCCAGGTTCACCGGCGACCTCCTCACCTGGCTGCTGGTGCCGGCCCTCGGCCTGCACCTGGTGCTGTCGTTCCCCGGCTCGCGACCCGCGCCGCGCCCCGTCCTGTGGCTCGCCTACGGCGTGCCGTGGCTGGTCCTCGCGGTCGTCTGGTACTGGGGCGTCCTCGTGCTGGTGCCGGCCATGACGACCGCCTACGCGGCCCTTACCTTCGCGGCCGTGGTGCGCCTGGTCGTGCTGCACGGCGCCGGCCCCACGGCGGCGAGCGTCAGGTGGTTCGCCCTCGCCTTCGGCGCCTCGAGCCTCCTCTCGGCGATGTTCTGGCTGCAGTCGATCGGCCTGCTCCCGCACTGGCCGCTCGTCCACTCGCTGCTCTTCGAACACTGCCTCTGCGACCTCGTGTACGTCGCGGGGTTCGCCGTGGCCGTGCTCTGGCACGGCCTGTTCGACGTCGACGCCGTCATCGGGCGCGTGCTCGTGTACGGCGGGCTCACCCTCGCCGTCGTCGGGGTCTACGCGGTCCTCGTGGGCGGCGTCGGCCGCCTGCTCGCCGCCGGCTCTAGCGTGCAGCTCTCGCTCGTCGCCACCGCCCTCGTCGCCTTCCTCTTCGACCCGCTGCGCTCGCGGCTGCAGCGGGCCTCGAACCGCCTGCTCTACGGCCTCCGCGACGAGCCCTTCGAGGCGCTGCTGCGCCTGGGCGAGCGCCTGGGCTCTGCGCCGCAGCTCGCGATGGCGCTGGGCGAGGCCACCCGCGCCGTGGCGGAGGCGCTCAGGCTCCCGTTCGCGGCCGTGAGGCTCGGCTCCGTGACCGCCACGAGCTACGGCGAGCCGCGCCTGCCGCGCGAGTCGTTCCCCTTGCGGCACGCCGGCCAGGTCTTGGGCGAGCTGGTGGTCTCGCCGCGCCACGCCGAGAGGAGGCTGTCGCGGGCCGACCGCAGGCTGCTCGACACGCTGGCGGGGCAGGTGGGGACGGTCGCGCACGCGCTCCTCCTCGAGTCCGACCTGGAGCGCGAGAGGCTGCGCAGCCTCGACGCCCGCGAGGCCGACAGGCGCCGGCTCGGCAGCGACCTGCACGACGACGTGGGGCACCGGCTGACCTGGCTGCTCCGCCGGGCGGAGGAGGCGGCGGCGCTCGTGGAGGCCGACCCCGCGGCGGCCAGGGCCGTCCTGGCGTCGATCGGCGAGGAGGCGAGGGCGACGATCGCGCGCGTGCGCACGCTGGCCCACCGCCTGCACCCGCCGGAGCTGGCCGTCCTGGGCCTCGCCGGCGCCGTCAGGGAGCGGCTCGACGCGATCGGCGGCGAGGGGACGCCCCGCTTCGTCCTGGACGCCGACGAGCTCGGCGAGCTGCCCGCGGCCGTCGAGCTGGCCGCCTACAACATCGTCCAGGAGGCGCTGTCCAACGTGCTCGCGCACGCCGCCGCGCGGAACTGCGCCGTGCGGCTGGCGGTGGTCGACGCGACCGCCGGCGCCGGCGTCAGCGTGCTCACGGGGCGCTGTCTGCTCGTCGAGGTGCGGGACGACGGCGTGGGGCTCCGGGGAGCGGACCGGCGGGGCCTCGGCCTGCGCTCGATGCAGGGACGGGCGCGCGAGGTGGGGGGCTCCCTGACCATCGAGACGCCGAGCGAGGGCGGCACGGTCGTCCGCGCCCTGCTCCCGTGGCCGGAGTGACGATGGAGGGCGTCAGGGTCCTGATCGCCGACGACCAGGAGATCACGCGCAGCGGGCTGAAGGCGCTGCTCGCCTCGGCGGGGACGGTCGAGGTCGTGGGCGAGGCGCGCGACGGCGCCGAGTGCGTGGCGCTCGCCGACGAGCTGCAGCCGGACGTCGTGCTGATGGACCTGAGGATGCCAGTGCTCAACGGCATCGAGGCGACGAGGCGCATACACCGCGCGCAGCCCCACGTCGGCATCCTCGTCCTTACCGTCTTCGCCGACGACACCTCGGTGTTCCCCGCGATCCGCGCCGGCGCGCGCGGGTACCTGCTCAAGGACGCGAGCCGGGACGAGCTGCTCCTGGCCGTCGAGACAGTGGCCCGCGGCGGCGCGATCTTCAGCCCCGGGATCGCCCAGAAGGTGATGGCCTACCTCACCGCCAGCTCGCGCCCCGCCCCCGGGCCCGACTTCGCCGAGCTGACGGGCCGCGAGCGCGCGGTCCTAGAGCAGCTCGCCCTCGGGCTCAGCAACGCCGAGATCGCCGCCCGGCTCGGCATCAGCCCGAAGACCGTCAGCAACAACGTCTCGAACGTCCTCTCGAAGCTCCACGCCGCCGACAGGGCGCGACTGATGCTCATGGCCCTGGAGGCGGGGATGGGGAGGGGCGGCGAGGGCGCCGCAGGCGAGGGCGGTCCCGTCTCCGGCTCCGGCGACGACGCCGGCGGCCCGGTAGCGACGTCACCGGACGAGGACCCGCCGGAATGAGGACGCGGCGTCGCCCGCGCGGCTTCGCTCACACGGCGTCGCTCACGCAACGTTGCCCGCGCGGCGCCGTCGGGAGTAGCGTCGCCGTGGTCGGGTCCCGTCCCCTGAGCGGGCCCGGCGCCTCGTAGCCGCGATGCCTCTCACCCGCCCTCCCGCCACCGCCAGCTTCCTGAGCTCCCCGGTCGTGACCGACCTAGGGGGCCTGGAGGCCGACTTCGCGGTCATCGGCATCCCGCACGGCGTGCCCTACGACCCCGGCGCGCCGGCCACCGCGGCGGTCCAGGCGCCGCGGGCGGTCCGTGAACGCTCCGCTCGCTACGGGGTGTTCCGGGAGCACCACGACTTCGACTCGGGTGGGCCGATGCTCCCACGAGACGTCCGCGTCGTGGACGTCGGCGACGCCGTGACGCCGCCGGGCGAGCGCCCGGGCAGGGACGCGGTCGCCACCAGGGCCGTGGCGGCGCTGCTGGCGCGCGGCGCGGTGCCCGTCGTGCTCGGCGGGGACGACTCGACGCCGCCCTTCGCGCTGGCCGCCTACGAGGGTCACGGTCCCGTCACCGTCGTGCAGGTGGACGCCCACATCGACTACCGCGACGAGGTGCGCGGGGAGCGGTGGGGCTACTCGAGCCCCATGCGCCGGGCGGCCGAGATGGACTGGGTCGAGAGGGTCGTGCACGTCGGCGCGCGCGGCGTGGGCAGCGCGCGGCGCGAGGAGCTCGAGGCCACGCTCGCACGCGGCAACGCGGTGGTGACGGCGCGCGAGGTGCACGAGCGCGGTGCGGCGGCGGCGCTCGAGCGCGTGCCGGCTGGCGGCCGGTACTACGTGGCGATCGACGTCGACGGCTTCGACCCGGCGGTGATGCCGGGCTCGCTGGCGCTGGCGCCGGGAGGGCTCACGTACTGGCACGGCCTCGACCTGCTGCGCGGCCTGCAGGAGCGGGGGCGGATCGTCGGCCTCGGCTTCGCCGAGTACTACCCCGACCGCGACGTCAACGGCATCACCGCGCTCGGCATCGTGCGCCTGGCGGTGGCGGCGATGGCCGCGGCGCGGCGCTGAGGGCGAGGGCGCCTCGCGCCGCGGCTCGGCCCCGCGGACCGGCGCCACGTCGCCGGCGAGGGGCACGCGTAACGGATGCCACAGCGAGGCGGGCGCCCGGTTCCCTAGCCATCATCCGCACGGCGAGACACCTTGCGTCGCCCTGGAGGTCTCATGATGCGTCGTCTCTCGCTCGTAGCGTCCCTCGCCCTCGCTCTGACGCTGTCCTCGTGCTCGCGACCCGCTCCGCCGGCCGAGCCGGCGCCGTCCTTCCCCGTGTCCGTCAAGGTGGCCAACTTCGCCGAGCTTCCCATGCCCAACTACGCGAGCTTCGGCGTCGTCAACGTCCTCGGCCTGACGGCGGCCTCGGCGGGACTCGCCCCGCAGGCCACGGAGTACAGCGGGTTCTTGCTGGCCCTGGACACGGTGCCCATCGGCCCGGACGGCACCTTCACCTGGGACCTCGGGGACGGCTCGGACATCCCGGCTAGCTACATGGCCCTGGCCACGGCTGCCTTCGACGGTCCCGCGACGACGTGCAGCCTCTCGGCCTCGAACGCGTCGGCGCAGGTCCTGCGGACCGTGCCCAGCCCGCTCCTGGTGAGCCCCGTGGGCCTCGTCGGTCCGCTCACGCACGGCACCCTCTACTCGGACGGCGCCCTCTTCTACACCGACTCCGCGGGCTTCTCCCTGGAGCCCACCAGCGCGGTGCGCCACGCCACCTGGACGTTCGCCTCGGACCCGGTGAGCATCGAGGGCGAATGCGTCCACGACGACGGGGTGGGCCCGGCGACCACGATCGCGGTCGACCTAGACCTCGAGGCCGGGTGGAACAGCGTCGTGCTCGCCTACGACCCCGCGGCGCACGCCGCCACCCTCACGAGCGGGACCATCGACGGCGCGTGGCTGTTCGTCGAGCCCTGACGCGCCCGCCTCGCACCCCGGGCGCGCCGTCCGCCCTCGGCTCGGTCACCCTCGTCGGCCCTGGCTGAGGGTCGCCGCGCGGCGCGCCGCGCTCAGCCGCCACCCAGCGCCCGCGACAGGGACCGCGCCTCGGCGCTGAGGCTGTGGGACATCCGCGCGATCGACTCGTCCGTGAAGCGGCTCGCCGGGCCGGCCAGGCTGAGCGCGCCGACGAGGCGCACCTGGCCGTCCGCCGGGTCCACCCCGAACACGGGCGCGGCGATGGCGGCCGTCTCGGCCTTCCTGTCGGCGAGCGACACCGCGAGGCCGCGGGCGCGCACCTCCTGCAGCTCCGGCGGCAGGTCCGCGGCGCCGTCTGCGAAGGCGCGCAGGACCTGGCCGGAGGCGCCCGTCGTGAGGCTGAAGCGGGTGCCGGGGGTCACGTAGTGCAGCACCCTGTGGGTCGTGGAGGCCACGCGGTAGAGGCAGACGCGCTCCTCGCCGTCGCGCACGTAGAAGGCCGCGCTCTCGCCGGTGTCGCGCGAGAGGCGCCGTAGGGCCGGCATCACGAGCTCGCCCAGGTCGAAGGAGGCGCGGTAGAGCTCGCCCAGCCGCAGCAGCGCGGGGCCGAGGGCGAAGCGGCCGTCGTGCCGGCGGCGCAGGTAGCCCGCCTTCTCCAGGGAGGCGGCCAGCCGCAGGATCGTGCTCTTGTACAGGCCCGTGCGCTCGGCCAGCTCGGCGAGGGTGAGCGGCTCGCCGCCCTCGCTGAAGGCGCCGAGGATCGCGAGGGCCCTGTCTACAGCTGCCACACCCTGCTCGGCCATGGACTCCCCTCGCTGAGCGACGCGGCCGTTGACAAGCGGCGGGTCGCGCCAGCATATAATCCGCCCAAAGTAGAACACAATTCTACCAGGCAGAACGCTACGCGGGGAGGCCGGAGATCGCCATCGCCACGCACGCTCACATCGACGAGAACGTAGGGCGCCTCGCGCCGGCCCTGCGCGAGCTGAGTCTCGACATCCACGCGCACCCCGAGCTCGCCTTCGAGGAGCACCACGCCGCGCAGAGGCTCACCGCGTTCCTCGCCGGGCACGGCTTCGCCGTCGAGCGCCCCTACGCCGGCCTGGAGACGGCGTTCCGCGCCAGCTTCCCGTTGGGCGGGCCCGGGCCCCGCGTCGCGTTCATCGCCGAGTTCGACGCCCTCCCCGGCATCGGTCACGGCTGCGGGCACAACCTCATCTGCGCCGCCTCCGTGGGCGCCGCCGCGGCGCTGGTCGGCGCGCTGCGCGGGTCCGGCGTCGGCGGCGAGGTGCTCGTCATCGGGACGCCCGGAGAGGAGGGCGGCGGCGGCAAGGTGATCATGCTCGAGCGCGGCGCCTTCGAGGGCGTGGACGCCGCGCTGATGTTCCACCCCGGCAACCGCACGATGGTCGTGCGCGGCTCGCTGGCCGCCACCCGGGTGACGATGCGCTTCCGCGGCAAGGCCGCCCACGCGGCGACGAGCCCTCACCTGGGCGTGAACGCCCTCGACGCCTGCATCCAGACCTTCAACGCGATCAACGCGCTCAGGCAGCACGTCAAGGACGAGACGCGCATCCACGGCGTGATCACGCACGGCGGCACGGCGCCGAACATCGTCCCCGACTACGCCGAGGCGAGGTTCATCATCCGCCACCGCCAGTACGAGTACATGCGTGAGGTGCGCGACAAGGTCTTCGCCGCCGCCCGGCACGCCGCCGCCTCGGTCGGGGCGACGGTCGAGCTCGAGGAGGGCGTCACCTACAAGGAGCGCGTCATCAACCGCGCCATGGCCGAGCGGTTCGGGGCGCACCTCGAGAGCCTGGGCGAGGAGGTCAAGGACCCGCCCGCCACCGGCGGCGTCGGCTCCTCGGACTACGGCAACCTCAGCCAGGTCGTCCCCGCGATCCACCCCTACGTCCGGATCGTGGAGGAGGGCGTCTCCGCCCACACCGCCGAGTTCGCCGCCGCGGCGGCCTCGGAGGCCGGCCTGCGCGCCATGGAGCTGGCGGCCCGCTGCCTGGCGCGGACGGGCCTGGACCTGCTCACCGACGGCGAGCTGCTGGCGAGGGCGCGCCGCGAGTTCGAGGAGACGGTACTGGCACGTTCGGGGGCCGCGTGACGGCCTCGGAGAGGGAGGCAAGGCTGATGAGACCAAGGGGCTACCTCGGCGCGCTGCTCGCCGTACTGGCGTTGGGCGCCGCCAACGCGCAGGTGCGCGAGCTCGTCGTCGCCCAGGGCATAGACGTCAAGGGCTTCGACGTCCACTCCTCCGGCTCCAGCGTCACGGCCGAGGAGTCGGTGCTGGTGAACATCTACGACTACCTCGTCTGGCGCACCGCCGACGGCGAGTTCGAGCCCGGCCTCGCCGTGAGCTGGGAGCCGATCGCGCCCGACGCCTGGCGCTTCGTTCTGCGCGAGGGCGTGGTGTGGCACGACGGGCAGCCGTTCACCGCCGAGGACGTGAAGTTCACCCTCGAGCGCATCTCGCGCGACGAGAGCCTCGTCGAGTACGAGAACTACCGGCAGATCCGCGAGGTCGAGGTCGTGAACGACCACGAGGTGATCATCCACACCCACGGTCCCGACCCGATCCTGGTGAACAGGCTCTCGCGCCTGAACTCGGGCATCGCGCCCAAGCACCACGTCGAGGCCGTCGGCTGGGAGGGCCTCGCGACCAACCCCATCGGCACCGGCCCGTACCGCTTCGTCGAGTGGCGGCGCGACGACAGGGTGGTCCTCGAGGCGTTCGACGACCACTGGCGCGGCCGCCCCGCCTTCGACCGGCTCGTCTTCCGCACGATCCCCGAGGACTCGACGCGCGTCGGCGAGCTGATCACCGGTGGCGTGCACGTCGCCGCGAACGTCCCGGTGCAGGACCGCGACCGCATCGAGGCCAGCGGCGCGGCGCGGGTGGAGCTCCAGCCCAGCACGTTCATCAACATGATCGTGTTCAACGTCCGCGAGGGCACCGAGACCGCGAACCCGCTGGTGCGCGAGGCCATCGACAAGGCCATCGACCGCGACCTGCTCGTGCAGGGCGTGATGGGCGGCCTGGGCGCGGTCACGGCCGCGCGCCTCAACCCCGGAATCTCCGCCGCGCCCGTCGACCAGTACTTCGGCGTCAACCCCTACGACCCCGAGCGCGCCAGGCAGGCGCTCGCGGAGGCCGGCTACGGGCCGGGCGAGCTCAAGATCAAGCTCTACGGCTCCTCCGGTCGCCACCCCCTGCTGCCGGAGGTGACCGAGATCGTCGCGGCCATGCTCGAGCAGGTGGGCATCTCCACCGAGGTCGAGGTGCTCGAGTTCAGCGCCTACACCAGCCGCGTCTGGAACGCCGCGGCCTTCGAGCACCTGGTGGTCACGGGCCTGGGCAACTCGATGCGCGACAACATCTTCGCCATGCGCGCGCTCCTCTGCGACGGCTCCTACGCCGACCGCGTCGGCTGGTGCAACGAGCGCTTCGACGAGCTGATGTACGCCGCCGAGACCGAGGTGGACCCCGACAAGCGCGCCGAGATGCTCCACGAGGCGACGCACATCGTCGCCCAGGAGCGTCCGTGGATCACGCTGTTCCAGCAGCAGAACCTGGTCGGCGTCTCCAACGAGGTCGAATGGCGGCCGCGCCAGGACGAGCTGCTGTGGATGTTCGAGGCCAAGCCGCGGAACTGACCGCGTAGCCGCCGCGGGACCCCGGCCGTACGGTGGGCGGTCGGGGTCCCGCGGCTTGGGAGGAGGGCGGCCCGGGGCCTCGTCGCACGGAAGCCCTGGGTCGGCAGGTAGGTACGGATGGCGGTCTACGTCTTACGGCGCCTGGTGCAGATGGTCCCGGTGCTGCTCGGGATCACGCTGATCGTCTTCGTGCTGCTGCGCGTCTCGGGCGACCCGGTGGTGCTGATGCTGCCGGAGGACGCCTCGCGCGAGCAGGTCGAGGCGCTGCGCCGGAGCCTGGGCCTCGACCGCCCGCTCCCCGAGCAGTACCTCCTCTTCCTGCGCGACCTCGCGAGGGGCGACTTCGGCCGCTCGATCCGCTACGGCAACCAGGACGTGCTCGGCATCGTCCTCGAGCGCCTGCCGGCCACCCTCGAGCTGGCGGCCGCGGCCGTCCTCGTGGCCCTGCTGATCTCCGTGCCGGCGGGCGTGGTGGCGGCTACGCGGCGGCGCCGCTGGCCCGACCACGCCGCGACCACGTTCTCGGTCCTGGGCGAGGCGATGCCGAACTTCTGGCTCGGCATCATGCTGATCCTGGTCTTCGCCGTGAACCTCCGCCTGCTGCCGGTCTCCGGCCGCGGCTCTCTCGCCCACCTCGTGCTGCCGGCGGTCACGCTCGGCACCGGCCTGGCAGCGGTGCTCACGCGGCTCCTGCGCTCGAGCCTCATCGAGGCCCTGAACCAGGACTACGTCCGCACGGCGCACGCCAAGGGCGCGAGGCCGCGGGTCGTGCTCGTCAAGCACGCCATGCGCAACGCCCTGCTCGGGTACCTCACGGTCCTCGGGCTGCAGATGGCCTCGCTGCTGGCCGGCTCCGTCGTCACCGAGCAGGTCTTCGCCTGGCCGGGCATCGGGCTGCTCGCGGTGCAGGCGATCAACTCGCGCGACATGGCCGTCGTGCAGGCCATCGTGATCGTCTCGTCCCTCGTGGTGATGGTCGCGAACCTCGTCGTGGACGTCCTCTACGCCGTGGTCGACCCGAGGATCCAGTACTCGTGAGGCTCCTCGGCAGACGCGTGACCGCGCCGGCGCTCCTGGGCGCCGCCGGGCTGGCGGCGTTCCTGGCGATGGCGCTGGCCGCGCCCTGGCTCAGCCCCCACGACCCCGCCGAGGCGCACCTGCTCGACCGCCTGCGCCCTCCCGCCTTCCTCGGCGGCGACCCCGAGTACCCGCTCGGCACCGACCACCTCGGGCGCGACATGCTCAGCCGCCTCCTGCACGGCAGCCGCGTCGCGCTCGCCGTCGGCTTCGCCGGGGTGCTGCTCGCGGCCACCGCCGGCATCACCCTCGGCCTGGTCTCGGGCTACTTCGGGGGAGCCGTCGACGCGGTGATCATGCGGCTCGTCGACACGCTCATCGCCATCCCCAACGTGCTCCTCTACCTGACGGTGCTGGGCGTCTTCGGGCCCGGCTTCGGGGTGCTCGTCGGCGTGATCGGCTTCGTGAACTGGACGACGTTCGCCCGGGTCGTGCGCGCCGAGGTGCTGTCGGTGCGCAGCCGCGAGTACGTCGAGGCGGCCCGCGCCCTCGGCCAGCGCACGCCCCTGATGCTCCTCAGGCACGTGCTCCCCAACGTGGTGGGACCCATCATCGTGGTCGCCACGCTGAGCGTCGCCACGGTGATAATCCTCGAGGCCTCGCTCTCCTACCTCGGCCTGGGCGTGCAGCCGCCGGCCGTCACGTGGGGCAGGATGCTCGCCGACGGCCGCAACTACGTCGCCACGGCCTGGTGGCTCGCTACCTTCCCGGGCCTGTTCATCACGGCCCTGTGCCTCTCGCTGATCCTCGTCGGCGACTGGCTGCGAGACGCCTTCGACCCCCGCCTGCGGGGGGAGTGACGCGCTCCCGCGCCGGGACGCCGAAGGCGCGACCGAAGTAGCGCTCGCCGGAGACCGTGTGCTCGCCGTCGTGCTCGCCGCGTTCGGTCCGTGAGACGCGCCAACGCTTCCCGCAGTGTGAACGCCCCTCACCAAGGCCGCGCGCCGACTTCCCTACTCTTCCGCCGCTCGTCGAGACACGACGCGCGGACGGAGGTCCCACGATGCGCGACGCCAAGGTCCTCGTTACGCTCCCGGCCCTGCTCGCTCTCGCGGCGTGCTCGACGCCGCAGCCGCCCGAGACCGGGCCGGAGCCGGTCTTCCCCGTGGCCGGCAAGGTGGAGAACTTCGACGAGGTGCCGGTGCCGACCTTCGTCAGCCTCGTCGCCATCGACCACGCGATCCTCGGGCCCGCGGCGGCGCCGGGCGCGCGCGTCACCGAGTACGCCGGCGCCTTCCTCGCCCTCGACTCCGTTCCGCTCGCGCCCGACGGCTCCTTCGCGTGGGACCTGGGCGACGGGTCGGACATCCCCGACGCCTACCTCGCCGAGGCCGCGCAGGCGTTCGGCGGACCGGACGCCGCGTGCAGCCTCACGGCGTCGGGATCGACCCCGGTGCTGAAGACGATGGTCGTCTCGGGGCTGCTCTACCCGATCGGCGTCCTCGGGCCGCTCTCCGAGGGCGCGGCGTACTGGGACGGCAGCCTCCTCTACACGGACGCCGCCAGCGTGTCCCCGCCGCCCACCACACCGTTCCGCACCGGCACCTGGACCTACGCGGCCGAGGCCGTCAGCATCGAGGGGACCTGCGTCGTCGACAGGGTGCTGGACCCGGACCTGACCGTCACCATCGACGTCTACCTGGAGGCCGGCTGGAACGCCCTCACCATGGCCACGGACCCTGACGCGGACACCGCCACGGTCACGACCGGCACGTTCGAAGGCGCCTGGCTGGCGCTCCCGGCCGGCGTGATGTGAGGCGCCGACCCGGCCGGGGAGGCCCCCGCCGCGGCGGGGTTCCCGTCCGCCGCCCCTACCTGAGCGTCAGCTCGTAGCGCGCGGCGGCGTCGTGCTCGGGCAGCCCTGAGGGGTTGTCGCGCTCGAGCACCAGCACCGCGCGGGTCGGTCCCGGCACCGAGAACTCGAGCTCCCCCTCGAACGGCACGAATCCCTCCGTCATCCACTCGCCCCGGGCGGTGACGAAGCCGGAGGCGACCTCGGTGCCGTCCTCGGCCAGCAGGCGCACCGGGAAGGAGCCCTCGAAGAACCAGGTGCCGCGCGCCTCGCCGCGCAGCACGAGCGGGCTCGTGGCCTCGGCGGGGACGTCGACGCGCACGAAGGCGGAGAGGTCGCCGGAGCCCTCGGCCGGCCACACGACCGGCGCGCCGAGGACGGTCGCGCTGTCAAGCACCGCCCACAGCAGCGACTCGACGTCGGCGCGGTCGGCGTCCGTGAACTCCTCGACCTGGCCTGGCGGGTAGTTCTCGAAGCGGGTCAGCGCCAGGCGCGTCTCGAGCTCCCAGCACTCCTCGCCGTCGAAGAGCCTCAGCACCTCGCCCAGGGTGTAGCTGCCGGCGGCGCCCTCGCCCACGTCGCCGAAGCGCGAGGTGGCCACCGTCGGCTCGCCCGAGGCCCCGGCCGAGCCCGCGGCGCCGGCTGGCGCCTCCGGGTAGACGACGCCGGGCTGGAGGTCCCGCCAGCCCTCCGGCTTCGCCAGCAGGCACGAGACCGGCGCCGTCAGGTCGCGCCGGCGCGTGATCGCCAGCCCGGCCGAGCGCAGGTTCGTGCCAGCGTAGGCGTCATCGGGGAGGTAGAGGCAGTAGTCGAAGCCCTCGCGGCACGGCGGCGGGGAGGCGTCGGTGAGGAGCTGGTCCGGGGTCACGGCGAGGGAGAGACCGGGGGGCAGGTCCACGCTCACGCGGCCGCCGGCGAGCTTCATAGCGTCGACGTCCCCGGCGGCCAGCGCCAGGCTGGCGAGCAGGGCCGCGGCCGACAGCGCGGCCGCGCGCAGGTGGCGTCCGCGTCGCGTCATGCGGTCATGCTAGGCCCCGCGCCGGCGCCGCGCGTGACACGCGACTGAAGGCGGCGTGCGACGGATGTGGCGCGGTTCTCACGCGGCGGCGCTATGATGTGTCACATGACCACAATCGGCAGGTCGGCCAGACCCATCGCGGTGGCCCTCGCCCTCCTCTTCACCGTCTCGACGGCTGCTGCACAGGCGCCCGCCTACTTCGTCAAGGCGGACATGGTCAGGGGTGCGCAGGGGGCCAGGGGCCCGGCCTGCGTGCCGAACTCCGTCTTCTTCGGCGGCGAGATGGTCGTGTTCCGCGCCGTCGTCTACGACGCCGCCACGGGCGAGGAGATCAAGTTCGACGAGCTCCAGGCCCGCGGCATCACGGCGACGGTGACGATCGACGGCGTCGAGCCGATCCAGATGTTCTACCCGCCGCCGATGGAGCCCGGCGCCGAAGCCCAGGCCGAGGAGGAGGGCCCGCCGCCCGGCGCCGACTTCTTCCGCGGGCCGTGGACGGTCCCCGCCGACTTCCCCGCCGGCATGTACACCTGGACGATCACGGTCACGGACGCGGCGGGCAACACGGCCACGTTCGAACCGATCGGCCGCCAGGCGGGGCTGCCTCAGCTGATCATCCAGCCGCCGGCCAACTGAGACCGGGGTAACGAACGCGCGAGCGACGGCTAGCGAGCGCCGTGTCCACCGTGGGCACGGCGCTCCTCGCTAGGGGCACTGTCACACCGCGCGGCGCAGGGCCGCGCGAGGACGGGAAGGACGTACCTGCGTGTTGAGGACGATCTTCGTGGCGGCGGCGCTGCTGCTGGGCGCGGCCGCGGCACAGGCGCCCGGTAGGCTCACCCTCGAACCGATGGACGGCGTCGTGGGCACTCCCGTGCGTGCCCACGCTACCGGCCTACCGCCCGGCACCGAGGTGGAGCTGGTGTGGCTGAGCGCGGAGGCCGCCTGGAACGTCGGCGACGGCACGTTCCACGGCGTCACCGCCGAGGAGACCCGCACGGTGCTGGCCACCGCGACGGTGAGCGAGGCGGGCGAGGCGACGTTCGAGTTCGCCGTGCCCGAGGACTACGGCTACGTGCACAACGTGTTCGTCGAGGCGAACGGCGAGCTGTTGGCCCGCAACGGCTTCACCGTGGCGCCCTCGCTCGAGATCTCGCCCACCTCCGGCCCGGTCGGCACGCCGATCACCGTGACGATGAAGGGCGTCGGCTACAGGTTCTGGGAGTCCGTCTGGCACCTGCTCTACGACGGCGCCCACACCGGCTGGGTCTCGGCCATCACGTCGCGCGGCACGGCCGTGTTCACGATCCCCGCCACCGGCGAGGTGGGCCTGCACACGATCCAGGCGCTGTCCGGCACGCACCCGGTCCCCTACCTGAACCAGCAGCAGTCTCCGAACTACAAGCCCGCCGTCCCCACGGTGATCAGCGCCCTGTTCGAGGTGACCGAGGGCGAGGCGGTGATGCCGCCCTCGCCCGAGACGATGACGCTGCCGCGCGCCGGCCCCGTCTCCTCCGAGGGCGACGGGCCGAGGATCGCGCTCGACCACGGCTCCGGCACCGTCGGCAGCCCTATCGCGGTGCGCGGCGAGGGCTTCCCCGCCGGCGCCGAGGTGGAGCTCACGTGGAGCACCGTCACCGGCAACCGCATCAGCGGCGCGGGCTGGGAGGAGGTCGAGCGGTCGCTGGCCACCGTGCAGGCCGACGACGCCGGCGCGTTCGCGCTGACGCTCGACACGCCGGACGACCTCGGCGGCGGCCACACCCTGCGCGCCGTCGCCGGCGGCGCGGAGGCCTCGGTACGGTACGTGATCACGCCCAGCGCGTTCCTGGTCGAGCCGCAGGTCGTCGAGCCCGGCGGCGACATCACGATCACGATCAAGGGCGTCGGCTGGACGGAGACGGCGAACATCTACACGCTGCTGCTCGACAACGGCTACGTCGGCTACGGCTGCGGGTTCAACAGCCAGGGCGACGTGACGATCCACCTCAAGGCGCCGGGCCGCGAGGGCGTGCACTTCATCGGGCTCTACCCGTCGATCTACCAGGGCGAGGTCACGGCGCCGGGCGGGCCGACGACGCCGGACGCCAACGCCACGTACCTCCAGCTCCCGATGCTCCACCACGTCGACCACCCGGGCGAGGAGCTGCCGGCGTTCGTGCTGGCGTTCGAGGTGAGGTCGGGGGCGGCGCGGCGTTAGCCCTCGCTGCGCGGCCGACCAAGGACGCGTACGCCGGCCCCGCGGCGGCGCTCGCGGCGCGAGCCGCCGGCGCTAGCTGACGGGCCGGCGGTCCTCCAGGGGCAGCACGAGCCTGACGCCGTCCTCGAGGAAGCCGAGCCGGGCGTAGAACTCGCGGGCCCGGAGGTTGCCGGCGAAGACGTAGAGCGTGAGCGAGCCGAGGCCGCGGGAGCGGGCCCAGGCCTCGGCCGCGGCCATGAGGGCCCTGGCCACGCCCTTGCCCTCCGCCTCGCGCGTGACGATGAGGTCGCCCACGAAGGCGCGCTCCTCGCCGGTGATGGGGTCCGCCTCCACCTCCACGTGGACGACGCCGAGCCCCTCGCCCCCGCCGTCTTCGGCCACCAGCACGGCGCCGTCGTCGGTCGGCTCCTCCAGCGCCTGCGCCAGCGAGGCCGCGGAGTCGGCCTCGATCGCCGCCGCCGGGCGCCACGGCGGCGCGCCGAACTCGGTGAGCCGCGGGACGAGCCCGAGGACGAACGGCAGGTCCTCGGCCGTGGCGGCACGGATGTTCACGGAGGTGGGGTCCATGGCGGCGAGTGTAGAGGCCGGCCCCGCCCACCCGCACCCCTCCGGCCGCTACAGTCTCCCCATGGACCGCCTGCGGTTCGCGGGGGCCGTCTGGTACTGGAAGGGTCCGGCGCCCCACCACTTCGTCTCGGTGCCGGCGGAGGGCTGCGAGTTCATCCGCGCGGCCGCGCCGTTCGTGACCTACGGCTGGGGCATGGTCCCGGCACGCGTGACCGTGGGCGGCACGACGTGGGCCACCGCCCTGTGGCCCAAGGACGGCGGCTACATCGTCCCGCTCAGGGCCGACGTGCGGCGCAGGGAGGGCATCGAGCTGGGCGACACCGTCGCCGTCGAGCTCGAGCTGATGGCGGTGAGCCCGGCGAGGGCGCGCGCCGAGGGGCGCTGAGGTACGGGGCGCCGGACGGCCGGGGCCCGGCCCGCCGCGCCGGCCGGCGGCGTTCAGCCGCCGCCGGTCACTCGCGCCACACGGCCCACGTCTCGTCCTCCAGCTTCTTCCTGACCTCGGCGGGACGGCCCGCCTGCCGCAGCAGCGCGAGGATCTGCCCGCGGTGGTGCGAGTCGTGGACGATGCAGTGCTGGATGAAGTGCGCGGGGTGCGTCTCGTAGACGCCCTCGAAGCTGCGGCCCTCGGCCACGGCCTCGAGCACCGCGGCCTTCACGGCGGCGTCGCCGGCGTCGAACGCGGCCTGCAGCTCGGCGATGCTCTTCACCCCGAGCCAGGTGGGCGAGCTGTCGTCGATCACGTTCGGGACCTGCGCGGCGTGCTTCGGCGACACCCGGCTCAGCCACCCCGGTCGGAACTCGACGATGTCGGCGAGGTGCTGGCCGACGCTGAAGCCGCCCATCCCGTCGGAGTGGTTCAGGTCCTCCATCGTCAGCGTGTCGAGCAGCATGCGGGTCACGCGGGAGTTGCGGTCGAAGGACTCGAAGACGATCTTGAGCTCGGCTGGCACTTCCATGGTGGCCCCCTGTCCCCGGCCGCTCACGCGGCCGCGCCCGCCCCGAGAGTCGCTGAGGCGGCGATGGTATCAAGCTCGGCCGCGCACCGCCACCGGTAGGGCCCGCCGGGACGGCCGCGGCGCGGCGGCGGTCACCGGACCAGGGGTGCCGGGACAGCCGCCTCTGGTGGTTCACCCACGCTCGCCCGTGGTAATGAGACTGCGCTGGGGGTTCCGAGATGCAGGGTTCGGTGGCGGAGACCCAGGCCCCCACGGAGCGCTCGGGCGGCGCTTCCCCCGCCCTGAGGCTCGAGGGGCTCACCAAACGGTTCGGCGGCACGGTCGCGGTAGACGCCCTCACCCTCGAGGTGCGTCGCGGGGAGCTCTACGCCCTGCTGGGGCCGAACGGCGCGGGCAAGACGACGACGCTGCGCATGGTCGCCGGCCTGCTCAGGCCCGACGCCGGCGACGCCTTCGTGCTGGGCAGGAGCGTCCTGCGCGAGCCGGCCGAGGCCAAGCGCCGCCTGGCGTTCCTCCCCGACGATCCGCTCCTCTACGGCAAGCTGAACCCGCTCGAGTACCTCGAGTTCGTGGCCGGCCTCTGGGGCGTCCCGGCGGCGGAGGCCCAGGCACGCGCCGTGGAGCTGCTCAAGTGGCTGGGGCTCTGGGAGCACAGGCGCGACCTCACCGAGACGTTCTCGCGCGGCATGAAGCAGAAGCTCGGCCTCGCCGGCGGGCTGATCCACGAGCCGGAGCTGATCATCCTCGACGAGCCGCTCACCGGGCTCGACGCGGCGGCGGCGAAGGCCGTGAAGGACCTGCTCGTCGAGCACGTGCGCGGCGGCCGGACCGTGATCCTGACGACGCACATCATGGAGGTCGCCGAGCGCCTGGCCGAGCGCATCGGCATCATCAGCCGGGGCCGCCTCGTGGCCGAGGGCACCCTCGACGAGCTGCGGGCCCGCACGGGGAGCCAGTCGGAGACGCTCGAGGCCGTGTTCCTCGAGCTGGTCGCGGCGCCGTGAGACCGGGATCCCTCCCCTGGCTGCTGCGCCACGAGCTGAGGGTCCGTTGGCGCGAGGCGCTGGGCGACGCGAGGCCGGCCACGGCGTTCGCCCTCGCGCTGCTGGTCATCTTCGTGGTCGTGATCGTCCTGGCCCCGCTGGCCGGCTCGCTCGCCGACATCGTCGCCGAGCCGCGGTCCCACCGTGCGAACCTGCTCGCCGGCGTCGCCCTCGTCGTGATGCTCGCGACGGGCCTCACCGTCGGCATCAACCACAGCGCCATGGCGCTGTTCGAGCGCGGCGACCTCGACCTGCTGGCGTCGTCCCCGCTGAGCGCCCGCACGGTCTTCGCCAGCCGGCTGCTGGCCGTCGCGACCGGCGTGTTCCTCACCGTCGGCGTCGTGGTGCTGCCGCTGGTCGCGCTGGGGCTCTACGTCGGCGCCCCGCGGCTCCTGGGGGCGGTGCCCCTGCTGGCGTCGGTGTCGCTCACCGCCGCCTCCCTGGGGATGCTCCTCACGCTCGCGCTGGTGTCGGCCCTGGGGCCCCGCCGGGCGCGGACGCTGGCGCAGGTCCTCGCCACGCTCTCGGCGGCGGCGTTGGTCCTGGTCGCGCAGCTCCCGAACGTGCTGAGGGGCGGCTCCGGCGCCGCGGAGGAGCGCCTCGTGCGCTGGCTCGCGTACCTCGAGCCCGGCGGACCCCTGGCCCCAGACAGCGCCCTGTGGCTGCCCGCGCGGACGCTCTACCTCGACCCCGTCGGCACGCTCGTCTCGCTCGCCGCGAGCGCCCTGCTCGCCTGGGGCACGGTGGCGCTGCTCGAGGGCTCGTTCGCGCGCGGGATCGGCCTGGCGGAGGGGGCGGCCAGGCGCCGCCGCTCACGCGAGGAAGCTCTCCCGCGCTTCGCCGCGGACCGCGGCGTCGTCAGGACGCTCCTGGCGAAGGAGTGGAAGCTGATCCGCCGCGACCCCTACCTCGTCTCCCAAGCGCTGCTCCAGCTCGTCTACCTGGCGCCCGCCGCCTCCGTGCTGCTCATGCGGGACGTCGGCCGGTGGAGCGGCCTACAGCTCGGGCCGCTGGGCGCGGCCCTGGCCGTCGCCGCCGGCGGCACCCTCGCGGCCAGCCTGGCGCGGATCTGCGTGGCCGGCGAGGAGGCGCCCGACCTGCTCGCGTCCTCGCCGGTCCCGGGAGGCACGGTCAGGAGGGCGAAGCTCCTCGCCTCCGCCCTGCCGCCGCTGGCGCTGTGCCTCGCGCTGGCCGCCTGGGTCGCCGCCATGAACCCCTTCGCCGGCATCGCCGCAGCAGTGCTGGGCACGGCCTCGAGCGTGTCGGCGGCGGCCATGCGCCTGTGGAACCCCATCCGGACGCCGCGGCGCGACCTGTTCAGGCAGAGGCGCGCGGAGGGCGACCTGGTCCTGGCCTGGCTCGAGGGGCTCGTCCCGGTCGTGTGGGGCGTGGCGTGCCTCCTGCTGACGGCGTTCAGCCCCTGGGCCGCCCTCGCCCTGCCCGCGGCGGTCCTCCTGCCGCTCGTCGGGCTCCTCAGGGCCCGCAGCAAGGGCTTCGCGTTCGGGGCATGACGTCCTGGCGGGCACCGGCGGGCATCTGCGCGCCCCGCGGGCGCGGCTAGGCGCTAAGCTCTCACCTGAGTCTCAGAGTCTTGGAGAGCTCGGCGGAGGTCGTATGCGCGCGTACCTGATGGAGCTCGTCGGCACCTTCTTCCTCGTCCTGACCATCGGCCTGGTGTCGGTGCAGGGGGCCCAGCTCGCGCCCCTCGCGATCGGCTTCGCGCTGATGGTGATGGTCTACGCCGGCGGCCACGTCTCCGGCGGCCACTACAACCCGGCGGTGAGCCTCGGCGCGGCGCTGCGCGGCGCGCTGCCGACGAGCCAGCTCCTGCCGTACTGGGTCGCGCAGCTCCTCGGCGCCGTGCTCGGCGCGCTGGTCGCGCGCGGTGCGGCCGGCGGACCGTTCACCGTGGCCCCGGGTCCCGACGCCGGCACGTTCGCGGCGCTCGCGGTCGAGACGCTCTTCACCTTCGCGCTCGTCACCGTGGTGCTGGCCTCCGCCACCGCGGCGGCGACCAAGGGCAACTCCTTCTACGGCCTGGCGATCGGCGGCACCGTGGCCGCCGCGGCCGCGGCCGGCGGCGCGATCTCGGGCGGCGCCTTCAACCCCGCGGTGGGCGTGGGCGCCGTGCTCGTGGACGCGTTCGCCGGCGGTGCCGCCGGCCACGTCTGGCTCTACGTCGTCGGTCCGCTGCTCGGCGGGGCCCTCGCCGCGGCGGTCTTCAGCTACCTGCATCCGGAGGGCTGAGGGTCGACCTTCCCGACGGCGAGGTCGGCGCCCACCTCCTGCCCCTGGAGGCCGCGGTCAGGGAGGCCTGGTCCCTGCACGTGGGCGACGAGGTGCGGTTCAGGTCGAGGATCCGTTAAGGGCTCCCTGCGGGCGGGTCCGCGACCTCCGTGAGCCTGGGTCGGCTCGCCTGCGCGAGTTCGATCCGCCCTGGGCGCCCGCGTCGCTTCGGTCCGTGGGACCGGCCGAGGCCAGCCCCTCGGTAGCCCGCGACACCCACCTCATCTCCGGCCGACACAAGATTCCTTTCACAGGAGGTGATCGGCTGATGAGCTTCGTTCGTGCGCTAGTCGCTACCTTGTCCGTGATCTTGCTCCTCGGCTCGACGGCCCTCGCGCAGGAGGAAGGTCAAGGCTTCGATGACCTCCGGCTCGAGCTCGTCGCCGAAGGGTTCGTCTCTCCCGTCGCGCTGGTGAGCGCTCCCGGTGACGACAGGCTGTTCGTGGTCGACCGTCCCGGCATCGTGTACGCGCTGAGCCGCGACGGTCAGCGCGAGGAGCAGCCCTTCCTCGACATCACGGACCGCGTGGTCGAGCTGAACCCCGGCTACGACGAGCGCGGGCTGCTCGGCTTCGCGTTCCACCCGGGCTTCGCCGAGAACGGCCGGGCGTTCGCCTACTACAGCGCCCCGCTGCGCGAGGGCGCGCCCGAGGGCTGGAACCACACCGCCCGCCTGTCGGAGTTCGGGCTGGGCGACGACGGCAGGCTGGACCCGTCGACCGAGCGCGTGCTGCTCGAGGTCGACCAGCCGCAGATGAACCACAACGGGGGCCAGCTCCTGTTCGGCCACGACGGCTACCTCTACCTCGGGCTCGGTGACGGCGGCGCCGCCAACGACGTGGCCGAGGGTCACCCGCCGCTGGGCAACGGCCAGGACATCACGACGCTGCTCGGCAGCGTGCTGCGCATCGACGTCGACTCCGGCGACCCCTACGGCGTCCCCGACGACAACCCGTTCGCGCAGGGCGTCGAGCTGCCGGCCGACGTCGAGTGGGCGGGCGACCAGGCGCGGCCCGAGATCTACCTCTGGGGCCTGCGCAACCCCTACCGCTTCAGCGTCGACCGCGAGACCGGGGCGCTCCTGGTGCCCGACGTGGGGCAGAACCTCTTCGAGGAGCTGAACTACGTGACCGGCCCGGCGAACCTCGGCTGGAACGTCCGCGAGGGCCTCTTCGGGTTCAACCCCGACGACCCGGCGAACGTCCGCGAGGACGCGCCCACCACGGGCCCGAGGGGTGAGGAGTTCCTCGACCCCGTGCTCGTCTACGCCCACCCCAACGTCGAGCGCGAGGGTGTAGTGGCCCGCGGGATCTCGATCTCGGGCGGCTACGTCTACCGCGGCTCGGCGATCCCCGGGCTGGTGGGCTACTACGTGTTCGGCGACTGGAGCCAGTCGTTCGGCGAGCCCGCCGGCAAGCTGTTCGTGGCCTCGACCGAGGAGACGGGCGGCTGGGAGATCGTCCACGAGCGCCAGCTCGAGGAGTTCGTCCTGGCCTTCGGCGAGGACGCGGACGGCGAGCTGTACGTCCTGACCACCGAGCAGGCCGGTCCGCAGGGCGAGACCGGGAAGGTCTACCGGATCGTCGCGGGCGAGTGAGGCAGAGGGCCGGCTGGTGACGCCCGGGCGCCGTCCCGGGACGTCCTGGGCCGACGGCGGGGCGAGGGGCTGTACGCTCCTCGCCCCTTCCTCTGCGGCCCGCTCGTCACGCGTGCCGAGCGGGCCTCGGCTCAGGCCGACAGGAACCCGCCGTCCACGGCCACGACGGCGCCGTGCATGTAGGCGGAGAGCTCGGAGCAGAGGAACAGCACGACGCGCGCGACCTCGTCCGGCGTGCCGAACCGGCCCGCCGGGAGGCGCTGCATGAAGTCGTAGCCGGTCTTCACCAGGCCCACGTTCCCCCTCAGGACCTCGCGCGCCATGCGCTTCGTGCCGGGCGTGACGATGCCGCCGGGGACGACGACGTTGGCCCTGATCCCCTTCCTGGCGTACTCCCTGGCCAGCGCCCGCGTGAGGGCGATGACGGCGGCCTTGCACATGCTGTACGTGGCCATGTCGTCCTTGAAGGGCAGCACGGCCTCGACGGAACCGACGTTCACGATCCGCCCGCCGCGGCCCGCGCGGGCCGCCACGAACCGCTGGCACATGCGGTAGACGGCGTCGAGGTTCACCCCGACGGCCGCGCGGTACGAGTCGTCGTCGACCGCGTCGAACGCCCGGCCGACGTAGACGCCGGCGTTGTTGACCAGAGCGTCGGGCGGGCGCGACGCGAGCTCGCGCCACAGCGCGTCGATCGCCGCGGGGTCGGCGAGGTCGAGGGCCCTCACGGTCACGGCGCGCCCGGTAGGCCCGAGCTCGGCCGCGAGCGCCTCGAGGCCCGCCAGGTCCCTGTCCACCAGGACGAGGTCGGAGCCCGCCTCGGCGAGGCGGAGGCTCGTCGCCCGGCCGATGCCGGAGGCCGCCCCCGTCACGAGCACGGTCTGCCCGGCCAGGCTCAGCAGGTCGGCCAGCGCCTCACCGCGACCCGCGCGCCCGTTCGGCCGCTTCGATCCTGCTGTCGTCATCCTCGCCTCTCCTCGCGCCGGCCCCGCCGACCGCGACTTTATGATACATAGTGTATCACAACGGACGCGGCGGCCGCCGCCCGCCGTGCGCGCCGGGGACGTTCTTCCGTGGGAGCGCCGCTGTCGCGCCGGTAGCCTGCTGGAGGAGGTAGCCATGAGGCTCGCAGGCAAGGTAGCCGTCGTCACGGGCGCAGGATCGGGGATGGGCCGCTCGATCGCCCTGCTGTTCGCACGCGAAGGGGCGACGGTCGTCGCGGGCGACATCGACGCCGCCCGCATCGAGAAGGTGACGGCCGAGGCCACGGCGGCCGGCGGCAAGATCGTCGGCGTCGTGGGCGACATCTCGAAGCGCGAGGACGCCGAGGCCCTGGTCCAGCGCGCGATCGACGAGTTCGGGAAGCTCGACATCCTCGTCAACAACGCCGGCGTCATGGACATGATGGAGGGCGTAGCGAACTTCAAGGACGAGACGTACGAGCGCGTCTTCGGCGTGAACGTCTACGGCCCGTTCGTGACGTCGCGCGCCGCCGTGCGGCACATGAAGGAGCGCGGCGGGGGCGCGATCGTGAACGTCGCGTCGGTGGCGGCCGTCTCGGGCGCCTCGGCCGGCGCCGTCTACACGGCCTCGAAGCACGCCCTGCTCGGGCTCTCCCGCAACACGGCCTACGCCTACGCGCCCTTCGGGATCCGCTGCAACACGCTGATCGTCGGCGGCGTCGAGACGAACATCATGGCCGGCGCCGACCCCGCCGAGTTCGACCACGAGGCCCTGGCGCAGTACGGCAAGTGGCACGCGGTGAACGTGCGCACGCTGCAGCCCGACGAGGTCGCGAACCTCGTGCTCTTCCTCGTCTCCGACGAGGCCAGCGGCGTGAACGGCGCCGAGGTGGCCGTAGACGCTGGCTGGACGGCGGCTGGCTGAC
>ERZ777003.1723-NODE-1723-length-30279-cov-9.314353_pt1 | contig 30279 bp, 25 predicted proteins | sample MGYA00374956_ERZ777003 | MGnify/ENA primary metagenome ERZ777003 (study PRJEB29302, sample SAMN06268252) | bioreactor metagenome | isolation source: Joint BioEnergy Institute, California, USA | place: USA:Joint BioEnergy Institute, California, USA | collected... | reverse complement strand
CGTCACGCGCGAGCGGATCCGCCAGATCGAGAACCACACGCTCAAGAAGCTCGAGGCGCTGCCGGAGGCCCAGCGCCTGCGCGACGCCTGCTGAGCGGGGCCGGGGCGGCCGCCGTCCGGCGCGCGGGCGGCGGCCCCCGGCGCGGGGCGCGCGGCCGGCCGCCCGCCCGGGGGGCGCCGCTCGGCGCGCGCGCCGAGCGCCCGCTACACTTGCCAGCGCCTTTCGCGCTCCTGCGGGCGTGCGTTCTGCCCGGGGGGATGTCCGAGCGGTCAAAGGAGACGGGCTGTAAACCCGTTGGCTCTGCCTACGCAGGTTCGAATCCTGCTCCCCCCACTCGCCCCGGCCGCCGCGCTCGTCGCGGCGGCCGTTCGCGTCTCCGGGCGCGGCGGCGACGGCGACGGCGGCCATCCGGGGCAGCGCCTGCCGCGCGCGGGCCGTCCGGCCGCCGGTGGTATCGTCGGCCGGCGCGCCGGCGCCCGGCCGCGAACACGTCCACGCTCCGCGGGAGGGGCGACGTCATGAAGCAGCTCGCCCACATCAGGATCGACCACTCCGACTACGACCCGCGGCTCTGGCGCCTGCTGGAGGAGAGCGGCCTCGAGCACGACGACTTCGAGGGGCTCGACTACTTCAGCCTGCTGCCGTTCTTCGTGCTCGCCGGTGCCTCGGTCCGCTCCCACGTCCGCGCGCACGGCGACCACACCCACTTCGAGGGCGTCACGATCGAGATCCCCGAGGAGCTCGAGGCCGCCTTCTTCGACGTCCTCCCCGAGCTGCTGGCGCAGCTCACCGAGGAGGACGAGCACCACCGCTGACGCCCGACCCCGGGCGCCGGCGCCCGCGCGGGCGGGCCGGGCGGGCGGCCGCGGAGCAGCCGCCCCGGCGGCGGCGCGGCGGCGCAGCGGCCGGGGCGGGGCGCGCCGGCGGCCGCCGGCGGGCGACGAGCCGGGCGGTCGTGCCGGCGACGACGAGCGTCCAGCCGGTGAGCGCGAGCGCGACGGTCAGCAGCAGCACGCCCCGGTGATCGGCAGCCCGCGCGCGCGGGTTGAGCGCCGGGCGGCGTCGTCCCGCGGCCGCGAGCGAGCGGGAACGGCGCCGCGCGGCGGCGTGCCAGGACGTGGCCGCGAGAGAAGCGGAACGCGTTCCGCTTCTCGTGCTACCGTAAGCGGAGTCCATTCCGGTTATCGCGAGGAGGCCTGATGCCCACGACCGCTCCGACGCCGCTCGCTGGCGCGTACACGATCGATCCCGTCCACTCGTCGTTCGGCTTCGCCGTCACGTACATGGGGATCTCGACCTACCGCGGCACGTTCGACGACGTGACCGCCTCGCTGACCGTCGGCGACGACGGCGCCGTGCTGGAGGGCACCGCCGAGGTCGCCTCGATCTCGATCCGCGAGCCGGAGCAGTTCCGCGCGCACGTGCTCGGCGACGAGTTCTTCGCGGCCGATCGCTTCCCGCAGATCCGCTTCCGCTCGACCGACGTCGAGCTCGCCCCCGACGGCAGCGCGACCGTCGTCGGCGACCTCACGATCCGCGACGTGACGAAGCGGGTCACCGCGACCGGCGCCTGGAGCCCGGAGGCCGAGCTGTTCGGCTTCCGCAAGGCCCACCTCAGGCTCGCGACGACGGTCGACCGCACCGACTTCGGCATCACCTGGAACGCGCCGATGCCCAACGGCAGGGTCGCGCTCGCGAACGAGGTCGAGATCACGATCGAGCTGACGCTGCTGGCCGAGGGCGGGGAGGGGTAGCGGTGCGGCTGCTCGGCATCGCCGGCAGCGTGCGGACGGGCTCCCACAACCGCCGGCTGCTGCGCGCGGCCGCGGCGGCGCTGCCCGACGGCGCCGCGCTCGAGCTCGTCGACGGCCTCGCCGACCTGCCCCACTACAGCGAGGACCTCGACCGCGAGCCGGCGCCCGCGGCGGTGCGCGAGCTGCGCGCCGCCGTCGCCGCCGCCGACGGGCTGCTGATCGCCACGCCCGAGTACAACGCGAGCATCCCCGGGGTGCTCAAGAACGCGCTCGACTGGCTCTCGCGTCCGTACGAGCGCCACGTGCTGCGCGGCAAGCCGGTCGCCGTCGTCGGCGCGAGCACGGGGCTGTTCGGCGCCGTGTGGGCGCAGGCGGAGGTGCGCAGGGTGCTCGCCCACGTCGGCGCCCGCGTCGTCGACCGGGAGCTGCCGGTCGGGCAGGCCGACGCGGCCTTCGCCGCCGACGGCGGCCTCGCCGACCCGGAGCGGGCGTCGGCGCTGCGCGCGCTCGTCGCGGCGCTCGTCGAGGAGGTGCGCGCGCCGGTGGCCGAGCCGGCATGATGGGGGCATGGAGCGTGCTCCCCGAGCCGAGCTGCCGCTGGCCGGGGCGAAGGCGACCGAGCGCGCCGACGCCGCGACGAACCGGCGCAAGATCCTGGCGGCCGCGCAGCGGCTGTTCGCCGAGTGCGGCGCGGCGAACGTCTCGATGCAGGACGTCGCCCGGGAGGCCGGCGTGGGCATGGGGACGATGTACCGCCGCTTCGCCGACCGCAGGGGTTTGACCCACGCGCTGCTGGACCACGACCACCGCGAGCTGCAGGAGCAGCTGCTGCGCGGCGCGCCCCCGCTCGGCCCGGGGGCGTCGCCGCGGGCACGGCTGCACGCGTTCGGCCGCCGCTACCTCGAGCTGCTCGAGCGCCACGCGGAGACGCTCGCGGCCGCGGGCGCCAACCCGGCGACGGGCGGCCCCGCCGACGCCTACCGCCTCCACCTCGCGATGCTGCTGCGCGCGGCGGCGGCGCCGGGGGTGGACGTCGACTACGCCGTCGGCATCCTGCTCGCCGCCGTCCACCCGGAGCTCCACCTCTACCACCGGCACGTGCTCGGCTGGTCGCTGGCGCGCGTCCAGGACGGCTGGTGCCAGCTCGTCGACGGCTGGCTGGCGGTCCGGCCGGCCGCGGAGGCGACCGCGCCGGCCGTCGACCGCTAGCCTTGTGCGCCGATGTCGCCCTTCTGGCTGTGGACGCAGGTGCTGATCGTGGTGTTCGTGCTCGCGGGCATCGTGATCGCCGCGATCCGCCTGCTCTGACCGCGCCGCACCGGAGCCCGAACCGGCTCGGACGCGCCAGGCCGCGGCTATGATCGCCGACGCGCTCGCGCGCACGGCAACGTCCAAGCGAGAGAGGGAGTGACGGTGTTCGGCTCGATCGTCGTGGGGACCGATGGCTCGGATACGGCGCAGGAGGCCGTGCGGCAGGCGATCGAGCTGGCGCGGCTGGCCGGCGCGGCGCTCGAGGTCGTGAGCGCCTACGAGCCCGTCTCCGCGCAGCGGCTGCGCGACGAGGCGACCGAGGCGCCGCGCGACCTCCAGTGGTCGATCAACCCGCGCGAGGACGTCGACGCGACGCTCAGCGAGGTCGCCGAGCAGGCCCGCGCCGCCGGCGTGAGGACCGTCCGCACGTTCGCGCGCCAGGGCGACCCCGCCGACGCGATCCTCGACGTCGCCGAGGAGCAGGGCAGCGACCTCATCGTCGTCGGCAACAAGGGCATGACGGGCGCGAAGCGGTTCCTCCTCGGCTCGGTCCCGAACAAGGTCTCCCACCACGCGCCCTGCTCGGTGCTCATCATCCGCACGACGTAGCGGCAAGCGCCGTCGTCCGCGGCGCGAGCGGGCGGCGCGCCCCGGGCCGCGGGGCCGCGCGCGCGGACGACGCATCGATGCCCCCTCACATCGACCCCCGTGCGTCGTCCGCACGCCGTGGCGTCCGGCGGCGCTTCCCCCTCGGACACGCGGCTGTACCCAAACTACGCAGCGGCGCGCGGCGGCGTCAACCGGGACCGCCCGGCGATGTTCCGAAGCGGACATCCGCGGTGGAGCGACGGGCCGCGGCGGGCGTGCCGTCGCGGCGGCGGCGCCGCCTCGCGCGCCGGCGCGGGCCCCGGTCGACGGCTCAGCGGCGCGGGTTCGCGGGCGCGTTGGCGGTCATGCACTGCGGCGTCTGCACCGCCGGGGAGGTCGCCGCGCCGGCGTCGACGAGGCCGTAGCCGTAGACGCGGTTGGGCCCCGGGATGCCGAGCGTCTTCGCCGTCGCCTTCAGCCGGCACTCGACCTGCGTCGGCGTCGGCTTGCGGCCGAGCACGCGGCTGGCGATCACGAGCGCCGCCGTCGCCGAGACGTGCGGCGCCGCCATCGACGTGCCCTCGTACCCGCCCGGCATGCCGAACCGCCGCACCGAGTCGAGGTAGGTCATCTGGATGATGTCGCGGCCGCGGTGGTCGGCCGTGCAGTTCGGGTCCTGCGTCAGCGACGCGTTGTCGCCGCCGCCGGGCGCGACGATGTCGAGCCCGGCGCCGTCGTTGGAGAAGGCGGCCAGGCAGCCGGTGTCGGTCGTCGCGCCGACGGAGATGACGACGTCCGCCTTGGCCGGGTAGGCGACCCGCGCCTCGCCCTCGTTGCCGGCGCTGCCGACGACGACGGCGCCGCGCTTGCGCGCGAAGCGGAGCGCGGCGACGATGTCGGGGATCTCCTGCGCGCGCACGCTCGAGGAGAACTCGAGGCTCAGGTTGATGACCTTCGCGCCGTGGCGGGCGGCGTAGCGGATTCCCTTCGCGATCGTCGCGGCGTCGCCGTAGCCCTGCGCGTCGAGCACGCGGACGGGCATGATCGTCGCGCCGTAGGCGAGGCCGGCGACGCCGATGCGGTTGTTCGTCGTCTCGGCGATCGTGGCGGCGACGTGCGTGCCGTGGCCGTTGCGGTCGAGCGCGTACCTGCGCCCGTCGACGAAGTCGTACGGCGCGACGAACTTCGTGCCGGCGAAGTCGGGCGACCTGCGGAAGCGGCCCCAGTTGCGGTAGGCGACGCCGGTGTCGAGCACGGCGACGCGCACGCCGCGGCCGCCCGCCGCGATCGCGGCGACGTTCGTCCACGCCTGCAGCGCCTCGACGCCGGCCGGCTCGAAGAAGTTCCACTGCAGCGCGGCGAGCCCGCCGGCGAAGCCCTTGATGCCGACGTCGTTGGGCAGCGGCACGAGCTGCTGGCTGGCGCGCGCCTCGTCGGCGCCGGCCACGCGCGTGATCGCGCTCGCGCGCGCGATCGGGTTCGGCGCCGCGAAGGCGACGCCCGGCTGGCGCCGGAGCCGTGCGATCGTCGCCCGCTCGCGGCCGGGCGCCACCTTCAGCACGCGCGTGCGCACGCCCGGCCGCTCGGCGCTCGGACGCGCCCCGACGGCGCGCGCGGCCGCCGCCTGCGCGCGCTCGTCGCTGCCGGGCGCGTAGCCGACGATCACCTCGCCGGGCACGTAGGCGGGCGCGCCGCCGTTGCTCGCCGCGGCGCGGGCGGCGCCGGCGGCGACGGCCGCCGCCAGCAGCGCGACCGCCAGCGCGAGCGCGGCGCGATGCAGCGCGCGGGCGGCGCGGGGGCAAGGCGCCGGGGCGGCGGCGGGCGGGCGTATGACGGGGGGACGGCTCATGGGGCGCAAGGAGGGCAGCCGCTGCAAGCCTGCCGCACGCTCCTTAAGACATCATCGGCAGCGGAAAGTTTCCCCGAGAGCCCCGGATCCGTGCGCGCCGGCCGGCGCGCCGGCCGGGCGCCCCGCCGCCGCATGACCGCCCGCTTCTTCCCCCGCGACGAGTACTTCATGCGCCTCGCGCTGCGCGAGGCGGAGCGGGCGCTCGAGCACGACGACGTCCCGGTCGGCGCCGTCGTCGTCCACGACGGCGAGGTGATCGGCGCCGGCCACAACGAGCGCGAGCTGCGCGAGGACCCGACCGCCCACGCCGAGGTGCTCGCGCTGCGCGCCGCCGCCCGCCATCTCGGCAGCTGGCGGGTGCTCGACTCGGTCCTGTACGTGACGCTCGAGCCGTGCCCGATGTGCGCCGGCGCGATCGTGCTCTCGCGCATCCCGCGGGTCGTGTTCGGCACCTGGGACCCGAAGGCGGGGGCGGCCGGGAGCGTCATGAACACGCTCGACCACCCGCAGCTCAACCACCGCCCCGAGGTCGCCGGCGGCCTGCTGGCGGAGGAGTGCGCCGCCCAGCTGCGGGCGTTCTTCGCGCGGCGCCGCTGAGGCGGCGCGCCGCCCGGCCGCGGGTGCGCGGCGGGCGGCGGCGCCCGGGCCATGCGCGCGCGGGCACGGGTGCGCGGCGGGCGGCGCCGGGGAGGGCCGGTCGCGCGACGCGGCGCGGCGCCGATTGGCTACCCTCTGAGCTCCATCCCCGGAGGGGTGGCAGAGCGGTTGAATGCGGCGGTCTCGAAAACCGTTATGGGCCGTTTCGGTCCATCGAGGGTTCGAATCCCTCCCCCTCCGCTCAGCGCGCCGGCCCCGGCCGGCACCGCCGTCGGCGCGGACCGCTGACCGCGCGGCGGCGTCGACGCGCGGACGCGCCCGGCGGGCGCCGCGGCGCGGGCGCGGCGCGGGCATCGACCCGCCGCCGACGTCGGCGCGCGTCCGGCGCCCCGTTGCACGACCCGCGCGCATTTGCAGCAGCGCACCACGGCGTCTATAATCCAGAGCAACGGCGTCTGCCAGCGCCATCCGGGGGATCGGAGGGATGGCGCACGTTCGCTGCACCAGTACTTCAAGTGGATAGAAGGGCGGCCTTAAAAGCCGACAGTTGCGGGTTCGAGTCCCGTCTGGTGCACTCAACAACGCATCGTTGAACTGTTAACGATTCACGCCAGCGCGAGGGGGGCGGCTGCGTGCACGGCAACCTGCTTGAACGGCTTGACGCGCGCCTGCGCGCCGTCGACGCGCGCGCGTTCGCGGTCGCGCCGATCCTGGCGCCCGGCGCGGCCTGGGACGCGACCGTCGTCGTGCGCGACGACGCGTTCGCCGACGTCGGCCGCGACGCGATCGCCGACGACCGCGACGTCTCGGCCGTCGCCCCGTCCGGGCCGCGGATCGTGCTGCGCTACATGGACGACGCGATCGCCCAGCTCGGGGCGGCGCTGGAGGAGGGCGCCTTCGCCGGCATGGCGACCGACGACCTGCTCGCCGACTGGCCGCCGTGCATCGTCGACTTCTGCGACCCGAACGCCGGCAAGGCGCTCCACGTCGGCCACCTGCGCAACATCGCGATCGGCCACGCGCTCGCGGCCGCGCTGGCGGCGGGCGGCGCCGCCGTCGAGCGCTGGAGCCAGATCGCCGACGCCGGCCGCCACATGGGCGAGGCGATGGCCGGCTGGCTGCTGTTCGGCGACGGCCGGCCGCCCGACGCGGCCGGCGAGAAGGCCGACCACGTGCTCGGCCGCCTCTACGCCCGCTACGTGCGCGAGGTCGCCCCGCCGCTCGACGCCGTCCGCCAGGAGGACGCCGCCGTCGCGCACGACCTCGTCGCCGGCGACGACCTCGCCCAGCAGCTGATGGCCCGCTGGCTGGCCGGCGAGCCGGAGGCGGTCGACCTGTGGCGCAGGGTCCGCGACTGGGCCGTCGCCGGCCAGGACGAGACGCTCGCGCGGCTCGGCGTGCGCTTCGACCGCGCCATCTACGATTCCGAGCGGGTGCCGGAGATCCCGGCGCTCGTGGCCGAGGGGCTCGACGCCGGCCTGCTGCGGCGCAGGGACTGCGGCGCGCTCGTCTACGACACCGGCGACGAGAGCTACCCGGAGCTGCCGCTCACCCGGCCCGACGGCTTCCCGACCCAGAACCTCCGCGTCGTCGCGATCTGGCTGGCGCTCATGCGCGAGCTGCCCGGCCGGCGCCTCATCCACTTCTCCGGCGACGAGTGGCGCGCCCACCGCACCCACGTCGAGCGGCTCGTGCGGGCCCTGCGGCCGGGCGCGACGCCGTACCCGACCGACTACCTCCTGCACGGGATGGTCGTCGGCGACGACGGCCCGATGAGCTCCAGCCGGGGCGAGCCGCTGCTGATCGACGCGCTCTTCGAGCAGCTGCTCGCGGCGCCGGAGGTGCAGGCGGCCGCCGCCGAGGGACGCGAGGGCGCGACCGCCGAGGACCTCGTCGCGATGACGCTGCTCGGCTGCTGCCTGGACCGACCGACCGCCAAGCGGCTCGTGATCGCGCCGCGGCGGCTGCTCGACGCGCGCGTCAACGGCGGCTGGCGGCTCGCGCGCGCGTGGGCGCGCGCCTGGCGGAGCGCCGCCGACGGCCCGCCCGACCCCGACCCGCGCGACCCCGGCTACCGCTACCTCGTGATGCAGTCGCAGCTGCACCGCGGCCAGCTGCGCGCGGTCGCGGCCAAGCTCGACACGTACATACTCATGCGCTACCTGGCGATCCTCGCGGACTGGTACCTCGGCACGCCGCAGAGCCCCCGCGTCGATCGCCTGATGCGCCAGATCCTCGGCAAGGGGCTGTCCGCGCTGGGCCTGCTGCGCACCGCGGCGATGCGCCAGCCGATCGCAATCTGAGGGGAGACGATGGCGACCGCACCAGAGCTGCTGCTCAACGACCCGGACGCGTTCGGGCCGCGCTTCATCAGGATGGCCGGCGGGCTCGGCCGCTACGACACGACGCTGCAGGACGCCGCCGACGCGATCCGCCTGCTCGGGCTGCGGCCCGGCGCGCGGGTGCTCGACGCCGCGTGCGGCTTCGGCCGCTTCGGCGCCGCGCTCCACGCCCACGGCTGCGACGTCGTCGGCGTCGACGTCTCGCCGTCGGCGATCGCGGAGGCGCGGCGCCGCTGCCCGGGGCCGAGGTACGTCGTCGGCGACCTCAGCCTGCCGCTCGAGCTCGGCACGTTCGACGCGATCGTCAACGTCTTCTCCAGCTTCGGCTACGGCGCGACGCTCGCCGACGACCTGCGGATCCTCGACCGCTGGTACGCCGACCTGCGCCCCGGCGGCCAGCTGCTGATGGAGATCTCCGACGCCGAGCGGGCCCGCCACCGGCTCGGGACCAGCGGCGAGACGATCCACCGCTCGCGCGGCGGCGTCGACGAGCAGGTCCGCATGGACTGGGAGACGAGCCTGCTCCACTGCCGCTACGAGCGCGACGGCGAGGTGCTCGAGATAGTGATGCGGATCTTCTCCCAGGAGGAGCTCGAGCGCTACCTGCACGACGCCGGCTTCCGCGACATCCGCACCTACGGCGGCTTCGACGGGCGGCCGCGCACGCCCGACGACCGCCTCGTCCTCGTGGCGCGCGCATGACCGGCGTCTTCGTCATCGTCGACGCGTACTCGACCGGCGCCGCGATCGGCCGCCGGCTGCGCGAGCGCGGGGTCGCGCTCGTGCACGTCCGCAGCGTCGCGCACCCGCCGGCGTTCTTCGCGCGCGCCTTTCGCGCGCAGGACTACCTCGCCGACCTCTGCCACGACGGCGACCTGGAGGCGACCGTCGCCGCGCTCGCGCGCTGGGACGTGGCGGCCGTCATCCCCGGCGCCGAGATCGGCGTCGAGCTCGCCGACGCGCTCGCCGAGCGGCTGGCGCTGCCGGGCAACGGCACCGCCGGCAGCCGCGCCCGCCGCAGCAAGCACGCGATGGCCGCGGCGCTGCGCGACGCCGGCCTCGACGCGGTCGCGCAGCTGAAGACCGACGACGTCGAGGAGGCGGTCGCGTGGGCGTGCGCGCGCGACGACTGGCCGGTCGTCGTCAAGCCGGTCGACAGCGCGGGCACCGACGGCGTCGTCTTCTGCGACGACCCGGCCGCGCTGCGGCGCGCGTTCACCGCCCAGCTCCACCGCGCCAACCAGCTGCAGGGCCGCAACGACGCGCTGCTCGTGCAGGAGCTGCTGCGCGGCAGGCAGTTCTTCGTCAACACGGTCAGCTGGGACGGCGTCCACCACGTCTCGGAGGTGTGGCGCGACACGCGGCTGAAGGTGCCGGGCGCCGGCAGGGTCCCGTACTTCGAGGACCTGCTGCCGCGCCACGGGCCCGAGCAGGACGTCGTCGCCGCGTACGTGACGCGCGTGCTCGACGCGCTCGGGATCCGCTACGGCGCCGGCCACGCCGAGGTGATGCTGACGGCGCGCGGGCCGGTCCTGATCGAGTGCGCCGCCCGCACCCAGGGGACGATGCTCGCGGAGGCGGTCGAGCGCTGCACGCCCAGTCACGTGACGGTGACCGTCGACGCCTACCTCGACCCGGCGTCGGTCGCGCGCCGGGCGCGCCGGCCCTACGAGCTGCGCGCCCACGCCCGCTGCGTGGCGCTCATCTCCGAGCAGGAGGGGCGGGTCCGCGACTGCCGGCGGCTTGCGCAGCTGGCGGCGCTGCCCTCCTACGCCGGCGCGATCGCCGTGCTCGGCGTCGGCGACCGCATCAGGCGGACGGTCGACCTCTTCTCCTCCCCGGGCACGATCTACCTCGTCCACGAGGACCGCGACCAGCTCGAGCGCGACTACGCGCGCCTGCGCGAGATCGAGCGCGCCGGGCTGTTCGAGGTCGAGCAGCTGGTGGCGGCATGACCGGCGCCCGGCGTCACCGGCGATTAGCCCCTGCCCGCGCGCTGTCTGTGGTCGCCTGACGCGCGGGCTGCGACCGCTCCGTCCGACGTTTCACGAACCAGGGGGACCACTCCATGTCTGCGACGACGACGCAGCGCACGCTGCTCGATGGCTTCAACGACTACCTGGCGGCCGCGCAGGAGCGGATCGACGAGCTGCGCGACGAGTTCCTCGTCGACGGCTTCATCCGCTTCCCCGACTTCGCCACGCCCGAGGTGCGGGCGGCGGTCAGCGCCGAGGTGAACTTCCTGCTCGACGTGGCGGCCAGGCGGCGCGACGTGACGATCGCCGCGACCGACCACTCGCCGCGCCGCTACGAGGCGGTCGGCCGCAACGCGATCTTCGAGAACGCCGTCCTGATCCCGTGGCTGTACCGCTCGCCGCAGCTGATGCGGTTCGTCGCGGGCGTGACCGGCGAGGAGGAGATCGTCACCGCGCCGCACGTGCCGGAGGAGATCCTCATCTCGCGCATGACCCGGGCCGGGGACTCGCACGGCTGGCACTGGGACGACTATCCATACGCCGTCATCTGGGTCATCGACGCGCCGCCGCGACCCGACGACGGCGGCTTCCTCGAGTTCATCCCGAACACGAGGTGGGACAAGCGCAACCCGCGCGTCCAGGAGCACCTCGACAGGCACGAGATCAAGCGCGGCGACATCGCCGAGGGGATGCTCTACATCCTCAAGGCCGACACCGCCCTGCACCGCGTCGCCCCGCTCACGCGCGACGGCGTGAGGCGGACCGTGCTCGTCTACACGTACGCGACGCCGGCCGACCTCGAGCGCGAGGTCACGCACGAGACGCTCGAGGAGGTCTATCCGGAGGAGTACGAGCGCTGAGCGCGGTCGCGCCGTCCGCCGTCCGCGCCGTCGGCGGCGGGCGGCCGGTCGCTCACGACCGCGCGCGCCCGGCGCGGGCGGCGGCGATCGCGGCCTCGTAGACGGCCAGCCAGCGGCCGACGTTGCGGCGGATCGTCTCGCCGCGCGCCCAGCGCGCCGCCCGCTTGGCCAGCTTGCGTCGCTCGCGGCGGCGGGTGATGAGCCGGTCGAGCGCGTCGGCCCACGCGTCGTCGGCGACGAGCCGCCCGCCGTGGCGCTCGCCGAGCGCGCGGTAGGCGCCGACGGGCGAGGCCAGCCAGGCGAGGCCGGCGGCGCCGTACTCCTTGAGCTTGACGTTGGACCGCGCCTGGTTCCACGGGATGTCGGCCAGCGGCGCGATGCCGATGTCGGCTCGCGCGAGCGCGCGCGCCAGCGAGGGGAACTCGACGCTCGGGACGTGCTCGTAGCGGTCCGGGTCCAGGCCGAGCCCGAGGCCGATGCTGAGCACGCGCAGCTGCGCGTGGGCGTCGAGCAGCTGCTCGAGCACGTCGCGCAGCCGCAGCCGCTCGTAGTCGAGCTGGTGCTCCAGGCCGGCGAGCCACACGACGCGCACGCCGTCGTGCTCGAGCGGCCCCGTTCCCGGGAACGCGTTCGGGAGGAAGTTCTCGACCACGCGCACGTCGGCGGCGCCCATCGCGCGGAACCGCTCGGCCAGCACCGCGCTCGGCGTCGTCACGACATGCGCGGCGCGCGCCATCGCGGCGAGGCGCTGCGCGACGCCGCCGCGGCGGACGCCGCCGAACCTCGCGTGCCAGGGGTTCGAGCGCGGGATGCACGTGAGGTCGTCGTCGTTGTCGAAGACGACGGCGACGCCGGCGTCGCGCAGCGCGCGCGCCGCCGCGAGCGCCTCGTCGTCGATGAAGCGGTGGACGTGCACGACGTCCGCGGCGGCGAGCCGCTCGAGCGGGAAGCGGTCCTCCCCGGGCCGGTTGAAGCCGACGTCGTGGCCGTGGTGGCCGAGCTCCATCATCGGAACGTACGCCCGATAATTGACGTTCACGAGGTCCGGTTGAGCGACGAACGCGATGCGCATCGCGATTGAGCATGCCGGCTGGTGGAGCACCTCGCAACGGCGCGGTCGCATGCTGACATCGCTAATGGACGGAAACCGGCGTTATGGTACGTTCGTGGTCGGCGCATGCCGTGGATCGCACGCGGCGAAGCAGGGCTTCGCGGCGCCGCCACGCCGTGCGCCGAGCTCAGTGGTCCGGGGGAAAGGAGGTCGTCGCGGCCCCGCGGCCGTGGGCGCGCGTGCGGCCTGCGCGGGGCGAGGGGAATCGCTGTCCAAACGATCGAACGTTGATTAGTCCGAATGCGAAAGGATGAGAATGCGAAAGATCATGCTCACGCTCGTGGCCGCGCTGGCGGCGATGGCCATGCTGGCGTCCACGGCGTCGGCGGACATCGGCGACAGGATAGACGTCATACCGGGCGGCAACGTGACCGCGACGGCGGCCGGGACGCTGACGCTCGGCGGCCTCATCAACTGCAATCCCGTCACGCTCGGCGCCAACATCGCGACGCACATAGAGCAGACGGCGACGTTAATGCTAATCGGCTCCGTGACGTCGGCGAGCGCGTCCAACTGCGGCCTCGGCAACAGCGTGACGTTCCTAGACCCGACGTCGTGGCGGATATGGGCGTTCCTACCGATATCCGAGTCGCTCGTGAACCTGAGGTTCACCGGCGTGGCCGTGCAGGTCGTCGTGCTCGGCGGGCTCGCGACGTGCCTATACGCCGGCGATGTGGACGCCACGTTCGACGGCACGACGATCACGTTCAACAGGGCGCCGCTGGCGCGCCAGTCGGGCAGCTTCCTCTGCCCGAACCCGGGTGAGCTGACCGGCACGATGAGGGTCAGCCCGGCGCAGACGATAGACATCCTCTGACGCCGCCGGTCGAGCGGCACGGGGGTCCGGCGCCCGGCGCGGCCGGGCGCCAGGCCCGGCGCCCGTCGGTAGCTGGCGGCCGGTGCGACGCCCGCGCGGCGCCGCGCCGCGCGCGGCGGCCCGCCGCCCCGATCCGTTGCCGGTTGCGAACTGGAGTCATGAACGTCTATGATCCGGTGCGCAGTCTTACGCTGCATTGGAGAGATGAGGAGATGCGCGGCGGGGCGTCGGGAGGCGGCCACCGCTGCGTGCCAGGCCTCGCCCGGTGACGGCGAGCGGCATGGTCGCGGGCGGCACGCGTCGCACGCGCGTGCCAGCAAAGGAGGAGCTGTGCGTCCATCCCGCATCACGGGCATGCTGCGCCGTGCGCGCCTCGCCGCGCTCGGGGCGTCGGTCGCCGCCGTCGGGGCCGCGCCCGCCGCGGCCGTCGCCGCCGACCCCTGCCCGAACGCGGCCATCCGCGAGCAGCAGGGCGCGTCCCACCTGCCCGACTGCCGCGCCTACCAGCTCGTCTCGCCGCGCGACAAGGCCGGCCACGACGTGCGCCGCACCTTCAGCTCCGCGCGCGCGTCCGCCGACGGGTCCGCGGTCACCTACACCGGCTTCGGGAGCTTCCCCGGCGACGACGGCGACGACGTCAGGGGCGCCGCGTGGATGTCCCGCTACCTGGCCAGGCGCGGCGAGCAGTGGCGGTCGCGGTCGATCGACTCGCGCCAGGACACGCAGATCCTCAGCTTCGCGAGCCTCGGCGCGCAGTACCAGAACATCCAGTCGCCGGAGTCCTTCGACGCGGCGCTGACCGTCTCGACCGAGCAGAACTACCAGGTGAGGCTCGACCCCGCCGGCCCCGAGCCCGAGCCCGGCGTCGTCAACCTCTACCGCCGCACCTACGACGGGGACACCTACACGCTCATCTCGCCGTGGGTCAGCGGGCCGCTGCTGCCGGCGCTGCTCGCCGGCTTGCCCGAGTTCGTCGCCGCCACCCCGGACCGCCGCCACATCGTGTTCGAGATGCGGCAGTCGCTGACGGCCGACCCCGTCGGGCCGTTCGACGTCAAGCTCTACGAGTGGGACGACGGCGAGCTGCGGCTCGTCGGCATCCTGCCCGAGGACGAGGGCGGCGGGCCGGCGAACGGCGGCTCGGTCGGCGCCGCCGGCCTGGCGGTCGGGACCCAGAACCTCACCTCCCAGCTGCGCGGCAGCCGGCCCGGGGTGATGTCGCAGGACGGCAGGCGCATCTTCTTCCTCGAGGGCAGCGGGGACAGCGGCCGGCTGTTCATGCGCGAGGGCAACGGCACCCCCGCGGCGCGGACGGTGTGGATCTCGCGCAGCGAGCACACGACCCCCGAGCCGACGCCGCTGCCCGTCACCTTCCACGGCGCCACGCCGAGCGGCGACCGGGTGCTGTTCTCGTCGGCCGAGCAGCTCGTCGACGAGGACGCCGACGCGGCGACCGACCTCTACCAGTACCGGCTCGACGCGCCGCCCGGCAGGCACCTCACCCGCATCAGCGCCGGCGCCGCGCCGGCCGACGTGCTCGGCGTCGTCGGCGCCGCGACCGGGCAGGAGCGCATCTACTTCGTCGCGACCGGTCAGCTCGTGCCGGAGGCGCCCGCCGACGGGAGGGCGAAGCTCTACCTCGCCGACGGCGGCGCCCTGCGGTACGTCGCGTCGCTCGACACGACCGGCCTGGTCTCGGACGCGCGCAACTGGGACCCGGGCCCCGAGCTGCGCACCGCGCGCGTCTCCGACGACGGCCGCTACCTGCTGTTCATCTCCCGCGTCCCCCAGACCGACTACGACAGCAGGGGCTTCGACGAGCTCTACCTGTTCGACGCCGACGCGAGCCCGAGGGCGGCGATCACGTGCGTCTCCTGCCGCAGGGACGGCCAGCCGCCCGTCGGCGACGCCGTGATCGGCTACCGCGACTCGATGGCGAACGCGACGCCGTACCAGCCGCGCGTCATGACGACGGCGGGCGGCCGGGTGCGCGTCTTCTTCGAGACCTACGACCGGCTCGACCGGCGCGACGGCAACGCGGCGCGCGACGTGTACGCCTACGACCACGCGACCGGGAGGACCGCGCTGCTGTCCGCCGGCACCGGCAACTACGACTCGCACTTCATGGACGCCGACGTCGCCGGCGACCACGTCTTCATCACCACGCGCGACCGCCTCTCGCGCTGGGACGACGATCCCCTGTACGACCTCTACGACGTCGCCGTCGGCGGCGACATCCCCGAGCCGCCGGCGCCGAGCCGCTGCGTCGACGACGAGTGCCAGCCGCCGTTCGCGCCCCCGCCGCCCGACGGCCCGATCGGCACGGCCGACTACGACGGGCCCGGAAACCGGGACGAGGCGCCGCGGCCGCGGCCGAGGACGCCGGCCGGCAGGGTCCGCGTCATCGGCCGGGGCGCGCGCGGCGCGGCCGTCGTCGTGCGGGTGCGCGTCCCGTCCGCCGGGCGGCTCGTCGCCGAGGGCGCCCAGGTGCGGCGGCTCGCGCGGTCGCTCGGGCGGCGCGGCGCCCACCGGATCGTCGTCGGGCTCACGAGGCGCGCCCGCCGGACGCTTGCGCACCGCGGGCGGCTGCGCGTCGTCGTGCGGCTCAGGTTCACGCCCGCGCGCGGAGCGGCCTCGGCGGCGCGCGTCGTGCTCGTGATCAGGAGGGCCCGCCGATGACGGCGCGCTCGGCAGTCGACGATCGCCACGCGGCGGAGAAGGAGATCCCCATGTCGATGCGGCACCCACGGCGGCGCGTCCGGATCGGGCTCGCGCTCGTCGCGCTCTGCACCTGGCTCGCGATCCTGGCCGCCGGGCCGGCGCGCGCCGACGCCGGCTTCAGCCTGCTCGCGTTCGACGGCGAGGTCGTCGACGCGGCCGGCGACCCGGCCAGCCAGGCCGGGTCCCATCCGGCCGCGGCGACGACGTGGATCGACTTCGGCGACGTCATCCCCGACCCGGTCACGATGTTCCCGATCCCGGACGACCAGATGCGCCACGTCGCCGTCGACCTGCCGCCCGGGTTCCTCGGCAACCCGCAGGCGGTGCCGGCGTGCACGCGCCAGCAGCTGCTCACCGGCGCCAACAACGGCGGGCAGTGCCCGCTCGACACCCAGGTCGGGCTCGCGCGCCTGACGGCGCCGACCGGCCCGGTGTGGGCGCCGGTGTTCCGCATCGAGGAGCCGGGCGACGCGCCCGCCGCGTTCGCGTTCAACTTCCAGGGCACGCCGGTCGTCCTCACCGCGCGCGTCCGCACCGAGAGCGACTACGGGATCACGCTCGAATCGCGCAACATCAACCAGGCGGCGCCGATCAGCGCGGTCGCCGTGCAGCTGTGGGGGACTCCCGCCGATCCGCTCCACGACCCGTACCGCTGGGGCTACCAGGGCGGCGTGCTGAGGGCGTGCCTGGACGCCGGCGCGATCTCGCCCGACCCGGTCTCGCAGGGCAGCGACTGCGCCGTCGACCGGCCGCCGCGCGCGTTCATCGTCAACCCGACGAGCTGCACGCCGCCCGGCGTCGGGCTGCCCGTCGGGCTGCGGGCCGAGTCGTGGCGCGGCACGCGCGTGACGTCGACGTTCTTCACGCACGTGCCGCCGAAGTACCCGCTGCCGCCGGACCAGTGGGGGCCCCAGCTCGGCCCGACCGGCTGCGACGAGGTGCCGTTCGACGCGACGATGCGGATCCGGCCGACGAGCGGCGTCGCCGGGGCGCCGACCGGGCTCGAGGTCGAGCTGCGGATCCCGCAGGACGGGCTCGACGACCCGGCCGCGCTGGCCAGCGCCCACCTCAGGCGGGCGCGCGTGACGCTGCCGGAGGGGATGGCGGTCAGCCCGTCGGCGGCGAACGGGCTGGCGGCGTGCCGGCCGGCCGAGATCGCGCTGAGGTCCGACCGCGCGCCGACGTGCCCGCAGGCGTCCCAGATCGGGACCGTCGAGATCGAGACGCCGCTGCTCGAGCGGCCGCTCGTCGGCGGCATCTACCTCGCCGCGCCGCACGACAACCCGTTCGGCTCGCTCATCGCCATCTACCTCGTCGCCCAGGGCCAGGGCGTGACGGTCAAGCTCGCCGGCAGGGTCGATCCCGACCCCGCCACCGGCCGCCTCGTGACGACGTTCGACGACAACCCGCAGCTGCCGTTCGAGGCGCTGCGGCTGCGCTTCAAGGCCGGCGACCGGGCGCCGCTGAGCAACCCGGCCGCGTGCGGCGTCCACGTCGCCGAGGCGGAGCTGACGTCGTGGAGCGGCGCGACCGTCGTCGCCGACAGCACGTTCGCGATCTCCCGCGACGGCAGCGGCGCGCCGTGCCCGCCGCGCGGCTTCGCGCCGCGCTTCCGGGCCGGGATGGCCAACCCGGTCGCCGGCGCCTCGTCGGCGTTCACGCTCACGTTCGCGCGCGACGACGCCGACCAGGAGCTGCACGACATCGCCGTCGCGATGCCGGAGGGCCTCACCGGCGTGATCGCCTCCGCGACCCTGTGCGCCGACGCGGCCGCCGCGGTCGGCGCCTGCGGCGACGAGTCGCGCATCGGCACCGCCGTCGCGAGCGCCGGCCCGGGCGCGATGCCGTACACGCTCCCGGGCCGGGTCCACATCACGGGGCCGTACCGGGGCGCGCCGTTCGGGCTGTCGATCGTCGTGCCGGCAATCGCCGGGCCGTTCGACCTCGGCGAGGTCGTCGTGCGGGCGGCGATCTCGGTCGACCGGACCGACGCGTCGCTGCGGATCGCCGCCGACCCGCTGCCGCGGATCCTCCAGGGCATCCCGCTGCAGCTGCGCGCCGTGACCGTCCGCGTCGATCGGCCGGGGTTCATGTTGAATCCGACGAGCTGTGCGCGCAAGCAGATCTTGGGGCGGATCGGTTCGGTGGCGGGTGCGGTGGCGGATGTGGCGTCGCGGTTTCAGGTGGGTGACTGCGGGGTGCTGCCGTATGCGCCGAGGTTGGGCCTGCGCGTGGGGCGTAGGGGTCGGACGCGGAGGGGGTTGACGACGCCGTTGTCGGCGACGTTGCGGATGGCGCCCGGGCAGGCGGCCAATCGGGGGGTGCGGGTGACGTTGCCGAAGGCGTTGAACTCGCGGCTGGCGGTGGTCAATCGGGCGTGTTCGCTGGAGGAGTTCCGGGCGCAGCGGTGCGGGCGGGCGCGGATCGGGTCGGCGGTGGCGGTGACGCCGCTGCTGCGGGATCCGTTGCGCGGGTCGGCGTATTTCGTCAGGAACCCGGCGCGGAGGCTGCCGGACATCATGGTCGCGCTCAGGGGGCAGGTGGAGTTCGAGCTGGTCGGCAGGGTGACGATCCCGAGGGATCTGACGCTGCGGACGAACTTCGATCTGGTGCCGGATGTGCCGATCACGATGTTCCGGCTGGATCTGGTGGCGGGCAGGAACGGGCCGGTCGGGGCGGTGCAGGACCTGTGCGCGGCCAGGACGAGGCGCGCGCTGGTCGCGAGGGTCGCGTTGCGCGCCCAGAGCGGGCGGCTGATCGAGCGCGACCAGCGGATCCGCGTCGCCGGCTGCGGGAGCAAGCCCGCCAGGGCCACCGCGAACCGCCGGATCGCCACCGGCAGGCGCGCGAGGTCCCGCCGCGCCGCCGGGACCGCGCCGGCGCGTCGGGGCGGCCGCTAGCCGCGGCGGTCGCGCGGCCGCGCCGGGCCGGTCGGCTCGGGCCCCCGCCCCCGGGGCCCGAGTCGCCGCGCCCGCCCGGCGCCGCCCCGTGGGCGCCCCGCCCGGCGCCGCCCCGTGGCGCACCGCCCGAAGCCGCGCCGTGGGAGCCGCGCCGGCTTCCTGGGTACCCCTCTCCAAACGGAGAGGAGGAGCACATGGCTCGCACGAGGTACGTCCGCATCCTCGCGGTGCTCGTGGCGCTGCTGCTGGGCGCCGTCGTCATCGCCGCTTGCGGCGACGACGATGACGATGGCGGCGGCGCCGCCGCCACGACCGACGGCGGCGGTGGCGGCGCGTCCGGCACCGTCGCGCTGCTGCTGCCCGAGAACAGGACCGCCCGCTACGAGGCCCAGGACCGGCCGCTGTTCGAGGCGAAGATGAGGGAGCTGTGCCCGGACTGCGAGCTCATCTACTCCAACGCCGAGCAGGACGCCCAGCAGCAGCAGCAGCAAGCTGAGGCGGCGATCACCAACGGCGCGAGGGTGCTCGTGCTCGACCCGGTCGACGGCAGGGCCGCCGCCTCGATCGTCGCGCGCGCCAAGCAGTCCGACATCGGCGTGATCGCCTACGACCGCGCGATCGAGAACGCCGACGTCGACTACTACATCTCGTTCGACAACAGGAGGGTCGGCCAGCTGCAGGCCCAGGCGCTCGTCGACAAGCTCAGGGACGACGGCCACGACAGCGGCGCGCTCGTCATGATCAACGGCGCCCCGACCGACCCGAACGCGGCCCAGTTCAAGCAGGGCGCCCACAGCGTCCTCGACGACAGCCCGTTCAGGATCGCGCGCGAGTACGACACGCCCGACTGGTCGCCCGACAGGGCCCAGACGGAGATGGAGCAGGCGATCACCTCGCTCGGCAGGGACGGCTTCATCGGCGTCTACGCCGCCAACGACGGCACCGCCGGCGGCGCGATCGCGGCGATGAGGTCGTCGGGCATCGACCCGGCGAGCAAGCCGACGACCGGCCAGGACGCCGAGCTCGCGGCGATCCAGCGGATCGTCGCCGGCGACCAGTACATGACCGTCTACAAGGCGATCAAGCCGGAGGCCGAGCAGGCGGCCCAGCTCGCCTACGACCTGCTGCAGGGCGACGCCGACAGCGACCTCGTCAACGAGCAGGTCGACAACGGGGCCAAGCAGGTCCCGTCGGTGATCCTCAGGCCGGTCGCCGTCACGAGGGACAACATCAGGGACACCGTCGTCGCCGACGGCTTCTGGAGGGTCGACCAGATCTGCACCCCCGCCTACGCGAGGGCGTGCAGGGCGATCGGGCTGGAGTAGGTCCGGGGAAGGGACGCGGGATGCCCGACACGGCCGCGACCGCCGCCGCCACGCCGCTGCTGGAGCTGCGCGGGGTCTCCAAGCGCTTCGGCGCGGTGCAGGCGCTGGCGGACGTCGACTTCGCCGTCCACGCCGGCGAGGTCGTCGGCCTCGTCGGCGACAACGGCGCCGGCAAGTCGACGCTCGTGAAGGTCATGTCGGGCATCCACCTCCCCGACGGGGGCGCCTACGTCTTCGACGGGGAGCGGCGGTCCGTCCAGGGGCCCAACGACGCCGCCGCGCTCGGCGTCGCGACCGTCTACCAGGACCTCGCGCTGTGCGACAACCTCGACGTCGTCGCCAACCTGTTCATCGGTCGCGAGCGGATCTCGCGCGGGCCGGCGCGGCTCGCGCGCGAGCTCGACGAGCCGGCGATGGAGAAGCGGGCCGGCGAGCTGCTCGAGACCTTCTCGATCAACATCCCGTCGCTGCGCGCCGAGGTCGGGATGATGTCCGGCGGGCAGCGGCAGTCGATCGCGATCGCCCGCTCGCTCGTCGGCGACGCGCGCGTCGTGCTGCTCGACGAGCCGACCGCCGCGCTCGGCGTCGCGCAGACGGCGCAGGTGCTCGAGCTCATCAAGCGGCTGCGCGAGCAGGGGCTCGGCGTCGTCGTCATCTCGCACAACCTCGTCGACGTGTTCGAGGTCGCCGACCGCATCGTCGTGCTGCGGCTCGGTCGCACGGCCGGCGAGTTCGACGTCGGCGCGACGACCCAGGAGGAGATCGTCGGCGCGATCACCGGCGGGCGGGGCGTCGTCGGCGACCGCGTCGGCGGCACCGGGCGGCCGGGGACGGCCGCCGCCGGCGACGGCCGGGAGGGGGCGCGATGAGCACCGCGGCGCCCGCGCCGGCCGGCGCCCCGGCGGGATCCCCGTCGGAGCCGCGCGACCAGCGCACGGGGCTGCGCCGGCGGATCGCGCAGGGCGAGCTCGGCTCGCTCCAGGTGCTCGTCGCGCTCGTCGTCATCTGGACCGTCTTCACGGCCGCCAACGACCGCTTCCTCACCTCGACGAACCTCGTCAACCTGTCGCTGCAGATCGCCGGCATCGGCCTCATCTCGGTCGGCGTCGTGCTCGTGCTGCTGCTCGGCGAGATCGACCTGTCGGTCGGGATCGTGTCGGGGCTGTGCTCGGCGATCATGGCGGTGCTCAACGTCCGCCACGGGTGGGACCCGGTGCTCGCGATCGCGGCCGGCCTCGCCGCCGGCATCGCGATCGGCCTCTTCCAGGGGGCGGTCGTCGTCGCCTTCGGGATCCCGTCGTTCGTCGTCACGCTCGCGGGCCTGATCGGCTGGCAGGGCGTCCAGCTGTGGGTGCTCGGCCGCACCGGCACGATCAACCTCACCGACCCGACGATCGTCGACCTCGCCGGCACCTTCTACGGGGGCGCGACGGCGTGGATCATCGGCCTCGTCGTGATCGCCTGCTTCGCGGCCGCGACCGTCAACGCCCGCCGCCGCCGCGTCGCCGCCGGCCTCGTCGCCGCCTCGCCGCCGGTCGTGGCGGCGCGGATCGCCGCCGTCGCCGTCGTCGTGCTCGGCGTGATCTGGGTGCTCACCGACGACCGCGGGGTGCCGCTGGCGCTGCTGATCCTGCTCGCGTTCGTGGTCGCCTTCGACTACGTCGTGCGGCGGACGCGCTTCGGCCGGCACGTGCTCGCCGTCGGCGGCAACGAGGAGGCGGCGCGGCGCGCCGGCATCCGCGTCAAGCGGATCCGCGTCGCCGTCTTCATGATCGCCGGGCTGATGGCGGCGTGCGGCGGGATCGTGCTCGCGTCGCGGCTGCTGGCCGTCAACCAGGGGTCGGGCGGCTCGGACCTGCTGCTGTACGCGATCGCCGGGCCGGTGATCGCCGGCACCTCGCTGTTCGGCGGGCGCGGCACGGTCTGGTCGGCGCTCACCGGCGCGCTCGTGATCGGCTCGATCTCCAACGGGATGGACCTGCTCGCGTTCCCGTCGTCGACGAAGAACATGGTCACCGGCGCGGTGCTGCTCGTCGCGGTCGTCGCCGACGCGGCGGCGCGCCAGCGGCGGCGGCAGCTCGGCCGCGTCTGAGCGGGCCCGCGGCCGTCCGCGCGGAGGTCGGCGCGGCCGCCCCGGCGGCGTTCGCGCCCGGCGGGCGCGGGTACGATCCGGCCGATGGGCGACGACCTGCTCGACAGCCTCCGCGGCAGGGCCGGGGCGCTGCGCGACAGCGCCGGCCAGGCGCGCGACGCCGCGCGCGAGCGGGCCGAGGCGGTGCGCGAGCGGGCCGGCGCGGCGCGCGACCGGGCGCGCGAGCAGATCCTCGAGCTGGCCGCCAAGCGGCCGAAGCTGCGCGGCGTCTCGCACCAGTGGGCGTGCGTCGCGGCCGTCGTCGCCGGCGCGGTGCTCGTGTGGCGGGCGCCGAGCGGCCGCGCGACCGCCGTCGCGCTCGTCTACGCGCTCTCGATGGTCGGGCTGTTCGGCGTCAGCGCCCTCTACCACCGCGTCGTCTGGATGCCCGCCGCGCGCCGCTGGATGCGCCGGCTCGACCACTCGATGATCTACGTCTTCATGGCCGGCAGCGCGACCCCGGTCGCCTTGCTCGTCGTCGGCGGCACGCTCGGGACGGTGCTGCTGTGCGTCGCCTGGGGCGGGGCGCTGCTCGGCGCCGCGATGAACCTCGCCTGGATCGATGCGCCGAGGGCGCTGAAGGCGGCCGGCTACGTCGCGCTCGGCTGGGTCGGGCTGCTCGCGCTGCCGGAGATCGTCGCCGTGCTCGGCCTCGTCCCGACCGCGCTGTTCCTCGGCGGCGGCGTGATCTACACCGCGGGCGCGGTCATCTACGCCAAGCGCCGGCCCGATCCCTGCCCCGCCGTCTTCGGCTATCACGAGGTCTTCCACGCGCTCGTGATCGTCGCGGCGCTGGTCCAGTTCGTCGCCGTCGCCGGCTACGTGCTGCCGCGCGGCTGACCCGCCGGCGCTGGCGCGCCGCCGGCCGGGTTTGCTAGCGTCGGCTCCGTGGCGGACGCGCGCATGGCCCGCGAGTGGCTGCGACGCCGCAGCTACCGCGCCGACGACTACCCGCTCGGCCACGTGCGCGAGCTGCGCCGGCGGGCCGGCAGGAGCGTGAGCGTGGTGCTGCCGGCGCGCGAGGTCGCCGAGACGATCGGCGCGATCCTCGAGGCGCTCGCCCCGCTGCAGCGGGCCGGCGTCGTCGACGAGCTGCTCGTGATCGACGCCGCCTCCCGCGACGGCACCGCCGAAGTCGCCCGCGCCCACGGCGCCCGCGTCGTGCAGGAGTCGGAGGTGCTCGCCGAGCACGGGCCGGCGCGCGGCAAGGGCGACGCGCTGTGGCGGGCGCTGTCGGTCACCGACGGCGAGCTCGTCGCCTTCCTCGACGCCGACACCGAGAACTTCGACGCGCGCTTCCTGCTCGGGCTGCTCGGGCCGCTGCTGGAGGAGCCGGCGGTGGCGTTCGTCAAGGGGGCCTTCCGGCGCCCGTTCAAGGTCGGCGCGCACACGACGCCCGACGGCGGCGGGCGCGTCACCGAGCTCGTCGCCCGCCCGCTGCTGAACCTGTACCTGCCCGAGCTGGCCGGCTTCGTGCAGCCGCTCGCGGGCGAGTTCGCGGCCCGGCGGCCGCTGCTGGAGCAGCTGCCGTTCCCGGTCGGCTACGGGGTCGAGATCGCGACGCTGATCGACAGCTACCGGATCGTCGGCCTCGACGGGCTCGCGCAGGTCGACCTCGGCGTGCGCCAGAACCGCCACCAGTCGCTGCGCGCGCTGAGCGCGATGGCGTACGCGGTGCTGATCGCGGCCGAGCGGCGGATCCACGGCGATGACGCGCCGGCGCTCGCCGCCCCCGGCCCGATCGCGCTGCCGCACGAGGGCGTGCTCGAGCCGCGCGACGTGGACGTGCGCGAGCGGCCGCCGCTGCGCTCGCTGCGGCGCGCCGCCTGAGCGAGGAGGAGGAAGGACCCGATGACCGCAACGGAGACGCCGACGTTCGGGCTGCTGATCGGCGGCGAGTGGACGGCGGGCGGCGACCTGCTCGAGCGCCGCAACCCGGCGCGCCCGTCCGAGGTCGTCGTGCGCGTCGCGCGCGCGACCCCCGACGACGTCCGCGCCGCCTACGACGCGGCGGCCGCGGCGGCGCCCGGCTGGCGCCGCACGCCCGCGCCGGCGCGCGCCGAGATCCTGCACCGCGCCGCCGCGCTGCTGGCCGCGCGCGCCGACGCCTACGGCGCCGAGCTGACGCGCGAGGAGGGCAAGACGCTCGCCGAGGGCCGCGGCGAGGTGCTGCGCGCCGCCCAGGTGCTGCGCTACTTCGCCGGCGAGGCCGTCCAGCCGGCCGGCGACGTGCTGCCGAGCTCGAGCCCCGGCGCGTTCCTGTGGTCCGAGCGGGTGCCGCTCGGCGTCGTCTGCGTCATCACGCCGTGGAACTTCCCGATCGCGATCCCCGCCTGGAAGATCGCGCCGGCGCTCGCGTTCGGCAACACGGTCGTGTGGAAGCCGTCGGAGCTGACGCCGCTGCTGGCGGTGCGGCTCGCGCAGGTGCTGCAGGAGGCCGGGCTGCCGGCCGGCGTGCTCAACGTCGTCCACGGCGAGCCGGCCGCGATCGGCGCCGCCGTCACCGACGACCCGCGCATCGCGGCGCTCACCTTCACCGGCTCGACCGCGGTCGGCCGCGCGATCCAGCAGCGCGTCACGCCGCGCGGCGTCAAGGTCCAGCTCGAGCTGGGCGGCAAGAACCCGGTGATCGTCTGCGACGACGCCGACCTCGACCAGGCGGTCGAGCAGACGGTGCGCGGGGCGATGATGTCGACCGGCCAGAAGTGCACGGCGACGAGCCGCGCGCTCGTGCTGCCCGGCATCGCCGACGCGTTCTGCGCGCGGCTGGTCGAGCGCGTCCGCGCGCTGCGGGTCGGCGACCCGCTCGACCCGGCCGTCGCGCTCGGGCCGGTCGTCTCCGAGGCCCAGCGCGACCGCGTGCTCGGCTACCTCGACGTCGCCGCCGAGGAGGGCCACGCGCTCGCCGTCGGCGGCCGCGACGCGCTCCCCGCCGGCGAGGGCTGGTTCGTCCCGCCGACCGTCTACCGCGACGTCGACCCCGCCTCGCGGCTCGGGCAGGAGGAGGTCTTCGGGCCGGTGCTCGGGGTGATCCCGGTCGGCTCGCTCGAGGAGGCGGTCGCGGTCGCCAACGGCACGAGGTACGGGCTGTCGGCCTCGATCTTCACGCGCGACCTCGCGCGCGCGTTCGCGTTCGTGCGCGAGGTCGAGGCCGGCATGGTCCACGTCAACTCCGAGACGGCCGGCGCCGAGCCGCACGCCCCGTTCGGCGGCATGAAGGCGTCGAGCTCCCACTCGCGCGAGCAGGGCAAGGCGGCCGCCCATTTCTTCACCGCGGTCAAGACCGTCTCGATCGACATGCCGGCCGGCGGCTGAGCGGGCGCCGCCGCCGGGCCCGGCGCACGCGGCGGCGGGGCGCCCGGCGTCGCCGGCCGCTACTCCGATGCGGCGAGCGCGTCGGGCGTGACGCCGGCGTCGAGCGCGGCGAAGAACGCCGCCGCGACCGGGGCGGCGACCTCGCCGCCGGAGGCGCCGTCCTCGACGAGCACGGCGACCGCGACGTCGTCGCGGTAGGCGACGAACCAGGCGTGGGTCGGCGGCGGGTCGCCGCTGCCGTGCTCGGCCGTGCCGCTCTTGCCGTGCGCCTCGCCGGCGACCGACAGCAGCGCGGTGCCCGTGCCCGACTCGACGACCTGGCGCGTGAGCGCGCGCAGCTGCTCGGTCAGCGCCGGGTCCAGCGGCGTCCCGTCGACCCTCGGGTCGTCGGCGAGCAGGCGCGGCGGCCGCCACGAGCCGTCGGCGACGGTCGCGATCGCGCCCGCCATCGCGAGCGGGCTCGCGAGGTCACGGCCCTGGCCGATCATCGCCGCCGCCGTCTCCGTCAGGTCCCTCGGGGCCGGCACCTCGCCGCCGAAGGCGGGCAGCGGCAGCCTGGGCCTGGCGCCGAGCCCGAACCTCGCCGCCATCGCGGGCAGGGCCGCCGGGTCGAGCCGGTCGGCGAAGCCGACGAAGGCGGTGTTGCACGAGGTCGCGAAGGCGTCGGCGAACGACAGCTCCGCCCCGCCGCCGCCCTCGAAGTTGCGGAACGGGCGCCCGCCGACGGCGCGCGTCGTCGGGCAGCCGACGACCGCGTCCGGCCTCGTGAGGCCGGCCTCCAGCAGCGCCGCGGCGGTGACGACCTTGAACGTCGAGCCGGGCGGGTACTGGCCCTCGAGCGCGCGGTCGAAGCTGTCGTCGACGGGCCGGTTGGCGACCGCGAGCACGTCGCCGCTGGACGGCTGGACGGCGACGAGCGCCGCCCTCGCGTCGTCGGAGAGGTCGTCGAGCGCCGTCTCGGCCGCCGCCTGCACGTCGACGTCGAGCGTCGTCCGCAGGTCCCTGCCGCGCCTGCCGGGGACGACGAGCAGCTCGTCGGTCGGCTGGCCGTCGACGCGGATCACGACGGCCCGGCGCGGCCTGCCCGCGAGCGTCCTCTCGTACGCCGCCTCCAGGCCCCACTGGCCGCCGACGTCGCCGACGCGGTAGTCGGGGCCGAGCCGCCTCAGCTGCTCGGCCGACAGCTCGCGCACGTCGCCGAGCAGCTGGCGGCCGAAGGCGCGCGTCGGCGCGAGGTGGGCGGTCCCGTCGACGACCTCGGCGCCGGGGATCGCCTCCAGCGTCGCCGCGACCGCCTCGTAGTCGGCGACGCGGAGCGTGATCGCCTCGACGAACTGCTGCGGCCCGGCCGCCCGCAGCGCCCGCGCGAACGGCCTCGGGTCGATCTCGACCGCGTCGGCGATCGCGGCCGCCGTCGCGGCCGGGTCGTCGACCTGGCCGGCGATCGCGCCGATGCGCTTGACCGGCTGGGCCTGCACGAGCGGCACCCCGTCGCGATCGAGGATGCGGCCCCGCCGCTGGACGGTGCGGACCGTGCCGAGCCGCTCGCCCGGCGCCGTCAGCCGCGGGTGGACGATCCGCGGCGTCCAGCGGACCGTCCACGCGCCGCCCGCGCCGCGGCGCAGCGCGACCGTCGTCGTGTAGGCGAACTCGCCGATCGCCGGCACGTCCCAGCTCATCCGCACCCGGCCGCGCGCGATCCCGTCGCGCTCGCGCACCTCGCCGATGCGCCTGGCGCGCAGCCTCGCCCCGTCGAGCCCGGCGCGGTTGGCGCGCAGCGCGGCGGCGGCGCGGACGGGCGCGCTCGTCATCTGCGCGGCGGCGCGGTCGGCGCCGCGGCTCCACTCGGTCAGGAACGCGTCGAGCCGCTCCTGCGGGCCGGGCCCGTCGTCGCCGCCGGCGAGCAGCAGCGCCGCGACGACGAGCACGGCGAGCGCGGCGGCGCCCAGCAGCGACAGCGCGACCGCGCGCGCCCGCGGCGACGGCGGCGGCGGCGCGCGGCGCGGGCGGCGGACGGGCCGCGGCGGCCTGCGCGGGAGGGTGCGGCGCGGCGGCCTGCGGCGAGCGCCGCCGCCGCGGTCGAGACGGCGATCGGCCACGCCGGCAGGCTAGCGGCGGACGCGGTCGAGCGCGTCGCGCAGCGCGGCCAGCTCGGCGCGCAGCTCGGCCACCTCGCGCTCGAGCCGCGCGAGCCGCTCCTCGTGGCCGGCGGCGGCTGCCGGCGCCGCGCCCGCCCCGCCGGCGGCGGGCGCCGCGGCGGCCGGCTCGGCGGCCGCGGCGTGGTCGCCGCCGAGCAGCTGGGCGTAGCGCTCCTCCTTCTGGCCGGGGCGGCGCGGCAGGCGGGCGACGAGCTCGCGCGCGATCAGCCCCTCGAGCGTCGCGTGGACGGCCGCGAGATCCGGGAAGGGATGGAGCCGCTCGCTGCGCTGCTTGAGCTCGCCGGGCGTCTGGGGGCCGCGCAGCATGAGCACGGCCAGCAGCGCGAGCTCGTCGGGCGCCAGCCTCAGCGCGTCGTCGAGCAGGTGGCGGTACTTGGCGGCGCGGCTGCCCTGGCCGCTGGCCAGCCGCGTCCAGCCACGCCGGTAGAGGCGCTGGAGCGCGTCGCGGATCGTCGCCTCGTCGTACTGGACGACGGGGTCGCGGTTGGTCGACTGGTTGCACGCCAGGCGCAGCGCGTTGAGCGAGAGGGGGTAGGCGTCCGGCGTGGTCCGCTGCTTCTCGATCAGGCAGCCGAGCACCCGGATCTCGACGGCGTCCGCATCCATGCCGCGGACTCTATGCGACGTCGCGCCGCCGCACGCCGCGCCGGACCGGTAGCGTTCCGGGGGATGGCACGACGGATCTCCATCCTCGCCCTGCTCGCCGCGCTCGCGGTCGCCGGCTGCACGTACGGCGAGCCGGCCAGGCTGACCGCCGCGCAGAGGGAGGCCCGCATCGCGCTCCTGAGGGCCACCGGCGACTTCGACGACCACGGCCTCGCGCGCCTGTGCCCGGGCCTGTACCCGAGGGACTTCCTCACCAACGACGAGGACTACCCGAGGGAGGACAGGGACCACAGGAACCCGCGCGTGACGGCGGAGCTGAGGGCGATGGCGAGGGCCGCCGGCTGCGACGTCCCCAGCCCGGAGTAGCGTCCCGGCGATGGACGACCGCACCCTGGAGCGGCTCGCCGACCTGCTCGTCGGCTTCGGCGCCAACGTCCAGCCGGGCCAGATCGTCGCGGTCAGCTCCGAGATCGGCAAGGAGCCGCTCACGCGCGCCGTCGCGGCGAGCGCCTACCGCCACGGGGCGACGTTCGTCGACGTGACGTACGCCGACCCGTGGGTCCGCCGCGCGCGGATCGAGCACGGCTCCGACGCCGCGCTGGAGACGGTGCCGTCGTGGTTCGGCGAGCGGATCCTCAGGCTCGGCGAGCAGCGATGCGCGCGGATCGCGCTGACCGGGCCGGTCGCGCCCGGCCTGCTCGACGACCTCGACCCCGCCCGCATCGGGCGCGACAAGTCGCAGGCGCTGCGGGAGGCCGGCCAGGTCGTCTCCGAGCGGACGACGAACTGGACGATCGGCCCCTGCCCGACGCCGGGGTGGGCGAGGCTCGCCCACCCGGAGCTGGAGCCGGAGGCGGCGCTCGCGAAGCTCGAGGCCGAGCTCGTCCACGTGCTGCGGCTCGACGAGGACGACCCGGTCGCGGCCTGGCGCGCGCGGATGGACGCGCTCGTCGGCGTCGCGCAGCGGCTCACGGCCCGTCGCTTCGACGCCGTCCACTTCGCCGGGCCGGGCACCGACCTGACCGTCGGGCTGCTGCCGAGCTCGCGCTGGATGTCGGCCGCGTTCGAGACCGTCGACGGGATCAGGCACGCACCGAACCTGCCCTCCGAGGAGGTCTTCACGACGCCCGACCCGCGGCGCGCCGACGGGGTCGTGCGGGCGACGAAGCCGCTGCTGATCGGCGGCGCGACGGTGCGCGGGCTGACGGTCCGCTTCGAGGGCGGCGCGGCGGTCGCGATCGACGCCGAGCAGGGCGCCGAGACGCTGCGCGAGATGACCCGCCACGACGACGGCGGCGTCCGCCTCGGCGAGGTCGCGCTCGTCGACCGCGAGGGCCGGATCGGCCCGCTCGGCACCGTCTTCTACGACACGCTGCTGGACGAGAACGCGGCCAGCCACCTCGCGCTCGGCCGCGGCTTCGACTTCGCCGTCGACGGGGACGAGGTCGAGCGCGTCAACAAGAGCCAGATCCACATCGACTTCATGATCGGCGGCGACGACGTCGACGTGACCGGCATCACCGCCGACGGCGACCGCGTCCCGCTGCTGCGCGGCGGCGCCTGGCAGATCTAGCGCGCGCGCTCCGTCCCGCCGCGGCGGCCGCGGTCCGTCCCGCCACGGCGCCGCCTGGGCGCTCCCGCTCCACCGCGGCCGAACGGCGAATCCGGCTAGGTGGGTCTGCCGCCCTGTGGGCCGGACGGATCCGGGTACCCGGATCCGCCGTCCTCCCGCCGGGGCGGGGGAATCCGGGTAGCCGGATTTGCCGTTCCCCAGGCCGGCCGAATCCGGCTAGGTGGATTTGTCGTCCTCTCGCGTGCGGGGTGGGGGCGGCCGCGGGGGCGTCGCGCCTCGCCGGCGCGTTGGGCGCATCCTGCCACCCCGCACGGGGAACCCGCCGGCCTGTACCCTGTCGGGGCCGCACAGCACGGAGAGGTGCCGGAGCGGTTGAACGGGCGCGACTGGAAATCGCGTAACG
>ERZ777003.1718-NODE-1718-length-30337-cov-13.436926_pt1 | contig 30337 bp, 30 predicted proteins | sample MGYA00374956_ERZ777003 | MGnify/ENA primary metagenome ERZ777003 (study PRJEB29302, sample SAMN06268252) | bioreactor metagenome | isolation source: Joint BioEnergy Institute, California, USA | place: USA:Joint BioEnergy Institute, California, USA | collected... | reverse complement strand
ACGCTCATGGTCGGCAACGTCGTGTCGCTCGTCGGGCTGGCCGCACTCGTCGGTGCGCTCGAGGTGCAGGTCCGCCTGGTCGAGGAGCCCTACCTGCTGACCGTGCACGGCGAGGCCTACGCCCGCTACGCCGCCCGGGTCGGTCGCTTCGTCCCCGGCCTCGGCCGCCTCCGGCGCCGGCCCCGGGTCGCGTCGCCCGGGTCGACCGCCCCTTCCGCCTCCTGAGCCGGGGGGTTACGGTGAGCGCGCGCCATCGCGCGGCGGGCGCTCGACCCGAGGAGGGACGGTCATGGCCACTGCAGCGGTGCTGTCCGGCGTGGACGCCACCTTCGAGGTGACGGAGGTCGACGTCGGCGACCCGGCCCACGGCGAGGTCCGCGTCCGGGTCGTCGGCGCGGGGGTGTGCCACACCGACCAGGTCGTGCGCGAGGGCTCGTACCCCTACGAGTTCCCCGCCGTCCTCGGGCACGAGGGCGCCGGCGTCGTCGAGGCCGTCGGCCCCGGGGTCACCGGCATCGAGGAGGGCGACCACGTCGTCCTGTCCTTCAACTCGTGCGGCCGGTGCCGGCCCTGCCTGTCCGGCCACCCGGCCTACTGCGACGACTTCTTCTTCCTGAACTTCGGCGGCCGGCGCCACGACGGGAGCACCGCCTTCTCGCGCTCGGGCGAGCCGGTGGGGTCGCACTTCTTCGGCCAGTCGTCGTTCGCCTCGACGACGATCGCGTCGAGCCGGTCGGTCGTGAAGGTCCGGGACGACGTCGACCTCGCGGTGCTGGGCCCGCTCGGCTGCGGCATCCAGACCGGCGCCGGCACCGTGCTCAACGCGCTCGACCCCGAGCCGGGATCGAGCGTCGCCATCTTCGGCGCCGGTGCCGTCGGTCTGGCCGGGCTGCTCGCGGCCGTGGTCGCGGGGGCGACGACGATCGTCGCGGTCGACCTCCACGACGAGCGCCTGGCCCTGGCGGGCGAGCTCGGCGCCACCCACACGGTGTCGGCGCGGCGCGACGACGTCGTGGCGGCCGTCGACGACGCGACGGGCGGCGGTGTGCAGTACGCCGTGGACACGACGGGCGTCCCCGCCGTCGTCCGGCAGGCGTTCGACTGCCTGGCCGCGCAGGGGCGCCTGGCGCTGGTCGCCGCGGCCGCTCCCGGCACCGAGGTGTCCCTCGAGGTGGGGGCCTCGCTCGTCAAGGGCTGGCAGGTGCAGACGGTCGTCGAGGGCGACGCCGTGCCCCAGGACTTCATCCCCCGCCTGATCGACCTGTGGGACGCGGGGCTGTTCCCCTTCGACGAGCTGGTGCGGACCTACCCGTTCGACCAGATCGACCGCGCCTTCGCGGACTCGGCCTCCGGCGAGACCATCAAGCCCGTCCTGCGCTTCGACTGACGGCGCCGGCGGTCAGGTGGAGCGCGCGCCGGCGCGGGTGACGGGCCGGTCGAGGGCGCCCACGTGCCGCCCGACGGCCCGCCGGCGACGGGACCCTCCTGTTGCCGGGTGCGGGCCCGCCGGTGACATCCTGAGCCCGACCGTCCGCCCGGCGCACCCGGGCGCCACGATCGCCAGGAGGAACCACGTGAGCGACGTCGTGATCATCGGCGGAGGGCCCGCCGGGGCCAGCGCGGCCATCTTCACCGCCCGGGCCGGCCTGTCGACCGTCGTGGTCGACGAGGACAAGGGGATCACCCGGCGGGCCGAGGTGAACAACCACCTCGGGCTGCCCGAGGGCATCAGCGGGCCGGAGCTCGTCGCCCGCGGCCGCGAGCACGCCGAGAAGTCCGGTGCGACCTGGATCGAGGGCGCGGCCGAGGCCGTCGAGGGCAGTGCCGGCGCCTTCACCGTCCGGCTCGCCGACGGCCGGGAGCTCACCGCCGCCCACGTCATCCTCGCCACCGGCACGAGCGTCAAGCTCGCCGAGGCCGCCGGCGTCGCCACCGTCCCGGGGACCGAGCCCCGCATCAAGCAGATCGTGTCCGTCGACGCCGACGGCCGGACCTCGGTGCCGGGCATCTGGGCCGCGGGCACCGTCGCGGGCGTCAGCGTCCACACGATCATCACCGCCGGCGACGGGGCCCGGGTGGCGATCAACGTCATCAGCGAGGTGCGGGGCGAGCGCCACGTCGACCACGACGTCCTCCCCGCCGCCGGGTGACCGGGGCGGGCCGTGGCGGCGGTGGCGCGCCCGTGAGCGCGCTGGCGGACGAGGTCGTCGCGCGGCTGCGCGCCGCCTACGAGCCCGCCGCCGACCCCGAGCGGGCGGCGGGCGCCGCGGCCTACATGCGCCACCAGTTCCCGTTCCTCGGGATCGCGACGCCCGAGCGGCGGCGGCTGACCCGCGCCGCGCTGCGCGACCTCCCGGCCCCCACCGAGGAGGAGCTGGCCGCCGTCGCCCGGGCGCTGTGGGCCCAGCCGGAGCGCGAGTTCCAGCACACCGGTGCCGACTACCTCCGCCGCCACGTCGGGGTGGCCGGCCCCGGGTTCGTCGAGGTGGTCCACGAGCTGGTCACCACCAAGGCGTGGTGGGACACGGTGGACGCCCTGGCCGCCCACACCGCCGGGCCGCTCGTGCGGTCCCACCCCTCGCTGGTCGCCACGATGGACCGCTGGGTCGCCGACGACCACCTCTGGGTGGCCCGCACCGCCCTGCTGCACCAGCTCACCGCCAAGCACGAGACCGACGCCGAGCGGCTCTTCCGCTACTGCCGGCTGCGGGCCGGCGACCGCGAGTTCTTCATCCGCAAGGCGATCGGGTGGGCGCTGCGGACGTACGCGGCGGTGGCGCCCGACGCCGTCGAGCGCTTCGTCGAGGCGACGCCGGCGCTGTCGCCGCTGTCGGTCCGGGAGGCGATGCGGGGCGTGGCCCGGGCCCGGGCGGGCTGACCGGGGGTGCCCACCACGGCCGGTGGCTACGGTGTGACGATGATCACGTCCATCCACATGCTCGTCTACTCCGACGACGCCCCGGCGACGCGGGCGTTCCTGCGGGACGTGCTGGGCTTCCCCGACGTCGAGGACGCCGGCACCGAGGAGGGCTGGCTGATCTTCGGCACCGGGCCGAGCGAGCTCGGCGTGCACCCGACCCACTCGGTGTGGGAGGGCAGGGTGTACGACGCGCCGCGGCACCACGAGATCGCGTTCATGTGCGACGACCTCGAGGCGACCATGCGCGAGCTCGAGGCCAAGGGCGCCACCTTCACCGGCGGCGTCCAGGACCAGGGCTACGGCCTGGTCACGATGCTCGAGGTCCCCGGCGCCGACCCGATCATGCTCTACGAGCCCCGCCACGAGGTCGCCCACCCCCTCGCCTGAGGCGCGACGGGCGGCGGTGTGCTGGCGGCAGGCCCGGGCCGGTGCGGCCGGCCCGTTCTGGCGTCCGTCAGGTACCGATGCGCGCGTGAGAGACGCCGGAAGCCGCGTGGCGCGGTGTCCGGCCAGCCTCCCGCCCGTTCTGGCGTCTGTGAGGTGGTGACGTGCTGGTGAGGGACGCCAGAACGGCGAGTGGCGGGCGTGCGCCGGGCGGCGGCCGGGCCTAATGGATTACATTAGGCCCGTGAGGTTGCACCCAGACCGGCGCCCGGCTCGTCACCGGCGCCTCCTCGCCCTGGCCTGCGCCGCGCTCGTCGCGGGGGCTTGCACGGGATCGGGCTCGGGGTCCGGCAGCGACGAGGCCGGCGACGACCGGGGCGCCGCGTCGCCGTACGCCCCCGGCTGGTCGGCCGTCCACGCGGATGCCGCCAACTCCGACCACGCCGCCGTCGAGGGACCGGCGAACGTCGAGCCGGCCTGGACCCGCCAGCTCGACGGCGACATGCGCATCGGCGACCTCGAGTGGACGATCAACCTGGGACCGACGAGCGACCCCGACGGCCAGCTCTACGTCACCTCGACCGTGCCCGGCTGCCACCTGCAGGCGCTGGACGCCGCCACCGGCGAGACCCGCTGGTGCGCCGAGCAGGTGGCGCTGCCGGCCGTCGTCTCCTCGCCCCTGGTCGACGAGGACGGCCGCCTGTTCGTCGCCGACGGCACCGCCATGCGGGCCTTCGACCGCGACGGCGAGGAGCTGTGGTCGCAGCCGATCGTCGGCGTGCCGCTGTCGGCCCAGTTCACCCCCGGCGGCAACCTGGTCTTCGTCACCCACGTCGGCGTCGTGTACCTGCTCGACCGCGCCACCGGCGAGCCGGTCGTCGACCCCGTCGAGCTGGTGCCCGACCCCTCCTGGGACCCCGGCAAGCCGCTGTGGCCCTGCGCCCGGGGGACCGAGGGCTGCCCGAGCGCCAACACGCCGGCCGTCGACATGGCGACCGGGCGGCTCTTCTTCACCTGGTGGGAGCCGGGCGCCCCCCGGGCGGGGATCCGGGCCGTGCAGATCGACGAGGGGCCCGAGCCCGCCGTCACCGACCTCTGGGCCAACGACTCGCTGCCCGGCGGCACCGGCGCGAGCCCCACCCTGTCCCCCGACGGCAGCCGCCTCTACGTCACCGACAACGAGGGCCACGCCCACGCGCTCGACGCCGCCACCGGCGAGGTGATCTGGAGCCACGACATCGGCATCGCCGCGGGCGGCAGCCTGTCGCTGTCCCCGGACGGCCTGATCATCCCGCCCGGCGGCCCGCTCCTCGCCCTCCGCGACGACGGTGACCGGGCCACCGAGGTCTGGCGGGTCGACGGGCTGGTGAACATGGGCATCGCCACCCAGGCCGCGGGCCACAAGGCCTACGCGACCGTGCTGCGGGCCCCGAACGAGCTCGACCTCGTCGTCGTCGACACCCACACCGGCGAGGTCCTCGACCGGGAGCGGCTGGAGGGCGAGAACCGCTTCAGCGTCGGGATCACCCTCGGCCCCGACGGCACGGTCTTCGTGCCCACCATCGTCGGCACCCTGGCCGCCTTCCGGCCGGCTGGCACCCCGGCACCGATCGGCGACGAGTGGCCGACGGCCACCCCCGAGGAGGCGGGCCTCGACCCCGACGCGCTGGCGTCGCTGCTCGCCGAGGCCGAGGCCGCCGGCTCCCACTGCGTGGCCGTGGTGCGGGACGGCGAGCTGGTCGCCGAGGCCAGCTGGCCCGGCCCCGAGGCCGAGCCCCGCGAGGTCTTCTCGATCACCAAGTCGCTCACCAGCGTCCTCGTCGGCATCGCCGAGCGCGACGGGCTGCTGTCCGTCACCGACCCGGTGGCCCGCTACGTCCCCGAGTGGGAGGGCACGCCGTCGGCCGGGGTGACGATCGAGCACCTGCTGGCCAACGTCTCCGGGCGCCACTGGGACCCGGCCACCGACTACGGCGAGATGGCGCTGCGGGCCGAGGACAAGACGGCCTTCGCCGTCGGCCTCGACCAGCAGCACGAGCCGGGCACGGTCTGGGCCTACAACAACTCGGCGATCCAGGTGCTGTCCCGGGTCATCGAGGAGGCCACCGGGGTCGACGCCGCCGAGTACGCCGAGCGCGAGGTGTTCGGGCCGCTGGGGATGGCCGACTCCGAGCTGGGTCGCGACGCCGCCGGCAACCCGACGACGTTCATGGGCCTGCGTTCGACCTGCACCGACGTCGCCCGCCTCGGCCAGCTGATGCTGCAGGAGGGCCGGTGGGGCGACGAGCAGGTGCTGTCGCCGGACTTCGTCGCCCGGGCGACGTCGCCCTCCACCGAGCTGAACGCGGCCTACGGCTGGCTGTGGTGGGTCAACGGCGACGGCCCGATCGCCGGCCCCCGCCTCGCCACCTCGGGCGAGGACGACGGCGGGGCGTTCCCGGGGCCGCTCGTCCCGGAGGCGCCGCCGGACACGTTCTGGGCCCTCGGGCTGCAGGACCAGGTGATGGCCGTCGTCCCGGCGCACGGGATCGTCGCCGTGCGGCTCGGCCCGGCACCCCCGCCCGACCACCCCTTCGGCGTCCAGGAGCTGACGACCGGCGTGCTGGCCGCCGTCGCCGACGGCTGACCCGGCCCTCGCCCCCCCGACGGCTCGCCGCCGGGGGTCAGCCCGCGGGCGCCGCCGGCTCGGTCGCCCCGCCCCGGCCCCGCGCCGCCCGGGCGGCGGCCAGCGTGGCCGGCGACGGCGGCGCGGTGAGCGCGGCGACGAGCACGTCGAGCAGGTTCTCCAGGAACAGCTCGACGTCCGCGGGGTCGTCGTGGCCGGGGTCGTCGTCGATGAGCCGGGCGCGGAGCCCGAAGGAGCTGAGCAGGTGGCCCCGCAGGTCGGCCAGCCGCTCCCGCCGCACCGGCGAGGGCAGCTCCGGCAGCGCGGCGTGCAACCAGCGCACGACCCGGGCGCCGGCGGCGGCGTCGACCTCGACCTCGCGGGCGCTGCGGAAGGCCTCGTCGTAGGCCAGCGACGGGTGGCTGAGCTGGGCCACCAGCCGCAGGTGGGCCCGACCGACGGGGTCGTGGAGGTCGTCGGCCATCGGCGCGGCGAGCGCGTGCACGAGGGCCCGGAGGTCGCCGGTGCGCCCGGTCGCCTCGATCTCGTCCGCCAGCACGGCCCGCCGCCGCTCCACGGCGGTGAGGTGGACCCGGAGGATCTCGGTCAGCAGGCCGCGCCGGCTGCCGAAGTGGTAGTGCAGCGCCGACTCGTTGCGGGCCCCGACCGCCTCGTGGAGCGCCTTGACCGACACGCCGGTCACCCCGTGCCGGGCGAAGAGCAGCGCACCCTGCTCCAGGAGCGCCTCGCGGGTGGATCGGGTGGCCACGCCACCCGATCTACCACGCCCGGCGCGCGACGCCGGTGTCCCCGGCGCTGGCGGCGCCGTCAGGGGGCGGCCGGCGTCGCCGCGCCCACGTCCCAGGCGCCGGCGGCGGCCGCCTCCCGGGCGAACTCGTCGAAGTCCCGCGGCGGGCGGCCGAGCGCCCGCTGCACGCCGTCGGCGAGCGAGGCGTTGCGGCCGTCGAGGACGGTGGCGAACAGGTCGGCGAGCGCCTCGACCTCGGCCGGCGGCAGGCCGGCGGCCCGCGCCCCGGCCACGTACTCCTCCCGCGTCACCGGCACGTAGGTGACGGGGCGGCCGAGGGCCCGGGCGAGGCTGGCGGCGGCGTCGGCGAACGTCAGCAGCCGAGGCCCGGTGACCTCGTAGACCTCGCCGACGTGCCGGTCGTCGGTCAGGGCGGCGACCGCCACGTCGGCGACGTCCCACGCGTCGACGAAGGGCTCGGGGACGTCCCCGGCCGGCAGGGCGATCGCGCCCTCCACCACCTGGTCGTGGAGGAAGTGCTCGCTGAAGTTCTGGGCGAACCAGGCGGACCGCACGATCGTCCACGCCGCGCCGGAGGCCCGCAGGTCGTCCTCGGCCGCCCGGGCCAGCGGCTCGCCCCGGCCGGAGAGCAGGACGAGCCGGGTCACGCCCCGCTCGAGCGCCGCGGCGGTGAAGCGGCGGACGGTCTCGCGGGCGCCGGGCACGGCGAGGTCGGGCACGTAGGCGACGTAGGCCGCGCCCGTGCCGTCCAGCGCCGCGGGCCAGGTGGACTCGTCGTCCCAGTCGAACGGCGGCTGCCCGCGGCGGGACGCGACGCGGTGGGGGACCCCCAGCCGGGCCAGCCGCTCGGCGACCCGGCGCCCGGTCTTGCCGGTGCCGGCGGTGACGAGGACGGGGCGGGTGGTGGTGGTGTCGGTGGTGGTCATGGGGCCATCCAACGCCGGAGCGGTGAGACGCGCCATGGTCAGCAGGCGCAGATCCATGCGCGAGCGTCTACGATCCGGTCGTGGACGCGTTGAGCGGCCTGCTCGCCGGCCCCCGGGCGCACGGCGCCTTCCTGCTCCGGACGGTGATGACCCCGCCCTGGGCCCTCCGCATCCAGGACCGGGCGGCGCTCAGCGTCGTCGCCGTCGTCCGGGGGTCGGCCTGGATCGGCGGGGCGGGCGGCCCGCCCGTCGAGCTGCGGGAGGGCGACGTCGCCCTGGCCCGGGGACCGGACCCCTACGTCGTCGCCGACGCGCCGGAGAGCGAGCCGCAGATCGTCATCCACCCCGGCCAGCGCTGCACCACTGTGGACGGCCGCGACCTGCACGACGTCATGGCGCTGGGCGTCCGCACCTGGGGCAACGACCCCGACGGCGAGCACGTCCTGCTCACCGGCACCTACGAGACCACGACCGTCGTGGGGCGGCGCCTGCTCGGCGCCCTGCCGCCGCTCGTGCACGTGCGCCGGGACGCGTGGCGCAGCCCGCTGGTCGACCTGCTCGCCGAGGAGATCGTCACCGACCGGCCCGGCCAGGACGTCGTCCTCGACCGCCTCCTCGACCTCGTCGCCGTCCACGCGGTGCGGGCGTGGTTCGACCGCCCGGACGCCGACCCGCCGCGGTGGTACCGGGCCCACGGCGACCCCGTCGTCGGCCGGGCGCTCCAGCTGATGCACCACCGGCCCGAGCACCCGTGGACGCTGGCCTCGCTGGCCGCCGAGTGCGGCGCATCCCGGGCCACCCTCGCCCGCCGGTTCCGCGAGCTCGTGGGCGAGACGCCCATGGGCTACCTGACGAGCTGGCGGCTGACGCTGGCCGCCGACCTGCTGCGGGAGCCCGGCACGACGATCGGGGCCGTCGCCGCCCGGGTCGGCTACGGCAGCGCCTTCTCGCTGAGCACCGCGTTCAAGCGCCACTTCGGCGTCAGCCCCCGGGAGCACCGGCGACGGGCGCCGGCCGCGGGCACCGCGGCCCGCCGGTCCGCCGTCTGACCGGCGGCCGGGTGGGGCGGCGCCGCCCGCGCCCGGGCGGACCGTCGCCCGGCCGCGCTCGACCGGGTCCTTCGGCCCTACCCGCGCCGGGCGGCGCGGCCGGATCATCGCGGCATGCTCGCCACGAGGTCCGCCCTCGCCGTCCCCGATGCACCGGCACCCGGTGCGGCGCGAGCGGTGACCGTCGGCATCCCCCTCGACCACGACCACGTCGCCGCCGTCCGGTGCCTGCAGCGGCGGCTCGGCGTGCCCTCCACCGATCGGTCCCCGCGCCCGCACATCACGCTCGTCGTCGTGCTCGAGGCGCCCGACCGGGTGTGCCTCGACGCCGCCGTGCAGGCCGTGGCCGCCCGGACCCTCGGGTTCACCGTGCGGGCCCGGGGCCTCGGCGTGTTCCACGACGGGGGCGGCGGCCCGGTGCTGCACGTGCCGGTGGTCCGCACGCCCGAGCTGGCCCGGCTGCACCAGGACGTCCACGACGCCGTGACCGCCGTCGGCGGGGTGGTCGAGGGCCGCAGCGCCCCGGCCTCCTGGTCGCCCCACATCACGCTGTGGGACCGGAGCCTGACGGCCGACCGCCTCGCCTGCGCGGTCGCCGACCTCGTCGCCGCGCCGCCCATCGCCTGGAGCGTGCCGGTCACGAGCCTGGTGACGATGGACCACCGGGCCGTCGGCGCCGAGGCGCCCCTCCGCCGGGCGCCGTCCCCCGACGGCTGACCCGCCACCCGAGGACGGGGCCGCCGGACCAGGTCGCCGGGCGCCCGGGGGAGGGCCGCCCCCGGGCGCCCGGGCACGTCCGGGGGCGGGCGGCGGCTACCCGCCGGACCGGCGCACGGCGTCGAGCAGCAGACGCCGCTCGGCGGTGGCGACGACACGCCGGGCGGCCGGCACGGCGTCGGGGTTGACCGAGATCGAGTCGATCCCGAGCCGCACGAGGTGCTCGGCGAAGGACGGGTCGTTGGACGGCGCCTGGCCGCAGAGCGACGAGGTGATGCCCGCGTCGTGGCAGGCGGTGATGATGCGGGCGATGGCGTCGAGCACGGCCTCGTCCGACTCGTCGAACAGCTCGGCGCACACCGTCGAGTCCCGGTCGACGCCCAGCATCAGCTGGGTCAGGTCGTTCGACCCGATCGACACGCCGTCGACGCCCATGGCCGCGTACTCGGGGATGCGGTAGACCACCGAGGGGACCTCGGCCATCACCCACCGCAGCAGCCCGCGGGACCGGCCGAGCGGGCTGGCGTCGATGGCCTCCAGGCAGGCCTCCAGCTCCCAGGCCGTGCGCACGAACGGGATCATCAGGTGCAGGTTCGGGGTCTCCTCCCGCACCCGGGCCAGCAGCTCGAGCTCGAGCGCGAACAGGTCGGGCTCCCGGATGTAGCGGTAGCAGCCCCGGTAGCCGATCATCGGGTTGCCCTCGACGGGCTCGAACCGCTCGCCGCCCTCCAGCCCCCGGAACTCGTTCGTGCGGAAGTCGATGGTCCGGTAGACGACCGGCCGGGGGGCGAAGGCCCGGGTGATGCGCAGCAGGGAGGCGGACATCCGGTCGAGGAACTCGTCCCGGCCGCCGCGCCGGAGCAGCTCGCGCGGGTGCACGCCGCCGAGGGCGTCGGTGATCATGAACTCGGCCCGCAGCAGCCCCACGCCGTCGATGCCCGGCCGGGCCGCGACCTCCTCGGCGTTGTCGGCCATGGCCAGGTTGACGTAGATGCGGGTGGCCAGGGCCTCGCCGCCGTCGACCACCGGCGGGGGCGCGGGCGCCGCCGCGGCCGTGGCCGTCGCTGCCGCGGCCGTCGTGGTCGCGGCCACGGTCGTCGTCGCGGCGACCGCCGCCGCACCCACCTCGCCCTCGTAGACGACGCCCTGGCCGCCGTCGACGGTGACCAGCTCGCCGTCCCGCAGCGCCGTCGTGGCCGTGCGGGCCCCGACGACGCAGGGCACGCCCAGCTCGCGGGAGACGATGGCGGCGTGGCAGGTCATGCCGCCGCCGTCGGTGACCACCGCCGCGGACCGGCGGATGGTCGGCACCCAGTCGGGGTTGGTCATGGGGGCGACGAGGATCTCGCCCCGCTCGAGGCGGTGCCCGTCCTGGGGCGAGCGCAGCACCCGGACCCGGCCCGTGGCCAGGCCGGGGGAGGCGGCCAGCCCCCGCAGCAGCACGGTGGGCCCGCCGCCCTCGCCCTCCTCGCCGTCACGCCCGGGCTCCTCCTCCGCCGGGGCCGGGCGGTCGAGGGTGGTGATGGGGCGGGCCTGGAGGACGTACGTCTCGCCCCCGGCGATCGCCCACTCGACGTCCTGGGGCGCGCCGTAGTGCTCCTCGATCCGGGCGCCGAGGCGGGCGAGCTCGACGACCTCCTCGTCCCGCAGCACGCGGGCGTCGGCCTCGACGTCGGGCAGCTCGACCCGGGCGACGATCCCGTCGGGCGCGCCGGTCAGCTTGTGCGCCTTGTGGCCGACCCGGACCTGGCGGACCTGGAACGAGGGCTTGGCCACGACGTAGGTGTCGGGCTCGACCTGGCCGGAGACGACGACCTCGCCGAGCCCGAAGGCGGCCTCGATGACGATGCGGTCGCGGTCGCCGGTCGAGGGGTCGGCGGTGAACATCACCCCGGCGCGCTCGGCGTCGACCAGGCGCTGGACGACGACGGCGATGGCCGGCTCCTCGGTCAGGCCCCGGCCGGCCCGGTAGGCGATGACCCGCTCGCCGAACAGCGAGGCCCAGCAGTCGACGAGCCGGTCCAGCACCGCGTCACCGCCGACGACGTTGGCGAACGTCTCGTGCATGCCGGCGAAGGACGTGCCCGCCGTGTCCTCGGACGTGGCGGACGAGCGGACGGCGACCGGCACGTCGTCCCCGAGCCGGCGGTACGCGCCGAGCACCTGCTCCCGCAGGGAGCCGGGCACGCCGGCCCGGCGCACGAGCGACCGCAGGCGCTCGGCCGCCTCGGCCAGCGCGGCGGGGTCGTCGGCCCGGGCACGGGCCTCGTCGAAGCCGGTCCGCAGCTCGTCGCGCACCCCGCCCTCCTCCATCGCCGCCAGGTAGGCGTCGGCGGTGACCACGAACCCGGGCGGGACGGGCAGTCCGGCGGCGGTCAGCTCGCCGAGGTTGGCGCCCTTGCCCCCGGCGGTGGCCGTGTCGGACGCCGCCAGCTCGTCGAACCAGGCGATCAGGGTCGCCATGGCGCCTGCCTCCTCGTCGCGTTCGTCACGACCAGTGTTCCCGTCGGGGCGGAACCCAGACAGGGCCGAAGGTCACGGCGGCGCGGGACCGACGCGTCGGGTAGCACTGGGTGCGGAGGTGACGCGATGAAGGCATGGGTGGTGCGCCGGCCGGCGCCGATCGACGAGGACCCGCTCGCCCTCGTGGACAGACCGGTGCCCGAGCCCGGCCCGGGCGAGGTGCGGGTCCGGGTGGCGGTCTGCGGGGTGTGCCGCACCGACCTGCACCTGGCCGAGGGCGACCTGCCGCCGCGGCACCCCGACGTCGTCCCCGGCCACGAGGTGGTCGGCGTCGTGGAGGCCCGGGGGCCGGGCGCCGAGCGGTTCGAGGTCGGCGAGCGGGTCGGCATCGCCTGGCTGCGGGGCACGTGCGGGACCTGCCGGTTCTGTCGCCGGGGCGACGAGAACCTCTGCCTGTCGCCGTCGTTCACCGGCTGGGACGCCGACGGCGGCTACGCCGAGCACGCCGTCGTCGACGAGCGCTTCGCCTACCGCATCCCCGACGCCTTCACCGACGAGGAGGCGGCGCCGCTGCTGTGCGCCGGGATCATCGGCTACCGGGCGCTGCGCCGGGCCGAGCTGCCGCCGGGCGGGCGCCTCGGCATCTACGGCTTCGGCGCCTCGGCCCACCTGGCGGCCCAGGTCGCCCTGGCCGAGGGGGCGACCGTCCACGTGATGACCCGGGCGCCGGAGGCCCGCCGGCTGGCGCTCGAGCTGGGCGCGGCCTCGGCCGGCGACACCTACGACCCGCCGCCGGAGCCGCTCGACGCGGCCATCACCTTCGCCCCCGCCGGCGAGGTCGTGCCCGCCGCCCTCGCCGCGCTCGACCGGGGCGGCACGCTCGCCATCGCCGGCATCCACCTCACCCGGATCCCCCCGCTCGACTACGCCGAGCACCTCTTCCAGGAGCGGCAGGTCCGCAGCGTCACGGCCAACACCCGCCGCGACGGCGAGGAGTTCCTGGCCACCGCCGCCCGCATCGGCATCCGGGTCGAGACGCGGCCCTACACCCTCGACGAGGCGGACGCCGCCCTGCGCGACCTCGCCCACGACCGGGTGACCGGTGCGGCGGTGCTCGTCGCCGGCGCCGGCCGCGCCGGGGGGACCCCGTGAGGATCAGCCACAAGGTCGACTACGGCGTGCGGGCGGTGGTGGCGATCGCCCGCCACGAGCGGGAGCACCCCGGGCTGCCGGTCAAGCGGGAGGCCGTGGCGAGCGACGAGGCCATCCCGCCCGGCTTCCTCCACGACATCCTGCGGGCGCTGCGCACGGGCGGCGTGCTGCGCAGCAGCCGGGGGCCGGACGGCGGGTGGAACCTGGCCCGCCCGGCCGGGGAGATCACGGTGGCGGACGTCATCCGGGTGCTCGAGGGCCCGCTGGCGTCGGTGCGGGGGATCCGGCCCCACGAGCTGCCCGAGCACGGCGGCGAGGAGCCGTTCGTGTCGCTGTGGGTGGCCGTCCGCACGGCGCTGCGCGACGTGCTGGAGCACGTCACCGTGGCCGACCTCGCCGCCGGGCGGCTCCCGCCCCGGGTGGCGGCGCTCGTCGAGGCGCCCGACGCCTGGGCGATCCGCTGACGCGCGCCGCCGGTGGCGGCGGGCCGCCCGGCGACCGGAGGGGGCGGCCGGCCGGGCGGCCCGGGACCGCGGCCCCTCAGACCGGGACGTCGCCGCGGAGGGTGACCCGCTGGATGACCCGGTGCTGGCCGGCGAAGTCGCCGACGACGGAGTGCATCGTCGCCCGGTTGTCCCAGAACGCGAGGTCGCCGGCGCGCCACTTGTAGCGGACGGTGAACTCGGGCTTGGTGGCGTGCTCGTAGAGGAACGAGAGCAGGCTGCGGCTCTCGTCCGGGCTGAGCTCGACGATGTGGCTGGTGAAGCCGGGGTTGACGAACAGCGCCCGCTCACCGGTCTCCGGGTGGGTGCGGACGACGGGGTGGGTGACCGGCTCCAGGGACCGGAGCACCTCGCCCTCCCAGCTCCCCTCGCCCAGGCGGTCCAGCAGGTCGCCGAACTGGGCGGCGCCGTCGTGCACCGCGGTGAGGCCGAGCAGCAGCTCCTGCAGGGGCGCGCTCAGCGCCTCGAAGGCCGCCACCTGGTTCGACCACACCGTGTCGCCGCCGGCCTCGGGGATGACGATCGCGTTGAGCACCGACCCCGCCGGCGGGCGCTCGACGAAGGTGACGTCGGTGTGCCAGTTGACGCCCTGCGGCCGGTGCTTGGTGAGGTCGCCGTAGACGGCGTAGAGCTCGGCCGACCTCGTGTAGTCGATCTCGAACACCTCGGGGTGGCCCTCGATGCCGGGCACGACCGGGTGGGCGGGGGTGAGCTCGCCGAACTGGGCGGCGAACGCCGCGTGCTGGGCCGGGTCCAGGTTCTGGCCGGGGAAGAAGACGACCTTGTAGCGGAGCCACAGCGCCCGGATCTCCTCGACGAGCTCGGGCGGGAGCGGCTCTCGCAGGTCGACGCCGCGGACCTCGGCGCCGATGGCGCCGGAGAGCGGGCGCACCTCGAGGCGGGTGCCGGTGGTGGTGAGGGTCATGGTCTCTCCTCGTGGTCGGTGGGTGGGGATCAGCCGTCCTCGGTCGGGTCGACGCCGAGGGCGGCCAGGAGACGGCGCCGCAGCCGCTCGACGTCGTCGTGGGACCGGGGCCGCGGGTGCGGCAGGCCCACGGGCTCGTCGAGCGTGATGCGGCCCCCGTCGAGGACGATCACCCGGTCGGCGAGGGTGATGGCCTCGTCGACGTCGTGGGTGACGAGCAGCACGCCGGGCTGGTGGCGCCGGCACAGCCGGCGCAGGAGCCGGTGCATCCGCTGCCGGGTCAGGGCGTCGAGCGCCCCGAACGGCTCGTCGAGCAGCAGCAGCGCCGGCTCCCGCACCAGGGCCCGGGCGAGCGCCACCCGCTGGGCCTCGCCGCCCGACAGCGTGGCGGGCCAGGCCCGGGCGTGGTCGGCGAGGCCGACCTCGGCGAGGGCGGACCGGCCGCGCTCGAGGGTGGCCGGGGTGCGGTCGAGGCCGAGCACGACGTTGGGCAGCACCCGGCGCCAGGGGAGCAGCCGGGGCTCCTGGAAGACGACCGACCGGGCGGCGGCGACCCGGACGCTGCCCTCGTGGTCGGCGTCCAGCCCGGCCAGCGTGCGCAGGAGGGTGGTCTTGCCGGTGCCGCTGCGCCCGAGCAGGGCGACGAACTCGTCCCGCCGGATCTCGAGGTCGACACCGGCGAGGACCTCGCGGTCGCCGAAGCGGCGGCGGAGCCCGCGGGCCACGGCGACGTGCTCGCCGGCGGGCGGGCGGGCCTCGGGCGCCGGGGGCGCGGCGGGGGGGGGGGGGGGGCCCGTGGGGGGCGGACGGGCGCCCGGTCGTCGTCCCGACGGCGGTCACGACGCCTCCAGCCCCCGCCGCCAGGCGAGCAGCCGCCGCTCGAGGAAGCGCACGAGGGCGTCGGTGAGCAGGCCGAGCAGCCCGTAGATGGCCAGGGCGAGCACGATGACGTCCGTCCGGGCCCAGACCCGGGCCTCGTTGATCAGGTGGCCGAGCCCGCTCGTCGTGTTGATCTGCTCGGCGACGATCATGATCAGCCAGGCGGCGGTCAGCGCGAACCGCAGGCCGACGAGGAACCCCGCGACGGCGCCGGGCAGGACGACCTCGCGCACGAGCCCGCGACGGGTCAGCCCGAAGGTCGTGCCGGCCTCGACGAGCCGGGCGTCGACGCCCCGGATGGCCGCGAAGGTGTTGACGTAGACCGGGAAGGTCGTGCCGATGGCGACCAGTGCCACCTTCGGCTGCTCGCCGATGCCGAACCAGATGATGACGAGGGGCAGGAGGCCGAGCACCGGCACGGCCCGCAGCACCTGGAGGGCGGAGTCGAGGACGTCCTCGCCCCAGCGGAACAGCCCGGCGAGGAGGGCGAGGGCGACGCCCGCGGTGACGCCGACGGCCAGCCCGGTGACGACCCGCCGCAGCGACACCCACAGGTGCTGGGCCAGCTCGCCGGTGGACGCGAGCTCCCAGCCGGCCCGGACGACGTCGACCGGCGGGGCCAGCGTGCGGTCGTCGACGATCCCGGCGGTCCCCAGCGCCTGCCAGACGGCCAGCAGGAGCAGGGGCCCGGCGGCCCGGCGCACCGACCGGGGCAGCCGGCGCCGGCGGGGCCGGCCCCGGCCGGCCGACGCCTCGGTGAGCGTGACGGCCGGGGCCCGGGTGGCGACCGTGGCGGCGCTCACCGGCCGGCCTCCTCGGCGACGACCCGCGAGAACCGCTCGGTGATCGCGGGGTCGAACTGCGGGCCGAGGTCGATCGGCTCGGGGAAGAAGCCGGCCTCGTGGAACAGGTCGGCCTGGGTCTGCTGGTGCTCGCGCACCGCGTCGTCGATCGGGACCCAGGCGGAGTCGCCGTTGGCCTCGTGGGCGGCCCGCCCGATCTCGGGGGTCTGGTGCAGGCGCTCGACGTAGTAGGCCTGGACCCAGGCCTCCGGGTCCTCGGCGATCTCGTCCGCGGCCGCGTCGAGGCGCCGGATCAGGTCCTCGATGGCCAGCGCCTTGGCGGGGTCCTCGGCCGCCGCCCGGTCGGCGACCAGGAAGACGTAGTTGGCGGCCAGGTCCTGCACCGTGACGAGCTCGACCGCGTCGGGGTGCTCGGCCAGGTAGGCGGGCCGGAAGAGGTCGTAGACGACGGCGGCGTCGGCCTCGCCGGAGGCGAGCACCGCGGTGACGTCGGTGAGCGGGACGTCGACCTGCTCGATGTCGTCCTCGGTGAGCCCGACCGAGTCGAGCGCCCGCAGGACGAAGCCGTGCTGGTTGGTGCCGGTCGTGTAGGCGACCCTGTGGCCCTCGAGGTCCTCGAGCGACTCGATGCCCGAGCCCGGCGCGGCGATGAGCGTGGCGCCGGGGCCGTCGCTCTCGCGGACGCCGACGACGACGGTCTCCAGGCCCGACGCGTAGGACAGCAGCGCCGGCGTGTCGCCCATGATGCCGACGTCGACGGCACCGGCGGCCAGCGCCTCGTTCAGCAGCGGGCCGGAGCCGAACTGGGCGAACTCGATCTCGTAGGGCAGGTCGTCGAGCTGGCCGGTGAGCTCGAGGGGGAGCTGGAGGCCCTGCCCCTGGTCGCCGACGCGCAGCACGGTGCCGGGCGGGACCTCCCCGTCGGCGGCGGTCGTGGCGCCGGCGGCCGGGCGGTCGCCGTCGTCGCCGCCGCACGCGGCCGCCGCGACGAGCCCGAGGGCCAGGACGGCGCCGGCGAGGCGCCGGCGACGGGGTCGTGCCGGGTCGGGTGGGGGTGAGGGGGTCATGGCGGCTCCGTGGGACGGGTGGTCGGGATGCCGCACGATGGTGAACACAGTAAATCCGACTGGTCAAGTCGGAAATTGCGCCTTGCCCTCCCCGGGCGGACCGGTGTAGGCATGGAAAGCTGACTTGTTCAGTCGGAATTCCGCGGCTTACGCCGCTCCCTCGGAAAGGTCGTCCATGCCGATCTCGCTCCACTGGTTCCTCCCCACCTCCGGCGACGGCCGGGACGTCGTCGGGTTCGGCCCCACCGCCGCCCGGCGACCGGCCGACCTCCGCTACCTGGCCCAGGTCGCCCGGGCCGCCGAGTCCCTCGGCTTCGACGCCGTCCTGACCCCGACCGGCACCCACTGCGAGGACGCCTGGATCACCACCGCGGCGCTCATCCCCGAGACGGAGCGCCTGCGGTTCCTCGTGGCCTTCCGCCCGGGGCTCGTGTCACCGACGCTCGCCGCCCAGCAGGCGCGCACCTTCCAGAAGCTCTCCGGCGACCGGCTGCTGCTCAACGTCGTCACCGGGGGCAGCGACGCCGAGCAGCGCCGCTTCGGCGACTACCTCGACCACGACGAGCGCTACGACCGCACCGCCGAGTTCCTCCAGGTCATGCGGGGCGCGTGGGCGGGGAGCTTCGACTTCGCCGGCCGCCACTACCGGGTCGAGGGGGCGACCGTCGGGGACGCCCCCGTGCCGGCGCCGCCGATCTTCTTCGGCGGGTCGTCGCTGGCGGGCAAGACCGTCGCCGCCCCGCCGACACCTGGCTGATGTGGGGCGAGCCGCCGGCGGACGCCGCCGAGCAGCTCGCCGAGGTGAGGGCGCTGGCCGCCGAGGCCGGCCGCACGCTGTCGTTCGGCATCCGGCTGCACGTCATCACGCGGGACACGGCCGACGAGGCGTGGGCCGTCACCGAGAAGCTCCTCGCCGCCATGCCCGACGAGCTGATCGAGCTCGCCCAGCGGCACCTCACCTACAGCGATTCCGTCGGTCAGGCCCGCATGCGGGCCCTCCACGGCGGCCGACGGGACGACCTCGTCGTGGCGCCCAACCTCTGGGCGGGGTTCGGCCTCGTCCGGGGCGGTGCGGGCACCGCCCTGGTGGGCAGCCACGACGAGGTCACCGCTCGCATCGTCGAGTACCACCAGCTCGGCTTCGACCACTTCATCCTCTCGGGCCAGCCGCACCTCGAGGAGGCGTACTGGTTCGGCGAGGGCGTCATCCCCCGCCTGCGGGAGGCCGGGCTGCTGGCCGACCCGCCCGGCGCGGCCGGCGAGCGGGCCGCCGGCGCGGCCCCGGCGCTGGCCGGGCAGGGCTGACCCGCGGCCGGTGTTGACAGCACCCTGTCAAGATGACAGGGTGCTGTCAAGCATCGAGCCGACGAAGGGGATGGACCCATGCCGAGGACCGTGCACGTCGCCGTCTACGACACGCTGGCCGACTGGGAGGTCGGCCACGCCACCGCCCACATCGCCAACCCCGCCTGGCAGCGCGACCCGGGCGCCTACGAGATCGTGACGGTGGGCGAGACCGGCGCCCCGGTGCGGACGATGGGCGGGATGCGCATCACGCCGGACATGGCCCTGGCCGACCTCGACCCGGCCGAGAGCGCCATGCTCGTCCTGCCCGGCGCCGAGACCTGGCTGCACGGCGGCAACGCGGCGTTCGCCGCCGCGGCGGGCGAGGTCCTCGCGGCCGGGGGCGCCGTCGCCGCCATCTGCGGCGCCACCGTCGGGCTGGCCGCCGCCGGGCTGCTCGACGACCGCTGGCACACGAGCAACGCCCCCGAGGCGCTCGCCGCCACCGGCTACGCCGGCGGCCACCGCTACCGGCACGAGCCGGCGGTCACCGACGGCCGGCTGATCACCGCCAGCGGGGTCGAGCCGGTGGCCTTCGCACGCGAGGTCCTGGCCCTGCTCGAGGTCTACGATCCTCCCGTGCTGGACGCCTGGTACCGGCTCTACGGCGACCACGACCCCGCCGGCTACCACGACCTCGTGGCCGCCACGCGGGCCTGACGCCGACCGGTGGGACACCGACGCGCCCAGGAGCTGCTGTCGGGGCTGGCCCTCACGGCCTTCCGCCTGAACGGCCAGTTCCTGGGCGTGGCCGAGCAGCTCGCCCGCCCGGTCGGGCTCACCGCCGCGTGGTGGCAGGTGCTGGGCGCCGTGCTGCGGGAGCCGCTGCCGGTCGCCGAGATCGCCCGGGTCATGGGTGTGACCCGTCAGAGCGTGCAGCGCATCGCCGACCTCCTCGTCGACCGGGGCCTGGCCGAGTACCTGCCCAACCCCGCCCACCGGCGGGCGAAGCTGCTGCGCCCGACCGACGCCGGCCACGCCGCCGTGGCCCGCATCGACCCGGCCCACGCCGCGTTCGCCGAGCGGCTCGTCGACCACCTGGGGGAGGAGCGGCTCGCCCGGATCCTCGACGACCTCCGCACGCTGTCGCAGGCGCTCGACGAGCTGGCCCCGGACGCGGGGGAGGGGCGGTGAGGCCGCCCGCCCCCGGCTGGTGCGGGCGGTCGAGCGCCTCGCGCTGCGGGGCGAGGAGGACGTGGTCGAGGTCGGCTGCGGCGCCGGGGTCGCCGTCGACCTCGTCGCCGAGCGCCTGGTGACCGGGACGGTCGTCGCCGTCGACCGCTCGCCGGCGATGGTCGGCCGTCGACCGGCTCGACGGTCGGCGCATCCTCGGCGTGCGGGCGGTCCGCCGCTGAGCTTCACAGCGTCGGCCCGCCGCGTCTACTGTCCCTCCGGGGCGTGCCGGGAAGTCTGGTCGGCGATCCACGTGGACGCGCGACCAGGCAGGACCCCCGATGCCCGACGCCCCCCTCGCCGAACCGACCGGCGCAGGCCCGCAGGCCCCCGTGCCCGCCGCCCGGAGGCCCTGAGCCCGTGCTGTTCGCCCTCCTCGGAGCCCACGCCGCGAGCGCCGCCGCCGTCCTCGCCGCCCGGCGCCGGCTGGGCCGCGCCGCCTGGGTCGTCGGCGCGCTGGGCCCGGCGGCGGTCCTCGCGTGGCTGGCCGCCAACGCCGGCCGCCTGGCCGACGGCGAGGCGGTCGAGGCCCGGGCCGAGTGGATCGGCGGGCTGGACCTGGCCCTCGACCTGCGGGTGGACGCCTTCGCCGCGCTGATGCTCGTGCTCGTCGCCGGCATCGGCGTGCTCGTGTTCGCCTACGCCCGCAGCTACCTCGGCCCGGCGCCCCGGGCGGCCCGGGCCGCCGCGCTGCTCGCCCTGTTCGCCGGGGCCATGACCGGCGTCGTCGTCGCCGACAACGTGCTCGTCCTCTACGTCGCCTGGGAGCTGACGTCGGTCACCTCGTACCTGCTCATCGGCCTCGACGACGAGGACGCCGGCGCCCGCGCCGCCGCCCAGCACGCGCTGCTCGTCACCGCGCTGGGCGGGCTGGCGATGCTCGCCGGGCTCGTCCTGCTCGGCCAGCAGGCGGGGACCTTCCGGCTCGGCGAGCTCGTGGCGGCCCCGCCGTCCGGCACGGTCACGGTGGCGGCGCTGGTGCTCGTGCTGGTCGGGGCGTTCACCAAGTCGGCGCAGTACCCGTTCCACTCGTGGCTGCCGGGGGCGATGGTGGCGCCCACCCCGGTCAGCGCCTACCTGCACGCCGCCGCCATGGTGAAGGCGGGCGTCTACCTCGTCGCCCGGCTGGCGCCCGCGTTCGCCGACGTCGGCGTCTGGCGCCCGCTCGTCGTCACCGTCGGCCTGGTCACGATGGTCGCCGGGGGGCTGCGCGCCCTGCGGCCGTTCGACCTCAAGCAGCTCCTCGCCTTTGGCACGATCAGCCAGCTCGGGTTCCTCGTCGTGCTGTTCGGCATCGGCCGGCCCGAGGCGACCGTCGCCGGCTGCGCCCTGCTCCTGGCCCACGGCCTGTTCAAGGCCGCCCTGTTCATGGTGGTGGGCATCGTCGACCACGAGACCGGGACCCGCGACGTCCGCCGCCTGCCGGCCCTGGCCGGCCGCGGCTGGCGGACGGTGCGGGCGGTCGCGGTGGCCAGCGCCGCCTCGATGGCCGCCGTCCCGCCGCTCGCCGGGTTCGTCGCCAAGGAGGAGGCCTACGGCGCGCTCGTCGACGGTCCGGGCGGCGACCGCCTCGTGCTGGCCGGCATCGTCGCCGGATCGGTGCTCACCGTCGCCTACAGCCTGCGGTTCGTGGTCGCCCTCCTGCGGCCCGGCGCGGTCGCCGGCGCCGCCGGGTCGCGGGCCCCGGCGGCGCACGCCCCGCCGGGGGCGTTCGTCGCCCCGGCCGTCGTGCTCGCCGCCGCCACCGTCGTGCTGGGCGTCGCCCCCGCCGTGTGGTCGGGGCTGGTCGACCACGCGGCCCACGCCCTCGACGGGCGCGCCCACGCCCACCTCTCGCTGTGGCACGGGCCCTCCGTGCCGCTCCTGCTGTCGGCGGCCACGCTGGCCGCCGGCGCGGCGCTGTTCGCGGCCCGCCGCCCGGTCGCGGCGCTGCAGGCCGCCACCGCCCCGCCGGTGTCCGGCACCCGGGTCTACGACGCCGCGGTGCGGGGCCTCCTGCGGGGCGCCGCCCGGCTGACGGCCGTGGTGCAGCCGGGCTCGTTGCCGCTCTACGCCGGGGTCATCCTGCTCACCGCCGCGGTGGCGACGACCGTCGCGCTGGTGTCGGGCCCCTGGTGGCCGGGGTGGCCGGACGCGGTGGGCCGGACGGCGCACGTGCCCGTCGCCGCCCTCCTCGTGGTGGGTGCGGTCGCCTCCACGGTCGCCCGCCGCCGCTTCGCCGCGGTCATGCTGCTCGGCGTCGTCGGCTACGCCATGGCCGTCCTGTTCGTGGTGCAGGGCGCCCCCGACCTGGCGCTCACCCAGTTCGGCGTCGAGACGCTGTTCGTCGTCGTCTTCCTGCTCGTGCTGCGCCAGCTGCCCGACCGCTTCGAGCACCGCCGCACCGGGGCCGGCCGCCTGGTCCGCCTGGCCGTCTCGGCGGTGGTCGGGGTGTTCGTCATGGTGGCGGCCGTGGCGGCGGCCGGGTCGCGCACGGCCGAGCCGGTGTCGCGGGCGATGTCCGAGCAGGCCTGGCCCGAGGGCCACGGCCGCAACGTGGTCAACGTGATCCTGGTCGACATCCGCGGCTTCGACACGCTGGGCGAGATCACCGTGCTCGTCGCCGCCGCCATCGGCATCGTCGCCCTCGCCCGGGCCGGGCGCCGACCCCGCCCGCGGGCCCGGGACCGGGCGCTGACCGGTGAGGAGGTCGGCTCGTGAGGCTGCGGTCGGTGATCCTCGACACCACGGTGCGGCTGGTGTTCGACGCCGCGCTCGTGCTGTCCGTCTACATGCTGTTCGCCGGGCACAACCAGCCCGGCGGCGGGTTCGTCGGCGGCCTGGTGGCCGGCGCGGCGATCGGGCTGCGCTACGTCGCCGGCGGCCTCGACGAGGCGCTGGCCGTCGTGCCCGTGCGGCCGTCGCTGCTCCCGGCGGTCGGGCTGGCGCTGGCCGTCGGGACCGCGCTGTGGCCGCTGGCCGGCGACGAGCCGCCGCTCGACCACCGGGTGCTCGAGTGGCACCTCCCGGTGCTCGGCGAGGTCGCCCTGGCCACGGCGACGATCTTCGACGCCGGCGTCTACCTGATCGTCGTCGGGCTGGTGCTCATGGTGCTCGACGGCCTCGGCCGCGAGGGCGACGAGGAGGCCGAGGGCGGATGACGGGGCTGCTGGTCGTCGCCGCCGGCGTGCTGTGCGCCTGCGGCACCTACCTCGTGCTCGGCCGCCAGCTCAGCCGGGTGATCATCGGCTTCGGGCTGCTCGGCCACGGCGTCAACCTGCTGCTCGTGCTGTCGGGCGGCGACGGCGGCGACCCGGCCTTCGCCGGCCCGGGCACGACGGCCGCCGACGTCGACCGGTTCGCCGACCCGCTCCCGCAGGCGTTCGTGCTCACCGCCATCGTCATCACCTTCGGCGTCGTCGCCTTCCTGCTGGCGCTGGCCCACCGGAGCTGGCGCCTGACCGCCGACGACGAGGTCGAGGACGACATCGAGGACCGGCGCATCGCCGCGGCCGCCCGGGAGGGCGACCGGGCCGGAGGGGACGCGTGACCGCCCTCGTCCCGCTACCGGTCCTGCTGCCCCTGCTGGGCGCCGCGGTCTCGCTGGCCGCCGGGCGCTCCCGCGGGGTGCAACGGGCCGTCGGCGTGACCACGCTCGCGGCGGTGTCGGCGGTGGCGGCCGCCCTGCTCGCCCACGTCGACGGCGACGGCCCGGTGGCCGTCCAGGTCGGCGGCTGGCCGGCGCCGGTGGGCATCACGCTGGTGGCCGACCGGACCTCGGTCGTGCTGCTCTTGGCCTCGGTGCTGACGATGCTGGCCGTGCTCGTCTTCGCCGTCGGCGAGGGCGGCGCCGAGCGGACCCAGGCCGGGTTCCACCCGCTCTACCTGGTCCTGGCCGCCGGCGTGGCGGCGTCGTTCCTGACCGGCGACCTCTTCAACCTGTTCGTGGCCTTCGAGGTCATGCTCATGGCCAGCTACGCGCTGATCACGCTCGGGGGCCGGCCGGCGCAGGTCCGCTCGGGCATGACCTACGTCGTCATCAGCCTCGTCGCCTCGACGCTGTTCCTGCTGTCGCTGGCGCTCGTCTACGCGGCGACGGGGACCGTCAACATGGCCGACCTCCACACCGAGGTCGCCGACCTGCCGGCCGGGGTCCGCAGCGGCCTCGCCGTCCTGCTCGTCGCCGTGTTCGGCATCAAGTCGGCGGTGTTCCCGCTGTTCTTCTGGCTGCCGGACAGCTACCCGACCGCGGCGGCGCCGGTCACCGCGGTGTTCGCCGGGCTGCTCACGAAGATCGGCGTCTACGCCATGATCCGCAGCCAGACGCTGCTCTTCCCGCCCGAGACCCGGCCGGCCGGGCTGCTGCTCGTCGTCGCGGGCCTGACCATGGTCGTCGGCGTGCTGGGCGCGGTGGCCCAGAACGACGTCCGCCGCCTGCTCTCGTTCCACATCGTCAGCCAGATCGGCTACATGGTCATGGGCCTGGGGCTGTTCACGGTCGCCGGCCTGGCCGCCGCCGTCTACTTCATCGTCCACCAGATCGTGGTGAAGACCTCGCTGTTCCTGGTGGCCGGGGTGGTCGAGCGGCGCACCGGCACCGGCCACCTCGACCGGCTCTCCGGGCTGGCCCGGGTCGAACCGCTGCTCGCCGGCCTCTTCCTGCTGGCGGCGCTGAGCCTGGCCGGCATCCCGCCGCTGTCGGGCTTCGTCGGCAAGCTCGGGCTGGTCGAGGCCGGTCTCGACGCGGGGTCGTACGCGATCGTGGCCGTGAGCCTGGCGGTCAGCCTGCTGACGCTGTTCTCGATGACCAAGATCTGGTCCAACGCCTTCTGGGGCCCGCCGCCCGAGCCGGAGGCGAACGGCACCGAGGGCGGACCGCCGGGCCGGCGGCTGATGCTGGCCGCGACCGGTGCGCTCGTCGCCCTCAGCCTGGCCGTCGCGGTGGGCGCCGGGCCGCTGTACGGCCTGGCCGAGCGGGCCGGGCACGACCTGGTCGACCCGACCACCTACCTCGAGGCGGTGCTGGCGCCGTGAACCGCCTCGTCCGCCTCGTGCTGCTGACCGCGATCTGGGTCGTGCTGTGGTCGGAGCCGTCGGTCGCCAACGTCGTCGGCGGCCTGGTCGTCGCGGGCGTGATCGTCGCCCTGTTCGACACCTGGCGTCGCGGCCCGGTGATCGTCCGCCCGCTGGCCGCCGCCCGGTTCCTCGCCTGGTTCCTCTGGAAGCTGGTCGAGTCCAACGTCGTCGTCGCCCGCACGGTCGTGGCGCCGCGCGACCGCATCCGCACCGGGATCGTCGCCGTGCCGCTGCGGGGCTGCTCCGACGCGGTGGCGACGCTCATCGCCGACGCCATCAGCCTGACGCCGGGGACGCTCACGCTGGAGGTCCGTCGCGACCCGCTCACGCTCTACGTCCACGCGCTCGACACCCGGGACGTCGAGCAGGTGCAGCGGGACGTCCGCACCCTCGAGGTGCTGGCCGTGCGGGCCTTCGGCGACGACGCCGCGCTCGCCGGCCTGGCCGACGACGACACGACCTCGTGGAGGGCCTCGTGATCGCGCTCGCGCTCGTCCTGCTGCTCGTCGCCGGCGCCTGCTACCTCGTGCGCCTCGTCGTCGGGCCGTCGCTGGCCGACCGCATCGTCGCCCTCGACGGCCTGGTCGTCGTGATCGTCGCCGCCGTGTTCGTCGACGCCGTCCGGGACGACTCGCCCCGGTTCCTCGACATCACCCTCGTCGTCGCCATGGTCGGCTTCACCGGGGCCACGGCGGCCGCCCGGTTCGTCGAGCGGCGGGGAGGCTGACGCCGTGATGGACGCGCTCACCGGCATCCTGGCGGTCCTCGGCGCGCTGCTGGTCGTCCTGGCCGGCGTCGGGGTGCTCCGCTTCCGCGACCTCTACAGCCGCATGCACGCCGCCACGAAGGCGACGACCCTCGGCTTCGCCCTCGTCGCCCTGGCCGCCGCCCTCGCCGTCGACGCGGGGCGGGGCAAGATCCTGCTCGCCACGGTGTTCATCTTCGTCACGGGCCCGGCGTCGGCCCACTTCATCGGGCGGGCCGCCTACCGGGCCGAGGGCATCGACGTCCGGCTCGACGGCCCCGACGACCTGGGCGACCTGCTCGACGGCGCCGCCGGGTCCCCGGGCGAGTGACCCGGCGGTGGGGGCCCGGGGCCGTCATCCCGGGCCCCCACCGCGCGGGCCGGGGGCGGCGCGGGCGGTCAGCCCGCCCGCGCCGGCTCCTCCTCGCCGTGCGCGTGGGGGTCGAACCCCGCCGGCGGACGGTCGATGAAGGTGGTGATCGCCCGCACCCGGCCGTCGCCGTCGAGCTCGAGCACGTCGGTGCCGGTGCCGAACGACGTGCCGTCGGCCAGCACGATGTCCCACGGGACGCGGGCCCGGTCGTTGTGGAGGTCGGGTGCGCGGCGGGCGGTGACGGTGATGGCGCCGATCTCGGCGGTGAGCTGCCGGCGGAACTCGACCAGCGGGCCCACACCGGTGGTGACGCCGATCGGGGCGCGGTGCTCGACGTCGGGGGCGAACACCTCGGCGGCGATGCGCCGCTGCTCGTCGCCGTCGGCGTTCCAGAAGGCCAGGTAGGTCTCGACCGTGCGGTCGAGGTCGGTGGTGGTGGTCATGGGGGTCTCCTCTCGGGGGGTGCAGCACCCGGCGGTGCCGCCCCCGTACGGTGCGCGCCGGGGCCGCGCCGTGTCGATGACCCCGGAGGTCATTGCCCGGCGGCGGGGGAGGGGAGCACGCTGGCGGCATGACCTCCGACGGCCACGCCGGCGCCCTCGTCCGGCGGTGGCGCACGCGGCGGCACCGGTCGCAGCTCGACGTGGCGGTCTCCGCGGGGATCTCGACCCGCCACCTCAGCTACGTCGAGACCGGGCGGTCGACGCCGAGCCGGGCGATGATCGAGCGGATCTGCGACGAGCTCGACGTGCCCCTGCGCGACCGCAACGAGATCTACCTGGCCGCGGGGCTGGCACCGGCCCACCGGGAGCGCCCCCTCACCGACCTGGGGCCGGCCCGGGCCGCGGTCGACGCCGTGCTCGCCGGCCACGAGCCCAACCCCGCCGTGGCGGTGAACGTCCGCTGGGACGTGCTCGCCGCCAACCGGGCCATGCAGCGCTTCCTCGCCGACCTGCCCCCGGCGCTGGCGGGCCCGCCGCTCAACGTGCTGCGGGCCACGCTGCACCCCGAGGGCCTGGCCCGCCGCCTGCGCGACGGCGCCCGGTGGCGGGCCGGGCTGCTGCGCCGGGTGCGTCGCCAGCACGAGCGGGTCGGGGACCCGGCGCTCGCCGAGCTGCTGGCCGAGCTCGAGTCGTACCCGCCGCCGCCGGGCGGGGACGGCGACGGCGCCGCCGACGACATCGCCGTGCCGCTGCGGCTCGCCGTGGACGGCGGCGAGCTGTCGTTCCTCTACACGGTCACCGTCTTCGGCTCGCCCCGGGACGTCACCCTCGACGAGATCGCCGTCGAGACCTTCTTCCCCGCCGACGACGCCACCCGGGAGGCCCTGGCCGCCCTGGCCGGCCGGTGGGTCCCGGCCGGTCAGGCGCCGACGTAGTCGGCCAGGTGCCGGCCGGTGAGCGTCGCCCGGGAGGCGACGAGGTCGGCCGGCGTGCCCTCGAAGACGACCCGGCCGCCGTCGTGGCCGGCCCCGGGGCCCAGGTCGATGATCCAGTCGGCGTGGGCGACCACCGCCTGGTGGTGCTCGACGACGATGACCGACCGGCCGGAGTCGACCAGCCGGTCGAGCAGCCCCAGCAGCTGCTCGACGTCGGCCAGGTGCAGGCCGCTCGTCGGCTCGTCGAGGATGTAGACGGACGCGCTCCCGTCGCCCATGCGGGCGGCGAGCTTGAGCCGCTGCCGCTCGCCGCCCGAGAGGGTGGTCAGCGGCTGGCCCAGCGTGAGGTAGCCGAGGCCGACGTCCGAGAGCCGCTGCAGGATCTTCCGGGCGGCCGGCGTGCGGGCCTCGCCCTCGGCGAACAGCGCAGCCGCCTCGTCGACCGACATGGCCAGCACCTCGGCGATGTCCCGGCCGCCGAGCCGGTGCTCGAGCACCGACGGGTGGAACCGCCGGCCCTCGCAGTCCTCGCAGGTGGTGGCCACCTCGGCCATGATGCCGAGGTCGGTGTAGACGACCCCGGCGCCCTTGCAGGTGGGGCAGGCGCCCTCGGAGTTGGCGCTGAACAGCGACGGCTTCACGCCGTTGGCCTTGGCGAACGCCTTGCGGATCGGGTCGAGCAGCCCGGTGTAGGTGGCCGGGTTGCTGCGCCGCGAGCCGCGGATCGGGCTCTGGTCGATGGCGACGACGCCCTCGCGGCCGGCGAGCGACCCGTCGACCAGCGAGCTCTTGCCCGAACCGGCGACGCCGGTGACGGCGACGAGCACGCCGAGGGGGATGTCGACGTCGACGTCCTGCAGGTTGTTGCGGTTGGCGCCCCGCACCTCGAGGACGCCGGTCGGCGTGCGCACCGAGTCCTTCAGCCGGGCGCGGTCCCCCAGGTGGCGCCCGGTGATCGTGCCGCTCGTGCGCAGCCCGTCGACGGGGCCCTCGTAGCAGACCGTGCCGCCCGCGGCCCCGGCCCCCGGCCCGAGGTCGACGACGTGGTCGGCGATGGCGACGACCTCGGGCTTGTGCTCGACGACCAGCACGGTGTTGCCCTTGTCCCGCAGCCGCAGCAGCAGGTCGTTCATCCGCTGGACGTCGTGGGGGTGCAGGCCCGCCGTCGGCTCGTCGAAGACGTAGGTGACGTCGGTCAGCGGCGACCCGAGGTGGCGGATCATCTTGGTCCGCTGGGCCTCGCCGCCGGACAGGGTGCTCGCCGGCCGGTCGAGCGACAGGTAGCCGAGGCCGATCTCGACGAAGGAGTCGAGCGTCTGCAGCAGGGCGGCGAGCAGCGGCTCGACCGACGGCTCGTCCAGCTCCCGGACCCACTCGGCCAGGTCGCTGATCTGCATGGCGCAGGCGTCCGCGATGCTGATCCCCCGGATCTTCGAGGACCGGGCCGCCTCGTTCAGGCGGGTGCCGTCGCACTCGGGGCACGTGGTGAAGGTGACCGCCCGCTCGACGAAGGCCCGGACGTGGGGCTGCATCGACTCGGGGTCCTTGGAGAGGAACGACTTGCGGACCTTCGGGACCAGGCCCTCGTAGGTGAGGTTGATCCCGTCGACCTTGACCTTCGTCGGCTCCTTGTGGAGGAAGTCCTCGAGCTCCTGGGGCGTGTAGTCGCGGATGGGCTTGTCGGGGTCGACGAAGCCGGACTCGGCGTAGAGCTTGACGGTCCAGAGGTTGTCGGACCGCCAGCCGGGGATGGTGATGGCGCCCTCGCGCAGCGACTTCGAGTCGTCGTAGAGCTGGGTGAGGTCGATGTCCGAGACCGTGCCCCGGCCCTCGCAGTGGGGGCACATGCCGCCCAGCCGGGTGTAGGTCTGCCGGACCGGCTTCGCCTTGCCCTTGCCCTTCTCGACGGTGACGGCGCCGGTCGCCCGGACGGAGGGGACGTTGAACGCGAACGCGCTGGGCGGGCCGATGTGCGGCTCGCCCAGGCGGCTGAAGAGGATCCGCAGCATGGCGTTCGCGTCGGTGGCGGTGCCGACCGTCGAGCGGACGTCGCCGCCCATGCGCTGCTGGTCGACGACGATCGCCGTCGTGAGCCCCTCCAGCACGTCGACCTCGGGCCGGGCGATCGTGGGCATGAAGCCCTGCACGAAGGCGCTGTAGGTCTCGTTGACGAGCCGCTGCGACTCGGCGGCGATCGTGCCGAAGACGAGCGAGCTCTTGCCCGAGCCGGAGACGCCGGTGAACACGGTCAGGCGCCGCTTGGGGATCTCGACGCTGACGTCCTTCAGGTTGTTCACCCGGGCGCCGATCACCCGGATGACGTCGTGGCGGTCGGCGGCGTGCGCCGCGGTCGGCGTCGAGGACTCGCTCATCGGCTCTCCGGCTCGGTCGGTCGGTGGGTCGGTGGTGGTCAGGCCTGGGCGATGCGGAGCAGGTTGCCCGAGGGGTCGCGGAAGGCGCAGTCCCGGACGCCCCAGGGCTGGTCGGCCGGCTCCTGCAGGACCTCGGCGCCGGACGCCCGCAGCTTCTCGAAGGTGGCGTCGAGGTCGTCGGTCCGGAAGATGGCGGACTGGAGCGCGCCCTTGGTGACGAGGGTCAGCAGGGCGTCGGCGTCCTGCGGGGCCATGCCGCCCTGGGGCTGGAACAGGACGACGTCGAGGTCCTCCTGGCCCGGCGCCCCGATGGTGACCCAGCGGAAGCCGTCGGCGGCGACGTCCTTGCGGACCTCGAGGCCGAGGCCGTCGCAGTAGAAGGCGATCGCCTCGTCGGGGTCGTGGACGGGGATGAACATGGTGGAGACGGTGACTGCCATGGCGCCGACGGTACGGCGGGGTCCCGGGACCGCGCTTCTCCGATCCTGCTCGGTTCGCGGCGTCACCCGGCCGCCGTCGCCGGTTGGGTGGCCGTCCCGGCCCTCGTGCGGCGGGGCCGGGTGACCACCATCGCCACGCAGGACGGGACGCTCGCGATGGCGCTGTGGTCCCGCGCCCGGTACTCCGAGGGGGGCACGCCCACGATCTCGGTGAAGCGGGAGCTGAACGACCCGAGCGAGGTGGCGCCGACGGCGACGCAGGCCTCGGTCACCGTCAGGCCCGCCCGGAGCAGCG
>ERZ777003.1715-NODE-1715-length-30373-cov-43.874959_pt1 | contig 30373 bp, 14 predicted proteins | sample MGYA00374956_ERZ777003 | MGnify/ENA primary metagenome ERZ777003 (study PRJEB29302, sample SAMN06268252) | bioreactor metagenome | isolation source: Joint BioEnergy Institute, California, USA | place: USA:Joint BioEnergy Institute, California, USA | collected... | reverse complement strand
CAGCGTTCCTGATGTGATGCCCGAAGATATCCAAGCGGATATCTTCCTGAGCGGCAATGCCGTGGTTCCGACAACGGACTTTGTCTACGCGCCACCCGAAGTGACGGCGGGCGTCTCCTATACCGTAGACGGTCCTGCGGTGCTGCTCGCGCCGAATGCGACGGTTATGGATGTGGAGCTCGATGCGCTGAACGGCGGACAAGGTAACTGGTCCGGCGCGACCATCACGGTGCGTCGGCAGGGCGGCGCGAGCGCGGAGGACGTGTTCGGCCACCAGGACAGCGGGGATCCGGAAGCGGCGTTGGTGTGGAACGACGAGGCTGGGACCATCACCAAGAACGGCGCGGTCATCGCTAGGTTCACCAATGCGGACGGCGAGCTGCAGATCCGCTTCACGGGTTCCGGCAGCGGCATTCCGACGACGGAGGACGTGAATAGCCTGCTGCGGCAGATCACGTACAGCAACAGCTCGCCGTTGCCGGCGGAGCAGGTGGTCATCGAGTACGTGGTGTCGGATGGCAATGCGTCGTTCAACGGCGCTCAGGGCAGCGGCGGTGCCGGCATCACGACCGAGACGGTCACCGTGAACATCGATGTGCCCGCATACGGCGTGCCGAGCGTTGCGTTGCTCGGCGAGTCGGATTCGGCGACGGTGGGCGACGGAATCACGAATGCGATTCAGCCGACCTTCCGCGTGACGCTGCCTGACGAGCTTGCCGAAGGCCTCATCGTTCAGCTTTTCCTGAAGGGCGGAGAGGCGCCGTTTGCGACGCATACGCTGACCGCGGACGACATCGAGCAAGGCTGGGTCGACGTGCCGCTGCCGGAGACGGCCGAAGACGGAGAGTATGCGGTCGTGGCCCGACTGGCCGGTCAGGACGGCACGACGGGAACGGAGTTTTCCGCGCCGTACTACGTGGTCGTGGACACGGCAGCGCCGGATGCGCCGGTGCTCGACTTCACGGAGCTGGCGCTGCGTGCCGATGCGGCGGACAGCTTCGTCGTAAGCGGCACGGCCGAGCCGCTCAGCCGGGTCACCCTCGAGCTTTCGATCGACGGCGAGGGTCCGGTGGAGTTCCACGGAACGGCGGATGCGAACGGCCGGTTCCACGTGCCGGTCTCGATCGAAACGCCGGCACCGGATACGGTGGTGTCCGTGGTGGCGTGGGCGACCGACCGCGCCGGCAATCGCTCGGCGGACAGCGAGGTGTCCACGCTGACGATCACGGAAGCGGCAGCCGCCGTGGATCTGCAAGGCGGCGAAGACGACGAAGTCGTCGTATCGAACGACGAAGCCTCCGTCTTCCATCCTAAGGATGGATTCGACTATCACTTCATCGGCGGTGCGGACGGCTTCCACACGATTCACGTGGATGGGTGGTCGTTCCAATACACGATCACGCTCGTGGAGGGAGAGGCGCGCGATCAGCAAGCTGTCATTGTGGATCTGCAAGGAGGCATGCTCGAAGAAGACAGGCCGCTCTACTTGATCGAAAAAAACACGGGGGGGCGGATCTGGGCGCAGGCAGACCGCGTCGTCTTCAGCGACGGCATCGTGCACCTCACGCACGAAGGCGCCATGATCGTCGATCGAGCTTCCATCGTCGACGACGGCCCCGGCAACGATTACATCGTGGGCAGCTCGCTGGCCAGTGACGACGGCGACGACGTTCTCGTCGGCGGAGCGGGCGAGGACCAGCTGCTGAGCTCCGCAGGGAACGATGTGCTGATCGGCGGGGACGGCGACGACTGGCTGTACGTGCTTGGCGATCGTGCTTCCGGGGAGGACAGCACCGTCCATCTGTACGGCGGCGACGGTGCCGACAGTTTCGTCATCATGCCGCAAGCTGGATTCGACAGGCACGTGACCATTCACGACTTCGTGATCGGTCAAGACAAGCTCGATCTGACTGCGCTTTTTGTGGAGGACGGCGACGGCTATCGGGCGCTCACGCTGGAAGATCTCGATCTCGAAGCGTGGTCTAGCCAGCTTCAGGAGAATGGCGCGATGGCCATCGATCTGTCGGACTTCTTCGTGTGGGATTGGAGCGATAGCCGCTACCACGCGATCTCCGGCATGTTGGAAGTCCATCTGGCCGGCGGAATGAGCACGCTCGATGAGAACAGCTTCGTTTGGGCGATGCCCGGGTGAGGGATAGCCGCGCTTCCGCCGCCAGGTGTTGTCGCCTGGCGGCGGAGCCCGGCGATTGACAATGGACAATGGAGAACGAGGCGTCAGCCTCGCTGTTCACAATCACCAACCGCAATCACGGATCACCCCACCGCTTTCACTTTGAAAGCTTTTTTGGACTGACCCGGTGAAAATGTGCGCGGGCTCACGGAGCCGAGCCCGCCCGCCGCATCGCGCGCCGCAATTACTTCCAGATCGGATCGAACTCGGATCGATCGTCGAAAAAGCCGCGATAACCTGTTCGCCGTTTGAATCTGCCGCACCTGTCGCTTTCCCGCAATGGGAGCGACCCGGTCTTCGACACTGCAAGTGAACCGCAAATCGCGATGCGCCCATTCATGAGTAATTTTGTCGCCGCGGCCGCCAGCATCCTGCTCGCTGCGGCTTCGGCGGCCGCGACGACGCCGATCGACGACATCGAGCTCAATGCGATCCTCGAGCGAGTCATCGCCACGCATCCGAGCGCAGATGCCGCGCGCGCCGAAGTCGAAGCAGCGCGCGCGGAGCTGAGCGGATCGCGTTGGATGCGCTTTCCCGCCATTTCGGTCGAGACGTTCTCGGATCAGCGCGACGGCGGTTCGGTGTCCACATCCTTGCAGGTCGATCAGCCCCTCTGGACGAGCGGGAGAGTGACTGCGCAAGTTCGTCAATCCAAGAGCCGTTTGGAGGCAGCGCTCGCATCGCTCGACGCCGTGTGTCTCGACTTGGCGCTGCGCACGGTGCAGGCCTATGTGGATCTTTTGAGTTTGCGGCGACGATCGGAGATTCTCGATGAGAGCGTACAAGAACATCGCAAGCTGGTGGATTCCATGCGCCGGCGTGTCGAGCAACAGATCAGCCCGGCATCCGAGCTTCAGCTCGCGCAATCGCGGATGCGACAAACCGAAAGCGAGGCCTTGCAGACACGCGCGGCAGCGGAGGTCGCGCTGCTCCGTCTGCGCGAATTAACCGGTGCCGACGACCTGACGATCAACGCCAGGTGGAATTACGCCGACGAATTGCCGTTGCCCGATGTTGCGACACTCGTCGACGGCGCCGTGCGCTTCGACCCGCAGCGCCGACGAGCCGACGCGGAGGCGGACATCGCCGAAGCCGAAGTTGCCATTCGCAAGAGCGAGCTGATGCCGCACGTCAGTGCGCGTTACGTTCGCTATCTCGGCGACGACCGCACGCGCGAAGACCAGCTCGGTTTTGTGCTGCGGCTTCAGACCAACGGCGGGTTGTCGCGCGTCTCGGCAATCGGCGCCGCCCGGCAGCGCGAGCGCGCGGCGCGGCGCGCCGTCGACTCGGCCGATCGCCGGCAGCGCGAGCTCATTCTCAGCGAGCTCACATCGTATTCCGCGGCGCAGTTGCGCGTGCAGGCTGGCCGCGAGGCCGCACAAGCTGCGGAATCGGTGACCGAGTCGTTCTTGCGTCAATTCGCCGCCGGACGGCGCACGTGGCCCGAAGTGCTCAATGCCGTGCGGGAAGCCGTGACTGCGCGTCTGAACCAAGTGGAAGCCGAAACCGCAGCATTCGGATCGTATACGCGCCTGCTGCTGCTTTCGGGGCAATGGCGTCCGGGCGTCGACGAGTAACAGCCATGAAGACTTTGATCGCTTTGGTGTCCGCGCTGGCGCGCAGACAACGCATCGAGCTCGATCCGAACTGGGCTGCGCCCGCAGAAAGTCTGATGGAGGAGAAGGCAGGCGAGGATGCGCTTGCGGCCTTGTGCAGCGCCGTCGGTTGGGAACGCCCCGAGCGGCTGCGGAAGCTGCCGCGCGCACAACATTTCCCTCTCCTGGTGTTCCATCCCGTCGAAGGTTGGGCGATCGCCGATCAATGGAGCACGGCGACCGACCTGCGGGTGTTGACGCCGGCCGGCGTGCAGACGTGGCCGACCGAAGAGGTGTCGCTTGCCTTCTATCGCGTTCGCGTTCCGGGCGAACGAGCCAAGAACGCGGTGTCTCGTTCGCTGCAGGTCTTTTTGCGAGCGGTGTTGCAGCGCCGGCGCATGTTGGTGGAAGCAGCCGTCTCAACGGTCGTCATCAGCGTGGCGAGCCTCGGTGTCTCGCTCTTTGCGATGCAGGTGTACGACCGCGTCATTCCTCAGCGGGGTCTGTCGACGCTTTGGGTGCTGCTGTTCGGCGCGATGTTCGCGATCGGCGTCGAGTTGCTGTTGCGCTGGCTGCGGGCGATCTCGCTCGAGCGCGAAGCGGCTTCCATCGATGCAGAAGTTTCCGAGTTCTTCTTTCAGCGGCTCCAGGCGCTCAGGCTCGATGCCCGTCCCGGCACCGTCGGCACGCTCGCGGCGCAGATGCGCGGCCTCGAGCAAGTTCGGTCCGTGATGTCGGCCGCGTCGGTGTACTTCATCGCCGACTTGCCGTTCGCGCTGCTCATGATCTGGGTGATCGCACAGATCGGCGGCTCGGTCGCATTCGTGCCGCTGATCGGGTTGCCGATCGTGCTCCTGTTTGCCTGGGGCGTCTCGAAGGCCGTACGGCGCGAAGCGAAGCAGGGACAAGTCAGCAGCTACCGCAAGAACGGCCTGCTCGTCGAAGCAATTGCGGCCAACGAAGTCGTGAAGGCTACACGCGGTCATTGGGACTTGCTTGCGCGATGGAACAAGCTCGTGGACGACGTGACGACCAACGACGAGCGCGTGCGGCGCTGGAGCGCATTGACGCAATCCGTGGCCAACGGCGGCCAACAGGTCGTGTACGTGCTCATGGTGGCTTGGGGCAGCTTGTTGGTCATGGAAGGCGAGATCACGATGGGCGCGCTGATCGCCTGCTCGATGATCGCCGGCCGCGTCAACGGTCCCTTGCTGGCGCAATTGCCGGGGCTGTTGACCCAGTGGAGCTATGCGCGCAGCGCGCTCGAAGGTTTGGATCAGCTCCTTGCCTTGCCGGTGGATCGCGATCCGGACGGTGACTATCTGCGTCCCGCATCGTTGCGAGGGCCGATCGTCGTCGATTCGGTTCGATTCGCGTATGCGGGGGCGCGAAACGGCCTTGAGATTCCCAAGCTCGCGATCAATCCCGGCGAACGGGTGGCGATCGTCGGACCAGTGGGTTCCGGAAAGAGCACATTGCTCAAGTTGCTCGCCGGGATCTTCCGGCCGCAGTCCGGCACGGTTCTCTTGGCCGGCCTGGACATGCAACAGATCGCGGAAGAGACGTTGCGCGAGCATGTCGGCTATCTGCCGCAGGACTACCGATTGGTGCAGGGTTCGCTGCGCGAGAACCTTTTGCTGGGCATGGCCGACCCCGGCGATGACGCCATCATGGAATGCGCGGCGAAGACCGGGCTTGCGCAATTCATTGCCGCACACCCGAAGGGACTCGACATGCCGATCAGCGAGGGCGGAGGCGGCGTTTCGGGCGGGCAGCGCCAACTGATCGGGCTCACGCGGCTGCTTCTGGCCAAGCCGCATGTGTGGTTGCTCGATGAGCCGACGGCTTCGCTCGACCAAGAAAGCGAGCAACGCTCGCTCAAAGCCGTCGAGGCTTCCACTGACGCTGACGACATCGTCGTGCTCGTTACTCACAAGATGTCGTTGCTGCGGCTCGTGCAGCGAGTGATCGTCGTGGCGCAGGGCAAGATCGTGATGGACGGACCGGCGGCGCAAGTGCTCAAACAGTTGAGCCGGCCGGCGCCGGCCTCATCGACTGCGGCGGTGGCCGCCGTTGCTGGGAGAAGCGCATGAGCGTTCGCGCACGATCGTCCGGCGCCGGCTCGGGACGAAGTCTCGTCATCGCGGTCGCCTTGTTCGCGGTGATCGGCTTCATTGCGTGGGCGAGCTTGGCGAACGTCGATCAGATCAGCCGCGCGACCGGACAAGTGATACCGAGCGGACGCGTGCAGGTCGTGCAAAGCGCCGACGGCGGCGTCATCACGGAGCTCCTGGTGCGCGAAGGCGACATTGTCAAGCGCGGGCAGCTGCTTGTGCGCCTGGATGCTGTGAAAGCGCAGGCGGCGCTCGAAGAAATTCGCGGCAAGGAAGCGGCGTTGCGCGCGGCGTTGGCTCGCATCCAAGCCGAACTCTACGGCCGGCCGCTCGAATTCGACCCGTGGCTCGCTGAGTATCCGTCGTTCATCGAGAATCAGAAGTCGCTCTACGAGGCGAGGCGCATCGCGCTGGAGGAAGAGCTGTCCACGATGAGGGAGCTGCACAAACTCGTGCTGCAAGAGCTCGAAATGAACGAGCCGCTGCTCGCCACGGGCGACGTCAGCCGCAGCGAAGTGCTCAGGCTCCAGCGGCAAGTCGCGGAAATCGCCGGGAAGATTGCCGATCGGCGCAACAAGTATTTGCAGGACTTACAGACGGAGCTGACCAAGACGGAAGAGGAGCTGGCCGCCGTCGTCCAGTCGCGCAAGCAGCGCGAGGATCAGCTCAGCCGCACGGAACTCTATGCGCCGACGGACGGCGTGGTGAAGAACGTTCGGTTCACGACCGTGGGCGCGGTGCTGCGGCCCGGCGACGAAGTACTGCAGATCGTGCCGACCGACGATGAGCTGATCGTGGAGGCGAAAGTCGCGCCGGCGGACATTGCGTTCATCCGGCTGGGCCAAACCGCCAACGTCAAATTCGATGCGTACGACTACACGATCTACGGGGCGGGCACCGGAGAGGTTTCCTACATCAGCGCGGATACGCTAACGGAGCAGACCGCTCGCGGCGAATTCTCCTATTACCGTGTCCACGTGAAAGTGGATGCGAGCGGAATGCAGAAACGCCGTCCTAACGAGCGGATCGAGCTGCAACCGGGCATGACGGCCGTTGCTGAGATCAAGACCGGGGAAAGCACCGTCCTGCGATACCTGTCCAAGCCGATCACGAAAACTCTCTCAGAAGCATTCAGGGAGCGTTGAGCGGGGCGCACCGCTTCGCCTGCGCAGCTCGCGCCTCGCGCGAGACATTTGTATTCGTTTTGAATCCATTGTGCTCCGGCCAGTCGTCGGGGGCTTGGTGTGAACGTGCGTTAGGCGGTCTCCGATCGATTCAATTTGAAATGAATTCTTCTTCGAGCGCGCGACGCATTTCTTACAGTCACGCTCATCGAACATGAGGTTTTTGCGCCCACTGCGGGACAGGGTGAGGTTTCGATGAGCAATGTGGCAACCGTATTGGACGTATCGGAGCTTAGGCTTGCGCTCGAGCAGGCGGTCGACGGAACCGTCATCGAGCTTGCACCTGGTCTCTACGAAGGCGAATTCGCGGTCTCCGCGAAAAACGTGACGTTGCGAGGCGCCGGCATCGGGGCGACGACCTTACGCGGCAGCATTCATCTCATCGACAGTGCCAGCGGCTTCCTGTTGGCGGATCTGAAATACGAACCCGTTGCGTTCGCGCTCACAGGGTCTTCCCAGGATGCAGAACCAGCGGGTGAGCACACTGCGGGATGGGTCACGGATCGTACGCCGCTGCGCGCCATCGAGGTTCGAACGGACGCAACCGCGCCGGACGGTAGCGTGCTGGCATTTACGACGGACGGCAGCGGACCCAAGGTCGATTTCTACGCCTATCAAGGCGCCAAGTACGTGCCGAGCATCGACGAGACGTTCCACGTGCGTACCGAGAACGGTGTGGCCGTTCAGTATCGATTCTTTGCCGACCCGAGTTTCAATGCGGACGGGAATGTCCAGAAGAGCGGTGTGTGGCTGCAGTTCCAGAACTCGGACGGTACGCTCCCGCACGGCGGATGGTTCGCCATCCTGGAGTACGTGGACGCGGATGGCGCGCAGGCACTGAATACGCAGACATTGAAGGGTGAAGCCTTCACAGGCGGCTTCCGGATCTGGCTCGACGACGGCCCTAACGAGCAGGGGAAGTTCGAAGGCTCCGGCACGTGGGTTGCGATCAACTACGACGGCACCGGATGGTTGGATCTGGCAATCGAGCTGTCACCGGGCGCCGAGGAATTTCGCTTCAAGGTCAACGGCGAGACGATCCACACGGCGAGCGCGGGCGAGGCGGTGTGGGGGCCGGAGGGTGTCGGCATCGCGCAGCTCGAGACAGTGTTGATTAACAGCCGCAACGACTCCGGCGTCGATACGACTTACCTGTACGACGACATCCAGTTGATCTCCGACCTTTCCGGACGCGACGTGTATGGCGAAGGGTGGGCACTGAGCTTCGTCGACGGCGCCTGGACCGTAAGCAACGGCGAAGAGTCCGTCGTGCTCGATGGCGTCGACAAAGTGCAAGTCGGAGACGTCGTTTATGTGCTCGTCCGCGGCGGCGGTTACGACACCATCCAATCGGCGATTTCCGCGGCTGCGGAGGGTGAAACGGTCGCGATCGCACCCGGTGCTTATTCCGAATCGCTCACGCTCGGCAAGCTCGTTCACCTCGAAGGCTTCGGCGAAGTCGTCATCGAAGGATCGGGAAGCGGCAGCGGATTGGCCATCACCGCCGGTGCGAGCGGCAGCGCCGAAAGTCCGTTGAGCATCTCGAATCTGACGTTCAGCAATTTCAACTACGGCCTAAATCTGAACGATGTGAGCCATGTCGCGCTCGCGGGCATCACCGCAAGCGGCAACAACGTCGGCGTGAAGATCCCGAGCAACGCATCGGTGTCCCATCTCGCAATCCGCGACAGCCATTTCGATAACAACGCGACGCACGGCTGGTACGCGGACAAGAACAGCTCGAGCAACAGCTACATCAGTTATCTGACCGTCACGAACTCGACGTTCAACGGCAACGGGATCAAGGGTTTCTATACGGAGAAACTCGATCACGCGATCTTCGACGGCGTCCGCATCGAGGGCAGCGGTGTCGATCCGAACTATCAGTACAACGCCGGGTTCGACATCAACCTCAAGTACGGCGATTACGAGGACATCAAGATCCTCAACTCGTACTTCGCCGGTTCGGGCATCGACGGAATGGGGCCGGGCCAGAGCGTTATCGTCAAGGCGCGCGGTTTCGAGGGAGACAGCGCTGCGTACGCGGCGCGGCCGGCAACGTTGGACGGGCTCGTCATCGAGAACGTGACGATAGTCGACGGCGGTACGTTCGGTCTGTCAGTCGCCAATGTCACGGGCTTGGTGCAGTCCGGAAATTCAATCGAAGGCTTCGTCTATCTGCAAGGTACCGACGGCGACGATACGCTCGTCGGCACGTCCGGCAATAACGTACTCGTCGGCGGTCCCGGTAGCGATGTGATCGAAGGCGCTGCCGGCGACGATTTCATCTGGGGCGACGGGCCGACGCCGGCTGCCGGGCTCGACGGTTACGGGGACGACACGATTCGGCCCGGTTCAGGCAGAAACGTCGTCGTGTTGGCGACGAAGCAAAGCAACGTCGGGCTTGGCGGCAGCGACACGGTGGAGATCGCCGCGGCCGATCCTGGCGTAACGATCATTTACAACTTCAACGCCGGTCCGGTGGAGGCGACGCGCCCGGTCGGAAGTCTCGGCGAGGATCATGTTTTCGATGTGCTGAACATTACCGGCTACGCCTCTGTCGAGGAGTTGCTGGCGAATGTTACGGTGAAAATCGGCGACGGCACGGCGGCGCTCGATGCGGCGATCGAGAATCGCGCGCAGTTCGAGACAAGCAATGAGATTTATCCGGGCGTCGAAGCGAATTGGGACTTGGTGCTCGAGTTCGCCGACGGGCATCAAGTGCTGCTCGCGAACTTTGCGAGCCGCTATGAGCAAGAGAAGCTGCTGTCGATGTTCGGCGAGGAAGTGCCTCGCGGAGCGAACGGACCGGATCAAGCCGCGATCACGGCGGCGCTTGTCGAGCGGTTCGCGGCAGGCGAGCAGGGCGATCCGACGAGCGGATTGGTCACATTGACTCCCGATCAAGCTGCTGCATTCCTGACCGGCGTACTCGGCGTCCAGGGCAACCTGCAGCTCAACGGTGAGGAGGTGAAACCCACGGTTCTAACGGTGGGCTTTGCGGCCGATACGAGCTTCAACACGATTCAGGGTGCGATAGACGCGGCAGCAGACGGCGCAACGATCTACATCGCCGAAGGCACGTACGCAGAGAGCCTTGTGATCGACGGCAAGTCCGTGCACTTGCGTGCGGTCGAGGGCGCTTCAGTCAGCATCAAGCCTGCGTCTGGAAATGCGTTGACGTTGAGCGGCGATTTCGGTCCCGAAAGCGCGGTTCTCTTGAGCGGCATCGATTTCGCTGGTGGAGTCCGCGGTATTGAGGTCAAGGACGGCACCACCCTCGGCGAGTTGCGCATCGAAAACGCCGTGTTCGCGAACATTGCGGCCTGGGGCATCAGGGTCGGCAGCGGCTATGGTTCGGGCGCTGCGACGAACCTCGGCGCGCTCCGCATCAGCAGCAGCGAATTCAAGGACCTCGGCAGCGGAGACAACAACGGCGCCGCCATCAAACTGTGGCGCTATCAGGGCGACCTGACCATTACCGACACGATTTTTGTCGGCGCCGCGAACGGTGCCACAACACGCGCGGGAGGAGCGCCGGCGAACGCAATCGAGATGCAAGGCGTCGACAATGAGCATGTCGGCGAAGCTGTGCCCATTGGCAACGTCACGTTGTCCGACGTCAAGATTTTCGGTGGTTTCGTCAAGAATCCGGTCGGTATCTTCAACTACAGCGATGTCTCGAATCTCACGATCGACGGCCTCGATTTGTCGAATGCCGTGTCTGGCTGGACCGCGCTGTTCAACATCGACGGCGCCGGCGTCATCGATGCGTCCGACTTTGACTTGATTCTTCCGGACGGAGAGGGCGTCTTCGTCGAGTTGCAAGGCGACAAGTCCGACACGGCGAACGATGCGATCGTCGGCACGGGTAACAACGATTTCGTAAACGGCAAGAGTGGCAACGACACTCTGGATGGCGGTGCGGGCAACGACGTTCTCTCGGGCGGAGAGGGCGACGACACGCTCATCGGCGGCGCCGGCAACGATGCCCTCATCGGCGGTGAAGGCATCGACACGGCCGTGTACTCCGGCAATCGCGCCGACTACACCGTTGTTATCGATCGTGTGACGGGCGCGTGGCGCGTCGTCGACAATCGTCCCGATTCGCCTGACGGAACGGATTTGCTCGACGATGTCGAGCGATTGCAGTTCGCCGATCAAACTATCGATATTGCAGAGCTGCCGCAAACGGCCATTATCGTCGTCGATGCAACTGGCAACGGCGATTTCACTTCGTTGCAGGATGCGATTGCGCTTGCGCAGGACGGCGACACGATCGTGGTCAAAGCCGGTACCTACGCGGGCGGCATCACGGTCGACAAGGCGATCACGATCGAAGGCGAACCGGGCGCCGTCATCCGCGGCTCGTTCGTTTCGGACAACGATATCCCGGACGGCGTTACGGTTGATGAGTGGCTCCAATCGGCGAGCAGATACGAGGCTGGCTCGGGCGCCGGTATTCTGATCGCTTCGAGCAATGTAGCGATCAGCGGCTTTGCAATCGAGAGCTTCTATCAGGGTGTTCGTTTCGCGGGTGGACCCGAGACGTTGAGCGATATCGAGCTCAACGGGCTTGCGATCTCCAATGTCATCTCGGGCATCGCCAACACTTACGGCAACGGCAGCACGGAAACTTCGAAGCTCGACGGCATCGATATCTCGAACGTAAGTATTTCGCACGCCTACCAGGGCGTGCTGATCCAGGATCCGGAGAACGCCGGCGGTCTCGCCGTCAACATCACGATCGACGGTGCACGTTTCGAAAACATTCTCGAGAAAGGCATCTATGCCGAGCTACTCGCCGAAAGCACGATTCGTAACATCGTCATGGAGAACGTCGGCTATTTCGGCCGCGCGACTCCGTTCGGCGGATTCGGCGTCTTCGGCAACGGTATCGATATCAATCTCAAGTATGGCCGTTTCAGCGGCATAGTCATCGAGAACTTCGAGTTCACGAATGTCGGACGCTCGGAGGGTGACGGTTCGCCGCACGCTGGCGGCGGCGCCATCGTCGTCAAGGCGCGCGGAGACGGGGCGTACGCGAGCAGTCCGGCGAGCTACGAAGGGGAACTCATCATTCGCAATGGCACGATCGACGGCACGTCCACGGGCGTGCGCGTCGGCGAGGTCGGCATCGAAGGACTGTCGGGCATCGATGTCGAGATCGACAACGTCACGGTGTCCAATTACGCGACCGGTGATGGGTTCGGTGCGTTCGAGAATCTGACCGACAAGACGCTGACGATTAAGAACTCGGGCAACGAAATCGACACGACCGACGCTTCTCGCAACGTTCACATCGTCGGCAGCGCAGCCGACGATGCGCTCGAAGGCGGCCGCGGTGATGACACATTGGTCGGGGACTCAGGTGATGACGTTCTCGCAGGTGGCGACGGCGACGACACGCTCATCGGCGGTGCGGGGAACGACGTCCTGTCGGGAGGCGCAGGGAACGATGTTGCCGTGTACTCGGGAAATCAGTCCGACTACAAGGTCACCTACGACTCGGCGAGTGGTACCTACACGGTGACCGATCTGCGCGCTGGAGCACCCGACGGAATCGATACGCTCACCGACATCGAGATCGTCCAGTTCGCCGACGGTGCAGTCGACATCGTTTCCGCGCGCGAGCCGACGACGTTCGTCGTCGATGCGGGCGGCCAGAGCGATTTCACTTCCATCGAGGCGGCGCTCGAAGTGGCGCGGTCCGGCGACATCATTCAGGTGAATGCCGGAACGTACTCTGCCTTCACCGTCGACAAGGAGGGAGTCTCCATCGTCGGCAGTGGTGCAGTGATCGAGGGAGCGAGCGGCGTCGGCATCACCATTGCGGCAAGCAATGTGAGCATCTCGGGTCTGACGATCACCGGCTTCACCACGGGCGTCGGCTTTGCCGTCACCGAAGAGCCGCTCACCAATCTGCGCCTCAGCGATCTCAGCATTTCCGACGTCGCAAACGGTATCGCGGGCCTGAGCGCGAACGGCGGCGTGAACAAGTCGGCAGCGAGAATCGATGGCCTGACCATCACCGGCCTCGACATCGAAAATGCCGATAAGGGCATCGTGCTCGATGTGGTGACGACCGGCGAAGCGTTCTTGCGCAATTTCACTTTGGATGGTGCTGCCTTCAGTAACATCGCCACCAAGGGCATTTACCTGGAGTCGTTGAGCCACGGTGTCATTCGCAACATTGCGATGACCGACGTTGGCCAGTCGCCCGGTGAGGTGCCGGGCAATGGCATCGATATCAACCTGAAGTACGGAACCTACGAGGGCATCCTCATCGAGGACTTCGTGTTCGAAAACGTCGGCGGAGTCTCGGAGAACACGGAGGCTGCGATTGCCATCAAGGCGCGCGATGACGGCAGCTACAGCTCGATTCCTGCCAGCGTCACTGACACGATCATCATCCGAAACGGCACGATCAGCGGGACTGGAACAGGCATTCAAGTCGGTGAACCCGGCCGTAACAACGCGGGTCCGGACGTGTCGATCGAGAACGTGCGGATCACCGAATATCTGACCAGTGACGACTTCGGTGCGATCAACAACCTCGCCGGCGGAACCGTGACCGTGACGAACTCCGGCACGCTGATCGACACAGGCGCGGCATCGCATAACGTCGTGATTCTCGGCGGCGACGGTGCGGACACGATCGAAAGCTCGCGCGGCGCGGACGTGCTCGTGGGCGGCAAAGGCAATGACGTTCTCGACGGCGGCTTCGGTAACGACGTGCTCGAGGGCGGAGAGGGCGCCGACACATTGCGCGGCGGCGATGGCGACGATGTCTTGCGGGGCGGTCCAGGCAACGACGTTCTCGAAGGCGGTGCCGGTAACGACGTGCTCGAGGGCGATGACGGCGCCGATACGCTGCGCGGCGGCGACGGTGACGATGTGTTGCGGGGCGGCGCAGGTAACGACGTTCTCGAAGGCGGCGCGGGCGACGATGCGTTGTATGGCGAAGCCGGCGATGACCTCCTGCGCGGCGGCGACGGCAATGACGAATTGATCGGCGGCGAGGGCAACGATGTCCTCGAAGGCGGTGCCGGCGATGATCTCCTCGACGGCGGGGCGGGTGCCGACACATTGCGGGGAGGTGCCGGCGACGATGTGCTCATCGGCGGTGCGGGGGATGACGTCCTCGACGGTGGTGCTGGCACCGACAGGGCGGTCTTCAGTGGCGCACGCTCGGAGTATCGAATCGAGATCAGCGGCTCGACGGTCACGGTCACGCACAAGAACGACGGTGCGGACGGCAGTGACACGTTGACCAATATCGAGCTGCTCGAGTTCGCGGGCGGTGCCGAAACCCTCGACTTGACGGGACGCATACGCGTATTTGATGCGGATGGCACGCTCAAGAACATCTACGACGATTTGGGTGACGCGCTCGTGGCGGCTCAAGACGGTGACGTCATCGAGCTGCTCGCGGGCGAGTTCACGCTTGTCGTCGATGAGGCGTTCCCCGGCATCGACGCGGCGATCACCTTGCGCGGCGCAAACGCCGGCTTGCCGGGAGCATCGTCGAGCCGCGGCGACGAATCCTTGATGCGCATCATCGGCGGTCCGCTCGAAGTGCTCGCGCCAAACGTCACGATCGACGGGGTGAGCATCGAGGGAACGATTCGAGCGGGTTCGGGCGTCGAAGGGCTCGTCATCAGCAACTCGCGGCTCGACGGTGGTTCGGGGACCGCGTTGCAGCTCTCGGTCGACGGCGCGCGAGTGAGCGGCAACCTCGTCAAAGGGAAGGTCGGCATCGATGCGTCCGGCTTCGGCGGGCTGACCATCGCCGACAACCTTTTCGAGACGTCGACTGTGGGTGTGCGGATCGAGCCGGGTGCCGGCGAGGAACGCATGCTGGTCGAAGGGAATACGTTCCTCGACGGCGAGTACGGCGTATTCCTCCAAGGCGGAGTCGAAGGCTACGAGGATGCGACGATCCGCGTCCACAACAACGTCTTCCTTTCGCAGAGCGATGCCGCCGTGTACGCAAATGGCCGGTTGCCTGCGTCCCTCGACGCTTCGCTCGGCGCCTCGCTGCCGGTCAACATTTTCGGCACCACCGCGGAGAATCGTCCCGCGAAATCGATTGACGTGACGTTCGCGTCGGAAGAAGGCGATCTTCTTATCGGCGGATCGGGCGACGATACGATAGACGGCACGGCAGGCGACGACATCATCCGCGGCGGTGCCGGTAACGACCGTCTCAAGGGCGGTGCGGGTAATGACTGGATCTACGGCGGTCCTGGCGACGACGTCGTCGTGTTGAGCGGAAGAAAGTCCGATTACGACTTCGAGCGCGACGACACGGGCGCAATCGTCGTCACGCCGATAGGTGCGGTCATGGATGGCATGGACCGGTTGTTCGGCGTCGAGCGCGTGTACTTCGACGGTGAAGACCTCGAGGTTAGCGTCGGGGAACTCGTGTCACCCGTTACGATCGAGGTCGATCCTTCGCAGGGCGATGCGCTGCAGAACGCGCTCGATGCATTGGTGCTTCCGGACGATAAAGTCACTCTGGGCGAGGGCGATTACGACGGTGCGCAAGGCGCGGTCAATGGCGATGCATCCATCGAGCTGAACGGCGCCACCAACGTCGGCCTCCAAGTCGCAGACGGCACTGGTCAAACGAACCTGACGATCAACGGCGACGGTTCGCTGAACGTTACCGGCAACAGCGACGGGTTCACTTTGAACGCGTCGGGTTTCTCCGGCAGTGGCACCTACACCGGCGGAGATGGCGACGACGTGATCCTCGGCGGCTCCGGCAACGAGACGTTCGTGGCCTCGCACGGCGGCGGCTGGAACATTTTCGACGGCGGCGGCGGCGAGAACACGATCACCTTGACGTCAGCGGTCGACGGTGTCGTCGTCGATCTCGACGCGGGAACGTTGGGTGAGGATTTCGCGCAGGCGTGGGCGGCTCAAGGAGAAGTGGACGCAACCGTCCTCGCGCAGGTCCTTTCCTACGTCGGCGCGCAGTTCGGTATCGAATATCACGTTGGCGAAACGGGCCTGTCCTCGGCGCTGCTGTTTTCGATGACGGGTGTCGTCGGCAGCCAGTACGACGACCTGCTGATCGGCAACGCGAGCGACAACACATTCGATGGTGGCAGCGGCAACGACTACATCATCGGCAAGGATGGTATCGACGTGGCCGTATTCGCGGGTTCCGCGGACGACTACGTCATCACGCGCGTCGATGGGGAAGCGGGCGACCTGAACAATGGGATCGTTGAAAATTTCTTGAGCGCTTATGGACTGGAGGCGGACGGCTTCGAAGCCGATCTGCCGATTTTCCTCGTTCAGTACGTCGGTTCCGATCCATTGCTCCGCACGAGCAGCTACGTGCAAGTCGAAGTACTGCGGTTTACCGGCGGCGGTGCCGTTGTCGAGTACACCGTCCAACAAGACGTCAACGGCAATTATTACCTGCAGCTCGCGGACGGTGGCTCGAGCTACTCCGCCGATCCGAACACCTTGGGCGACGATTACGTCCGAGGCGGTGCGGGCAACGATCGGATCGTCGGCCATGACGGCAACGATCAACTCCTGGGCGGCGGCGGCGACGATGTCTTGGTCGGCGGTTTGGGTGCCGACGTGGTCGATGGCGAGAACGGCTCCGACATCTACGAGATCGCCCCGACGATCGAAAACGACGACGGCGAAGTCATCGGTACCGGTGTCGAGGCGGGCGACGTCATCGCCGACAGCGGCTCGAACGAATCGGACATCGACGTCATCAAGCTGATTGCGGGCGGCGCGGTGGACTTCCGAGGGGCGACGATCTCGGGCATCGAGATTCTCGAGTTCTCCAACGAAGGTAACGACGTCACTGCCGGTCTCGAACAGCTTCAAGGGATGGCTGTTGTGGGCGGTGCGATGAGCGACACGCTTACCGTCGATCTCGGCGAAGTGCAGAGCGGTTCGCTTGCGGCGACCGGCGTCGAGACGATCAATCTGCTCACGGCGGCCGAGCATGCGGTCGACATCGGCGAGGTCTCCGACGGCGAGATGAGGATCGCTGCCGGCGCGGCTGTTCATTCGCTGACGTTGACCGCCGCGGGTGTCGATATCGATGCGAACGAGTATCTCGGCCGCCTCTCCGTGGCCGCCGGCGAGGATACGGCGCTGACGGTGACGACGGGCACCAATGCGACGCAGGTGGCCGCAGCGGCCTCTGCGGCGGTCGAGATCGTGGCAACGAATCTCGGCAATGACGTGGCGCTTGCGCTCTCGGGGGCCGGCGCCTTCACGGTGAGCGGGCTGGTCGGCGATATCGACGCGTCGCAGAGCTCGGGTGCGCTCACAGTTGTCACCGCCGACAACCTCGTCGACAACGACATTTCGATCGTGCTGGGCGGCGGTACGGCCTCCATCTTTGGCACTGCAGCCAACGACACGATTGCGATCGACGCCGCGGCGTTGGGGAGCAAGGAGCTTACGCTGGCGGGTGCGAGCGCAATCAACGTGAGCGGGTTGCAGGGCGATCTGGATGCGTCGGCGCTGACTGGCATGTTGTCCGTCACGACGGCAGACGCGGCCGACGACGCGATCAACATCGCGCTCGGCTCGGCCAGCGCGACAGTCAACGGCACCGGCGACGACGACACGATCAACGTGGACGCGAGCGCTCTTGGCGCGAGCAGCACGTTGACGCTCGAAGGGCAAAGCGCGTTTAGCATTGCGGGTCTGGTCGGGAATGTGGCCGCGAGCGCTCTGAACGGATCGTTGACCATTACGACCGGCGATGCCGTGGACGATGCGATCGGCATCGAGATCGGCTCTGGCGACGCCACGATCTTGGGCACCGCAAGCGATGACACGGTCAGCGTGGATGCGAGCGCACTGGCCGAGAGCAGCACATTGACGATCGGGGGGGAAAGCGCGTTCAACGTTACCGGTCTCGCCGGCGACTTGGTCGCGACCGATCTGCAAGGGGCGCTGAGCATTACGGCGGGTAATGCGGACGACGATGCGATCTCGATCGCGATCGGTGCGACGAGCGCCGAAATCACGGCGAACGGGGCAAATGACGCAATCGCTGTCGACGCCACGGCGATGCAAAGCGACCAGACGCTCACACTCAACGGTGCGGCGGCGTTCACGGTCACCGGGCTCAAAGGCAACCTCGATGCGTCGCTGGCGACTGGCGCTGTGAATGTCGAAGCAACGGGCGAGAACGCCCAGCAGCTGATCGGCGGCAGCGGGGACGACAGGCTCGTCGGCGGCGCTGGCGACGACGAGCTGTGCGGCGGTGCTGGCTCCGATGTGCTGCTCGGCGGCGACGGCAACGACAGGATGTACGGCGGCGACGACGAAGCCGTCGACTACTTCATCGGTGGAGCGGGAGAAGACTATGCGTATTTCTCCGGCACGAGGGCGGAGTACCAGATCGAAAAGACGAAGACGACGATCGAGGGGCAGCCCGATGTCACAGTGCTCAAAGTGACGCACATCGCGTCGGGTTCGTACGATTACGTCGATGCCAGCACGGAGTGGCTGCGCTTCGACGACATGAACTTTGCGACCGACCAGGCATTCAAGGCGATTCACCTGTTCGATGCGGACGGCAACGAGGCCGGAGGATTCGATACTTTGTCGGAGGCGATTGCGGCCGCCGGCACCGGCTATCGGATCGAAATCGACGACGAAACGGATCTCACGGCCGAAGGCATCGTTCAGGTGACGGCCGAAGCGCTGACGATCGGCGGCAGCTCAAGCGTACAAATCGCCGGGCTCGAGCTGGGCGAAGGCATCAAGTCTCTGTATCTCGAAGGCACGTTCAGCACGCACGTCATCGGCAACGAGCTCGACAACGTAATCGTCAGCAACGACGGCGGCAACATCATCCTAGGCAACGGCGGAAACGATCAGCTCTACGGCGGTGTAGGCGACGACATCCTGATGGGTGGCGCCGGCGACGACCTGATCTTCACGGCCGGCGGCGCCGACACCATCATCGGCGGATCAGGAAACGACACCATCGTTATCGGCTCGACCGACAGTCAGCGGGTGATCGTACAGGGCGGCAGCGGCCAGGACACGTTCGTGATCGACCACATGGACGACGATGCCGCACTGAAGCTTGACGTCGTGATCGCCGACTTCCGCCGCGGCGACGATCTGCTCGATTTCAGCCGTCTGCGCGGCGAAGACGAGGAGTTCCTGAGCCGCGAGGATCTGGGACTCGTTGCATCGACCAATGCCGTGATCGATCTGGGTGGTTTGTTGCGAGAAACGTCCGGAGGCTATGTCGATGTGGAAGGCACGTTGACACTGAGCATGATCAACGGCCTGCGACTGACCGACGATGATTTCAGCTTCGTTCCCATTTAAGGCTGAAGGCGAAAGGCAGGACGCGCGCACTTGCGCGTCCATGCTTGTATCGCATGAGTCGATCGGTGCGTGTCTGTTCGACTCAACGAGCGAACACCTCAGCTTGCGGGATCGCAGAGCGCCTGCCGATCGGTGTTTCTTATCGGTTGAGTCGTTAACACGCCGGGCTCGCATTCATAGCGATGGCTACGAACCATCGGTCGCAAGGTGTTCGTTGCAGGATGAATCAGAAATAAAGCCGAGCGCTCGATGTCGTCGGTTAAATTTTCTCCGGCGAACACATCAAGCGAGCAATGCGTAAGTCAGAATTAGAGCAGCAAGGAGCGCATAACCCGGAGCGATTGCGCGATCTGGCGGAGCAGACTCGTGCGCTCGCCACCGAGCTCACGAGACTGGCTGGCGCTCCGCACGAGATGGGCGAAGACCACACTGCGCAGATCGCCTCGGTTGACGACGAGCTGCCGGACGTGCGCGCCGAGCGCGCACTAGTGCTGCTCAAGAGTCTGCAATCCGAACGAAGTCGATTGTTCGGCACGGCGCTTGCGTCCGACCCGGCCTGGGAGATGTTGATGGAATTGATGCGGGGCCGGCTTGCAGGCAGACGCGTGTCCGTCAGCAGCCTATGCGCGGCCTCATGCGTGCCTATCACGACTGCACTGCGCCGAATTGAAGATCTGATCGATGCGAATTTGGTCTTCCGGTCCAGGGATCCGAACGACCGGCGACGCTCTTACGTGCATCTCAGCGAATACGGCGCAGAAAAAATGCAGAAATATTTGGCGTACGTCGAAAGAAAACGTGCGTTGAAGCCGTAATCCACCACACCGTCGGCGTACGTGCGTCGTGCCTCACTTAGTGCACCGGGCGAGGCATCGGCAGAGAACGCGCGGGAACGAGAGTAACGCGATAATAAAACCTGCAAAGTGAAGCTTGTTTTTCTCGGAAAGATCGTTCGTCGAAGCAAAATCGCTTCTCGTCGCGAAGCGATATTGCCAACACGCCGTGAAGGCGCCAACGAGTTCGGATTGCAGTAGCAGCGGTTCCCGAGACGTCATGCCGATTCGTTCAGCTCAACTCGGTGCGCGCGATCCGCAGTATCGACGCACGCGGATTGACATTCGAAGGACTCTCGGCGCTCACAGTCTCTCGCTGGATCTCATCGAGCGATTTCTGGATGCAATGCTCGTGGAACGAGGACTGTCGCCCGCCACGCTTAGATCGCATCGATCGTACCTACTGCAAGTTGAGGCGTGGCTGCGACGATCGGCGGGCCGCACACTCGTCACCGCGAGGTCTGAGTCCTTGACGCGGTACTTGCGTGCGCTCGCGCGAGAGGCGAGCTTCACCGGAGCATCCCGTAGTTCGCTCACGAGGCGGCACCGATGTTTGCGCTTGTTCTATTCGTGGCTCCGGGCGATCGGCGCGCGCGAGGACGATCCGATGGGCGAAAGCAAGCTCGGAACGGCAAGGGAATTTCGACGAATACTCGGTCCGCCGTCGGCGAACGAACGTGCGATGCGTGAGGCGATTCGAGAACGCAATAGTGTGATGTTCCTGGTCATGCTCTTTTACGGGCTTCAAGCGCGCGACTTGGTTGCGCTGAAGGTGCGGGACGCGGGTCTGCGCGGACTGGGCGCGGGCACTGTTTCTCCGGAATGCGGTCTGTCGGCAAATTCTCGCTCGCCGGCGTTGACCGAGTTACTGACGAGGTACATCGAAGGGGCGCGCGAAATGATTCTCGAGGGGCGTTCGAGCGAATATCTGTTCCCGAGCCGGAGCGGTAGCCCGCTCAAGGAAAGGACTTATGTGCGAAGCATCCGGTACCTCTCGGCGCGGCTCAGGAGTCGGGTGGGACTCATGCTGGATTCCGGCCGAACGGCGGTAGTGCACTGATGTCGCCGCGAAACGCAGTATTCGCCCTGGGTGCTCAAAAGGGTGTCCATTGGGCGAGGCGGATCGGAAACAGTTTCAATCTGAAGGGAACGGCGCCGGCAGTGCGAATCCCGTCTCGGGGTCGTCCGGTGAATGCCTCCGTTTCGAACCTTTTCCGAATGCGCGCTTAGTTTGCGAGTTGCAGAATGCCTCCCAACGGGAATCGTGAACCCTCACCTCAGGAGACCGATATGAACTCCGTTGGAACCGATTCGAAGCCGGCCATGCCCGCAGGGAGCACTGGGACAGCGAAGCCGACGCTTCCGACCGCGAACGCCGCCAGCCGCGCTGACGACATCGTCATCGGTCCGGGTGTGCGGACTTCGGGCAAGATCCAGACTTCCGGATCGCTGTTCGTCGACGGAACGCTCGTTGAGGCCGAAATCGAGTGCTATCGATTGTCCGTGAGCCAGGGCGGCCAAATCCACGGCAAGGTTCAGGCCGAACGCATCGAAATTGCCGGATTGCTGAACGGCGATGCGGTGGCGACCGACGAAATCGTCCTGCGTTCTTCGGCCGTCGTCATAGGGAAGATCGCGGCGCCATACATCGTCGTGCACCGTGGCGCGCATCTTTCGGGCGGAGTCGAGTCGACGGAGCGTCGTGCGGAGGATCGCAAGCCTTCCACCACGACATCGATGCCTTTAATCAAGCCCCGCAATAAACGCCCTTTCAGCTTCCTCATGGGTATTGCGTTGGTGGGTGTGCTGTTGGGCGGCGGTACCTATGCTTGGTTGAGCGACACTGCACAGGCGTCGCAAGACCAGGAGGCTCAGGTCGCCGCGTCGATGTGAGGTCTGTGCTATGCGATTCGCGCCAACTCTGTCAGCTGCCCGCCGCATGACGAACATCATTCAGTTCGGCCGCAAGATCGACCGGCTCATCTTGACGGACATGCTGTTGGAGGAGTTCGTCCAGTCTGGTAAGTACGTACCCGAGGAAGCTGTCGCGGTGCAAACGCTCGACGAGCTTCCGCGGTCGCTGCGCCAATGTGCCGAGCAAATGCGCCCTTCTGCGCGTTGGCGCGCCTGGACGCATCATTACCGAACATGGTTCGTGATCGGCGAGCTGGTCGACGGCATCCGTGCTGCGCAAGAACACGTGATGCGTATCATGTTCCATGACATGAACGGAACCGTGGTCGCGTGCGCCGAGTGGATTCGGAGGTCTTCGAGCCGCTGGGTCCTGTATCGAGTGCTCGATCCGAGTATCTGCAACGACGCATCGGGAAGAGATGTGTGGCACGAGAGGGAGGCCGTTTGAGTGCCCGAGGAGCTGTCAACCGGTGAGCTGCGACGCGAGCTGGGCGTAGCAGTCGCAACTCGACAGTTCGAGCTGCACTATCAGCCGATCGTGCGGCTCGATACTTGCGAGTTGAATAGTCTGGAAGCGCTGCTGAGATGGCGCATCGGCGACGACGCGTGGATCCCGCCTTCCACGTTCGTGCCGTTGCTGGAGCAGATGGGGCTCATCGCGGAGGTCGGCGAATGGATATTCGATCGCGCTCAGGCGGACTGTGAGTATTGGCGATCGAACGGCCGTTGTGTGCGGCGTGTTGCAATCAACGTTTCACCACTCCAACTGCGCGGCCGCCGCTCGCTCGCCGCTCTGCGGGAAAAATGTCGTGCCTGGGTTGCGTCGGACACGCGGCTGGAAATCGAGCTGACGGAATCGGCATTCTTGGACGATTCGAAAGAGTTGATCCAGACTCTCGAGAAACTAGCTGCTTCGGGCGTGGCCATCGCGCTCGATGATTTCGGGTGCGGCTACTCTTCGCTTCGTTTGCTTTCGTTCCTGCCCGTGTGTCGTTTGAAGATCGATGCCAGCTTTACCAGGCAGCTGGCCTGCAACCTGCGGGCGCGAGTCATTGTCGATGGCATCATCAGATTGAGCGAGTCCCTCGGCATCGGTCCGGTCGGTGAAGGAATCGAGACCTCGGAGCAGCTTAGTATCCTGCGTGAACTTGGATGCGAGTTCGGTCAAGGTTTCCTGTGTGGGCCGGCGCGGTCGAGGGAGGATCTCCTGCCTTTCTTGCCCCAATCCGACTCGCGGCACTATCGACCGTCGACGACTTACTCATCCCAAGAATTTCTCGCGGTGTAGAGGGAGCACCTGCCAGCGTCTTTGAGGGGAAAGGCCGTCAGAGCCTTCGATGGTCGGACGAAGTCCAGCCCAACGTATAACTTCTTGGCGGCTAATATTCGGCTATCAGCTGTATAAAATTGAAGTATTCGGAAATCTGTTTTCCTATGCCAATGACTTAGGCGTACGCATTGCGCCAGTGCCGCGAGCTGGCCCATTGCGGCCAGGCAGGTAGTCTTGCGATCTTCCAGGTCCTTGAGGATGCGCTGCGCGCGTTCCTTCAAGGCGCGGCCGCCGGGTTCTCGTCCATCTCCTGGTTCTCGTCCATCTCCTTCTGTAGGCCCCGCACCAGGTTGAGGACCTTGCCCTCGTCTGAACCGCCCTCATTGCGCAGCGCCTGCAGGTCAGCGCAGGTTGAGTCTTGCTCGAATCATCCAGCAGGTCGACGTGGGTAACCGCGCCTCATCCGGTGCAGAATTCTGTACGTCATTCGACGAGGCCTCATATGAAACGAAGCGCGCTTTTGCTGCTGTTCATTTCTCTCGGCGTCGTCGGCTGCGCAGGCACGCCGGGCCCGCAATACTCGAGCGCGACGCGCTCGCTCCTCAGGCTGTCGCTCGATGAGCAGCTGCAGGTCTATCGGCGCATCGAGGAGGTGTATCCGACGCGGGTCGTCAAACGCGGTGCGAAGGTTCGTGAGTTGCCGGTCGCGTCGACACAACTGCAGCCTCGCATCACTTGGCGCGGGACGACGTATGAAGATGTGAATGCGTTCATGCAGGTCGCGCGATTTTCCGGTCTGCTCGTCATTCACGACGGCGAGATCGTGCTCGAGCGATATGCGTTCGATCGTAAGCCGGAGGATCGTTGGACGTCGTTCTCGGTCGCGAAGTCCGTCACTGCGATTCTCCTCGGAGCGGCAATTCAAGACGGCTATATCCAATCGCTCGACGAGCCCGTCACCAAGTACGTGCCGCAACTCGCCGGCAGCGGCTACGACGGCGTGAATATCCGTCAGCTCATCACGATGACCTCCGGCGTGAAATGGAATGAGGACTACGCGGATCCAAACTCGGACGTTGCGCGTGCCTCGTCGTGGCCGGGCGAGCCGGGCATGAATCCGCTCGTGAGCTACATGCGGCGGCTTCCGAGCGAGGCGAAGCCCGGCACGAAGTTCGTCTACAAAACGGGCGAGACCGACATGGCCGGCTTGTTGGTGGCCAATGCCGTGGGCAAGGGACTCGCGGAGTATCTCTCCGAAAAAATCTGGCAACCGTACGGTATGGAACGCGATGCCATTTGGATGGTGGATCGCGGCGGCGCTGAACGCGGCGGTTGCTGCATGAGCGTGACGTTACGCGATTACGGTCGGCTCGGTCTGTTCATGCTCGAGGGAGGTAAAGCAGGCGAAAAACAAGTCATTCCGGAGTGGTATCTGCAAGAGGCGACGACCAACCAAATCAAGCCGCCCGCCGAAGGAAGCTATGGATACTTCTGGTGGATCCACGACGATGGCTATGCGGCCTACGGCATCTTCGGTCAACAGATCCGCATCTCACCACAGGAGAAGTTGATCGTTGTGCTGAATGGAGCATTTCCGACGGCAGACGATGACGATCTGTCGCAGGCCGAAGAGGCTGTGTGGCAGGGCGTGCGCGAGGCTTTGAAGACGCAACACGGGAGCTAACCTGAGAACTTAGCGCGACGCTGATCGAACGATACTGCTCCAAGTTCAGCGAACGGTATACAACCCCTCGGCCGGCCTCCTTCGATACCCGTGGCCCGCCCGTCGGCGCGCTGCCCGCGTGGCCAATAGGCGGGTGCTGAATAATCCTGTATCCTGATGATTACTCAACCGCTCTATCAGGTCAGGTTTCCTTGCAGCTCCACCCCGATGCCCCGGCGCTCAGCGAGGCTTCTTTGTGAGCCTCCATCTTCGGCTGCTGGGTACCCTAAGCATCACGCGAAACGGCGATGCGGTCGAATTGCCCGCCTCGCGGAAGGTGCGTGCGCTGCTCGCCTATCTCGCACTCGCTCCGCGTGCTGTGTCGCGGCATCGGCTCTGTACGCTGCTGTGGGATGGCGCGATGGATCCGCGTGGAGAATTGCGATGGGCGCTGGCGAAATTGCGTGGGGTCGTCGGCGCAGAGCGCATCAAAGCTGACGACGATTCGTTGCAGCTGGACCTCAACGGTTGTTTCGTCGATGCGCTCGAGGTTCAGCGCACTGTTCGGGCGGGTATCAGCCAGCTCACGCATGCGCGCGCGAGCGACTTGCTAGCGCTGTTCGACGGCGATCTGCTCGAAGGGCTCGAAGTGGCGGGTTGCCCGGAGTTTACGGGATGGCTGCATGCGGAACGCGTGCGCTTCAAGTCGTGGCGTCTTGAACTGGTCGAAATTGCGCCGCCCGCCGATCACCTCGACGATCTCGTGCCTGACGAGCGGTTCGAACAGGCCTACGACTACTACCTGCAAGGGCGACAGTATCTAGGCCGCATGATGAAGCGCGGTCTGCACATGAGCCGCCGCATGTTCATGCGCTCGCTCGAGCTGGATGCCCGCTACGGTCCGGCATGGGCAGGACTCGCGATGACGCACGCCTGTTTATATGAATGGTTCGACGCAGGCACGGTCGGGCTTGCACGAGCGGAACACGCGAGCCGGCGTGCCATCGAAGTGGCGCCGCAACTTGCCGAGGCGCATGCTGCTCGCGGACTCGCGCTCTCGCTCTCGCGCCGTTACGACGAGGCGGTCGCCGAATTCGAAGAAGCGCTGCGTCTCAATACGTATTCGTTCGAAGCCCACTACTACTTTGCGCGGACTGCGTTCGCATTGGGCGACCTGTCGCGTGCAGCCGAACTGTTCAATCTCGCAGCCCAGCTGCGCCCCGAGGATTTTCAAAGCCCGATTTTAATGGCCACGGCTGCGCGCGCGCTCGGACGCGACAGCGCTGCGCACGACGCCGTCAGTGCTGGCCTTCGCCGCGCCGAGCGGCAGCTCACGCTCAATCCGCGCGACGGCAGGGCGCTTTCGCTTTGTACCGGCACCCTGCTCGATCTCGGGCAAGCCGAGCGCGCGCTCGAATGGTCGCGCCGTTGCCTAGAGCTCTATCCGGACGATGCCAGCGTGCTCGTGAACATCGGCTGCGTCTACGCGCGGACCAATTTGAAGGAAGAGGCGTTGAACCTGCTGGAACGCGTCTTTGCGCACGGATGCGGCAAGCGCGACTGGGTGCTGAACGATCCGGACTACGCCAGTCTGCGCGACGAGCCGCGCTTTCAGCAGCTCGTCAGCCGGCTGCGCTGAGCGGCACTTCCACGCCTTTTCCCACGCCGCGGTTACAGACTGCGGCCATGAAATCGTTAACCTTGTCGCGTCGCTCGGTGCTGCTCGGCCTCGCCGGCGGTGTGTGCGCACGAGCGGCGTCCGCCAACTCTGTGAGGAAGCCACCCATGACCCGATTCGTCGAAGTCAGCCACGTCATCGAGCCCGGCATGGTGACGTATCCCGGACTGCCGGTCCCGCACGCGGAAGTCATCGTCGACCACGACACCTCGCGCGAACGCTATCAGAACAAATCGGAATTCCTGATCGGCTCGTTGCACTTGTGCGGCAACACCGGGACTTACGTGGATTCGCCATTGCATCGTTACCGTGGCGGCACCGATTTGGCCGGCCTGCCGCTCGAGCGCGTGGCGCACGTGCCGATTCGCATGTTCGATGCGCGCTCGATCGGCCGCGCCGTCGGACCGGAATTGTTCAAGGGCGAGGATCTGCGAGGCACGGCAGTCCTCGTGCGTACCGACTTCAGTCGTTATTGGAGAACCGAACGCTACGGTCGCGACAATCCGTTTCTAACTGCTGAAGCGTGCGAACTGCTCGTCGCCTCGGGCGTCGCCATGGTCGGCATCGATTCGGTGAACATCGACGACATGATGGATCTGTCGCGACCCGCGCACACGATCCTGCTCGGTGCCGGCATTCCGATCAGCGAGCACATGACGAACTTGGCGGCTTTGCCTCGCGAGGGAGGACGGTTGCACGCCGTGCCGATCGCATGGAAGGGCGGTGCCACGTTCCCAGTGCGCGCGTACGTGCAGTACGGTGAGGAGTAACGCGATTATTCGGGGGCTCGAGGCGATGGAGTCGAAGCATCGTCTCGAGCACGCGCCAAGCGAGGCAATCCCTTTACGAGCGTCTCATCCACGAAACACCAGCTCCAGATCTCGCCGGGTTCGAGCGAAGTGATGATGGGATGCGATGTGGCGTGGAAATGTTTTCGGGCATGCCGGTTCTTCGAGTCGTCGCAGCAACCCACGTGTCCGCAGGTGCGGCACACGCGCAGGTGAACCCATGTGTCGCCGAGTCGCAGACACTCCTCGCAACCGCGCGAGGTGGGCACATTGGTCTGTACGGCATCGAGATGTGTGCAGCGTGGGCTCATGAGCGGCTCCGGGCTCTCAAATCGCGTTAGGCGTTTGTACGGCACCTCAGTGCTGTCAAGACGCATGTGCTTCCGGGTGTGAAAAGTCGCTTCTCCGGTGCGTTGTTCCCACTCGCACGTCGTTGCTGCGTCAAGGCAGAAAGCTCGTGGTTTACGATGGCGCCCCGCACGGTATTACCGATACGCGCAAGGATGGCTCAATGAGGATCTGTTGAGCTTCTTGCGCGAGTAGACGGCTGAAGGGCAGCGCCACCGCGTACGGCGGCGGCGCTCGAATCCACGGGAAGGGTCTTCGATCGGTGCGAACCGCTCGCGCGGTACGAATCTATTGCACAGAGGCGTCGGCGACTGTCGCGCCGTCGAGCTACACGATTTCGCGCGCCGCTGGGGGCTACGCTTTCCGGGTCACTCAGCTGATGTCTAGAGGCTGCCTTGACGCTGGTCGAAGCAGGCTTGCAACATTGCTTCCGTCTGCTGCGTCCAAGGGAACCGTGTGCCAAGGGGAAAAGGGATGGCCAAAACAAAGTGGGCGTCAGGCAGTGCGGTTTCTGTTTCAGGCCGCGCCAAGCCCTCCCCAGATACGGATGCCGCAAGAGCCTGGGAGGCCAGATGAAGCGTTTTGTCGTTCCTGCGATTCTCGTGCTCTCCATCAGTGCGTGCACGGATGTCTGTATCCACGAGGAGGATCGGTCAGCAGAGGAGAGTCTCGACGGCATTGAACGCGTCGTGCTGATTTCTCAATCGGGCTCGCTGCGAGTCGAAGGCGAAGCAGGCAGCGCTTCTTTGAGTGCAAAAGGCCGTGCTTGCTCGGCGCTCAGAAGCGACTTGAAAGACATTCGAATCGAGATGCAACGCGACGGATCCACACTGTTCGTCACGGCCGCCGTCCCGGATCTTCCCTGGATGCCTTTCGATCTGTTCTTCGTGCCCGCGACGCTGAATTTGACGGTCACGGTGTCGCCGGATGTGAAATTGGACGTAGACGATGGGCGCGGCGAGCTGCATCTCATCGGTGTCGGTACTACGACCGTGACAGACGGCTCGGGCGAGATTGTCGCACGAGACATCCGAGGCGATTTGCAGATCGAAGACGGGTCAGGCGGCATCGACATCGACGGCGTGAGCGGCGATGTCACGGTGCGCGATGGGTCGGGAGGCATCTCGATCGCGAACGTGAGCGGATCAGTGCACATTCCGTTCGACGGCTCAGGAGCGATCGCAATTGCCGATGTGCGCAAGGACGTGAAGATCGATGCCGACGGGTCCGGCGCGATCAGTATCAAAAAGGTCGACGGTCTCGTCTATATAGGCAGCGACGGCTCGGGTTCGATCCAGATCAGCGAGGTCGGCGGCAACGTGACCATCGATAGCGATGGATCCGGCGGAATAGAAGTGTCCGACGTTGCCGGCGATTTCGTGGTCAACAGCGCAGGCAGCGGCGGTGTGCGGCACGAGAGAGTCCAGGGAACCGTAAAGTACTGAACCGAGACTCGTAGCTTCCAACCGGTCGCACTGATGCGCGGCTCGGGTCGCGTGATGTCATTCACAGGGCCAAGGCCTCGATCTCATGGTGCTAGTTGCCGTAGTCCCAGAAATAACACTGTCGTAACTCGCGGTCGAAGGAGTGTCCGGGCAGACAGGCGTGAAAATCGATCACGCGGCCTGCGTAGTTCTGACGCCAGTCGTTCGGATGGATTGGACCCTGACTCCAAAGCGTCGATTCGGCTGTTCGCCAATGAATCTCGACTTTCTTGGTGCAGCGATTGTAAAACCTCTTCTCTGAGGCGTCGTAGTGCACGCATTCGGTCATATTGGCTCCGGCGACCCGCTTTGCGATGTGCCCGCTACTTTGTGATGAGGTCGAGGAAGCGGAAGACGTGTATGTTGTGCTCGACTGCGGCGGCGATGATGAGGACGATGAAGAAGTTGTTGAAGGGGAAGGTGAGGACGATACATCCCCGGTGAGAATCAATTCGGCTGCGCCCAGGGCAATCTCGGCCGCAGTCTCAAGGACCACACATCCCTCGAGCGCGACGCAACTCAAAGCAATAAGGGTCATTCTAAGCATGGCCGTCGCTCCTCCCTCGTCACCAGCGACAAACAGCTTTTCCTGGGGATACTAGCGGGTGAGAGAAGCCGCTTACATGATGCAAATGCATCATGCGGTTCGCGCGATTGATATATGAATATGTGCACTTTTCAGGCATTGCGCGGCACATCTTTGCGTAATGGGATGATGTCTCTTCGTTGTTCACTTTTTCGAGTCTTGGGCTTGATTGCGTGCCTTGGCATTGCGATCGCGGTGTCTGTCGAAGAGTCAGCCATGGGGTTCGAGACTGCAGATCTCTCGTCCTTGCAGCGCGAGTGGCTTGAGCTCGGTACCCCGGAGTACAGCTGGACGAGCGGACGGCGTACCGAGGTGTGCGCTCAGTGCGCTTTCAGCGCGACACAAGTGCGCCGGGCGCTTTCAGCGCTGTCGCGAAAACAATT
>ERZ777003.1714-NODE-1714-length-30401-cov-5.083438_pt1 | contig 30401 bp, 29 predicted proteins | sample MGYA00374956_ERZ777003 | MGnify/ENA primary metagenome ERZ777003 (study PRJEB29302, sample SAMN06268252) | bioreactor metagenome | isolation source: Joint BioEnergy Institute, California, USA | place: USA:Joint BioEnergy Institute, California, USA | collected... | reverse complement strand
GCATGCCGACCGTCCTCGACTCCTTCCGACGCCGCCAAAATGCAGGACGGCGCACCCTGTCCTCGGGTGCGCCGTCCTGATCTTGGGACCTTTGGCCGGTCCGGGCAAGACTTGAACTGCCCGGCGGGGCAGGGCAGGAAGGCTATTCGGCCTGTTCCGCCTCGTTCCCGGCTGGCGCGGCCTCGGCCGGCTCGCCCGCGGCGGCAGCCTCCTCGGCGGCCGCGTCCTCCGCTTCCTCGGCGTACTGCTCGTCGCCGATCACCGCGGTGCCGCGCTCGAGCTGGATCGCGGCCTCGTCCTCGGTGCGGGCGACGTTGACCGTGATCTCGACCGATACCTCCGGGTGCAGCGTGATGCGCACCGGGTGCAGGCCCAGCGACTTGATCGGCCGGTTCAGCACGACCTGGCTGCGCTGGATGGTGACGCCGTTGGCGGTGACGGCCTCGGCGAGGTCGCGCGAGGTGACCGAGCCGTAGAGCTGGCCCATGTCGCTCGCCTGGCGGATCAGCGTCACCACCATGCCGTCAAGCGGCTTGGCCAGCGCTTCGGCCTCCTCGCGGCGCTTCAGGTTGATCGCCTCGAGCTGGGCGCGCTGCGACTCGAACAGCGCCCGGTTCTCCTTGGTCGCGCGCAGCGCCTTGCGCTGCGGCAGCAGGAAGTTGCGGGCGAAGCCCGGCTTCACCTTGACCACGTCGCCCATCTGGCCGAGCCGCTCGATGCGCTCGAGCAGGATGACTTGCATTGGCATCGCGTGTCTCCCGGAACCCTACTTGATCACGTAGGGCAGCAGGGCCAGGAAGCGGGCCCGCTTGATCGCGTTCGCAAGCTGACGCTGCTTCTTCGCCGAGACGCCGGTGATGCGGCTGGGCACGATCTTGCCCCGCTCGGAGATGAAGCGCTGCAGCGTGCGGATGTCCTTGTAGTCGATCTTCAGCCCGTTCGGGCCGCTGAACGGGCAGGTCTTGCGCCGGCGGAAGAAGGGACGGCGGCCGACGGTGGCCCTGCGTACGGTGGTCGCGTTCATTCCTCGACTCCTTCACCCTCGGCTGCACCCTCGGCCCGCTCGCGCCGGGGAGCGCCGGCGCCGTCGCGCCGCGGACCCCGCTCGGCGGCAAAACGGTCGCGCCGCCCGCCGCGGTCGCGGTCACCGCGATCGCCCTTGTTCTGCAGCATCGCCGACGGGCCTTCCTCCAGCTCGTCAACGCGGACCGTGAGGTGCCGCAGCACGTCCTCGTGCAGGCGCATCTGGCGCTCCATCTCCGCCACGGCGGAGTAGGGCGCGTCGATGTTCAGCAGCACGTAGTGACCCTTCCGGTTCTTCTTGATCCGGTAGGTGAGGTTGCGCAGACCCCAGTATTCCGTCTTGGTGACGGTGCCGCCGTTGCCGGTGATGATGGACGAGAAGGTCTCGTTGAGACTGTCCACCTGGTTGGACGATATGTCCTGGCGTGCGATATACACGCACTCGTAGAACGCCATGTTTTACTCCCCACGGCTGATACGGCGCATCGCCGTTCCCGTGCGGGCATGGCAAATGCGCCAAGCCGCCACGCGCGGCGTGGCGGCAAGGAGTGAGGCGCGCCTTATCCACAATCCGCCCTGCAGACGCAAGACTTTTCCGCCGTCAACTCACGAACTCGGAAGTTGACAGCAGCAGGGTCCGTCGGCATCAGCAGCGCTTCCGAGGTGGAGCGGCGGTGATCGCATGAGCTACGCATTCGTTTTCCCCGGCCAGGGCGCGCAGGTGGTGGGCATGGGTGCGGCGCTGGCTGAGGCCTTTCCGGTTGCGCGCGAAGTGTTCGAAGAAGTGGACGAGGCGCTGAAGCAGCGCCTGTTCCGCCTGATGGTGGACGGTCCCGAGTCCGACCTCACCCTCACCGAAAACACCCAGCCCGCGCTGATGGCGGTGAGCATGGCGGTCGTGCGCGTGCTGCAGCGCGAGGGCGGCGTCTCGCTCGCCCGCGCCGGCCGCTACGTCGCCGGTCATTCCCTCGGCGAGTACAGCGCGCTGTGCGCTGCCGGCGCCCTTTCCCTCACCGACTGCGCCCGGCTGCTGAAGGTGCGCGGCCAGGCGATGCAGGCGGCGGTGCCGGTGGGCGAAGGCGCGATGGCCGCGATCCTGGGCCTCGACTTCGAGGCGGTGGAGGCCGTCGCGCGCGAGGCTGCCGGCGACGAGATCTGCGCAGCGGCGAACGACAACGCGCCCGGCCAGGTCGTGGTCAGCGGCCACGCCGCCGCCGTCGAGCGCGCGATCGCGCTGGCGAAGGAGAAGGGCGCGAAGCGGGCTGTCCCCCTTGCCGTCAGCGCTCCGTTCCACTGCCCCCTGATGGCGCCGGCGGCCGATGCCATGGCCGAGGCGCTGGCCAACGCGACGATCCTTCCTCCCGACCCGCCGCTCGTCGCCAACGTCACGGCCCGGCCGACCGAGGATCCCGCCGAGATCCGGGACCTCCTGGTCCGCCAGGTGACCGGGACGGTGCGCTGGCGCGAATCGGTGGAGTTTCTGCGCGACCAGCAGGTCGAGCACGTCGTCGAGCTGGGCGTGGGCAACGTGCTGTCGGGCCTGGTCCGCCGCATCGACAAGGCGCTGGACGCGCGCTCGGTAACGACGCCCGCGGAGATCGAGGCGCTGATCGCCGAGCTCGCCTGAGAGACACCCCCCACTCCGGACGCCGGCCCGCCCGCGCGGCGGGCTCCGCCCGTCCGGTTTTGTCCCAGGAGGAAAACATGTTCGATCTGACCGGACGGACCGCCCTTGTCACCGGCGCTTCCGGCGACATCGGTGGCGCCATTGCCCGCGCGCTGCACGGGCAGGGCGCCGCGGTGGTGCTGACCGGGCGGCGCGCCGATGCGCTGCAGGCAACGGCGGAGAGCCTGGGCAGCCGGGTGGAGACGGTGGTCGGCGATCTGTCGTCCGCCGAAGCGGCCCATGAGGTCGCCGCGGCGGCCGAGGAGGCTGCGACGCGGCTGGGCGGCACGGGAATCGACATCCTTGTGAACAACGCCGGATTCGCCCGCGACGGGCTTTCGGTGCGGATGAGCGACGCCGACTGGAATGCGGTGCTCGAGGTGAACCTCACCGCCGGCTTCCGGCTCGCCCGCGCGGTCCTGCGCGGGATGATGAAGCGTCGCTATGGGCGAATCATCGGCATCTCGTCGATCGTCGGCGTCATCGGCAACCCGGGACAGGCGAACTATGCCGCCTCCAAGGCGGGCATGATCGGCATGACCAAGGCGGTCGCGGCGGAGGTGGCGACGCGCGGCATCACCGTGAACTGCGTCGCGCCCGGCATGATCGAGACGTCGATGACCCGCTCGCTGACCGAGGAGCAGCACAAGCGCATGGCCGACCCGATCCCCGCCGGCCGTCTGGGAACGGTGGACGAGGTCGCCGCCGCGGTGGTGTTCCTTGCCTCCAGCGAGGCCTCGTACATCACCGGCCACACGCTGAACGTCAACGGCGGACTGGTGATGCTGTAGCGGCCCGGCAGCCCCCGCAGGCTTGCGTGCCGGCCCGGCCGATGGTAATGGCGAGCGCTCAGCGTGACCGGCCAGGGACGGCCACGGCTGACGGCGCGACTATCACATGACCGGGATATCGCGTGCCTGACGCACCATTGAAGCCATGATGACCCGACGTACCTTGCGCTCTCGAGGTGTCGTCGCGGCCACCGCCAATGAGGGACCACTAGATGAGCGATGTCGCGGAACGGGTGAAGAAGATCGTCGTCGAGCATCTCGGCGTCGAGGAAGGCAAAGTGACCGACAACGCCAGCTTCATCGACGATCTCGGGGCGGACAGCCTGGACACCGTCGAGCTCGTCATGGCGTTCGAGGAGGAGTTCGGGGTGGAGATCCCCGACGACGCGGCCGAGAAGATCACCACCGTCAAGGACGCGATCGAGTTCATCCAGCAGAACGCGAATTGAGCCGCCGCGACCACGCATGCGGGTCCGGCTCGGCGGGCGGCGCGCTCGCAGTATCGGGCATCGGGAGTTGACATGCGACGCGTAGTTGTCACGGGCATGGGCCTGCTGACGCCGCTCGGGGTCGGACTCGACACCAACTGGCGCAGGCTGACGAACGGCGAGTCCGGCATCCGCCGGATCGAGCACTTCGAGACGGAAGATCTCGCGGCGACGATTGCCGGACAGATTCCGCTGGGCGACGGCGAGGGTGAGTTCAACCCCGACAACTACGTGAGTCCGAAGGATCAGCGGCAGGTCGACCAGTTCATCGTCTACGCCCTTGCGGCCGCGCAGATGGCGGTCGAGGATTCCGGCTGGGTGGCCGACACCGAGGAGAAGCAGATCCGGACGGGCGTCCAGATCGGCTCCGGTATCGGCGGCCTGCAGACGATCTACAACGGCGCGATCACGATCCACGAGCGGGGGCCGCGGCGGGTTTCGCCGCACTTCATTCCCGCGGCGCTGATCAATCTCGCGTCGGGCCGCCTGTCGATCAAGTACGGCTTCCGCGGGCCCAACCACGCTGCCGTTACCGCCTGCGCCACGGGTGCCCATGCCATCGGCGACGCCGCCCGGCTGATCATGCTCGACGACGCCGACGTGATGGTCGCCGGCGGTGCCGAGGCCGCGATCTGCCGGATCGGCATCGCGGGCTTTGCCGCCTCGCGGGCGCTTTCCACCGGTTTCAACGACCGTCCGACCGAGGCCTCGCGGCCGTGGGACGAGAACCGCGACGGCTTCGTCATGGGCGAGGGCTCCGGCATCGTGGTGCTGGAGGAGTACGAGCATGCCAGGCGGCGCGGCGCCCGCATCTACGCCGAGCTGGTCGGCTACGGCCTGTCCGGCGATGCGCACCACATCACCTCGCCGGCCGAGGACGGCGACGGGGCGGTGCGCGCGATGCGCAACGCGCTGAAGTGGGCGAAGCTCGACCCCGGCGACGTGGATTACGTGAACGCCCACTCGACCTCGACCCCGGCGGGCGACGTGGTGGAGCTCCGGGCGATCCGCACCGTCTTCGGCAACAGCGTCGGCCGCATCCCGGTGTCGTCGACCAAGTCGGCTATCGGGCATCTGCTCGGCGCCGCCGGCAGCGTGGAGGCGATCTATTCCATCCTGGCCCTGCAGAACGGCGTGGTGCCGCCGACGCTGAACCTGCACGACCCCGCGCCGGAGGCGGAGGGGATGGACCTGGTGCCGCTGGTGGCCAAGGAACACAGGTGCCGGGTCGCCATGTCGAACGCGTTCGGTTTCGGCGGGACCAACACGTCCCTGGTGTTCCGCGCGGTCGACTGACCCGGTCGGGTCGGATATCCGGCGACGTGGCGTGGGGGGCGCCGCTACCGCCGTTACGATGCGCCCCGGTCAGGACATCGTGAGCCGTTCATGCTGAAGTTCCTCGGTCGCCTGGTCGGCCTCGTGTTCATCCTTGGCCTGGTGGCTGCCGGCATCTTCGCCTGGGGCTGGGCGCGCTACACGGCCCCCGGCCCGTTGCAGGCGGACACCAACGTGGTGATCCCGCGCGATTCGTCCGTTGCCCAGATCGCGGCCACGCTCACGACGGCGGGCGTGATCGACGACCCGATGATCTTCGAATACTACGACCGCTTCGAGCGGCTGATCGCGGGCCCGGGCGACAAGGTGAACATGCGCGCCGGCGAGTTCGCCATGCCTGCGGGGGTCAGCGCCCAGGGGGCCCGGCAGATCCTGATCGATGGGCCGCAGGTCCAGCGGCGGCTGACCGTGCCGGAGGGGCTGACCACGGAACAGATCCTGCGCCTGGTCAATGGCGCCGAGGGCCTGGAAGGCGAGATCGCGATCGCGGTGAGCGAGGGCGAGCTGCTGCCGGAGACCTACTTCTACAGCTACGGCGACAGCCGCGAATCGATCATCCAGCGCATGCGCGCCGGCATGACCCGCGTTCTCGAGGAGCTGTGGGCGCAGCGGGCCGAGGGCCTGCCGCTGGAGACGCCGCACGAGGCGCTGATCCTCGCCTCCATCGTGCAGGAGGAAGCCGGCAACCTGCAGGAAATGCCGCGGGTGGCGGCGGTGTTCATCAACCGCCTCAACCGCAACATGCGCCTGCAGGCCGACGCGACGGTGGAATACGGCATTACGCTCGGCGCCGGACCGCTGGGCCGCGGCCTGCTGCGGTCGGAGCTCGAGACCGAGACGCCGTACAACACCTACATGATCGACGGCCTGCCGCCGACGCCGATCGCCAACCCCGGCCGTGCGGCGATCGAGGCGGTGCTGCAGCCTGCGCAGACCGACGACCTCTACTTCGTCGCCGACGGCTCCGGCGGTCACGTCTTCGCCCGGACACTCGAGGAGCACCAGCGGAACGTCGCCCGCTGGCGCGAGATCGAGGCCGCGAACCGGGCAGGCCGGAACGGCGACTGACGTCCGCCACGGCAGGACGGCGTCCGAGCGCCGCCGCCTCTGCCCCGTCCGGCGGGAACCGATCCACCCCGGCTTAGTTCTGTCTGCTGTGATCTCTCCGTCCGGAGCGATCGGAGCATTACCAATCGCAGAACGAGGAGTCGGGCCATGCCCCTGCCAATGCGACGTAGCTACTTGGCCTGTTCCGTCAGCGCACTCGTCATGAGCGCCACCTTTGCGTGGGCGCAGGAGTCGGCCACCGATCCCGCAAGCCAGGAGCCGGAGACGCTCATCGAGGGCGAGACGACAGGCACCTTTGCCGTCGATCCGGACCGGGTCGGCACCGCGGCCGAAGCGCTGGCCGGCAGGACGGTTGCCGACGTCGAAGGAATGGAAGTCTTCGACAGCAACGGCGACAAGATCGGTGACGTGCAGCAGGTCGCGGAGAACGACCGCGGCGGCGTGTACGTGATCGTTGCCGCCGATTCGGACTCCACCTGGCTGAGCGAAGGCGAGCATGCGATCCCGCTGATCGCCTTCGACTACAACCAGGACGCGAATGCGCTGGTCCTGCGGGACGACCTGGCGCAGACGATGGCGCCGGGGGTGACGGCCACCGCCGACCCCGCCAACACGGGCACGTCGCGCGTCTACAGCGTGATGGATTCGGGCGCGGCCATCGGACAGCCCGATCTGGAGGCGTATCAGGTCGCCGAGATGCGCGACGAGGACGTCGACGGTGACGTCGATCTCGGCGACGTGGATCTCACCGATACCTCCGACCCGCGGGTGGTGGGCGATTCGCGCCAGATCCTGCGGGACGAGAACATCACCGACCTGGAGGGGCGCGACATCCTGAGTCACGACGGCGAGGATATCGCCAACGTCGAGGCTGTCGCCTATGACGGCCAGGGGCAGGTATATCTGATCGCGCGCTTCGGCGGCTTCCTCGGCCTCGGCGAGGAGTATCGGGCGGTGCCGCTTGATGCCTTCAACTACTCGCTGGAGGACGAGGCGTTCGTCTTCACCGAGGGCGGAGAGGAGACCCTCGAGGCCCTCCCGGCCTGGGACTACGACCAGCCCGGCTATACGGTGGTGGAATCCGACCTCGACTGGTCTGCCTTTGAAGGCAGTACCTTCGCCCAGGATGCGAACCCGCAGCCCGGCCAGAGCGGCACCGGAGCGGCCGTCGCCGGCACGGAGCAGAGTCCGGCGACACCGGGCGACGCCCGCGACGTGCTGGAGCGGGAAGGGGTCACCGAACTCGAGGGCATGGACATCCTCAGCCCGGAAACGGGTGACGACATCGGAACGGTGGAGGATGTGGCCCAGGACGGCCAGGGCCGCCTGCACCTCATCGTGTCGCTGGACGACGGCGTGCTCGGCATCGGCGACAGCGAGCGCGTGGTACCGATCGACGCGTTCGACTACCACCCCGAGGAGAACGCGCTGGTGCTTCGCGACATCTCCAGGGAGGCGCTTGAGGCAATGCCTGAGTGGGATTCCGACAATCCGCAGTACGCGCTGATCGAGTCGGATCTCGACTGGGCTGCCATCTCGCGCACCGACGCGGCCACGGCCGAGGCGCCGCTGACCGACGACGGAAGCGCCACGGGCGCCACCGGCCAGGCCATGATGGAAGAGCCTGCGCCGGCCACGATGGGCACGTCCGGACAGGCGGCGACCGAGGAGCCCGTGACCGGCACCGGGGACGCTACCATCACCGAGCAGGCCGCGGCCGAGGAGCCGGTCACCGGCACCGAGGACACGGACACGACCGGGCAGGCGGCTGCTCCCGATGAGACGGCGGCAGCGGTCGAGCCGGCGGCAGGCGCCGAGCAGGGCGTGCCGCCGACCGACGACGCGGCAGTCGCAGTCGAGGATACCGAGACGTCCACCGGCAACGCGCGAGAGCTGCTGCAGCAGGCCGGCGTTGCCGACGTCACCGGCATGGACATTGTCAACGCCGAGGGCACCGACATCGGTACGGTGGATGACGTCGCACAGGATGCCGAGGGCAAGCTGTACCTGGTTGTTTCGCTGGACGACGGCATCCTCGGGATGGGCGACAGCAAGCGCCTGGTCTCGCTCGACGCCTTCGACTACCTGCCGGAAGACGAGGTGCTCTACCTCCGCGACATCTCGGAGGAGGCGCTCGAGGCGATGGCCGAATGGGACGATGACCACACCGCCTACACCGTCATCGACGGCGACGACATCGACTGGTCGCTGTACCACTGACCTGACCGCTTCGGTCTGCAGCAAGGGCGCGTCGGCTCCGGCCGGCGCGCCCTTCGCCTTTCTGCGCTCTCCCGTCCTCTCCCCTTGAGGGAGAGCTGTGGGGGGCCTTGCGCGCCGGGGCGCCCCTGCCGGCGCGGCCCCTTCACTCGCTCCGGCCAGCCTCGCTTCGCTCTCGGGGTCTCGTACCCTTCTCCCGCAAGGGGAGAAGGGGGACGCTCAGCCCAGCCGCCTGCGGAACAGCCAGGCGGCGAGGCTCATCGTCACGAGGGCGATCACCGCCAGCGGCCAGGCGCTGGGGGCGACGGTTTCCAGCGGCATGTCCTTGGTGAACAGGCCATTGACGATAACGAGGAAGTGCCGGAGCGGGTTCACCAGCGTCGCTGTCTGCAGCCACTCCGGCATGTTCTCGACCGGCGTGGCGAAGCCGGAGAGCAGGATCGCCGGCGCAGCGAATACGAAGGCGCCGAGGAAGGCCTGCTGCTGGGTCCGGGCGAGGGTCGAGATGAACAGGCCGATGCCGATCACGGCGGCGAGGTAGATGGCGAAGCTGCCGTAGAGCAGCGCCACCGAGCCGGTGAAGGGAATCCCGAAGGCGAAGGTGGCGATCAGCAGATAGAGCGTGCCGTGAAACAGGCCGACCAGCAGCGACGGCACGGTCTTGCCCGCCAGGATCTCCATCGATGTCAGCGGCGAGACCAGAAGCTGGTCGAAGGTGCCGAGCTCCCGCTCCCGTGCCACCGACAGCGCGGTGACCGAAATGCCGATCAGCAGCCCGATGGTGCCGATCAGACTCGGGACCGTGAACCACTGGTATTCCAGGTTCGGATTGAACCAGCTGCGCGTGACCAGCGCGCTCGGCGGGCCGGACACACCGCGGCCGGCGGCGATGTGGGCATTGAGCGCCTGGACGATGCGCGCGACGTAGCCCTGCACGATCTGCGCGGCGTTGGAGCGCCGGCCGTCGAGGACGAGCTGCAGATCCGTGGGGCGGCCCGCGGCGATGTCCGCGGAGAAGCCGGGCGGGATGTGGAGCACCGCGATCGCCTGCTGGGAGTCGATGACGCGGCGGATGTCGGCGACGCTGGCGAGCCGAAAGACCGTCCCGAAGGTGGGCGAGCCTTCGAAGCGGCTCACGAGCTCCGACGCCCATGGCCCGCGATCGCGGTCGAGCACCCCCAGCGCGACGTTTTTCACCTCGAGCGTCGCGGCGAAGGCGAACACCACCAGCTGCACGACCGGCGGCACGATGAGGACGGCGCGCCCGCGGGGGTCGCGCAGGATCGCCAGCAGCTCCTTCACCACCAGCGCCGCGATACGGGCGCCCATCTCAGCCGAGCCTCCGCACCGTCGCGCGCGCGGCCAGCAGGAAGAAGACGGTGCCGATCGCCAGCATCATCCCCATCGCCGGCCACAGCACGCTCCACACGTCGCCGGCAAGGAACAGGGTCTGCAGCGCGGCCACAAGGCGACCAGCGCTTCCTCCACCAGCCGGCGATCGCGGACGACCGTGGTGCGGAAGAAGCGCGAGTGGGTGAAGCCGGCCGCAAGCTCCTGTGCTTCCGGCGAGCGGTCTTCCAGCACCAGCCCGATCGCTACCCGGTTCGCGTCCAGCGATACCCCGTAGCCGAACAGGAACAGCAGGATCAGCGGCAGCACGAAGGCGATCAGGATCGAGCTGGGGTCGCGGAAGACCTGGATCGTCTCCTTGACCACCAGCGCGCGGAGCCGGCGCGCGCGACCCCTCCGTGCAGCGGCCACCAGGCTCATGCCGCCTCGGCCGTCCTGGCGTCGAACGCCCGGACCAGCGCGATGAACGCATCCTCCAGCGTCGGTTCGGGCACGGCGGCGGTCCGGACCTGCCGTTTCAGGTCGTCGGGCGAGCCGGTCGCGATCTCGCGACCGCGGTAGATCAGGGCGATGCGGTCGCAGTATTCGGCCTCGTCCATGAAATGGGTGGTGACCATGATGGTCGTGCCCTTCTCGACCATGCCGTTGATGTGGGTCCAGAACTCGCGGCGGGTGATCGGGTCCACGCCGGAGGTCGGCTCGTCGAGGAACAGGACGGCCGGCTCGTGCAGCACCGCGCAGGCCAGCGCCAGCCGCTGCTTGATCCCCAGCGGCAGCGTGCCTGCCGAGGCGGAGAGATACGGGCCGAGGCCGAAGATCTCGATCATCAGGCGGGTCCGCTCGCGGCGCCGCCGGCCGGAGAGTCCGTACACTCCGGCGAAGAAGGCCAGGTTCTGCCGCACGCTGAGGTCACCGTAGAGTGAGAACTTCTGCGCCATGTAGCCGAGGCTGCGCCGCGCCTGCGCTGGCGACGTCCTGAGGTCGATCCCGCTCACCCGGGCCGTGCCGGACGTCGGCTGCAGCAGACCGCAGAGCATCTTGAAGGTCGTGGACTTGCCGGCGCCGTTCGGGCCGAGGAAGCCGAAGATCTCGCCACGGCGGATGGTGAAGGAGACGTCGTCCACGGCGGTGAAGCCGCCGAAGCGCTTCACCAGATGGCGCGCCTCGATCGCGGCCTCGTCGCTGCTGCCGACCGGCTGCATTGCCTCGGCGAGGGCGGACCGGCCGCCGGGGCCGCCGCCCAGCATATCGACGAAGGCATCCTCGAACCGCGGCGGCGTCGGGGCGAGGGCGGCGCCGGCAGCTTCCGGCGCCAGGGCGGCGGCGGCCTCCGGCTCCGGCCGGCGGCCCGCTGCAAACACCAGCCGGACGCTGCGGCCCTGGATGACGCCGTCGACGATGTCGTCCCGCTCCAGCGCCCGCGCCAGCACGGACCGGCGGCCGTGCTCGACGCCGGCAAGGCGGAAGGTGCGGCCCTCGGTCCGCCGGGTCAGGTCCTGCGGCGGGCCCTGGAACAGCAGGCGGCCCCGGTCAAGAAGCAGGACGTCGTCACAGAGCTCGGCCTCGTCCAGATAGGCCGTGGACCAGACCACCGCGAGCCCCTCGCTGACCAGCTCCTTCACCATCCGCCACAGCTCGCGCCGGGAGATCGGGTCAACCCCGACACTCGGCTCGTCGAGCAGCAGCAGTTGCGGCGTGCGGATGAGGGCGCAGGCGAGGCCGAGCTTCTGCTTCATGCCGCCGGAGAGCGCGCCGGTGAGCCGATCCGTGAAGCGCGCGAGGTCGGTGAAGCGCAGCAGCCGTTCCAGCCGTGCGCGGCGCTCGTCCCCGACCACGCCGCCCAGGTCGGCGTAGAGGCTGAGGTTCTCCTGCACCGTCAGGTCCTCGTAGAGGCCGAACCGCTGCGGCATGTAGCCGGCCAGCGTGCGGACCGGCTCCGGCTCCGCGGCGACGTCGTGACCCGCGACCGTGATCATTCCGGAATCGGCCGCCAGCAGGCCGAGCATCAGGCGGACCAGCGTGGTCTTGCCGGCGCCGTCAGGGCCCACCAGACCGGTGATGCAGCCTGACCTGATGGCGAAGCTGACGTCGTCGACGGCGGGTGCCGCATCGGGTGCGAACCGCTTGGTGGCGCCCGCGACCTCCACCATCGCCATGGCCGTCTACTCCGATCCCGGCTCCAGGATGACGGTCACCGGCATGCCCTGGCGCAGGCCGTCGTCGGGCTCCTGCACCACCACCCGCAGCCGGTAGACAAGGTCGGTGCGCAGGTCCGCCGTCTCGACCGTCTTCGGTGTGAACTCGGCTACCGGCGAGATGAAGCCCACCTGGCCGGCGTAGGGGCGGTCGGGCGCGCTGTCGGTGATCACCTGCGCCCCCATCCCCGGATGGACCCGTCCCAGGTCGGGCTCGGCGACATAGGCGCGGACCCACACCGGCGCCGTCAGCGCGAGCGTGTAGACCGGCTCGCCGGCGGCGACGATCGCGCCGGGCTCGCGGATGCGGCTGATCAGGACGCCGGAGGAGGGCGCAGTGAGGCGCGTGTCGGACAGGCGGGTCAGCGCGGCGGCAAGGCGCGCCTCGGCGACCTGCAGGCTCGCCCGCGCGGCGGCCACGTCCTCGTCGCGGAACCCTTTCAGGACCAGGCCCAGCGCCTCCTGCGCCGCCGCCAGCCGCGCTTCCGCTTCGCGCCGCTGCGCCATGAGGTCGTCGATGGTCTGGCGCGTGGCGTAGCCGTTGGCGACCAGCCGCTGCTGGCGCTCCAGGGTCACGGTAAGATTGTCAAGTTCCGCCTGGCGTTCGGCGACGACGGAGCGGGCCTGGGCGATCTCCTCCGGCCGCGCGCCGGTCTCGAACTTCTGCAGCTGCGCCCGCTGCAGCGCGACCTCCGCCTCCGCGATCATGACCTCGTCCTCGAACGGCGTCGGGTCGAGCGCGGCAACGAGGTCGCCGGCCGCGACGGTATCGCCCTCCTCGAAATGCATGGCCTCCAGCCGGCCGGCGGCACGGAAGGCGAGCCGGACTTCGCGCACGTCCACATTGCCGTAGAGGCGAAGGCGCCCGTCGTCGGGCACCTCCCCGCGCGGCCAGAAGTACCAGGCGGCCCCGGCGGCCGCGGCCAGCGCGACGACGGCCACCGGAAGGCGCGCTTTCATCTCGGGTCTCCGGGCGTCAGGATGCGCGTCACGTTCCGGCGGACGAGCGTCCGGATCATCGCCACCCGCTCCGGCGTGAACTCCGTCCAGTCGAGCAGCTTCAGCATCGTCGTCCGCGCGGCGCGAAACACCAGCACCTGGCCGATGAGGGTGGAGGCGGTGACCAGCACCTCGGGATCGCGCGGGTCGCGGCCGAGCACCCGCGCGACGAGACCGGCGACGAGGCCGTGCATGCGCGCCTGGAAGCCGTGGAAGATGATGTCGAAGGCTGCAGCCGGCTGCATCTGCTCGCGGATGACGAAGGCGGCCCAGCGATCCGCCGGGCCCGCGGCCACCAGCATCACGGCAAGCGAGTCGACCAGGTCGAGGAGCTGCTCCAGCGCTGCCTCGCGGCCGAGGGACGGGTCCTCCAGCGCGGCCTTCGCCCGGGCCGCCGCTTCCGCCTGACGCTCGGAAATGGCCGCCACCACATGCTCCGCCACCGCCCGGTAGAGGCCTTCCTTGCCGCCGAAGTAGTAGGCAATCGCAGCCAGGTTCACCCCGGCGGCCTGGGCCAGCATCCGGGTGCTCGCACCCTCGAACCCGTGCCGGCCGAACACGTCCAGCGCGGCCTCGATGATCCGCTGGCGGCTGTCCTCACCGCGCCCCGCGCCCGGCCTGACGTTCGCAGTACCGCTCATCCGGCGCTTCTCCTGTTTCAATCGTTCGATTGAAACGATCGTTTGAATAATGTCAAGCTCCGGACAGCCGCGCCACATTTCCGCCCCAATCCTCCCCTCCGTTGCTGTCGGGGAACGGGCCAACCAGGAGACTTCGGCATGCGAAAGCTGATGCTGATGGGTGCCATCGCCGGTCTGGTGGTCGGGCTTGCCGGGACCGCCCAGGCGGGCGGGCACCACGGACATGGCCACGGGCACGGTCACGGACACGGACACGGACCCGGCCACCATCACCACCACGGCCATGACGACGGCTGGAGGGTGATTGTCGCTCCGACGTTCCAGGGCGCGGCGGTGCCGGCAGGATGCCGGGTCGAGCGCCGCTGGGGCGCGCATGGCGATTATCGCGAGCGGATCGACTGCGGCCATTCGCACGGTGCGGCCTGGACCGTGCCGGTGATCCAGGCGCCGCCGTCCCTCAGCATCGTCATCCCGATCAACTAGCCGTCGGCGCCCTTCGTCGGTAGCCGGCTGAGGATCCGGTCGGCCAGCGCGACGGGCAGGGCGGCGCTCAGCCAGCTCAGGAACGCCGTCGGCCAGGGGAAGGCGATGCGCGCCCGGTCGCCGGCGAGCCCGCGGGCGATCACCGCGGCAGCGCGCTCGGCCGACATCAGGAACGGCATCCGGAACCGGTTGACGGCCGTCATCGGCGTGGCGACGAAGCCGGGGCAGACCACGCTGAGAGCCACACCGGCCGGCCTGAGGTCGAGCCGCAGCGCCTCGCCGTAGGCCTTCACCGCCGCCTTCGACGCGCTGTAGGCCGGCGCGCCGGGATAGCCGCGATATCCCGCGAGCGAGGCGATGATGGCGAGCTGGCCGCGCCCCCGCGCGACCATCCTGTCCTTTGCCGGGTGCAGCGTGTTCAGCACGCCGTCGAGATTGACGGCGAAGATGCGCCGCGCCTGCTCCTCGGTCTCGCCCGAATCCCCCGTGCCGGCGGAAACGCCGGCGTTGGCGATCACCAGGTCGAGCGGCCCGGCATCGTCCGCGGCCTCGATCCACTGCCGCATTGCCGCGCGGTCGGTTACATCGCCGGCCCGGTGCTCGACGGCCGCACCCCGGTCGGCGCAGGCCGCCGCCACGGCCGCCAATCGCGCCGCGTGGCGCCCGCCCAGCACCAGCCGCCGGCCCGGCGCCGCATAGTGCCGGGCGAGCGCGGCGCCGAGTCCGCTGCTGGCGCCGGTGATCAGGATCGACCGCGGATCGTGAGTCGCTGTTGCGCCCATGGTTCGCCTTCCATGCTGAACGTTGCCGAGGCCGCGGCGGCCGACTAGGGTCGCGCCGTCACCAACAGGAGCACCGGGACTCGGCACATGGCCATCGCCAGCATGACCGGATTCGCACGCCAGGAGTCGGCTGCCGGCGGCGAGCGCGACTGGCCTGCCTGGGTCTGGGAGGCGAAGAGCGTCAACAACCGCGGGCTCGACATCCGCTGCCGCCTGCCGGCCGGCCTCGACCGGCTGGAGGTGGCGCTGCGGCGGCAGGTCCAGGCACGGTTCACCCGGGGCAGCATCCAGCTCGCCCTCACCCTCGGGCGCCCGCTCCGCGGCCGCTCCTACCGCATCAACCGCGACTGGCTTCGCGAGCTGCTGGCGCTGCGCGAGGAGCTGGGCGACGCGGTTTCGGGCGAGCCGCCGCACTTCGAGGGCCTGATGACGATCCGCGGCGTGATCGAGGAGGACGAGGCGACTTCCTCGGAAGAGGACGCTTCGGCCATGGACGCGGCCCTGCTCGCCGATGCCGACGCCGCGCTGGCCAAGCTCGCCGCCGCGCGGGCAGAGGAGGGCGCGCGGCTCGAACAGGTCCTGCGGCAGGAGCTGCAGGAGATCGCAGCGCTGACCGCCGAGGCCGAGGCACGCGCGAGCGTGCAGCCGGAGGCGATCGGCAACCGGCTGAGCGGCCTGGTCGACACGTTGCTGATCGAGAAGCCCGGGCTGCCTGCGGACCGGCTCGCCCACGAGGTGGCGCTGCTTGCGGCCAAGGCCGACGTACGCGAGGAGTTGGACCGGCTTGCCGGCCACGTCGCCGCGGCCAGCGAGCTGCTCGATGCCGGCGGCGCAGTCGGCCGGCGCCTCGACTTCCTGTGCCAGGAGTTCAACCGCGAGGCCAACACGCTCTGCTCCAAGTCGAGCGACCTCGCCCTCACCGAAATCGGCCTCAGGCTGAAGGCGGTCATCGACCAGATGCGCGAGCAGGTCCAGAATGTCGAGTAGGGATACCCACCGCACCGCAGCCGTACAGCTCAACACCGGCATTCACCGCCGCGGCCTGATGCTGGTGCTGTCGTCGCCGTCAGGCGCCGGCAAGACCTCGATCTCGCGCGCGGTGCTGGAGCGGGAGTCGGGGATCGAGCTGTCGGTGTCGGTGACCACGCGGCCGAAGCGGCCGGGCGAGGTCGAGGGCATCCACTACTACTTCATCGACAAGCAGCGCTTCGCCCTGATGGAGAACCGCCAGGAGCTGCTGGAGTACGCCCAGGTCTTCGGCCACTACTACGGCACGCCGCGGGCGCCGGTGGAAAAGGCGCTGGCAGCGGGCCGCGACATGCTGTTCGACATCGACTGGCAGGGAACGCAGCAGCTCGCGGAATCGGCGCGCGATGACCTCGTCTCGATCTTCATCCTGCCTCCGTCCACGCCGGAGCTGGAGCGGCGGCTGCGAGCCCGCGCCCAGGACCCCGACCATGTCGTGGCCCAGCGGATGGCCAAGGCGTCCGACGAGATGAGCCACTACGCCGAGTACGACTACATCATCGTCAACACCGACTTCGAGGAGAGCGTCGCCTCGGTGCAGGCCATCCTCCGCGCCGAGCGGCTCAAGCGCTCGCGGCAGATCGGCCTTGGTGAGTTTGTGAAGGGGCTGCGCGAGGGGCAGTAGTCAGCCCGCCGGGACGCGCATGGTGCCTTCGGCGACGCAGCGCACGACCAGGGGATAGAGCCTGTGCTCCTGCTCGAGCACGCGCGCGGCGAGGCTTTCCGGTGTGTCGTCGGCGAAGACCGGTACGCGCCGCTGGGCGAGGATCGGCCCGCCGTCGAGCTCCGCCGTCACCGCATGCACCGTGCACCCGCTCTCGGGCACGCCGTCGGCGATGACGCGCTCATGCGTCCCTAGACCGCGATAGGCCGGCAGCAGCGACGGATGGATGTTGAGCAGGCGGCCGGCCCAGCGCGCGATGAAGCCCTCGCCCAGCACCCGCATGAAGCCGGCGAGGCAGACCAGTTCCACGCCCGCTTCTTCCAGCGCCGTCGTCAGCGCTGCCTCGAAGGCGGTGCGATCGGGGTACGCGCGGTGGTCGATGGTGACGGCCGGAACGCCGGCTGCCTTCGCATGGGCCAGCCCGCCGGCGCCGGGGACGTTGCTGATCACCACCACGATCCGCGCCGGCGCGCCGGGCCTGGACAGGTCGTCGAGCAGTGCCTTCAGGTTCGACCCGCGGCCGGAGATCAGGACGCCGACCTTCAGCGCCATCGTTCGATCCCCTCGAGCCGTACGGCCGGGCCGTCGCCGCGGGCGACGACGTCGCCCACCAGCACCGGCCGCTCCCCGGCTTCCGCGAACAGCGCCATCGCGTCCTGTGCCCGGTCCGCAGGCACGTAGGCAAGCATGCCGAGGCCGCAGTTGAAGGTTCCGGCGATGTCGAGCGGGGGCATGTCCGCCGCCTCGGCCAGCCAGCGGAACACGGGCGGCAGCGGCCAGGTGCCGGCGTCAATGCGCACGGCGCAGCCGTCCGGCAGCACCCGCGGCGGGTTGGTCACAAGCCCGCCGCCGGTGATGTGGGCAAAGCCGCCGACCAGGCCGGCTCGGTGCGCCGCGAGGCAGGCACGGACATAGATCCGCGTCGGCCGCATCAGGTCCTCCGCCAGCGTAGCGGCGGAGGCAGGGTAGGGCGGCGGTGCGTCCAGAGCGATCGCGCCGCGTGCGAGCACGTGACGGACCAGCGAGAAGCCGTTGGCGTGGACCCCGTCGGACTCGAGCCCGATCACGACGTCGCCGGGCCGGATCCCGCTGCCGTCGAGAATGCGGCCGCGCTCGGCCGCGCCGACGGCGAAGCCGGCGAGATCGAAGTCCCCCGCGGCGTAGATGCCGGGCATCTCGGCCGTCTCGCCGCCGATCAGTCCGCAGCCTGCCTGGCGGCAGCCGTCGGCGATGCCGGCCACCAGCGCATGCCCGACTGCCGGATCCAGCTTCCCGCTCGCCATGTAATCGAGGAAGAACAGCGGCTCGGCGCCCTGCACGACCAGGTCGTTGACGCACATGGCGACGAGGTCGATGCCCACGCCGTGGTGAAGCCCCGTCTCGGCCGCGAGCTTGACCTTGGTGCCGACGCCGTCGGTTGCGGCGACGAGGACCGGGTCGCGGAAGCCGGCGGCCTTGAGGTCGAACAGGGCGCCGAACCCCCCGAGGGCGGCATCAGCGCCCGGCCGGGCGGTGCTGGCGGCGAGCGACCGGATGCTGTCGACGAAACGGTCGCCCGCCTCCACGTCGACGCCTGCGTCGCGATAGGTGTTGCTCACGGCTCTCCCGAGGGGCAGATCGCAATTCGGCCAGAATCGGCGCTGCACGATTGCCCGATTTCGCGGCCTGACGAAAGCGGAGATCGCAGTCGATGGCGTGGCTGTCACCGGGGGCGGCGGGATCGCTGGTGTTTGCCGCCGTGCTCGCCCTGGGCGCAGCCGCGCCTGCGCGGACGGATGCGGCCTGTGTCGCCGATGTTGCGGCGAGCGGGCTGGCATCGGGCGACGCCGAGGTCCGCGCTACGGCGATCGCGCAGGGCCAGGAGCAGGCGCTGGCGACGGTGCTGCGGCGGATCACCGCGGCGCGCGACCATGCCCGGCTGGCCGCCGCCACCGGCCCCAACGTCGCCGGCTACATCGCCGAGACCGGTCTGCTTCCCGACGGGCGGCTGCGGGTCGCGGTGCGCCCTGACGCCGTGGAGCACATGCTGGAGCAGTTCGGCATCGCCTGCCACGACCGGCCGGCGCCGGTCCTCGTGGTCGTCCCGGTTCGACGACGGCAGCGGCCCGGTGCTGTGGACGGGCGAGAATCCGTGGCTCGCGGCGTGGAGGCGGCCGGCCGGTTGTGGGTCGGGCCCGGCCCCGGAATGGAGCCTGTCTGCGCCGCAGCAGGGGACGTTGACGATCGAGCCGCGCATCCCATCCTTGCGGGCGGACCGTTGATCGCGGCAGCTTCCGGGCCAGCGTCGCGACCGTGCGGCGTCCCGGCGGAAACGGAGCGGTGGTGAAGGTTGACAGCAGGCAGCTCGCGCTGGAGTGGCCCGTCCTGCCTTCGTTGCGGGCGGAGGATTATGTCGTCGGCGCCTGCAACCGGCTGGCCCACGACTTGGTGCTGGCGTGGCCCGACTGGCCGCATTTCGCCCTCGGCCTGAGCGGCCCCGCCCAGTCGGGGAAGACGCACCTCGCCCATGTCTGGGCCGAGTCTGCCGGCGCGGGCGTCACCGACGCGGCGCAGGTGGCGGCCGTCGGGCCTGATGCCCTGGCCTCGCGCACGCCGCGCTGGGCGGTCGAGCTCGGCGAGGGGCCGTGGACCCCGGACCAGGAGCGGGCGCTGTTCCATCTCCACAACATGATCCAGGCCGCCGGCGGGGCGCTGCTCTACGTGGCGCGGGAGCCGCTGGCGCGGCTGCCGGTGACCTTGCCCGACCTCCGGTCCCGGCTCGCCGCCTGCCCCGCGGCGGCGGTGAGCGCGCCCGACGAGGCGATCCTGCGGCTGGTCATCGCCAAGCTGGCGGCCGACCGCCAGATCGTGCTTGCGGAACCGGTGATCGAGGCGGTGATCCGCCGGATCGAGCGCAGCTTTGCCGCGGCCGCCCGCTTCGTCCGCGCGATCGACGCCCATGCGCTGGCCGGCCGCCGGCCGCTCACCCCGCGGCTTGCCCTCGAGGTGCTCGACGCGTTAGCTGAGGGTGAAGCGGAGGGGGCGGACCAGCCATGAATCTCGGCATCGACGGTCGGACGGCCATCGTCTGCGCTGCCAGCAAGGGCCTGGGACGGGCCTGCGCCCGGGCGCTGGCAGAGGCGGGCGTGAATCTGGTGATCAACGGGCGCACGCCGGAAACCCTGGAAGCGGCGGCCGACGAGATCGGGCGGGAGTTCGGGGTGTCCGTCCGTGCGGTCGCCGCCGACATCACCACGCGCGAAGGCCGCGCGGCCGTGCTCGCCGCCTGTCCCGACCCCGACATCCTGGTCAACAACGCCGGCGGGCCGCCGCCGGGCGACTTCCGCGACTGGGACGAGGACGACTGGATCGCCGCCGTCAACGCCAACATGATCACGGCGATCATGCTGATCCGGGCGGTGGTGGACGGCATGGCCGCGCGCGGCTTCGGCCGGATCGTCAACATCACCTCCGCGGCGGTGAAGTCGCCGATCCCGACGCTCGGCCTTTCCAACGGCGCCCGTGCCGGGCTCACCGGCTTCGTTGCCGGCCTCGCCCGCCAGGTCGCGCGGCACAACGTCACCATCAACAACCTGCTGCCGGGTCCGTTCGACACCGACCGGTTGTGGACGAACCTGCGGAAGGGGGCGGAGGCGGCAGGGGTGCCGGTGGAGGACTTCGCTGCCGAGCGCGCCAGGGCGACTCCGACCGGGCGTTTCGGCCGCCCCGAGGAGTTCGGCGCCACCTGCGCCTTCCTCTGCAGCATCCACGCCGGCTACATGACCGGGCAGAACGTGCTGCTGGACGGGGGCGCGTTCAACAGTACATTCTGACCGGGCTTTCGGTCGTCTTGCGGCGACGTCAAGCCTCCGGGCCGCTCCCTGCCGGGACTCGGGACTGCAAGGTCGAATGCCCATCTTGTCCAGGCGTACCAACAGGTCACGGTAGGATCGGACATGGCGGCGTCAGCGAAACGATCGGCGGAGGAGGCGTCGGAGGCGTCGGCTCCGGCGGTTCCGGCGATAGCGCCCGACGATCCCCAGCGCTTCATCAACCGCGAGACGTCCTGGCTCGCCTTCAACGGCCGCGTGCTGGAGGAGGCCGAAAACCTGGCGCACCCGCTGTTCGAGCGGCTCCGCTTCCTCAGCATCTCCGCCAACAACCTCGACGAGTTCTACATGGTCCGCGTCGCGGGCCTGAAGAGCCAGGTGGCGGCGGGGATGCGCATCGTCAGTGACGACGGCATGACGCCGGAACAGCAGCTCGCGGCCATCCACGAGATGGCGGGCCGGCTGATGGACGACCAGCAGTCGATCTGGACCCGGCTGCGGGCGCAGCTCGCCGAGGCGGGGATCATGATCGTCGACGGCGACTCGCTGAACGACGAGGACATGCGCTGGCTTGAGGCGCATTTCATGGAGTCGGTCTTTCCGATCCTGACTCCGCTCGCCATCGACCCCGCGCATCCATTCCCGTTCATGGCCAACACCAGCTCGGCGCTGGTCCTGCTGCTGCGCCGCGGCGACCATGCCGAGAACATCCATGCGCTGGTGCCGCTGCCTCAGGTGATCGACCGGTTCATCCGTCTGCCGGGTCCGGACGTGCGGTACATCCAGTCGGAAACGCTGGTCGGCCTGTTCCTGGACCGGCTGTTCCCCGGCTTCACCGTCATCTCGTCCGGCATGTTCCGGGTGCTCCGCGACAGCGAGATCGAGATCGACGAGGAGGCCGAGGACCTCGTCCGCCACTTCGAGACCGTGCTCAAGCGCCGCCGCCGCGGCAACGTGATCCGGCTCGCCTTCACCGCCGACACGCCGGAGGAGCTGCAGAACGAGGTCATCGCCAACATGCGCGTCGACCCGAGCGACGTGTTCCGCCTGCGGGGCATGACCGGGCTCGCCGACGTGTCGCAGCTCATCACCGCCGACCGGCCCGACCTCCTGTTCCAGCCCTACCGGCCGCGCTTCCCCGAGCGCATCCGGGAGTTCGGCGGCGACTGCTTCGCGGCGATCCGCCACAAGGACATGATCGTCCACCACCCCTATGAGAGCTTCGACGTGGTGGTCGACTTCCTGCGCCAGGCGGCCCACGACCCGGCGGTGGTGGCGATCAAGCAGACCCTCTACCGCACGAGCAAGGACTCGCCGATCGTCCGCGAGCTGGTGGCCGCCGCCGAGGCCGGCAAATCGGTCACCGCCATGGTCGAGCTGAAGGCGCGGTTTGACGAGGAGGCGAACATCCGCTGGGCGCGCGACCTCGAGCGGGCAGGGGCGGCGGTGGTCTACGGCTTCGTCGACCTCAAGACCCACGCCAAGGTCTCGATGGTGGTCCGGCGCGAGGCGGACGGCCTCAGGACCTACTGCCATTTCGGCACCGGCAACTACCACCCGATCACGGCCAAGATCTACACCGACCTCTCCTTCTTCACCTGCGACCCTGCGCTGTGCCGGGATGCGGCGCGTGCCTTCAACTTCATGACCGGCTATGCGGAGCCGGACCGGCTGGAGAAGCTCTCGCTGGCGCCGGTGACGCTGCGCCAGACGCTGCTCGAGCTGATCGAGTCGGAGATGGAGCATGCCAAGGCGGGTCGCCCGGCGCAGATCTGGGCGAAGCTCAACGCACTGGTGGACCGGGACATCATCGACGCTCTCTACCGGGCCTCGCAGGCAGGGGTGGAGATCGACCTCGTCGTGCGCGGCATCTGCTGCCTGCGGCCGGGTGTGCCGGGGCTGTCGGACCGGATCCGGGTCAAGAGCATCGTCGGCCGGTTCCTCGAGCACTCGCGCATCTGCTGCTTCGGCAACGGCCACGGCCTGCCGTCGCGCGGCGCCAAGGTGTTCATCTCGTCGGCCGACTGGATGCCGCGCAATCTCGACCGAAGGGTCGAGACGCTGGTGCCGATCGAGAACCCGACGGTGCACCAGCAGGTGCTGGACCAGATCATGGTTGCCAACCTTCGCGACGACACCCAGAGCTGGCTGCTCCAGCCCGACGGCAGCTTCATTCGCGCCCAGCCGGTTGGACCCGGCTTCTCGGCGCACCAGTATTTCATGGTGAACCCGTCGTTGTCCGGCCGCGGCTCGGCGCTGGAGGACAGCGCACCGCCGACTCCGGGTCCGCGACCGCTCGCCGCCTGACCCGGGAGGTGCACATGGACGGCGATTCCGATTTGGTTCGCGCCCCGGACCGGCAGGGCGAGGGCCGTATCGCCGTCATCGACCTGGGGTCGAACTCCGTGCGCCTCGTCGTCTACGAGGGGCGCGGGCGGGCCAGCCAGTCGATCTTCAACGAGAAGGTTTCCTGCGGGCTGGGCGCCGACCTCGAGGGCAGCGGCCGGATCAGTGCCCGCGGCGTCGCCTGCGTCACCGACGTGATCGGGCGCTTCGTGCGCATCGCCCGCAGCCTGGACGTGAAGGAGATCGACGCCTTCGCCACGGCAGCGGTTCGCGAGGCCTCCAACGGCCCCGAGCTGATCGCGCGCATCCGGCGTCTCACCGGGCTCGAGGTGACCGTGCTGACCGGCGAGGAGGAGGGGCGGCTGTCGGCCGAAGGCGTCCTCGCCTCGATCCCAGACGCCGACGGCGCCATGGGCGATCTTGGCGGCGGCAGCCTCGAGCTGGTGGGGCTCGACAAGGGGCAGATCGGGCGCTGCGAGACGATGCCGCTCGGCACGCTCCGGCTCATCGCCGCCCATCGCGGCGACCTCGGCGCGATGCGCAAGGCGGTGAAGCGCGCGATCGCGGGCGTGGACTGGCTGGAGGAGGTGCGCGGCCGCAGCTTCGTCGCCGTCGGCGGTGCGTGGCGGGCGCTGGCCCGCGTCTACATGAACGCCACGGACGCACCCGTGCACATGGTGCAGGGGCTGACTGTCGAGACCCGCCGGCTGAAGGGGTTCCTCTCGGACGTCGTGAAGGGCTCGTACCGGGACGGGCGCCATGTGCGCGGGCTTTCCTCGCGCCGCGTCGAGGCGATGCCGCTCGCCGCCGTGCTCCTGGCCGAGGTCATGGACCGGGCGAGCCCGGCGACGGTCATGTTCTCGGCCTATGGCGTGCGCGAGGGCCGGCTGATGCGCCACCTCTCGCCGGAGGAGCGGGCGCGCGATCCGCTGCTCGCGGCCTGTGTCGAACTCTCGGCCGACACCCCGCGGTTCCGGATCGGCAGCGAGGACGTCTTCGCCTGGTCGAGCCCGCTGTTTCCGGACGAGACCCCGGAGCGGCGCCGCCTGCGCCGCGCCGCCTGCATCGTCGGCGACATCGGCTGGCGCGAGCACCCGGATTACCGCGCCGAGCAGGCGTACCGCCGGCTGCTGCTGATGCCGGCGGTGGGGATCGACCACGCAGGGCGCGCCTGGCTGGCCTCGGCGATCTACGCCCGCTACACGCAGCATTTCGAGGCGCCCTGTCTGGCGCCTGCCCGCGCACTTCTCGGCGAGTCCGACTTCGTCGAGGCGACGGTCGCGGGCGGCGCACTGCGGCTCGCCTACGACATGTCCGGCGGGGATGCGGAGCTGCTGCGGCAGACGCGGCTCGAACGCAGCGGAGACGTGCTCGCGCTTCACCTGGAAGCCGACATCGCATCGCTGGTGGGGAACGCCGCCGAGCGCCGCCTGGGGCAGCTTGCCCGCCGCGCCGGACTCAAGCCCGAACTCCGGGTCGGCCGCCGCGTCGCGGCCTGACCGCTACGACGCGTCCGGGGACGTTTCGGCGTGGTCCTCCGCGGCCCGTCCGCGCGGGGTCGGCAGCGCCATCACCTGATCCTTCTCGATCGACAGCGCCAGCTCGCCGCGGATCAGCTTCAGCGCGTCCTCGCCGAACAGCTCCCGCCGCCACCCGCGCAGGGCCTCGGTGTCACCCTTCTCGCCGAAGGCCGCGATCTGCTCGAGGTCATCGACCGATGCCACCAGCCGGGCGGCCACGCCGTGGGATTCGCAGCGCATCCGCAGCAGCACCTTGAGCAGCTCGACGCTGGGGCCGATGCCCGGGGGCAGCTTCGGCCTGGCTTCCAGCTGCGGCGCCTCTCGGATCGGCCGCGCCAGCCCGCGCTCGACCGCCTCGATCAGCCCGCGGCCGATGCTGCCATTGGCGAGGCCCTGGCTGACGCCGCGGGTGCGGGCGAGATCCTCGGTCGTGGTCGGATGGCGGATCGCGATCTCGATCAGCGCGTCGTCGCGGATCAGCCGGTTGCGCGGGATATCGCGGTTCCGCGCCTCGATCTCACGGAAGGCGGCGACCTCGCGCAGCACGTTCAGCATCTGTGGCTTGGCCCCGCGCGGCTTCAGCCGGCGCCACGCCTCCTGCGGATCGACCACATAGACCGAGGGGTCGGCCAGCCGCGCCATCTCCTCGGCCACCCACTCTTCGCGGCCGGAGCGCTCGATCTTCGCCTTCAGGCGCTCGTAGGCCGGGCGCAGGTGGATCACGTCGTCGGCGGCGTAGGCGAGCTGCTTCTCCGACAGCGGCCGCACCGACCAGTCGGTGAAACGGCTGCCCTTGTCGATCTGCTTGCCGGTCAGCTTCGCGACGAGGGAGTCGTAGGCGACCTGGTCGCCGAAGCCGCACACCATGGCAGCGATCTGGGTGTCGTAGAGCGGGGTCGGCAGCCGGCCGGCGAGGTGGAGGAAGATCTCCAGGTCCTGGCGCGCCGCGTGCAGCACCTTGGTCACCGCCGGGTTGGCCAGCAGCTCGAACAACGGCGCAAGGTCGATTCCGGGCGCGAGCGGGTCGATCAGCGCGGTATCGTGGGCGCCGGCGATCTGCGCGAGGCAGAGCTGGGGCCAGTAGGTGCTCTCGCGCATGAACTCGGTGTCGAGCGCGAGATATTCCTCGCGGGCAAACGCTTCGCAGGCCGCCGCGAGTTCGGCGGTGCTGGTGATCAGTCGGTAGGTCACCGGGCGAGCCGGTCAGTGGCGGCGACAGGGGCCGCGAACGCGCAGAACGGAAGCATCGCGCTCGTGTAGCCCGTTGTGCGGGGCGCGGCAAGCCCACGATCGGGGCTCTCGCTTGACATTGGCCGGCGGCCGGTGAACTGTCCGGCCGCCCGAGACCGGGCCCCGGTTCCATGCCGAAACCTCCGAAGAGGCAGCCGATGCACGTGTATCGCACGCACACCTGCGGACAACTGCGCCCCGAGCACGTCGGCGCCACCGTTCGGCTTTCCGGCTGGATGCACCGCAAGCACGACCTCGGCGGCCTGCTGTTCATCGACCTGCGCGACGATTTCGGCCTGACGCAGTGCGTCATCGAGCAGGGGCACCCGCTGTTCCCCCAGATCGAGGCGACCCGGGTCGAGAGCGTGGTCACCGTCACCGGGCGGGTGGTCGAGCGAGCGCCGGAGACGGTGAACGAGAAGCTCGCCACCGGCCGTGTCGAGGTGCGGATCGAGGACTTCACGGTCCAGTCGCACGCCGCCGTGCTGCCCCTGCAGGTTGCCGGCGACCAGGACGCGGGCGAGGAGACGCGGCTGCGCTACCGCTTCCTCGACCTGCGCCGGGAGCGCATGCACCGCAACATCAAGCTGCGCAGCGACGTCATCGCCGACCTGCGCCAGCGGATGCATGCCCAGGGCTTCCGCGAGTTCTCGACGCCGATCCTGACGGCGAGCTCGCCGGAAGGCGCGCGCGACTATCTGGTTCCGAGCCGGCTTCACCCCGGCAAGTTCTACGCGCTGCCCCAGGCGCCGCAGCAGTTCAAGCAGCTGCTGATGGTCGCCGGCTTTGACCGCTACTTCCAGATCGCGCCCTGCTTCCGCGACGAGGACAGCCGCGCCGACCGCTCGCCGGGCGAATTCTACCAGCTCGACTTCGAGATGGCGTTCGTCACCCAGGAGGACGTGTTCGCCGCGATCGAGCCGGTGCTCGCGGGCTGCTTCGAGCGCTTCGCCGCCGGTCGCAAGGTGGACAAGCCGCCGTTCGTGCGCATCCCGTACGAGGAAGCGCTGCTGGTCTACGGCACCGACAAGCCGGACCTCCGCAATCCGCTGGTGATCCGTGACGTCAGCGAGGTGTTCGCGGGCAGCGAGTTTCGCGTGTTCGCGGGCACCGTGGCCAAGGGCGGCGTCGTGCGGGCGATCCGGGCACCGGGCGCTGCGGCGCGGCCGCGCAGCTTCTTCGACAAGCTCAACGACTGGGCGCGCGGCGAGGGCGCGGCCGGGCTGGGCTATGTCATCCTGCGCGAGGGGCGCTGCGACGGCCCGATCGCCAAGTTCCTCGACGAGGCGCGCCAGGCGCTGCTGCGGCAGCTCACTGACGCGGTCGACGGCGACGCGGTCTTCTTCGTCTGCGACATGCCCGCGGCGGCCGCCAAGTTCGCCGGCACCGCCCGCACGAAGCTCTGCCAGGAGATGGAGCTGCTGGAGCAGGGCGTGTTCCGCTTCTGCTGGATCGTCGACTTCCCGATGTACGAGCTGAACCCCGAGACCGGGAAGATAGAATTCAGCCACAACCCGTTCTCGATGCCCCAGGGCGGGCTGGAGGCGCTGGAGACGCAGGATCCGCTGACGATCAAGGCGTACCAGTACGACATCGTCTGCAACGGCGTGGAGCTTTCCTCCGGCGCCATCCGGAACCACCTGCCGGAGATCATGTACAAGGCCTTCGCCATCGCCGGGTACAGCCGGGAGCAGGTGGAGGCCCAGTTCGGCGGGATGCTGAGCGCCTTCCAGTACGGCGCGCCGCCGCACGGCGGGTCGGCGCCCGGCATCGACCGCATTGTCATGCTGCTGGCGGACGAGCCGAACATCCGCGAGGTCATCGCCTTCCCGCTGAACCAGAAGGCGGAGGACCTGATGATGAAGGCGCCGGCGGAGGTGCCGATCGAGCGGCTGCGCGAGCTGCATATCCGCCTGTCGCCAAAGCTGACCGAGGCGAAGGCGGCAGACGCCCGCAAGAATGAACCGAATCTGTCGGATTCGAAACGCTAAATCATCATTCGGCGTCCGGGATTAAGTTGCGCCGGAGCCGCCCTGTCCCCGATGCTGGTCCCTGCGGGATCCGGGACAGGGGGCGAGTCGTGCGGCACCTTGCAGTCATCGCTGTTGCGCTGGTCGTGACCGGTTGCGGGATACCCCCGGCAATCACGATCGCATCCTACGCCATCGATGGCGTGGCGCTCGTCGCCTCCGGAAAGACGGTGAAGGACCACGCGCTTTCGGCCGCGATCGGGCAGGATTGCGCCATGTTCCGCGTCGTCACCGGCGCCCCGGTCTGCACCGACTACGAGCCAAACCCGGCGGCCGCAGCGGCGCTGGCGCGGATGCCGGACTCCGAAGAGATGCTGGCCGCAACCGCCGACGGGCGCGTGATCCGGGTGGCCGCGGCGCGGCCGGCGCTCGACACTCCGGTGCTGGTTGCGGCGGACGCAACGCCCGCCACGCCGTCGGCGGGCGACGAGGGCGACGCTGTTCCGCTGCTGACGATGCGCGACGGGCGCGTGATCTACACCGCGGCGTCGTCGGAACCGACACCGGTGCAGGCTGCGGTCGTGCAGCTGTCCTGGGTACCACCCGCGGTAGACCTGCCTGCGGTCCATTAGAGTTGCCACTTATTGTTGCCCGAATGTGACTGGACAACCGAGAGACTGCTGCCACATGGATAAGCCCTGAGGGCTGCCGCCTCTGCCCGGACCGTTGCGGCCCGGCACGACAGCGCTCCGCCCGACGCTCCAACTCCCCGGATTGCGCATGGACAAGACAGAGCTCGCCAGGACCCGCCCGACGAACGCCCCCGCCCGGCGCGGTGTCCGGCGACGACTGGGTCTCGCGATCTGCGGTTCGCTCGCTGTCATGCTGCCGGCTGTCGCCGCCGCCGACATCATCGGGCATCGCGCGGTCTATACGCTCAGCCTCAACCGTGTCGTGGGCGACAGCAACGTGGCCGACGCCCGCGGCGTGTTCGCGGTGGAATGGACCGACAACTGCGACGGCTGGGCGGTGGAGCAGAGCTACTCGCTGCATGTGGCCTACCACGAGCAGCCCGACCAGCTGATCTCGTCGCGCTACACGACCTGGGAGGCGAAGGACGGCCTCAGCTATACCTTCGACGTCGTGACCACGCGCAGCGGCCGGCGCGCCGAGCGCGTGCAGGGGACGGCGGAAATCGATCCCGAAACCCACGCCGGTTCGGCACAGTATGTGGAGCCCCGCGGACTGCAGATCCGTCTGCCCGAAGGCTCGATGTTCCCGGCCGCCCATACCGAGGAGCTGCTCAGCCGCGCCGGCGCCGGCGAGCGGCTGTGGCCGGCGATCGTCTTCGACGGCGCCAACGTCGACCAGCCGCTGCTGATCAACGCAGCGTTCGGCGGGCCGGTCGAGGCAGCGCCCGTGAGCGAGGCGCAGCCGGCGGCTGCAGGCCAGACCGACCTCACCTCGGTCGGCGGGTGGCGGGTGCGGATGGCGGTGTTCGCCGAAACCACCCGGGGCGAGGAGCCGGACTACGAGATCCAGATGGACCTGCTGAACAACGGCGTCGCCCGCATGATGCAGCTCGACTACGGCGAGTTCGTCCTCGACGCCGACCTCAGGGTGATCGAGCCGACGCCTGCCCCGCAGTGCTGAGCGCTGCAGCCTAGAGCCCGCGCCCCCGGCGGATCGCCGTGGGGCCGATCCGCGCCCGCACGCGGTCGATGGCGCGCTCGACCTGAGCGCGCCGCAGCGCGTCGGGGTCGGCCAGGTCCGGGCCGTCGGCGTCCTGCGCGCCCGTGATATCGCTGACGCCGATGCCGATCAGCCGGAACGGCCCCTGACCGACGACACCGGCCAGCGCCGCCTCGCCATGGCGGAACAGCACGTCGCCGAGCTGGGTGGGGCGGGGCAGGCGCTGGGAGCGGGTGACGAGGCGGAAGTCCGCCGTCTTGAGCTTGAGCGTCGCCGTCCGCCCCGCGAGCCCAGCAGCCTTCAGCCGCTCCGACACCTTCTCGCACAGCGGCCACAGCCGGCGGCGCAGCTCGGTCAGGTCCGCCAGGTCCTCGTCGAACGTCGTCTCGGCCGATACGCTCTTGGTCGGGCGGTCCGGCGTCACCGCCCGCCTGTCCTCGCCGCGCGCGAGGTCGTGCAGGCGCAAGCCGATCTCGCCGTAGCGCGCGACCAGCAGCTCGCGCGGCGCCGACCGCAGGTCGGCGATGGTGGCGTAGCCGTCGCGGGCGAGGGACTGCGCCAGCCGGGGGCCGACGCCCCAGATGATCGAGACGGGCTGGCGGCCGAGGAACGCTTCCGCCTCGCCGCGCCCGATGACCGTGAAGCCCCGCGGCTTGTCCTGGTCGGAGGCCACCTTGGCGAGGAACTTGTTGTAGCTGAGACCGACCGATGCCGTGACGCCGACCTCCCGCTCGATCCGCCGGACCAGGTCGATCAGGAGCTGCGCCGGCTTCCGGCCGTGCAGCCGCTCCGTGCCCGAGAGATCGAGGAAGGCCTCGTCGATCGACAGTGGTTCGACGAGGGGTGTCAGCTCCTGCATCATGCGCCGGATCTGCCGGCCGACGGCGGCGTAGCGCGGCATGTCCGGCGGAAGCACGACCGCATGCGGGCAGGCGCGCAGCGCCTTGTACATCGGCATCGCCGAGCGCACGCCGTACATTCGGGCGGTGTAGCAGGCAGCGGAGACGACGCCGCGCCGTCCGCCGCCGACGATCACCGGCTTGTCGGCCAGCTCCGGATGGTCGCGCTTCTCGACCGCGGCGTAGAAGGCGTCGCAGTCGACGTGG
>ERZ777003.1709-NODE-1709-length-30448-cov-13.606061_pt1 | contig 30448 bp, 22 predicted proteins | sample MGYA00374956_ERZ777003 | MGnify/ENA primary metagenome ERZ777003 (study PRJEB29302, sample SAMN06268252) | bioreactor metagenome | isolation source: Joint BioEnergy Institute, California, USA | place: USA:Joint BioEnergy Institute, California, USA | collected... | reverse complement strand
ATCTCCTTTTGCGAGGAACCCTTCTAGTATGACAGAAGGCGCCGGAATGGGTCCCACTAATCTACAGATTCTGCACGCATAGGCTCTTCTGCTCCCCGTCTGAAGCTATTCGTGGGCTCCGCTCAACGAACTCAAGCGACGGTACGGATGCGCGTCAAGGTTTATGTGATGAACCCGTGTATGGGACCGGGAACCGGCCCCCAGAGCCGCGTGGTGGGCGGTCACAGACTCGAACTGTGGACCTCCTGCTTGTAAGGCAGGCGCTCTAACCGGCTGAGCTAACCGCCCCTCTTTCTAGATGCTACTATACGCGGCCCCTCCGAGTCGCGCGGCTGTCTTAGCGGCGTTCGCTCGAGGGCGGCACGAGGCCCTTCATACGCATGTAAGTAACGAGGTTCCCGTAATGTTCGTAATCGTGCGCGATATTGAAATTCAGCACTCCGAGACGGCTGCGGTCTCGCCCGAATAGCTTTACGACGCCCTGCCCCTTCTCGTCCGTCATTCCGTTGTAGACCTCGTCGCAGTAAGCCGATGACTCCTTCAAGGCCGCAACCAGCTCCGCCTTGGTCGTCTTTGTCTTTTCGATGCCAAGCGGGCTTCTCTTTTCCTCCTTGGCCGCCGAACACATCGCGTACTGAGCGTCCGCTATATGGCCCACGAGCTGACCGAACGTACGGACTTGGTCAGTCGGCCGGAACGAGTAATGTTCTTCCGGCATCTTCTCCGCGGCTTTCGTGATGTAGCCTTTGATGACCTCCCACGTAGCCTTCGTATCCGAGCTGACCGGGTTTTGGGCCTGCGCAAACAGAGCGGGTGCAGGAAGCAGAAGCGCGAGAAGAGTGAGAATCTTCATTGAAATCTCCTTATCAGCCTCTTGTACCACGAGCAGCCGCAATGCCGGGCTAGTGTTTTCACTTGCGACCAGTGGAAGCGGCTCCCCCAGTTCCGCTGCCCGTTTTCCGCCAGTCCAGCCGGACGAGGAGCAAACCGGTGACGGATCCGAGGATCAGTCCACCCCCGAGGACAATCGTCAGATAGATTCCGGCCCCAGCCAACCCTCTTAGTGAAAGCGCCCGTGGCAAAACATTGGCAATGGCAGCCGTAGCGGCCGCAAGGGACCATCCCAGCGCGCTTCCCGGAACCCATAACCACGCCCTGCGGGCCGCGCGGCGCAGGAAAATCGATTGCCCGAGGCCGGCCACAAGGCCGCCCAGTGCCACGCAGACGTAAAGAGAGTACGGCAATGGGAAGCCGGCAGCGCGCGAAAGATCGAACGCCAGAAACGGCGCCGCTAGCCCTACCGCAGACGAAAATACCCATGCGCGAGGATCCGACACGACACCCCGTATCGCCCGCGCCTGCATCATTCCGACGCCGGCGCCCATTCCTGCACCGAGCAGGGCTTGCGACTCGCTCACGCCCACAGCATCTCCGGCGAAAGCAGCCGCAATCGTTAGCAACAGTCCAACAGCCCAGCCGAGCCAGGTCGCTCGTACCCATTGGCGAAAATGGATGTCCGTCGCCAATCCTCAATCCCCTGAAGCAGACCGGACTCCCTCGATAAAGGTTGTCCATTCCTGAGCGATGTCTGCCGCCAGTTTGGGAAGCGCTGGACGGCGCCCGAGATCATGACCGGCATTCGGGATCTCAAGCAAGACGGTCGGGGCGGGCGCCAGTGACAGCGCCTCGCGCATTTCGCTGGATGACGCGAAGGGATCGTTCGAGCCGTGCACGAAAAGCGCGGGTGTCTTCAGGCTTGGGAAATGCGAAGTTCGCTGCTGATGCGGCTTGCCAGGCGGGTGAAGCGGATAAGAGAGCAGCAGGAGCGCATCGCACACAAGCGGATTCTCGGCGGCCAGCATGGTCGCCATCCTGCCGCCGTAAGAGTGTCCGCCCAGAAATACTCGTCCACTTGTGACTTTCCGGATCGCTGCCGCTGCCTCCGCCAAGGAGGCCCGATCCTTCTCCCCGGACCCGCGCGGAGGCGGTCCTTTCGCACGAGCCTGCCGGAACGCCAGATCAACACGGGCTACGGTGAAGGAGCGTTCCGCGAGGGCATCGGCGAGGGCAACCAGCAGCGGCGAGTTGCGGTCCGAACCAGCTCCGTGGGTAAGAACGATCGCGTCAGCCCGATTGCCACCCTGCGAATGGATCCACCCTCGTACGCCGGGCCCTTCGAAAGGCTCTGTCCCCATTCCGGACAGTATCTCACTTCAGATTGTTGAGATCCTCGGGAAAGACGGCGTAGCCCTCGGGCGGCGGATAGAGCGATTGCAGCAGATCCAGGCGGCGCCGAAGGTACCGGCTCGGTAACTGGCGGGGTCCGGTTTCTACATCGATGTCGCAGCAGATGCCGTGGAGGTACAAGGTCATTGTGTCGATAAACGAGTGCTGGGCATATTCACGGAAAACCTTGGTCTCGCGGCGAACATTCGTCTGCCTCCGGAGCAGCGTCTGCTTAAAGTGCCAGCTATCCTCGTCCACCTCCCCGTGAACGTTCGATATCAGTTCCTCCCGGAGAAGACTGAAATACTGCGACTGAGCCTCTTCACTCCAGTATCGGGACAGTAAAGTGGCGATCATCCGGTAGAACTGGTAGTGATAATCAGCCACCTCCTGATCCTTCATTGAAAAAGCCAGAATCGCCTCATTCTCACGGATCAGCTCTCCGGACAGAAGGAACCGGTTATCTGGAGGCTTCTCCACGCTGATATATTGCTCAACCGGCTTGTTCTGACCTTTGCCCCCGTTGCCGCGTTCGAGATAGGGAACCAGCAGGATATAGACCTGGGGTAGTGCTGCCACAACGTCGGGTGGCAAAGCGGCGATCGGCTCCTCAAGATACTCCCGGATGTCATCCTCAGTTAGTGGGAGGGCGGCGTAAAAGTAGGAGAACTTGTTGCTCAGCGGGATCATTTCATTGCGGAAACGTTCCGCGAACTCTCCCAGGCTGAGCCGGGACAGGTCTGTATGGATAGACATCTAGACTAATCCGCCATTGTATCAGACGCTTTCGAAGGTTCTTCCGCGACGAATTGTCTGCAAGAGATAATAGGAGGAGCCTGTGTCTCGAAGCATTCTTGTTTCCGCCGGGGAAGCCTCCGGTGATCTTTATGCAGCGCGCCTCGTACAGGCCCTGCGGCGCCGCATGCCGAGTACCCGGTTTTTCGGCTGTGCGGGGCACCGGATGCAGGCAGCCGGAGTAGAACCGGTGGTGGACGCGGCGAACCTCTCTGTGGTCGGCCTGGTGGAGGTTGTGTCGCACATTCCCAGGATCTACGGGGAGTACAGGAAACTCCTCGCCAGCGCCAGGAAGCAGCGTCCAGCCCTTGCGATTCTTACAGATAGCCCGGATTTTCACCTGCGGGTAGCCGCTCAGCTCCGAAAACTGGACATTCCCGTCTGCTATCTGGTCGCCCCTCAGGCATGGGCTTGGCGTAAGGGGAGAATTCATAGCCTGCGTCGAAACGTGGATCGCCTGCTCTGCATCTTTCCATTTGAGGAAAAGTTCTTTTGCGACAACGGGGTTCGGGCGTTCTACATTGGTCATCCGCTGGCCTCGCTGGTCGCGCCATCGTGCCGGCGGGAGGACTTTTTCGGGAAACACAAGATTCCGAGGGATAAGCCCCTGGTGGCGCTTTTGCCGGGGAGCAGAACCGGGGAGATCGGAAGGCATCTGCCAGCGGTGCTGGATTGCGCGCAGCAGTTGGAGCGGCGGATTCCCGTGACGTACGTACTGGCCGTGCCGTCCGGGTCAAGGGTAGCGAAGGATCTGAGGGAAAAGACGAGAGGTACCGCTATTCGCATCGTCGAGGGGGAGACCTGGGACGTTCTCGCCCACAGCGACGTTGCGCTTGCCGCCAGCGGAACCGTTACCATCGAAGCCGCGCTTCTGGGCACGCCGATGGTGACCTTTTACAGGGTCACTGGGCTGAGCTGGTTTATCGGAAAATTTCTGGTGGATGTACCTTTTTATTCAATGGTGAATCTCGTCGCCGAGAAGAAGGTTGTGCCGGAGCTGATGCAGGGGGAGATGACAGGAGCCCGCCTTGCCGACGAGGCTGCGAGGCTTCTCACCGACGCTCCCGCTCGACATCGTATGAAGGAAGAACTTGCCACGGTGGCGCGGAAGCTGAGTTCCGATCATGACCCGATCGAGCGAGCCGCGGACCTGGCAGAGGAGCTTTTGAAAGGGAAGTAAGCTACCAATGTCACGCAGAATCGCAACCGTACTGGCGCTGTTCGCTCTGTTATCCGTCTGCCTCACGGCCCAGGAACGGCGCGGCGGACGCCTCGATGTGCAGCATTACACCATCCAGGCTGTGATCAATCCTCAGGCCCAAACCGTGGAGGCTACGGCAAAGATCGACTTCGTACCTCTGGACGACCACACGTCGACGGCCGCCTTCGAGTTGAACAATGCGATGAACGTCGCCCGCGTAGTCGACGCGCAGGGCCGCCAGGTCCCGGCCTCGCGGGTTCCCCAGGACTTCACCATCCGCCTGAACTTTCCCGAGTCCCTGCCGAAAAACCAACCGCAAAGCCTTACCTTCACCTACGACGGCCGGCTGAGTGGAGACGAAGAATCTCCAGTCTATGGTCTGAAATTCGCCGCGATTAAGCCTGACTACGGCTTCCTCACCTATCCGTCGCGCTGGTTCCCGGTGAATGATTACACTGTCGACCGCTACACCGCGGAACTGCGCATCAGCGTGCCCTCCGGATATCGCGTCGTCTCCGGAGGAACGCCGACCACTGAGACACATGCCGGTCAGACGACCTATATCTTCCGCTACTCCAACCCTACATTTCCGGGCAGCATTGCTGTTGTGCGCGGCGAACCCGTAGTGGTCCGCAGCCAGGGAGTATCGACCGAAGTCTACTTCCGTGGCAAAGAGGCGTCCATGGCGAACGCTTACGGGGAAGAGACCGGGAAGATCATGACCTTCCTCACAAGCCTCTATGGATTGCCTCCCCAGGCCGGACTCACGCTCGTGGAAACCGAACAGGGAGCCCCTTCCGGCTATTCCGCCCCGGGCGTTCTGTTCCTCTCCCCGAAGGCGATCAGCGAGAGCGTGAATGTCCGCGTCCTGGCTAACCAGATTGCCTGGCAATGGTGGAGCGCGCTTGTGTCGCCGGCGAGCCGCAACCATCTCTGGCTGACGTATGGCCCCGCGCGGTACAGCGAATTGCTCTACCTCGAACATGTGAATGGTCCTGGCTCGGTTGAATCCGATATTCGCGATACGTACGTCGAAGCGTTGACCGTCGAGAATCCGCCCATGAGTCAGGCCGGGAGGTTGGAGGACTATTCTCCCGAGCTGGTTGCGCTGGCCGGCGGCAAGGGAGCCGCAGTCCTGAACATGCTCCGGTCGGTGATCGGCGACGACAGCTTCAAGAAGGTGCTCCGGGCAGTGCCAGAGCAGTTTGCCTGGAAGCCCGTCCACACCGACGACTTCCGCAAGGTGGTCGAAACCGTCTCCGGACAGAACCTGGGTTACTTCTTCATCCAGTGGATTGAGTCGAGCGGAGCGCCTGAATTTAAGATGGACTACACCGTCTTCCGAACCCAGAAGGGATTCCGCGTAATGGGTAAGATTTCCCAGGATCTCGATACCTTCCGGATGCCCGTGACCCTCAAGATCGAAACCGAGGGAAATCCGGAAGAGAAGCGGATCGAGGTGGTAGGGACGTCCTCCGAGTTTATCGTTGAGACCTTCGGCAAGCCGAAGAACATCATCATCGATCCCGGCAATCAGGTCCTGCGTTTCAACAACAAGATGCGGGTGGCCGTCGCCATTCGCCGGGGGGAGCAGTTTGCCGAAATCGGGGAGTTTACCGAGGCGCTCCGCGAGTATCAGAAGGCGTTGGACGTCAATCGCAACAGCTCCCTGGCGCACTATCGCGTGGGTGAAGTGTTCTTCCTGCAGAACAACTATCAGTCCGCTGCAAACGCGTTTCGCGAAGCTTTGAACGGAGACCTGGAGCCCGCCTGGACTGAGGTCTGGTCGCGAATCAATTTAGGCAAGATCTTCGACATCACGGGGCAGCGCGAGCGGGCTCGGAATGAGTACACACTTGCGATGCGGACCAAAGACAATACGCAAGGGGCTCAGGAAGAGGCTGCCAAGTACATGAAGGATCCCTACGAGCGGCCGAGAGCTAATTACTAGCTCCCGGCCAGCCCGGCCTGCTTCAGCGAGGCTTGTAGGCAATACAGTCGATTTCCACCTTGATATCGGCGGCAAACTTCACTACGACCGTGGTCCGTGCGGGCCGCCGGTCCCCGAAGAACTCGGCGTAGACTTCGTTCATCGCGGCGAAGTCCCCGCCGTCGGCCAGGTAGACGTTACAGCGCACCACATCGGCTGGCGATGCGCCGGCAGCCTCCAGCACCCGTTTGAGATTCGCGAGCGCCAACCGGGTTTCGTGTTTGATATCGCCGGTGGATAGCTCATTGGTCACCGGATCTGACGGCACCTGACCGGCAACAAAGATAAAGTCACCAGCCCGTACAGCAGGCGAGTAAGGACCGCGCGGACGCGCGCCATCTTTAGGGAAAATTTCTTCGATCATTGCCTGCAATTGTACGAAGCCGAAACGAAGAACGAAAGTGTGGCGATTGTAGGTGAAAAGCCGACAGGCCTCCTATAGGGGAGGCCTGTCTTTATTCCTGAACCTTCTTCCGGCGTGTTGTCGTGCGTCTGACGCGCTCTGTCGTTCCGCCTGCCGACGAAGCCGCTGCTCTCTTTCGAGCCACCTTACGAGTCGCCTTCAGCGGAATCAGGGGCGGTGGAGGTGGTGGATTTGGATCAACCAGAGAGGGTTGTCCGGGCACGATCGGCTGGACCTCGTCCTCTTCGTCCGGTAGAATGTCCGGTTCTGGTACGACTTCAGGCGCGGGCGGGTAGAACTCCGCGCCCAGGAAGACGAGTAATCCCTTCTCTTCGTCGGGCTCAATGCGCACCAGCAGCTTGTCTTGCGCGTAATTGAGGAACTCCGCGAACTCCTGGAATCCGTACGCCGTCGGATCGAAGTTGGGAGCTTCCGCCTTCACCCACGCCTCAAGCTCCTCCGAAAGAGCTCCATTCTCCATCTCCATGCGGTGCGTTTCGAGCACGTCACGGAGCATCGGGAGCGCCTCTTCAGGCTTCGGAGCGGGTTTCTCCGGCTGCGTGTTCTTGCGCTCGATCAGATAGCGCCCGCCCGATCCGGTTACGTTGACCAGGTCCGCCTTTTTCAGCTTTTCAATGAAATCTGAGAAGCTGCTTGCCCCGTAGGCCTTTTCGCTAAACGTGGAGTCAAGCTGCAGCATGGTGGACTTGAGGAGTCCAAGCTGCGGCTGGACTGCACGGCGCTCCAGAACCTGTAGCGCGCGTTCGACCAATGGCATCGCGAGCGCCAGATCGAGGGGCGCCGGACGAGTTCTCTGCTGCCCCTGCCCTCGTTCGCGGTCCTTCTGCGAAGACTGCCCCTTGCCAGTACGTGCCGGTGCGCCATCAAGCAGAGACTCGTAGCTGACGAATTCGTGACAGTTTTGTTGGAGGATCGTGCTCGTGAAAGCCTTTCCGCCGACAACGAAAACCGTTTTCCCGTACTCCTTCAGCTTGTTCACGAGCGGAATAAAATCACTGTCGCCGCTGACAATTGCGAAGGCATTCACATGACTGTGAGTGAACGCCATTTCCAGGGCGTCGAGCGCCAGGTTGATATCGGCGCCGTTCTTGTCGCCACGAGGCGAGGGGATGCGCTGCACCATCTGCACCGCGTTCTCCGCCATTTGCCTTGTAGCTCCTTCCTGCCGGCTCCAGTTGGCGTAGGCGAACTTCGCGACGATATCGCCCCGCTCCTTTAACGCTTCCAGCGCTAGCGATACGTCAAACTCGCGGCGAAGCGTGGACTTCACCCCGATCTCGATGTTGTCGTAATCGACAAACACCGCGATGTTTAATTTGTCTTGCATTGCCTCTCTTTCTCTCGACCGGTCCCGCCTTGACTCCGGCAGACCGGCCCTCTGTTCACGCGGGGCGCCCTCAGCCACCAATCCCCCTGATCCATCACCGTCCTCGAAGACAGGACAAAGAAGGAACAAGACTCATGCCGGCTGTTTGACTGACAAACGGATAAAATCGACAATCTGCTCCAGCGAGGCCCCCGGTTGGAACACGGCGGACACGCCTTGCTGCTTCAGCCGTTCGGCGTCCTCATCCGGGACCGTCCCTCCGACTACAAGCAGCACATCACTCATTCCCTTTTCTCGAAGCAGTTCCAGCACTCGCGGCACAATCGTATTGTGCGCGCCGGAAAGAATTGACAACCCGATCACCTGAACGTCTTCCTGCAGTGCTGCATCGACGATCATCTCGGGTGTCTGGCGGAGACCGGTATAGATGACTTCCATTCCGGCGTCCCGCAACGCGCGGGCAATCACTTTCGCCCCGCGGTCGTGGCCGTCCAGTCCGGGCTTTGCCACCAGAACGCGGATCCGCTTGTCCATGGACTCCAGCTTCAATTATAAAACGCCGCTATGATTATAGAACGCTACGTTCGTGCCAGGAGCCGAACACATCGCGCAACGCTTCGCAAATCTCTCCGACCGTGGCATAGCAGCGGACTGCATCCAGCATATACGGAATCGTGTTCTCCGTGCCGGCGGCCGCATGCCGGAGCTCATCGAGCGCTGCACGCACCCGGTCGTTATTGCGCCTCGACCTCAGCGCGCTCAGCTTTTCGCACTGCCGCTGCTGCGCCGACTCGTCAATTTGCAGAAGCTCGATTGGCTCCTCTTTCTGCTCTATAAAGCGATTGACTCCGACGATGACACGCTCGCCAGATTCCTGCTCTTTCTGATACTGATAGCTGGCCTCGGCGATCTCGCTCTGCGGAAATCCGCGCTCGATTGCAGCGATCATGCCGCCCATTTCGTCAATTCGGCGGATATAATCCCCTGCCGCCTGTTCCATATCCAGCGTCAGGCGCTCCAGAAAGTAGCTCCCGCCGAGGGGATCCGCCGTTGAAGCAACGCCGTTCTCATAGGCAATGATCTGCTGCGTTCGGAGAGCGATCGTAACCGCCTGCTCACTCGGCAAAGCGTAAGCTTCGTCGAGCGAATTCGTGTGCAGGCTTTGAGCCCCGCCCAGGACGGCGGCCAGCGCCTGGATCGTAGTGCGAACAACGTTGTTGTATGGCTGCTGCCAGGTGAGAGAACAGCCGGCCGTTTGCGCGTGGAAGCGGAGCTTCATGCTTCGCTCGTCCCTGGCGCCGAAGCGGTCTCGCATCAGGTGCGCCCACATCTTGCGCGCGGCCCTGTATTTGGCGATCTCCTCAAAGAAATCGTTATGAGCGTTGAAGAAGAAGCTCAGCCGGGGTGCGAATTCGTCGATCGTTAATCCGCGCTCGAGCGCCCATTCAACATATTCCACGCCGTCGCGCAGAGTGAAGGCCAGCTCCTGAACAGCCGTAGAGCCCGCCTCGCGAATGTGGTATCCGCTGATCGAGATCGGGTTGTACTTCGGCACGTTCCGGGCCGCATATTCGATTACATCCGTCACCAGACGCATGGACGGGCGTGGAGGATAAATGAACTCCTTCTGTGCGATGTACTCCTTGAGAATGTCGTTCTGCAGCGTGCCGTTCAGCCGGGTCCAGTCCACGCCCTGCTTTTCCGCAACCGCCAGATACATGCACCAGATGACCGAAGCCGGCGAGTTGATGGTCATCGACACGCTGACGTCGGCAAGTGGAATGGAGTCGAAAAGGATCTCCATATCCTCCAGCGAGCTGACGGAAACGCCGCACTTGCCCACCTCGCCAAGCGATGCCGGATGATCCGCGTCGTAGCCCATCAGCGTGGGCAGATCAAAAGCCACCGATAGTCCAGTCTGACCCTGTTCGAGCAAGTAGCGATAGCGGCGGTTCGTCTCTTCGGGTGTTGCAAACCCTGAGAACTGCCGCATCGTCCAGAGCTTGCCTCGATACATGGTGGGATGAATGCCGCGGGTGTAGGGGAACTGACCCGGAGCGCCAAGGTCGCGGCGCGGGTCCAGTCCTTCTATGTGTTCCGGTCCGTAGACCGGCTCTACCGGCAGCCCGCTCAAGGTCTTGAACGAGCGGCCCGAAGGAACGGATGTGCCGCGAGGCTCGCTCATACTTTTATTGTATCTGCTGCTATATCATTGATTCCTGCAAAACCTGAAGCGGCAGAGCCTCCGTACAATGGAGAAAGGGAGGCCGGGATCTTCATGCCAAAGACTGTTTTTGATGAGCCACGCATCGCGCTGAATCGCATCTACACGCGAGGCGGCGACACAGGCCAGACCAGTCTTGCAGGTGGCCAGCGGGTACGAAAGGACTCACTGCGAATCGACTGCTACGGGACCGTCGACGAACTGAACTCATTTGTAGGAATGGCCTGCCTTTCCGCCGAGGAGCTAACGGCCAAATATCCCGATCTCGACAAACTCGCCCGGATTCTCAGACGCGTTCAGCATGAACTTTTCAATCTCGGTTCGATTCTGGCCACCCTCCCCAAAGATGTCCATCCCCGCCAGCCACGGATTACCTCGGCCGAGATTGCTCAGCTAGAGCACGAGATCGACCAGATGAATGAGCCTCTGCCACGGCTGAGATCGTTTGTCCTTCCGGGAGGATCGAGGCTAAATACCGAGTTGCATGTCTGCCGCACCGTCTGCCGCCGCGCGGAACGAATTGCGGTTGCGCTTGCTCATGAGGAAGAGGTGGATCAGCAGATCATCCGATACCTCAACCGCTTGAGCGACGCGTTCTTCGTCTGGAGCCGCTGGGCGAACCACATCATGAAGATCGAAGAAGTGTTGTGGCAACCAAATCTGGCGGCGGCGTCTCAGCCTGAACCTGAAAACTAACCCGGCTATCCAAAGGAAGAAACCAAAGTTTCCGCGCAGAGTCTAAGCGCATGACGCTCGAAAGGGGCGCGTCATATGCGAACCCAATAACCGTGAGCTCTCTTCGCAGCCGCTCCCTCAGCGCCATTTCGGGTCGAACGTTTCGGGTCCACCGTTCGACCCGCTTCTTTCTCCAAGAGTCCTTGGTTTGTCGATATGGCGAACAAGTTAGCGACCGTAACACTCGAAGATGCCCGCCGCGTGATCGCAGCCGGGGAAAAGAGAGCCCGGGAAATCAACCAGCCGATGAATATCGCCGTTGTAGATCACGGCGGCAATCTTGTTTCCCACATCCGGATGGATGGAGCCTGGATCGGCAGCGTGAACATTTCGATCAACAAAGCTTACACGGCCCGGGCATTCAACATCTCTACGGAAGAACTCGGTAAGCTCAGCCAGCCCGGCCAGCAGTTCTTCGGAATTCATGCCACCAATGACGGGCGCGTTGTGATCTTCGCCGGCGGCATCCCGTTGAAGCGGGACGGCGAGGTCGTGGGAGCCGTGGGAGTCAGCGGCGGCACGGCAGATCAGGACAGGACCGTAGCCGAAGCGGCGGCAGCCGCATTCTAAGACGGCATGCGATGAATCTCATCGAACCACGCAGCGCCTGGACATCCGATCCTCTGGTGCTCCTGTGCCTTCTGCTTTCGGGAGCACTGTATCTGTTCGGCGCAAACCGGGTCAGAGGGATGCGACGTTGGAACATCGCTTGTTTCTGGACCGGCTGGGGCTCGCTTTGGATCGCACTGGGCTCTTCGCTGCATACGCTCGGGGAGACGCTGTTCTCCGCGCACGTGGCGCAGCAGCAGATGATCGCGATTCTCTCGGCGCCCATGCTCGTGCTCGGCCGGCCGATGCAAGCCTCCTCTCTGGTGCTGCCAGAACCATGGCGGAACTCAATCAGACGCTGGTCGGAGCGACGAGCGGTTACTATCCTCCGCGACTTAGTCACGCGGCCTTTGACGGCTTGGATTCTCTACTGCGCGATTCTCTGGAGCTGCCACCTTCCGGTTCTGTTTCAGCCGGCCCTTCCTGCACTCTTCGTCTCGGCCCTTCTCTTCTGGTCGGCTCTCGTCCGGTTGTACGACGCGGGCGATTTCAGACGTGCCGGCCTTTACCTCTTCACCACTCTTATCCAGACGGCGATCCTTGGCGCTCTTCTTTCTTCCAATCGCCTTTGGCATCCGCAATACGCCCGCCCGATGCAGGTCTTGGGGCTAGCGCCCCTCGAAGATCAGCAGCTCGGCGGCTTGATTCTATGGATGACGGGGAGTCTCAGCTATTTGACGGCCGGTGTCGTCCTGTTCGCGCTCTGGATTCGCGCCTCAGATGCCTCCGCAACCCGTAGCCACGCCGCTTGACTCGCCGATCGCCGTGCCCGGGTCATTCGGTCAGGGATAATAGATATTGCACGAGGGCTTCACGATCCTTACGGTCAGCCACCCAATACTCGTGCCCGATGCCCTCCACGTTCACCTTCCGCAGTTCGGGCGAACTCCGATTCGCCTTGATCACACGCGATCGGAGATCCTTGTCCACGAGCGCCAGCAGGCTGTTGGCTGCATCCGGATTCTTTCCACGAAAGAATGTCCCCGGAATGCCGAGGTCCCTCTTTATGTCCGGACCAACAGCGACGCCGCCGTCGTGAAGATACGGCGGAGACCACCGAAGCCCGATCAGCCCCTTCACTTTGTAGCCGCCGGGAGAGTTCCCAAGGGCAAGCGACAGACGAAGCTGCTCCGCGTCAAAATGGCGGGTCGGCACAGAGATCACCTTCGGCTTCTGCGGTAAAGGAACCGGAGTCTCCAGTGAGTAGCTCTTCGCCGCCACCAGCACTTTTCCGAAATCTTTGAACGCTGCCGCGCGCGATGGCTGAGTACCGGTTTGAGGGGCCGGCAGGATCCGGTTATTCGTGTAGGCAGGACCCGAGTGACACCTGACGCAACCGGCCTTCTCGAAAACCTTGCGTCCCCTCTGCAGCGCCGCTTCGTCCACCGACTCGCCGCGGGGCGGCAAGAGCACATTCTGATAGGCCGAGATGGCGTTGATCTGGTACATGAAAGGGAACCCTGGAGAGCTCGCCATCAGGCCGGCCGTGCTCAACAGAGACGCGTAGGGGTAGGTGGGCACCTTCACGAGTTCACTGAAGCCCGCTATTCGGCGTCCGCGAGTGACACGGGAGAAGAATTCTACGGGCGCGATCCTTTCCTCCGGGCGGTAGCGGAACTGGCGGTCGAAGGCGTTCTGAAAAGCGATGGCAATATACAACTCAGGATCCACGCCGAAGACCGGCCCGCTCAAAGCCGCCATACTGAGCGCATCCGAATTGAGCGCGTGCACGTTGTTGCTGATGACGCTCAGGCCGTGAAATGGACCTGCAACGGCGAACCCCGACCAGCCATAGGGATAGTCTGCAAACGTGAAGGTATCCGGAATCTGCGTTGGATTGGCGCGGCGGTCGATGGTGGAGTCGAAGGTTCCCGGCGGCCAGCTCAGGAAGTACTCATCAACCGCCGCTTCAAACGCAGGGATATCCGGCAGAGCGAAAATCTTCCCTCTGGATGTCTCGAGAGTCCGCTCCGGCTTTCGGACAAACTCATCCGGTGATCTGACTCCTGTGTGGACCCAGTAAGCCGCCGAGTTCGAAGCAGCGGCCAGCAGAAAGCCTGCGTTGAGATCGAGATTCGGAGCGCCTTCCACGACTTTGCCAGTCTTTGGATCGACGGCGGCGTGACATAAGGCGCAAGTTACGCCCAGCCGGATTCCCCAGCGGGAGAACTTGATCTTGACGCCGAGGACGGACCACGAGCCCCGAGGCACATCGAGGCCGGTTCTCACAACCTCGCCAGCCTCGAACACTCTTCCTCCAATCGTCGTGCGTCTCGGGATGCGAATCTCCAGGTTGTCGGTTCCCCGCCCGCGAAGATCCAGGACTGCCCTGACGAACGGCATCAGGCCGATATCCCCTTTGCCTACGCCCGCAACGCCAGTAAGGAAAATCTCGTTCTGAAACGTCTCCTTGTAAAACTGTTCGCGGCCGAACTGCACAAACCGGGCATCGATTGGCACCGCGCCGTTCTCGGGTTTTAACTGTTCCCTGCCTTTCTTCGTTGCCTGAAGCACTTCAGCTTCGTCGTGACTGACAGTCTTTCCCCAGATGTCGTACGCCGGCTTCGGCCGCCGGTTTTGAGGATCGAGCACGTCAACAAGTGGAGGCATATAGACGTACTCGGGTTCGAAGATGAGTGCAAGAACAAGACCGGTGCCTGCCAGAATCCCGAGGCCCAGGAGAACCTTCCGGGAGATTCGCACAAGACCTCCCTAAAAGGGAGACTCTGTCAGACAGAACCAGCTTCAGCCTGATGTGAGGGGAGCAGGAAGCCGGAACGCAGCACGCTGGCGCCATCACCGCCGCTGCCGGGGAGATGGCGGCAGACGTCGATCTTCAGGCTTCCTTGCGTTTGCGTCCGTTTGCGCGCTTCCGGCCGCGATTCGGATTGTCTACGATTTCAGCGAATGCCTCCTCGACCAGCTGCGCCTGCTCCTGCAGATGGCGCTTGAGCGAACCGGTCGCGGGCGAGGCGCTCTCCGGACGTCCGACGTAACGCAGCGACCGCTGTGTTTCCTCGAGAATGGGCTGCAGCCACTCGCGCATGTAGCGCCACGGGCCCATATTCCTGGGCTCTTCCTGCACCCACACGAGTTCGCTTGTTAGCGGATACCTGAGCAGCACATCGCGTACTTCATCGAGCGCAAGCGGATACAGTTGCTCGATACGAACAATCGCCACGTTATTGCTCTTGCGCTCTTCTCGCGCGGCCAACAGGTCGTAGTAGACCTTGCCTGTACAAATCAGAACCCGGGAGACCTGGTCTCTCCGCAACATCGGATCGTCATCATCGATTACGTGACGAAAGCCGCCCGACGTCAGGTCCTCCAGTCGCGAAACCGCCTTCGGATGCCGCAGGAGGCTCTTTGGGGTGAAGATGATCAGCGGTTTCCGGATTCCGCGGCGATCCCGGCCGCCACGCATCTGCCTGCGGAGCAGGTGGAAGTACTGCGCCGGCGTGCTCGCGTTGCACACCTGTATGTTGTTCTCGGCGCATAAGGTAAGGAACCGCTCGATCCGAGCGCTGGAATGCTCGGGTCCCTGCCCTTCGTATCCATGCGGCAGCAGCAGTACGAGACCGCTCGGCTGGCCCCACTTCGACTCTGCCGACGTGACGAACTGATCGATCATGATCTGAGCGCCATTGGCGAAATCGCCGAATTGAGCTTCCCACATCACCAGCGTCAGGGGATCCGCTACACTGTAGCCGAACTCAAAGCCCATCACGGCGTATTCGCTCAGGCTGCTGTCGACAACGTCAAAGCGGGCCTGCGTGGGAGAGATGTGCTTCATCGGCACGTATCCCTGTCCCGTCTCGTAATCATAGAAGACAAGGTGCCGCTGGCTGAACGTTCCACGCCCGCTGTCCTGCCCGCTTAAACGAACCGGAGTTCCGTCCAGCAACAGTGAGCCGAAGGCGAGCGCCTCGGCAAACGCCCAATCGATAGTTCCCCCGTTGAACACTTCCTTGCGCTTCTCGACAAAGTTCCGCAGCTTCGGGTGCAAATGGAAGTTCTCGGGGAAGGTCGTGATACCCTGAACCACCTGGCGGAGCGTTTCCTCGCTGACGGCTGTCTCGGAGGAGTACTCGCCAATCGCCCGCTCGTCGACGCCACTCAAGTCCTGCACCTCAAAGCGCACCGCCTGCTTCTGGGCAGCGTCATAGGCGGCGTTCAGGCGATCATTAATCCGCTTCTGAATCTGATCGATCTCTTCCTGTGTGATAACGCCCTCCCGGAGAAGGCGCTCCTTATACTGAGTCGCCACCGAGGGATGCTGGCGGATCTTGCGGTACAGAATCGGCTGCGTGTAGCTAGGATCGTCGGCTTCGTTATGACCGTGCTTGCGGTAGCAGATCATGTCGATCACGACGTCCTTCTTAAAGCGCTGGCGGAAATCGAAAGCAATTTGCGCCGCCCGGATGGTTGCGTCCGGATCGTCACCGTTCACATGGAAGATCGGCGCCTGAACCATGCGCGCGACATCCGTGGAGTACGGAGTCGACCGGCTCTCTTCCGGATCGGTGGTAAAGCCGATCTGGTTATTGATGATCAGGTGAATCGTTCCGCCCGTGGTGTAGCCCTCAAGCTGCGACAGGTTTAGCGTCTCCGCCACAACTCCCTGCCCAGCAAATGCCGCGTCTCCGTGAACCAGCAACGGGATGACCCGTTCGCGGTTGACGTCGCCCAGGCGGTCCTGCTTGGGCCGCACGATTCCCTCGACAACCGGATCGACGGCCTCCAGATGGCTGGGATTTGGCGAAACCGAGACCATGATCTCCCGTCCGCTGTTCGTCCGGCGGACTCCCGTCGCCCCCAGGTGGTACTTCACATCGCCCGACCCTTGAGTGCTCATCGGGTCGATGTTCCCCTCGAATTCGGAGAAGATCTGGGTCATCGCCTTGCCGATCAGGTTCGCAAGGACGGTCAGCCGGCCCCTGTGGGCCATTCCGATCACGATTTCGTGGACATTGTTCTCTGCGGCCCGCTCAACCAGCTCGTCGAGGATGGCCATCGCCGCTTCCCCGCCCTCCAGCGAGAATCGCTTGTGGCCGACAAATCGCGCATGCAGGAACTGCTCGAAGCTTTCGGCCTCCATCAACCGCTCGAGCGCGCGAATGCGCGTAGCCTTATCGAGCGGCCAGGAGTTCGCCGTGGGCTCCATGTACTGCTGCAGCCAGCGCTTCTGCTCGGGGTGCTGAATGTTCATGTACTCGCACCCGATCTTGCCGCAATAGGTCTGGCGCAGCGTCTCCAGGATCTGCCGCAGCGTGGCGACCCGCATCGTTTCCGGTCGGTCGCCCGTGGGTTGGCCGAGTGTCCCTACTAGGAACTCCCGGTCGAGGTCCCACATTGTCAGGCCGTAGGTCGCCGGATCAAGCTCCGGATGGTAGCTCGGTTCCGTTCCAAGGGGATCGAGGTCGGCGATCAGGTGCCCGCGCACGCGGTAAGCATTGATGAGCTGCAGGACAGCAGCCTCTTTCGCGATCTCCGCCGTGCGAGTCCAACCACCTGCAAACGGCGCGGGCAGCAGGCGGTCCACTTCCCACTTCACCGGGTTGTGCGGCATGCGGAGGTCCTGGAACATCGCCTCGTAGAAGCCGTCTTCACCCTGAAGCAGGGCTTGCAGACGCCCGAGGAATGCTCCGGACTCGGCGCCCTGAATGATACGGTGATCGTAGGTGCAGGTGACCGTCATCACCTTGCTGATACCGAGCATGTTCCGCATTTCATCGGTCATGCCCTGGTATTCAGGCGGATAATCAATGGCGCCTGTCGCGATGATGGCCCCCTGGCCAGGCATAAGCCGGGGCACGGAGGCGATCGTCCCGACGGTTCCCGGATTCGTCAAGGAGATCGTGGTCCCCTGGAAGTCGGCGACAGTCAATTTGCCCTTGCGCGCGCGCTGTACCAGGTCGTCAAACGCTTCGACGTACTGGGCGAAGTTAATTTCACCGGCGTTCTTGATATTAGGAACGACAAGGCTGCGGTTTCCATCCTTCCCGGCGACGTCCACCGCGATTCCAAGGTTGATCTGGTTCCGCACGAGGCGGCAAGGGTCGCCGTTGCTTTGAACGAAGGCATGGTTTAAGGAAGGATTGCTCTTAAGGGCCTGAACAATGGCCCAGCCGATGATGTGGGTGTACGAAATCTTCCCTTTGCCGGTCAGGGTCCGGTGCTGGTTCAGGAGCCTCCGGTTTTCGTCAATCACCTTGACAGGAATGGAACGTACAGACGTGGCGACTGGAATCGACAGGCTGGCGGTCATGTTGTCGGCGATCCGCGCCGCGGCGCCTCGAAGCGGCGCCAACTGCTCCCCCGGCCCAACCTCGATGGCCGCCGCAGCCGCCGTAGCGGCGGGACGGCTCTCTACCGGCGCCGTCGCAGCGATCATGCCGTTACCTGGCGCTTTCCGGTCTCCGTTCGCTTCAAAAATATGCTTCCAGCTGTCGTCTACAGCTCTCCGGTCATGCAGATACTGCTGATAGAGCTCTTCTTCGAGCCAGCTATTGATACTTGTCTTTGGTCCAGTCTGGTCTGACATTGAGTTAGGTACGCGGCCAATTCCTGGGTGGCTGTCCTTCCTTTTATGATAGCGAAACGGGACTTCGCGGGCGTCCGTTTCTGGACAGAACCTCCATCCGAAGCCCGCAACTCCCCTCGCTTCGAATAAATTCGGACAAAAACGCGAAGTTGTTACCCGCCGCAGCCACTTGTTACCTGAATCTGCTATTCAGAAACACCTGATTCTTAATAAACCTACATTCAAAGAGCTTGGACAAATTGACGGTTTCCTACGTTCATTTAACTGGCCGTGAACCGGCAATCAGGATATCCACGAGTCTTCTCGCGCTTTGCTGCCAGTCCGGGCTGGCCGAGACGCTCGCGACACCAATAAGAGCACGTAGAAGATCAATTGGATCGAGATCCTTCCGGATATCGCCGCTCTTGATCGCCCGCTTCACGAGGGAGCGAATTGCTTCCCAGATTCGCCCATGACAGGACTCGAACACCTTCTGGGGATCTCCAACAGCAGCAGTCAATGCAGCGGCAATGATTTTCTTGGCCGCGATGTAGTCGACGAACAACAGCATCCAGGCTCGCAGCGCCTCAACCGGAGGCATTGTTTCAGCGAATGTCCGTTCCCCCGCAGCCAATCTTTCCACTTCCGTCCGGTAAACCGCTTCAAGGAGTGCGTCGCGCGTAGGAAAGTGGCGGTATAAGGTTCCCGGTCCAACACCCGCCTGTTTCGCGATGTCGTCCAGACTGGCGTTTGCGCCGAATTCGGTAAACGCCGCCTTCGCTACTTCCAGAATGCGCTCGCGATTCCGCTGCGCGTCGGCGCGCGGTTTTCTGGCGGCGGGTTGGGAACGCTTCGTGGCCATAAAAAAGTCTTGCAAGCGGAGACAGTCTCCGTTAATATGGCTTATGCGGAGACGACCTCCGGTTTATCACGATTCTCTCAGGCTCGTCAACCTTCCTGCATAGCGGAGGAAGTCGAGCAGGTCCGGCATAGGGAGACTATGAAACATCTGGAAGAGTTGATCGCTATCACATTTGGCAAGAGACGCCCCGTAGAAACTGGCGTTGCACGGAATTGAACAGATCTCGCTTTCTCTAGAAGCACAGCGAAACACGAGCATTTTCAGGAGATTCTTCATGCAAATTACAGGGAACACAATTCTGATTACGGGTGGAGGATCAGGAATCGGCCGGGCGCTCGCTGAAGCATTTTATCGCGAGGGGAACCAGGTCATCATTGCGGGCCGACGCAAGCAACAGCTTCAGTCCACGATCGCAGACAATCCCGGCATGAAAGCGATTGAGCTTGACATAACAGATCCGGAATCGATCCAATCGCTAGCGGAAGTTGTGAAACGCGAGTATCCGGCTCTCAATGTGCTCATTCAAAACGCCGGGGTCGCAAGGGTCGAAGAAATAACCTCCGGTGACGTTGCCGCCGCAGAGACGATGATCGCAACAAATTTGCTTGGGCCGATCCGGCTCAACGCGGCTCTTCTTCCAGTGATCATGAATCAACGCAATCCGGTGATTATGACAGTGTCTTCGGGGCTGGCATTCGTGCCCATTTTCTTTGCACCCACCTACTGCGCGACCAAGGCAGCCATCCACTCCTATACGCAGACCCTGCGCTATCAATTACAAAACAAAGGAGTGCAGGTGATCGAACTGATTCCGCCCTATGTTCAAACGGAGCTCTTCTCGCAAGAGCAGGCCAGCGATCCGAACGCGATGCCGTTGATGGATTACATCGAGGAAGTCATGCAGATTCTGAAAGCATCGCCTGACGCTACCGAGATCTGTGTAGAACGGGTAAAGCCCTTGCGATTTGCGGAAGCGAGCGGAAACTATGACGCTGTCTTCAAACAGCGCAATGATTCAGCGCGAGCACAGTATCAATTTGTGCAGTGAGCGCCAGGAGGCTCTGTTCCGGCGGCCGCCGGACAGAGCCTGAATCTCACACCCGTCGAAGTCAGCGGCAGACTCTACGCGAACGCCTTCTTCAGCACCGCGAGGCTCTTCGGCACGGCCGTCTCGGCCGGTTCTTTCCCTTCCATTTCGAGGGACACCCAGCCATGGAAGCCGCTCTTCCGAAGAATCCCGGCGATCCGTTGATAATCGAGTTCGAGCGTGTACCACTCGCCGCCGCCGTAGTAGGTCTTGGCCTGGACGATCACCGCATGGGGAGCAAGCTTCTCGATACCAGCATAGGGATCTCCGGGGAAATTGCCCGTATCGAGATTGATGCACAGCCACGGCGAGTTCACGGCCTTGTAAATGCGAAGAAGCATGTCAGGGCTGGTAGTGAGCCCCCAATGATTCTCGAGCGCCAGGATCACGCCCTCGCGTTCTGCGTGAGGCAGGCACTGCTCGATCGACTCAACGCACCAGCGGAAAGCGTCCTCGTTCGTATACCCGGGAAGAGGCGGCTCATCCCCTTTGACTTTCATGAGGTCATCGAACGACTTGATCGTTTTCCATCTGCCTGAATTGAGGCGCACGCAGGGAATGCCCAGATTGGCAGCCAACTCGATGCAGCGCCGGGTGTGATTGATATGCCGCTTCCGCTCTTCGGCTTCGGGGTGCACGAAATCCTGATGGATGGAGAGCATGGGGAGAGCCAGTCCATTCCGGAAGGCCAGGCGCTTCAAGTTGTTGACGTAGGCTTGCGTCTCATCCCGCATTTGACGATGCAGGATCTCGACGCCGTCGAACCCGAGCCGGGCGGCATGTTCGATTACGGATTCAATCGGATATTTCTGGGTCCGGAAATGCCACCAGGAGTAAGTCGAAACAGCCAGCCGGATGCGTCCGGGCTGAGGAGTGGACTGGGGAAGGGCCACAGACTGTGCCGCAATTGCTCCGGCCGTCTGCAGGAATAGATTCCGCCGCGAAAACCTCATCATGAGGCTAGAATCGCAGACCCCATGAGTGGTATTCAACCAGCAGACCGAACCTACGACTTCTCGGCGGTTCCCGTAACCGAGTATTCACTCGCGACTTGCGCGGATTCTTGCAGCAGCTCCAGGAAGCGCGCGGCGGCGGGATGGAACTTCCGCCGGCGGCGATGAATGATTCCGAGCGGCCGGTACAGTTCCGCCTGCAGGGGGACAGCGACAAGGCGGCCTTGGGCAATGTCGGCAAGCATCATGCGCTTAGGCAGGATGCTGACCCCGTATCCGAGCGCAATCGCTTCTTTCAGGCTCTGGATATTGTCGAAATGGAGAGTGATGTGGACCTGCACGCCCTGCTCCCGCAGGAAGCGGTCGACGTGGCGGCGTATCGGCAGCTCCTCGTCGAAGCCGATAAAGTCTTCTCCGTGCAAGTCCTGCGCCGCCACCGAACTCCTGCGCGACAAAGGATGCGAGGGCTTTACCCCCAAGACCATCTCTTCCTGGCGCCAAGGAATGAACGCAATCTCCCGGGTGGCTTCCGGGTAGCTCACAATCCCTAAGTCCGCCCGGTCCGACTGCACTGCTTCATACACCTTCTCGGGCCGAAGGTAATCGACGGAAATCGAGGCCTGCGGGCATCGCCGCCGGAACTCCTCTTCGAGCGCGGACATTTCATAGATGCCCACCGAGTAGATCGAGGCGACACGCACCAGCCCCTCCGCCTGCCCCTTCACTGACTGCAAGTCGGCTTCAAACTGGGCTTTGCGGCGGAGGACGTCCCGGCACATTTCATAGAACAACCGCCCGGCAGGCGTTACGGCCAGCGGCCGCGTCGAACGATCCACAAGCTGCACTTCCAGCACCTTTTCCAGCTCCTGGAGAGTCTGGCTGGCCGCTGACTGGCTGACGCCATTCTGCGCCGCAGCGCGGGTCACGCTGCGGGTTTGCACGATATCTCGGAAGAGGTTCAGTTGCTCGAACGTCACCGGCCTCTAGAGTATCATAAGTTCTTCTAATTATGTCAATGCTAATATTTTGGATTGACTAATAGTAATCGTGTACCCTATACTTCAACGAAGGCAATGAACCAAGTCCGTTTTTCTTCCGATTCTCCGGCGAATGGCTTACCCAAAGCCCAAGGCTTGTATCACCCAAGTACGGAACGTGATGCCTGCGGCATTGGTTTTGTCGTTAATATCAACGGCCAGCGATCTCACGACATCATCCTCAAGGGCATTCAGATCCTCATCAACCTGACCCACCGGGGAGCATGCGGCTGTGATCCGGAAACGGGAGACGGAGCGGGCATCCTGATCCAGATCCCTCACCGGTTTTTCGAAAAGGAGTGCGCAAAGCTTGGCTTCCAGCTTCCGCCAGCCGGCCAGTACGGCGTTGGCATGGTGTTCCTTCCTGTTGAGCCGCAGCAGCGGCTCATTTGCGAAGGCATTCTGGAGCGGATCATCCGGGAAGAAGGTCTGACCCTGCTGGGTTGGCGCGATACGCCCGTGAACGCGGATGCGATCGGGCGCGTTGCTCGCGCTTCACAGCCCTACATTGAACAGGTATTCGTAGGCGGCGCGCCGGGAATGACGGAAGACGAGCTGGAGCGGCGTCTTTACGTGGTTCGCAAGCGGGCGGAAAACGAAATCGCCCAGTCCGATGTGCGCGACAAGGACTTCTTCTACCTCCCCTCCCTCTCCGCGCGCACCATCGTTTACAAGGGCCTGCTGCTGGCCCCACAGATCGCCGAGTTCTACAACGAACTGACGGACCCGGACGTAGTGAGCGCCCTTTGCCTGGTCCACCAGCGGTTTTCGACCAATACGTTCCCGACCTGGCAGCTGGCGCATCCGTTCCGCTACATCTGCCACAACGGCGAGATCAATACCGTCAAAGGGAATGCCAACTGGATGTACGCCCGGCAGAGCGTTCTCTCCTCGCCGTACTTCAAAGACATTAAGAAGCTCTTCCCGATCATTACGCCGGGCGTATCCGACTCGGCGATGCTGGACAACACCGTCGAGCTGCTCACTCTGGCCGGCCGCAGCCTGCCTCACGTGATGGCGATGCTGATACCGGAAGCGTGGGATGCGGATACGACGATGCATCCCGACAAGCGGGCTTTCTACGAATACCACGCTTCCCTGATGGAGCCCTGGGATGGCCCGGCCGCAGTCGCATTCACCGACGGTCGAGTCATCGGAGCGACTCTTGACCGGAACGGCCTCCGGCCTGCCCGTTATCTGGTCACCCGCAACGACATGCTGATCATGGCGTCGGAAACTGGCGTTCTCCCCGTAAAGCCGGAGGACGTGAAGCTGAAGGGACGCCTCCAGCCTGGAAAGATGCTGCTGGTCGACACGGTGCAAGGCCGCATCATTCCCGACGAGGAATTGAAGCAGAGCCTGTGGTCACGGCAGCCGTACCGCCAGTGGCTTCAGGAAAACCAGATCCGCCTCGAGGATCTTCCCGAGCCGCCGCGGCAGTACGAGACCGATCATGACACGATTCTTCAGCGGCAGCGCGCGTTCGGCTACACCGACGAAGATATCCGGATGTTGCTGACGCCCATGGCTGTTAAGGGAGAAGAGCCGGTCGGGTCCATGGGCACCGACACGCCCCTGGCGTGCCTCTCCGACAAGCCGCAGCCTCTGTTTAATTACTTCAAGCAGCTCTTTGCCCAGGTGACCAACCCAGCGATCGATCCGATCCGTGAGGAGCTGGTCATGTCGCTCACCAGCTACATTGGCACCGAGCGCAACATCCTGGATGAAACGCCGCGGCACTGCCACACCCTGAAGCTGCCTCATCCGATCCTGACCAACCGCGACCTCGAGAAGATCCGCCGTGTCTCGCAGGGAGATTTTCTGGCGACGACGCTGCCGATGCTGTATTTCGTACGGGGCGGCGAAAAGGAACTGGAGCGGGCGCTCGACAGCCTCTGCCGCCGGGCGTCGCTAGCGATCAAGAACGGTTACTCGGTCCTGATTCTGTCCGACCGCGGCGTCGATCGGGACTCGGCGCCGATACCAAGTCTTCTTGCGCTGACAGCGGTCCACAATCACCTGATTCGCGAGGGCACGCGCACGCAGGTAGCGCTGATTATCGAATCCGGCGAGCCGCGCGAGGTCATGCATTTCTGCCTCCTGATCGGCTATGGCGCGAGCGCCGTCAATCCCTACCTGGCGATTGAGACGCTGGATAATCTGGCCCTCCGGGGCTTGCTGCCCGAAGGCATCACCTTTGAAAAGGCTCTGCAGAACTACAAGAAAGCCATCAACAAAGGCCTGCTGAAGGTCTTTTCGAAAATGGGCATCTCAACCCTGCAAAGCTATCGCGGCGCGCAGGTGTTCGAGGCAATCGGGCTGAACAAGGACCTGGTGGAGAAATACTTTACGGGCACAGTATCCCGCGTCGAAGGCGTCGGGTTGGATGTGCTCGCTCGTGAAGCCAAGCTGAAGCACGATTACGCCTTCCGGCCTCCATCCGAAAACGAGACCGAGCTTGATCCGGGCGGGAACTACCATTTCCGGGCACGCGGCGAATATCACCTGCTGAATCCGCAAACGGTGAGCAAGCTGCAGCACGCCGTGCAGAAGTCGAGCTACGAGACCTATCGCGAGTATGCGGAGCTGATCAACAACCAGAGCCAGCAGCTCTGCACGCTGCGGGGCCTGATGAAGTTCAAGGAAGCTCCGAAGCCGATTCCGCTCGAGGAAGTGGAGCCGGCCAGCGAGATTGTCAAGCGGTTCGCCACCGGGGCCATGTCGTTCGGCTCCATCAGCAAGGAAGCGCACGAGACGCTGGCGATCGCGATGAACCGGATCGGCGGAAAGTCGAATACGGGCGAGGGCGGTGAAGACGAAGAGCGCTTCCGTCCCGATCCAAACGGCGATTCCCGGCGGAGCGCGATTAAGCAGGTGGCGTCGGGACGCTTCGGAGTCACGACCAACTACCTGGTCAATGCGGACGAGCTCCAGATCAAGATCGCCCAAGGCGCCAAGCCTGGCGAGGGCGGACAGCTTCCGGGCCATAAGGTGGACGAGGTCATCGCCCGTGTCCGGCATTCGATTCCGGGCGTCGGGCTCATCTCTCCGCCTCCGCACCACGACATTTACTCCATTGAGGATCTGGCGCAGCTCATCTACGACCTGAAGAATGTCAATCCGCAGGCGCGGATTTCCGTAAAACTCGTGGCGGAAGTTGGAGTCGGCACGGTCGCGGCGGGCGTCGCGAAAGCTCACGCCGACCTCGTTCTGATCAGCGGAGACACAGGCGGCACGGGAGCTTCTCCGCTGACTTCGATCAAACACGCCGGCATCCCCTGGGAGCTGGGCTTGGCAGAAACCCAGCAAGTGCTGGTCCTGAACGATTTGCGCAGCCGCATCCGCGTGCAAACGGACGGAAAGCTGCAAACAGGGCGCGATGTGGCCATCGCGGCTCTTCTCGGGGCCGAGGAGTTCGGGTTCTCAACCGCGCCGCTCATCACGATGGGCTGCATCATGATGCGCAAGTGCCATCTGAATACCTGTCCTGTCGGCATCGCCACACAGGATCCGGCGCTGCGCGCGAAGTTCCGCGGCACGCCGGAGCATGTCATCAACTACTTCTTCTTCGTGGCGGAAGAGCTGCGTGAGATCATGTCGCGCCTGGGCTTCCGCACGGTCGACGAGATGGTGGGCCGCGTGGACAAGCTCGAAATGCGCGATGCTGTGGATCACTGGAAGGCAAAAGGTCTGGATCTCTCCGCCATCCTCTATAACCCGGAGGTTCCGGCAAAGGTCGGCCGCCGCTGCCTGATTCCGCAGGACCACGGCCTTGAGCAGGCCCTCGACCACAAGCTGATCGAGCACGCCAAGGAGGCCCTGGAATCGCAGAAGAAGGTGGAGATCAAGATGCCGATCCGGAATATCCACCGGACCGTCGGCGCCATGCTTAGCGGCGAAATTGCCCGGAGATACGGCTCGGCTGGCCTTCCCGATGACACGATCCGGATCCACTTCACGGGTTCGGCTGGACAGAGCTTCGGCGCTTTTCTCTCCAAGGGCGTAACGATGACCTTGGAGGGCGATGCCAACGACTATGTCGGCAAGGGTCTATCGGGCGGCAAGCTCGTCGTCTATCCCCCGCGCGCTTCCAGCTTCGTTCCTGAAGAAAACATCCTCATCGGGAACGTGGTCCTTTACGGAGCAACCAGCGGCGAAGCCTTCTTCAACGGCGTCGCTGGCGAGCGGTTCGCTGTCCGCAATTCCGGCGCGACCGCGGTGGTGGAAGGCGTCGGCGACCACGGCTGCGAGTATATGACGAAAGGCCTTGTCGTCGTGCTTGGCAAGACGGGCAGGAACTTCGCAGCTGGCATGTCCGGCGGCATTGCCTACGTCCTCGACGAGGCGGGTGACTTTGCAACCGCCCGCTGCAATTTGGGCGGCGTGGATCTCGAACCGGTGGTCGAACCAAACGACGTTACCCAGTTGCACGAACTCATCCGGCGTCACGCGGAGCTGACGGGCAGCCCCAAGGCGAAATGGGTTCTCGACAACTGGTACACGGTACTGCCCCGGTTCGTAAAGGTATTTCCTCAGGAGTACAAACGGGTTTTGGGTATCCAACCGGCGGCGATGCGCGTGGCCGCTCCGCTTTCAAATCCTCCTGAGGCCAGGCAGGTGGTTCATGGGTAAGGTTACAGGTTTTCTTGAGTATCGCCGGGAAGTGCCGAGCCGGCGTCCGGTAGCGGAACGGATTAACGATTGGTTTGAGATTTACCAGCCGTTTCCCGAAGAGAAGGTGCGGACGCAGGGCGCGCGATGCATGGATTGCGGTGTCCCCTTCTGCCATTCCGGGTGCCCGCTCAATAACATCATCCCGGATTGGAACGATCTGGTTTATCGCGACCGCTGGCGCGACGCGATTCGCGTTCTCCACTCCACAAACAATTTTCCGGAGTTCACCGGCCGCGTCTGCCCGGCGCCGTGTGAGGCGGCCTGCGTCCTCGGCATCAATGAGCCTCCGGTTGCCATCAAGCTGATCGAGAGGAGCATCATTGACCACGCCTTCAAAGAGGGCTGGATCGTACCTCAGCCTCCGCAGGTGTTGACCGGGAAACGGGTGGCCATTGTCGGATCAGGGCCCGCAGGTCTCGCCGCTGCGCAGCAATTGCGGCGCGCTGGCCACGAGGTCACCGTCTTCGAGAAGGCAGACCGCATCGGCGGACTCCTCCGCTACGGCATCCCGGACTTCAAGATGGAGAAGCACCTGATCGACCGGCGTCTGGAGCAGATGACGGCCGAAGGGGTGAAGTTCGTAACAAAGGCGCACGTCGGACAGAACGTCCCGGTTGAAGACCTTCGCAAAGAGTTCGACGCGATCGTGCTGGCTGGCGGAGCGGAGCAGCCGAGAGACTTGCGCGTGCCAGGCCGCGAACTGAAGGGCATCCACTTTGCGATGGAGTTTCTGCCCCAGGCGAACCGCCGTGTGGCCGGCGACACCATCCCGGAGTCAGAAGCGATCCTCGCCACCGGCAAGAACGTCATCATTATCGGCGGCGGCGACACAGGCGCCGACTGCCTCGGAACTTCGCACCGTCAGAAGGCAAAATCGGTATACCAGTTTGAAATCATGCCGAAGCCGCCGGAGGAGCGTTCCCCGAACACGCCGTGGCCGCTCTGGCCCTTGCAGTTGCGCACGGAGAGCTCGCACGAGGAAGGCGGCATCAGGGAATGGAGCATCGGCACCACTGCCTTCACCGGCGACGAGAACGGGCATGTCCGCAAGCTGCATGCCGTCCGTCTCGGTCCGCCGCCCCGCTTTGAGCCGATTCCGAACACGGAGATGACGTTTGACGTCGATCTCGTACTTCTCGCGATGGGCTTCACTGGTCCGGTCCGCAGCGGAATGCTGGAACAGCTGGGCGTCGAGCTCGACGCGCGCGGCAACGTGAAATGCGACGAAAACTACATGTCGAGCGTGCCGGGCGTCTTCGCAGCCGGTGATATGCGTCGAGGCCAATCTTTGGTGGTATGGGCCATTTCGGAAGGACGCAAAGCCGCCGAGGCGGTGGACCGCTGGCTGCGTGCGGAGCAAAGCAAAAAGGACCGGTTGCAGGCAGCTTCGGCTGCCTGACCAGGACTGTCTAGAATGAAGAAATGACCGGTCCCACTGAAACACAACAGCAGGCGTCTGCCGCGCAGCAGGTCATTGACCTCGAGCACAAGTACCTGTTACAGAACTACGCGCGCTACCCGCTTGTGCTGACGCGCGGCGAAGGCTGCTGGCTGTACGACCTGGAGGGTAGGGCGTACCTCGATCTGCTAAGCGGAATCGGCGTCAACGCCCTGGGACATGCGCATCCCAGGATCACGTCCGTCATTCGGGAGCAGGCTGGCCTTCTGGTCCACAGCTCCAATCTGTACTACCACGAGTTTCAGGGTCCGCTTGCCAAGCACCTCGCGGACGCAAGCGGCCTTCAGCGCGTCTTCTTCTGCAACTCGGGCGCCGAGGCGATGGAAGGCGCGATCAAGATCGCGCGCTCCCACGGAAGAAAGATCGACCCGGAAAAGTACGAACTGGTCGCTCTCGAAAATTCCTTCCACGGCCGTACGATGGGCGCGCTGTCGATCACCGGTCAGCCGAAGTATCGCGAGCCGTTCGAGCCGCTGCTCGCAGGCGTCAAATTTGTGGCCAGGCAGGATGAGGCAGGCCTGGAGGCGGCTGTGGGCGAGCGGACCGCCGGCATTGTGATCGAGTCGATTCAGGGTGAAGGTGGCGTCCTTCCCGTTAGCGAGTCTTTCATGCGAAAGGCGAGGGAGCTGGCGGACCGCTACAACGCCCTCCTGATCTTCGACGAGATCCAGAGCGGCGTGGGCCGTCCGGGAACGTGGTTCGCCTACCAGCTTACCGAGCCAGCCGTGATGCCGGACGTCCTGACGATCGCCAAGCCGATCTCCTGCGGTCTGCCGCTCGGCGCGATCATGATGAACGAGAAAGCGGCAGCCGCCATCGCGCCGGGAATGCACGGCACCACGTTCGGCGGAAATGCGCTTGCCTGCCGCGTGGCCATCGAGTTCTGCGAGATCCTGCCCGATCTGCTTCCCTCGATTCGGAGAGTGGGCGACTACTTCCGCAGCGGCCTGCGAACTCTGGCAGGGAAATATCCCTTCATTAAGGAAGTTCGAGGGCACGGGCTCATGATCGGGATGGAGCTGGACTTCCCCTGCAAGCAGCTGGTTGCAGCGGCCCAGGAGGAAGGACTGCTGATCAACGTGACGCATGAGACGGTCGTCCGCATGCTGCCGCCCTACATCCTGACGGAGAAGGAAGTCGACCGCGCGCTCGAAGGTCTGGACAAGATCCTCAAGAACGCTGAACCTCCAGCGCGGTAAAGCAGCGGGGCGACCAACGGCTTACATGCCGTTTCCGGCACGCCGCTTGAACACCCTTCGCAATTCCTGACGGGCCGCTTTTGCGAGCCCGAGCGTAATCGCGGCCCAGGGAGGAATGCCGGAAAAGGCTCCTCCCACGGCGTACAAGGTCCGAGGAGAGAATCGCGGTTCGTTGGAGATGGCGTAGATCGTGTCCCAGCACTCCGGCGACATTTTCACCCGGAACTGCTCAAGCCCGCGAAAGTTGTAAAACCGGTTCGCGTGCGCGCGGGCATAGTACATGAGCGTTCGCAGCCATCGCGGGTTCCGCCGAATGGCTTCGTCCGCCGCATGCGCCAGGGCAACGAGTCCGAGCGTGACGTACCGGCAGCCTTCCGCAGCGAGCCGGCGCATCGCGGTGTGGATCAGCAGTTCGCTGACCCCGTTTGGAGCGCTGGACGACCGAGCGAGGAGTTCAATGAGGTATCCTGCTCTTGCCTTCGCCGGGGATGCGACGAGGAATGCAACCGGTACCCCGCGACGCCGCGCGGTCAGGATCAGGCGATCCGTCAGTACGCCGTCCAGCACATTGGGTTCCACGAGGAAATGCAGTGGCGGAAGGGGCCTGCCGGCGACCCATTCGAGCAAGATCCGGCGCAACGCCGCGTCTGTTGCGGCCCGTGCCGGGCTGACGGGCTCCACGACGACTCCTTTATTTACAGCACGGCGTAGTTGCGCCCTCAGAGAAGGACGGTTTCGAACTACCTCTGGCCAGTTGAGCGGATTCCAGGCTGGCTGAGCTCCCAAGGCCACGGTGGCATGATGAGGGGACCGGGCAAATAGCGCTCGGAGCCGCTCCTCCGCGCATACGTAACAGACACGGCGTCCTTGCTGGCGCGCGGAGGCTTCAAACTCCTCGCACACAGCGGCCAGCGCCTCCCCCGCGCAGACGGGCGCTCCCGCCACCAACAGCCGGTCGGCACGCCGCGTGTATCCAACCACCGCCTGATGCCGCGGGGAGAACCAGTGCTCGATGCCGGGGTTGAGGATCTGATAGGAAGTGGCGTTCCAACCGTGCCGAATGACAAGCTCGCGGGCGAGTTCGACGGACGGGGAGAACGGCTCCGTTCCGCTCATATCGCAA
>ERZ777003.1705-NODE-1705-length-30499-cov-27.019150_pt1 | contig 30499 bp, 26 predicted proteins | sample MGYA00374956_ERZ777003 | MGnify/ENA primary metagenome ERZ777003 (study PRJEB29302, sample SAMN06268252) | bioreactor metagenome | isolation source: Joint BioEnergy Institute, California, USA | place: USA:Joint BioEnergy Institute, California, USA | collected... | reverse complement strand
GCGCCGGGGTGGCGGAACTGGCAGACGCACGGGACTTAAAATCCCGAGTCCCCTCAGGGACGTGAGAGTTCGATCCTCTCCCCCGGCACCATCGACCGCGCTGGCGGCCGGCACATCGAGCCGGCATCGGAGCTAGCGGAAGTAGACTGCCAGCCCGACGCCGATGTAGTGGCGAGCCTCGTCCGACAGGCCGATGCCGACTTCACCGACCAGGTCGAGGTCGCGCGCCAGGCGATATTCGATGCCCGGCACGAAATGCACCGGCGTATACGAGTGGTCGATGCCGGCGTTGCGCAGCGCCTCGAACGCGATGTCGAGGCCGCCGTACAGCTCGGTTCGATCCGACACGCGCTTGCTGGCTAGAAATGTCAGGTCGAAACCACGGGTGTCCGGCGTCCGATCGCCGTTGCCGAGGTGAAAGCCGAGGATCACCGACAGATCGAACGGATTGGCGGCGACCCGGTCCTGCATGAGCCAGAACTCGGCGTCGGCGCCGAAGAACGTGAAGTCGTCGTAGAGCGCGATGCCGCCTTCGATGTCGAACCGATCCGCCACGCCGTAACCGACGCGGATCGCTGCTCCGGCTTCGTCGCCCTGGCCGTTCTTCCCGAAGATGAACATCGGGTTGGCCCGCAGCTTGAAGGTACCGCGATCGATCGTCTCGGCCGACTCGAGCAGCCCGAAGTCCTGCGCCTGCACGGCGGCCGGTGCGACCGCGAACGCCAGCGCAGCAGCCAGCGGCAGTATCACTTTCCTGAAGTTCGTCATTTCGTGTGCCTCCCGACGGACAAACCGTCTTCCAGTGCCGGGGTGCACCCTGGGAGATGCCAGACCCGTACCGTCGCGGCACGTCTCTCCAGGGCAGCGGAGAGACCGCGCGTGTCGGGAGCAGTCGCCTGAATCGGCTCAGTGAATGGTTTCCGGCGAGCGTGACTGACGCTCGGCGCGGATCACGCGGCTGATGCCGGCGTCGAGCATCGACTGGCTCACCTTGAACGGTCCGGCCACCGCCGCGCCCATCGGGATCTCGATGGCAATGACCACGCCGTCGTCGAGCGGCTCGACGATCCAGCTGAAGCCCTGGAGGAACACCGGACGATCCGGTGGCGCCGTGGGGTCCTCGGCCCGGCCGATGGCCCGCAGGATCTCGACGAGCACGGCGTGCACCGTCGCGTCGTCCCACTCGGGGCCCTCGGACCCGGGCACCTGAAGGGATTCGGTTACCGCGAAATCACGACCCTTGAGAACGATTTCGACTGGAAAAGTCATCGCAGCTCAGCCTATCGCACCCTGACGGCGATCGCGAACGCTACCGCCGACGCTGCCGCGCCTGGTCAACCTGCGCGTCGAGCGTGCGCTCGAGTGCGGCCGGATCGACGTCGGGCGCCTGGCAGGTGAAATTGTCGCAGACGTACACCCGCGCGCCGCTTTCCGGCCACATCGCTCCGGTCCATGGCAGCAGGGCGGCCAGCGAGGCGGCCGTCCCGGCCGACGGCAGCACCACGCTCGTCGCCCAGGGCACGTGTCGTCGCGCCAGCACCCGCTCGAACGACCGGCGCGCCTCGCCATCACCGCCCGCGATCACGACCTGCGTGTCGCCACCATGCCACGCGGCCAGGTTCGCTACCATCAGCGGCATGACCCGCACGGCGCGTCCGATGTGGGGCCCGTATCGCTCGAGCGTGCGCCCGGCGTAGTCGTCGAACTCCGGATCACCCGTCAGCCGCCCGAGCGTGATCAGGTTCCGGACGGTCATTGACGCGGCCGACGGTTCGGCCCCGTCGTAATCCTCCTTGATCCGCAGCAGCAGCGACGGATCCTCTCCCGTGGTCGCAAACCAGCCGCCGTCACGCGGATCGAAGAACAGCTGCATCTGGCTGCGCGTGAGCTCGATGGCCCACTCCAGCCATCGCGGCTCTCCGGTCGCCTGAAACAGTTCCAGCAGGCCCCAGACGAGTGCCGCGTAGTCTTCACAGCCCGCTTCGATGGCGGATTCTCCGTCCCGATGCCGCCGGAAGAGCCGTCGCTCCCCGGGCCGCCACATGTGCTCCTGCAGCCAGTCGGCCGCACGCCCGGCGTTCTCGAGCCACGCCACGCGCCGCTCGTCGTCGACGAGGACCCGCGCGGCGCGGCTGAAAGCCGCAATCGCCAGGCCGTTCCACGCCGTGATGATCTTGTCGTCGAGGTGCGGCCGCGGGCGCGTCGCCCGCGCGGCGAGAAGCACGTTCCGCGCACGCGTCAGCACGGCAGCGACCTCGTCGAGGGGACGTCCCGAGACACGGAGCAGATCCTCGGTTGAACTGGCGATGTACAGGACGTTGCGTCCCTTCAGATCGCCGCCGGGATCGACCAGTGCGTTGCCATCGGCTTCGATCCCGTAGAAGCGGCAGACGAGCGGCGCGTCGTCGCCGAGCAGGTCTTCGACCTCGGCGCGGGTCCACAGGTAGCAGGCCCCCTCGCGCCCGTGCGCGCCTTCCTCTCCCGGCGCGGGTGAGTCGGCATCCTCGGCCGAATAGAACGCACCGGAGGGTGCCGTGAGCTCGCGCCTGACGTACTCGAGCGTGTCGGCCGCGATGAGCGCGAAGAAGTCGTCGGCGCTGACGCTCCACGCGGTCAGCAGCGCCAGCGCGATCTGCGCCTGGTCGTAGAGCATCTTCTCGAAATGCGGCACGCGCCAGCCGGCGTCGACCGAGTACCGGTGAAAGCCGCCACCCAGCTGATCCCGAAGGCCACCGCGCGACATGGCGCGCAACGTTTCGAGCGCCATGTCACGCGCATCGTCGCGTCCGGTCACCGCATGGGCGTCGAGCAGGAACAGCAGTTCCGACGGCCGCGGGAACTTCGGCGCGCCGCCGAACCCGCCGTAGCGCGCGTCGTAAGCGACGGCGAGCTCCTCGATGCCGGCATCGACGGCGTCGAGCGCCGCCACAGGCGCGCTCTCGGGCGACGGATCGGTCCCGCTCGCCTCGCGAAGCCCCTCGAGGATGCGATCGGCCGACGCCACGACCGTCTCGCGCTCGTTCTCCCAGACGTCGGCGATCCGCGCGAGCACGTCGCGCAGACCGGGACGTCCCCACCGCGCCGTCGGGGGAAAGTACGTCCCGCCGAAGAACGGCTTCAGCTCCGGCGTCAGCCAGACGCTCATCGGCCAGCCGCCCGCACCCGTCGTCGCCTGAATGAACGTCATGTAGATGCGGTCGACATCGGGGCGCTCTTCCCGATCGACCTTGATCGACACGAACCTGTCGTTGAGCAGCGCGGCCGTCGCCGGGTCCTCGAACGACTCGTGCGCCATCACGTGGCACCAGTGGCAGGTCGAGTAGCCGATCGAGAGGAAGATCGGTTTGTCCTCGCGCCGGGCGCGCTCGAACGCCTCGGTGCCCCACGGGTACCAGTCCACCGGATTGTCGGCATGCTGCAGCAGGTACGGGCTGCGCTCTGCGGCGAGGCGGTTGGCCATGCCCCATCGTATGCCCTGCGGCCGGGCACGGGCCAGGTTCTATAATCGCCGGCGATGAGCGATGCTGTCCGCCCTCTCGCCGGCCGTCGGATTGCGCTGCTGATTGAAGAAGGATTCTCGGCCCGTCAGGTCATCGAGCCCAGGCGCCAGCTCGGCGACGCCGGAGCCTCGGTCGTCCTCGTCGGCTTCAATACGAAGACGGAATATCGGGACAAGACCGGCACGTTGACGCTCACGGCAGACGAACCCGCCAGTCGCGTCCGCGTGGCCGAGCTCGACGCGCTCGTGATTCCGGGGGGCTACGCGCCCGACCGGATGCGCCTGCGCCACGCCATGGTCGACCTGGCCACCGGGATGATGACGAGCGGCAGAACGGTCGCCGCCATCTGCCACGGCCCACAGCTGCTCATCACGGCGAACGTGCTCCGGGGCCGGACGCTCACCTGCTGGCCGTCGATTGCCGTCGACGTGAAGAACGCCGGCGGCCTCTACGTGGATCGCCCCGTCGTCCGCGACAGCAACCTCATCACGGCGCGCAAGAGCCAGGACCTGCCGCTCTTTCTTGACGCTCTCGTCACGGCGCTGTCCGCACCGCCGGTTCCGGCGCGACGGCCTTGAGCCGCTCCTGCCGGGCGTCGAGCCGCAGCCGCGCCCACGCCGCCGTCACCTCGACGCCGTAGAGCAGGATGACGGCCGACACGTAAATCCACACCAGGAACATCACGACGGCCGCCATCGAGCCGTGCACCGTGAAGCGCGACAGGTCTCTCACGTACCACGCGAAGCCCGCAAACGCGATCCGCCAGAGCACGCCGGCCAGAATGGCGCCGAACCACACGTCGCGCAGCCGCACGCGTGTGTTCGGTACGAAGTAGTAGATCAGCCCGACCACGACGATGAAGGCCGGCGTGATGACGTTGGCGGCGATAAAGCGCAGCAGTTCGGCGACGTCGGGGAGCAGGGCCCGGATTTCGACGAACCACCGCGCTTCGAGCACCTGCGCGAATCCCGACAGCGCGATGGCCGCCACGGCCAGCAGCGCCGCGGCCAGCATCATCAGGAACGCGACGAGCTTGTGCTTCCAGAAGCCGTAGCTGCGCTCGACACCCCACGCGTGGTTGACCGCCGAGGTGATGGCGCCGAACACTCCCATCGACGCCCAGATCGTCAGTGCCGTGCCGGCCAGGCCCAGGTTGAGCGGCGTCCGGGCCAGTTCCCGCAGCTGCGCCGCGAGAAAGTCGAACCGGCTCGGCAGCGCACCGCCCAGCAGTTCGAGCAGCGTGCGGTCTCCGTTCCCCTCGCCCACCGAAACACGCGCCAGCACCGACAGCACGAGCAGCATGAACGGGAAGATGGACAGCAGCGTGTAGTAGGCGATCGAGGCGGCGAACGTGAGGTTGTTGCTCCTGTAGAACTCGATGAAGCCGAGTCGCACCGCACGCCAGCAGAGCCGGCAGCCGCGGCCGCAGGCGTCCAGCACGTGCCCGAAGGCGCTCGCCGGCACCGCTGCGTCGGCGTCGCGTCGTTGCTTCATGCCGGTCCGCATTCTACCCGCCTGCCGCCTATAATCCCCCCGATGTCAGATCCGCGCGAACCGAGCGGCACCCGCCCCGTCCCCATCCGCGAGAACATCCCGGCACCCCGCACGGGGGGAGGCGCCGTGGTCTGCGAGCGGTGCGGCACCGAGATGTTCCGGATGCACGCCGTCTGGCGCTGTCCGTCCTGCGGCTTCAAGACGGACTGCTGCGGGTGGTGAACAGCTCCGCGCACGAGTCGCTCGACGTCGACGCCATCGATCGCTGGATCGACGCACTGCTCGAACGACACGCCGCCGCGCTCACGCGTCCGGAGCTGCTTCGCGCGATTCGTGCACTGTCAGTGCGATATGTCGAGGACCGGGCGCGGCTTCCCGAACGGTCCGCCCTCGACACCGCCGGCAAGCGCGCGGCCTTCGCCTGCTACTACACACCGCTCCACGTCCTCACCGTCCGGGGCATCCTGGCAGGTTTGAAGGCCGCCGGCGTCCGTGAGGTCTTCGACCTCGGGTGCGGTACCGGCGCGGCGTCGATCGCGTGGAGCCTGGCCGCTGCGTCGACGACGCGCCCGCGCCGCACCGGCGTCGACGTTCATCCGTGGGCCCTCGAGGAGCTGCGCTGGAACTGTCGCTGGTTCGATCTTCGCTGCACGACGAGGCGTGGCTCGCTCGTGGCGTTCGTTTCCGCCGCGCTCCGCTCCCGGCTGGACCTTCCGCGCACCGTCTGGACCGCCGCCTGGAGCATCAACGAGCTGTTGGCTGCCGACCGCGACCGTCTTCTGCCGGCGCTCCTCGACCTTCACACCCGCGGCGCCGGCCTGCTCGTCATCGAGCCGCTTTCCCGCCGCGCCATCCCGTGGTGGGACGCCTGGCGCGAGGCGCTCGAACCTCATGGGGTCCGGGCCGACGAATGGAAGCTGCCGTTCCGCCCTCCGGAACCACTCGCCGAGCTCGACGACGCCGCGGGATTCCGGCGCGATCACCTCGGCGCCCGAAGCCTCTGGCTGCCACCCGCCGGGTGATCACGCGCGGGTGAGGCCTCGACTTCCCATATGGACCATTCCGCTGCTCACTGCGCCGCCGGCGACGACGCCGGCGGCAGGGTATCCGTTTTGCACTGACTCAGGGCCTGGACCGACGCCGCGCCGGTGCGGGCGGTCCATCCTTCGAGGAGACCCTATGCGTGCCCATGTCCGATTTGCCGGTATCTTCCTGCTGGCCACCCTGTTCGCCCTGCCGGCGACCGCCCAGCACATCGCCGACCCCGTCACGCTGCACGACGTGATGACCGAAAGCGAACGCGCCGATGCGGCCAACCGCGATGCGGTCCTCCAGGCCCTCGAGCGCGACGACGTGCGGCAGCTGGCGGCCCGGTTCGGGCTCGACGTGAAGGAAGCACGATCGGCCGTCATGGCGCTCGACGGCGCCGAGCTCGCTGAGCTCGCGGCTCCGGCACACGCTCTTGCCGACGCACAGGCCGGCGGCCAGACGACCATCGTCATCTCGCTGACGACGCTGCTGCTCGTGCTGATCCTCATCGCGATCCTCGCCAGTTGAGCCGCGAACCGATTTCACCGGAGCGTGCCGACGGGCGTTGGCGCCGCCCCCTGCTAGAGTGGCGTGCCATGTTGAATCGAGCGTCCCTCCCGGCACGCTTCAGATCGGTGACGGCCGGCCTCCTGCTGTCGGTCCTCACCCTCGCGCCCGCGTCGGCCGCACAGCCGGCCGCCGCGGGCGTCCTGCTCGACATCACCTACTACGCGCAGGCGCCGCTGCACTGCGGCGCAGCGGCGCTGGCCATGGTCCTCCGATACTGGGGCCACCCGTCGGCCGTGCCGGCCGACTTTTCGCCGCTCGTCGACCCGGCGGCCGGCGGCATCACGACGACGGCCCTTGCGGCCGCCGTCGAGGACCGCGGCTGGCGCGCCGTTGCCGGCCAGGCGCCGGCAGCCGGCGCGATCGAGACGCTCGAACACCACGTGGCGCGCGGACGCCCGGTGATCGCCCTCGTCGACGGCGGCACAGATGCCCTGCATTACGTCGTCGTTGTCGGCTTCGCCGATGATCAGGTGATCGTGCACGACCCGGCGCGCGCGCCTTACACGCGGATGACCGCCGACGAGTTCGATCGCCGCTGGCAGCACTCGTCCCGCTGGATGCTCGTCGTCCTGCCGCCCGCCGGGGCCGGGACGCCCGCGGCAGGCGCCACCGTGCTCACCAGCGGCGTCGCCATGACGCCGCTGGTGGCTGAATCTGCCGCGCCACCCTCAGCCGGTGCGGCATCCGTCGATGTGACGTCTGCAGCCTCTGCCTCGGCGGCGCCCGACGCGGCCGCCGCCGAGACGGTCTGCAACGGCCTGGTCGCCGACGCGGTCGCCGCGGCGTCGACCGATCAGGCGCGCAGCGAGCGTCTGCTACGCGACGCGATCGCGCGCTGCCCGGAAGCACCGGCAGCCTATCGCGAACTGGCTGGTCTCCGGCTCGTGCAGCGCCGCCTCGACGAGAGCGCAGCGCTCGCCGCCGAAGCCGTGGCCCGCGACGCGCGCGACGGACACGCCATCGACCTGCTCGCGGCGAGCCGGTTCGCCAGCGGCGACCGGCTCGGCGCGCTGCAGGCCTGGAATCTCAAGGGAGAGCCGCTCGTCGACCGTATCGGGATCGAAGGCCTGCGGCGTACGCCGCATCCCGTCGTTACCGGCATGATGCGCCTCGAGCCGGGTGCGGAACTGACAGCCGGCGGCTTCACCCGGGCGAGCCGGCGGCTCGACGAGCTCCCGAGCTCCACCCGGTCGACGCTCCGTTACCAGCCTCTCGGCAACGGACGCGTGGCGCTCGAGGCGGTCCTGAACGAGCGCCGCATGCTGCCGTTCGGCCCGATTGGACTTGCGAGCATCGCTACCCGGGCGCTCATCACGCGCGAGCTGAAGGCCGACGTCACGGCGCCGTTCTCGCTTGGTGATTCCTGGACGCCGGCGTTCCGCTGGCCGTATCCGCGCCGCCGGCTCGCGCTCGACGTCGCCGTGCCGCTCGGCCAGCGGTTGCCTGGCGTCATCCACATCGAAATGCTGCGCGAGCGGCAGACCTACACGCGCGCGCTCGAAGGTCTCGATCGCACTGAGGCCATGCGCCGGCGCTTTTCCGCCACCTGGGCGGACTGGCTCGCCGGCCCGCTCCGGGTCGAGCTGGGCGGCAGCTCCGATCGGCACGATGGGCAGCGACACTTCAGCGTCATCGCGGCGACGACACTCCGCCTGGCGGCCGATCACGTGGCTGTCCACACCCGACTCGAAGGCTGGACCGGCGCAGGCACCCGTGACGGCTTCCACACGGCCGACCTGGCCGTCGACTGGCGCTCGACACGCCAGGCCGATACGGTCCTGTGGACGGGGCGCGTGGGTCTGTCGTCGGCATCGGCCGGTGCGCCACTCGCGCTCTGGCCGGGCGCCGGCTCGCAGCTCGACCGCACGTCGCTGCTGCGCGGACGCCGACTCGTCATCGACGACGTGACGGCGGGCGAGGTCTTCGGCCGCCGGCTCGCCTATCTGACCGTCGAGCGGCACCAGCCACTCGTCAGGACCGAGTACGGCAGCCTCGCCCTGGCCACCTTTGCCGACATCGCACAGGCGCACTACCGCCTCGACCACACCAATCCGTCGCGCCTGCACGTCGACGTTGGTGCCGGACTTCGGGCACAGCAGCCGGGCAGTGCCGATCAGCTGCGCGTCGATATCGCGGTGGGCCTACGCGACGGTCGCGTGCGGGCGTCGGCCGGTTACGTGGCCCGATGGGGCCGCCGCTGACGACGCATCCGGCTCGCGCGGGTGGTCGCTGAAACGGGACGGATCGAACAGATCGGCCCAGGCACTCCTGCCGCCACGGACGGCTTCCACCGCCATCATCGCGGCAAGCGTGCCGTATGACATGCCATTGCCGCCGAAGCCGGCAGCCAGGTAAATGCCCGGTGCGACTTCGCCGATACACGGTCGCCCGTCGACCGACTCGACGACCGTTCCCGACCAGCGATGCTCGATGCGGACACCCGGCAGCCGCTGTCGCAGACGCCGCTCCAGCCGACTGTAGCGATCGCCGGCCGCTGCACTGTCACCCGGATGATCCAGCCCGCCGAACACGACGACATCGTCCTGCCCGTCTTCACGGTCGATGCGCAGGTATTCGTACGACCGGTGCCGATGTTCCCAGTAGAGGCCTTCGTCGAGCGGCCCCTGTGGGGCCGTGCCGGCGACAACATAGGTGGTTGACGTCGACAGCGACGACCGCAGGTGCGGCGCGAGATCGAGAACGTCCGGCAGCGGGACGTGCGTCGCGCAGAAGATGAACGGCGCCCTGACCTGATGGCGCCCCACGTACACGACGCGCCGATCGGCGTCGAGGCGATCGACTTCCGTGTGCTCCGCCACGAGGCTGCCGTTGCCGTCGATGCTCTCGAGCAGGACCGTGAGGTACCGGAGCGGATGCAGGCGCGCCTGTCCGTCGAAGAGAACGCCAGGCACGCCGAGGCCGGGTACCGCGTCTACGTACGCGGCCTCGATGCCCAGCGCGTGCGCGGCCACGGCTTCTTCGGTGAGCGAGGCCCGCTGCCGCACCTCGTCCGACGACGAGGCGTGCAGGCAGCCGCGAACCCAGGCGAACTGGCAGTTGATGCGCGCGTCGCGGATCTCGGCACGGACGCGTGCCACCGCGGCAAAGCCTGCTTCCCACAGCGTCCGGGCGGACGCCGTGCCCAGTTCGTCGACGAGCGTGGCAAGCGGCTGATCGGCGATCGCCGTCAGGTGCGCGGTGCTCCGGCCCGTCTGGCCGCTCCCGCAGCGGCGTCGCTCGAGCAGCGCCACCCGCAGCCCGGCCTGCTTGAGCAGGTAGGCCGTCGTGATGCCCGCGATACCTCCCCCGACTATCACCGCGTCGACCTCGAGGGATCGATCGAGCGCAGGAAAGGACGGCAGCTGTGCCGTCGACTCCCAGCAGGACTGCCCTTCGTTCTCGAACATCTGACTCCGCCTGGCTCTCACTGCGTCCCGTCAGCGTGCAGCGGGGTGGTGCAAGGCGGAGGCCAGCCGGCGACGTCTTTCCTGTCGGTTTGCTCCGCACATTTCTGCACAGAGCTTTACGGACTGACTCACGGAAGCGGCGCTGCGATTTCAGTTGTGCATGTGGGGACTTTCGGGCCTGACAGGGACGTGCCGTCCGGTTACCCACGCGGACGCACTTCGGCGGCATACTCTTGTGTGCACCTTCGCGCCGGCAGCAGCGGTGCTGCTGGCACAGGGGTTGCTCAATTTTCCCGTGGGCCTATGCCCGGAAAGCGAGGAGCTCTCATCATGCGTAAATCGTTCGTGGCCGTCGCCCTGCTCGCCGGCCTGCTGGCCGCGCCCGCAGCGGCGCGCGCACAAACCTTCGTCACGCCGTTTGCCGGCGTCACCTTCGGCAACGATGCCCCGTCGGAACAGCCAACCTTCGGTGCGTCGCTGCTCTTCATGGGGAACGTTGCCGGGTTCGAGATTGATTTCGGGTACACCCCGGACTTCTTCGGCGACACCGATCCGTTCGACTTCGCCAGCGGCAGCAACGTCACGTCGCTGTCGGGCAACCTGGTCCTTGGCGTCGGCGCCGGGCCCGTCCGCCCGTACGTCACCGGCGGCGTCGGCCTGCTGCGTTCGCGTATCACGTCGGCCAGCGACTTCTTCGACGAGGTTTCCGAGAACGATTTCGGCTTCAACGCCGGGGGTGGCCTGATCGTGATGTTCAGCGACCACGTCGGCCTGCGCGGCGACGTGCGCTACTTCCGCAGCTTCGAGGACATCGACCTGGGCGACGCCCAGATCGACCTGGCCGATTTCAGCTTCTGGCGGGCGTACGGCGGCGTGGCGTTCGCCTTCTGATCCGCTCGCGTCCTTTCGACACCAGCAACGGCCGCTCACCTTCGCGTGGCGGCCGTTGCTGTCTGTACCGCCGTCGGCAGTCGAATCGTGAACCGCGTCAGGTCGCCGACGCGCTCGAGCGCGACCCGCTCGATGCGCTCCGTCCAGCAGAGCTGGTCGATGCCCTCAGTTCGATCAGCACTCTCAGTTCGTGGTCACCGACAGGCCGCTCACCGTGCCTTCGGTGTTGTGCGCGAAGCGGATGCCGTAGATACCGTCGGTCGACTTGAGCCTGCCGTCCGCCACGACCTCTGATTTCGGATAGGTCGCCACGACCGCCCCGTTGATCGCGCACGACACGTTCCCCTCGTCGACCGTGATCGCAATCTCCTGGGTGACCGGCGATCCGCGGCCGGCAGCGCGGTTGACCGATGGGGCCTCGCCGCCGCGTCGCCCGTTCATCTGGAACGGCGCCGGACCGAACCCGCGCACGATGAAGCGACCGTCACCATAGGCCGCGCAGTACAGGAACGTCGCGTTGTCGCTATCGAGGTCGTTCCCGCCCACGAACAGCCCGTACGGGTGGGGATGGTCGTTGATGTTCATGAACTGCGGCTCGTGGAACGTGGCCTTCACGGTGTAGCGGCCCGACGCAGTATTCGCCGGGTTCCAGTACGTGATGGCGGGGCCGGTCTTCACGTGCAGGACGTCGCCCTTCTGTTCGAGACGCGCGTCCTTGACCGTCATGCCCTGTTTGGCCGCGCCGGCGTCGACGCGCCCCTGCCAGCCGGACGCGAAGATGCCGCCGTCGGCCACCGCGCGGTCGCCATCCTCGGCCGCGCCTCCTTGTCCCTGCGCGCCGCCGGGCGCCGTCGCCCACGCCACGAGTACCAGTCCTGCCGCCAGTCCGGTGAAAAGACGCATAGCAACCTCGCTGGAAAGTGTCGGGGAACCGCTGCACTATACGACGGCGCCGTGCCGGGCGCCTACAGAAAACACGAAGGGCCCGACGGACGGACCGCCGGGCCCCGCATGCGCCCCGGACACCGGAGCCGGACTGTGTGACAGTCGACGCTACTTCACCGTGATGGTGATCTTCTCGGAGACGACCGGCGGGTCGTGCGGCACGTGCAGGTAGTCGGCGAAGACGAGCTGCAGCGTGTGCTCGCCCGGAGGCAGCGTCAGCTCGGTTTCGGTCTGTCCCGCGCCGAAGTGACGGACGTTGTCGGTCGCCGGCAGCGGCGCGCTGAAATCGGGCAGCTGGTCGACGTCGATCAGCAGGTGATGATGACCGGTGTTCGGATGATTGACGCCGGCCGGCGCGATGCCCATGCCCTTCAGGCCGAACTTGACGGTGAACGTCTGGGGCACGGTGGCCCCGTTGGCCGGAGCAATGATGTAGACCTCGGCGCCCTCCGCCGACTTCTGCCGGGCGAGCTGCGCCGCGCCGACGCCGGCAGCGGCCACGACCATGAGAGCCAGGACACTGAACAGGATCGTCTTCTTCATGATTGAACCAGGAATGTGGATGTCTCCGAATCGCGTCGACCGGGGAGCCGTCGAACCGGACGATATTACCACCGGTCTTCCCTCGCCCCTCGTCAGGACGCCGGAAGTGCGAACGCGACCACTTCGTCGGATTTCACCGGATTCCCGAAGAAGCCGCCACCGGTCGCCGTGATCACCACGTACTGGCGCCCGTCGCGGCCGATGTAGGTCATCGGCGTGGCCGGCGCCGCCCCCGGCAGCCTGGTCACCCACAGCTCCTCGCCCGTCCGCGCGTCGAACGCACGGAATCGCTCGTCGTCGGTCGCTCCGACGAACACGAGGCCGCCGGCCGTCGCAATCGTGCCGCCATTGCCGGGTCGCCCCGTGCGCTGCAGCCCGGGCGGCAGGCTCTCGGTGATACCGAGCGGCACCTGCCAGACCACCTCACCCGTGTTCACGTCGACGGCGGCCAGCTGTCCCCACGGCGGCTGCTGACACGGCAGCTGCTGTGTGCTGCCGGGCAGCGGCGGCACGCTGAAACGTCCGCCGCCCGGCACGCTCTCGTACGGCCCGTCCGGGTGGACACGATTGCCAACGCCATCGGCACGCGCCGGCCCGGTGTCGTTCGGGTCACGATCGCGCAGTCCGTGCACCTGACCGAGTTCGTTCGTGTTCACGAACAGGTAGCCGAGCTGCGGGTTGAATGAGACGCCGCCCCAGTTCACCCCGCCGTGGTTGCCCGGGAACTGCACGCGCAGCCGGTTGTAGGACAGCGGGAGATAGGGACCGCCCAGCTGCATCCCCTCCATGTACTTCCGGCACGCCGCCTCGAGCTCGGGCGTCACCGTCGCCACATCGTCCAGGCTCATCGTCATGCGCGACAGCGGACGCGGCTTCACCGGAAACGGCTGCGTGGGCGAGGTCTGCTCGCCCGGGACCTCGCTCTGCGGGACCGGCCGTTCCTCGACCTCGTAGATCGGCTCGCCGGTCTCACGATGCAGCAGGAACAGCAGGCCGACCTTGTTGATCACCGCGACGGCGGGGATCGTCCGGTCGCCCTGCTTCACCTCGATCAGCGCCGGAGCCGCCGCCAGGTCGGCATCCCAGATGTCGTGATGGACCACCTGGAAGTGCCAGAGATACTTCCCCGTCGCCGCATCGGCCGCGACGATGCTGCTGCTGAAGAGATTGTCGCCGGGACGATCGCCGCCGTACTGATCGACCGTCGGGGCGCCGAACGGCATGTAGACGATGCCGCGCTCCTCGTCGACGGTCATCAGGCCCCAGACGTTCACGCCGGTGCGGTTGCGCCAGCTGTCGCCGCCCCACGTCTCGTTGAACGGCTCACCCTCACGCGGAACCGAGTGAAACGTCCACACGGGCTCACCGGTGTGAATGTCCCACGCGCGCACGTCACCCGCCGGGCCGAGGGGCGGATTCTCCTGTGTCGTCCCACCCGTGATCACGAGGTTGCGGTATGTGACCGGCGGAGACGACAGCGCGCTGCGCCCCGGAAGGCCGCGCAGGATTTCGTCGGTGGCGAGATTGACGAAGCCGCCTTCACCGAAGTCGGGATTCGGCACCCCGGTCCGCGCGTCGAGCGAGTACAGCCTGCTGTCGGACGTGCCGAACAGTATCTGCGGCGGTGTCCGCTCGTCGCCCGGCCAGTACTCGACCCCGCGCGTCGACGGATTGCCCGACGGCAGCCGGAATACCCAGATCTCGCGGCCCGTCGTCGCGTCGAGCGCCACGACACGGTTGTAGGGCGTCGACAGGTACATGACGCCGTCGACGACGAGCGGTGTGACCTGGCTCGAGGCGAAACCGCTGCCGCGCCCGGCCCGCCCCCTTGCGGCCCCCGCAGTGCCTGGTCCGCCGCGCCCGGCGTCAGCCGGACGCATGTGATACGTCCACGCGACCTCGAGCTGTCCGACGTTTTCGGGCGTGATCTGATCCGCCGGCGAAAAGCGCATCCCGCCGCGATCCTGCCCGTAGGTCGGCCACTCGGCCGCCCGCGCCTGCCGCGCCTCGACCGTCGGCCGCCCCGCCATCAACAGCGCAGCTACGGCCAGGCCGCCGAGCGCGATCCCGTGCACCGTCTGCCGCATCGCTCTGCTCTCCTCCCTGCCGCCTACTGCCGCGGTTCGTGGCAGTCGCCGCAGTCGCTGAATACCTGCCGCGTCTCGTGGCAGGTGAGGCATCCGTTCTTGCTCGCCACGTTCGTCTCGCGCCGCATCACGTCACGCTCGGCCACCGGACCATGGCAGTCGGTACAGGTGATGCCGGCCGCCAGGTGCGAGTCGTGACTCCAGTACACATAGTCAGGCAGTTCGTAGACCCGCACCCACGGAATCGGCCGGCCTTCTGCCGCGAATGCCGCGAGCCGCTTCGCCCCGTCCGCGCCCGCCGGCATCGTCTCGTGGCACGACATGCAGATCACGGTGTCGGGGAACGTCATGGCAAAGCCGGGATCGGGCTTCACATGGCAGTCGCTGCAGTCGAGCAGGCCGAGGTCGAGGTGCTGCCGATGGCTGTACGGCAGCGGCTGCTCGGGTGCCGGTGGCGGTGGATCGAGGACGGCGGGCAGTCCCTGCGCACGCGCGAGCACAGTCGACGCGAGCACGACGAGCGCCGCCAGCCCCAGGCCGGTTCGTCGCCATCTTTCGGGAATCACGGGCAAACTATACGGGAGATCGCCGTCCACCAGAAGTGCCGACCGAACCGGCCCTCGCGGTGTCCAACAGAGAGACATGCGCCTGCTTTCCGTCGTGATCACCCTGCTGGTCGCTGCCGGCTGCGCCTCGGCCCCGCTGCGGCAGGCTGATCGGGCGCGGCTCGCGCACGCCGACGCGCGAGTGCTGGACGGCTGCTACGCGTGCCTGCTCGAGGCGATCAGTATCTACGACGAGCTTGCGACGGCCTCCCCTGCTGCGGCCGCTGCGCTGCGCTCGCGCCAGTTCGAAACGAGCGTGCTGCTCGCCCTGCGCAGTGCCGAGCTCGCCATGCCGACCGAGGAGTTCTACGAGCGCGCCGTCGCCGCGGCCGGGCAGCTGTCCGATGCCGGCGTTCCGCTCATCCTCGAGCTGGCGCGTATCGGTGTGTGGGATTCAGTCGGCTCGCCCCGCGCCGTGCGCCGGCAGTCGACGCGGGCGCTCGGCGACCTGGTGAGGAAGCACGGTCAGGCGCTTCCCGATGCGGTGGCCGCCTCGAGCTTCAGTGCACCGTTCGTCGAGTACCTGCGCGCCGCGTGGACCTGCCTGCCCGGCGCCGAGGGAGCCGACGCTCAGGCAGCCGTCCTCGTCGACGACACGCGGACGGCCGCGCGAGCGACGCCCCTCGTGCGCTACCGGCTGGCCACGTGCCCGACCGCTGACGGCCGGGCGCTCGGCGCCCTGCTGACCGATGCGCCCGAGTTCGTCGAGGCCGGCTACTTCCGGGCGCGCCTCCCCTCGCTCAACATCACCGCCGAGTACGTGGCCAGCCAGCGCACCTGGTTCGACGCGGCGCGGCACGCGTTTCCGACCTCGGCTGCGGTCACCTACAGCCTCGGCGTGCTCAACCAGACGCTCGGTGACTGCCGCACCGCGCTCACGCACTACGACGCGACGCTCCGTCTGCAGCCACATCACGAAGACGCGCGGCTGCAGCGCCTTGTCTGCCTCGGCTTCCTCGGCCGGCACGAAACGGCAATCACGGCCGCGACGCAGCTGATCGAAGGCGGCTACGACAACGTCGACGAAGCGTTCTACTGGCGTGCGTGGAACCGCAATCAGCTGCGCCAGCTCGACGAGGCGCGCGCCGACATCGACCAGGCGCTGACGCGCCGCGTCAACGCGCGCAACTACAGCCTGGCCGGCACCATCAAGTACCACCAGCGCGACCTCGAGGCCGCCGAGCGTGATCTCCGGTCGGCCCTCGAGATGGACGGCACGATGTGCCTTGCCCACTGGTATCTCGGCCTCGTAGCCTTCGAGCGGGAAGACTGGCCGGGCACCGGCGCCGCCTTCGAAGGCGCCGCAGACTGCTACCGCGACTCGGCCGCCGAGGCGGCACAGCAGCTCGCGGCGATCGAGGCCGCCGACCTCGATCCGGATTTCAAGAAGAACCAGATTCTCGGCTTCCGCGCGGTCATCCAGGAGGACAGGGCCCAGGAGCAGGCGTCGTGCCTCAACGCCGCCAGCGGCTACGTGCGCATCGACGACCGCGCACGGGCCGCCGCGCTGCTTGCGCGCATTCCCGACAGCTCCGACTATGCCTCGGGCGCGCAGCAGCTGCGCGAGTACATCGCGGCCCTGGCCGAGGCAGACGAAGAAGCGGCGCCGTGAAGCGCGCCGTGCGGGAGTCGGGTGAACCGCCTCAGGGCGCGGTCGGTGAGGGCGTGCCGGCGGCGCGCGCCACGATGGCGTCGGGCACAGGGATAGTGACCGGCACGGTGATTCCCGCCGGGACTTCGACCGACAGCGTCGTCCGGAACCCGAGCTCTTCGTTGCTCAGCACCAGGCTGCGGCGGCCGGCCGCCACCATCACGCGCGGCGACTCGCTCGTGCCGATCAGCTGGCCGCCCTCGTACAGCCGCAGCGCGATGGGAGCACGAATCGTCAGCCAGCCGGCGTCGGTGACCTGCGTGCGCGTGGTGACGAACAGGTCGACGCTGCCGCCGGGTTCGAGCCGCACCGTCCGCACCACGGCCGCCGGCCCGGTGCCGATGACGACCCGGTGCTCTCCCGGCTCGAGTCCGGTCAGACGAAGCGGTGTCATGCCGCGGTACACACCGTCGACGGCCACGCCGAGGCCGCCCTCGTCGGTGGCGACGCCGAGCACGGTCGGTCCGGGAATGTCGACGAACTCGCTCACCACCTGGCCGCTTTCGACCACGAGCGGCAGCTGTCGGACGGCCTCGTCGCGCCGCAGTTCGAGCCGGTAAGCGCCGGCGGGCAGCGTCACCGACAGCGGCGACTCGCCCTGCTTCGCGCCGTTGATGAACACCTCGGCGCCGCTCGGACGCGTCACGATGCGGACCGTCCCGTCGACGGCAGCTGCAGGCGCGGCAGGAGCGACCGGTTCTTCCGGCGTCGCCGAGGGAAACCCGAGGAGCAGCAGCGCCAGGCCGGCACCGATGCCGCCGGCAATCAGCAGCCGCCCCCAGCCTTCGGGGAGTCGCTGCGATGGCGTGCGGCGTGGCACCAGGGGTGGCGGCGTATGGGCGGCCACCGGGGCGGTCGGCCGAACGGGCGGCCGGTCACGCACGATCGGAGGGTCAGCCGGCTGCCCTGTGCGCCGACGGAACTCGTCCGACGACTCGCTCAGGAACTCCGAGACGAACGGCTCCTCACCTGGGCTCTTCCCGCTCGCTGCACCCTGGCCGACGGCTGGACGGCTGTTCGGCATGCCTCTCCGTGCGTCGCTACCGCTCGGGCAGCGCGGCGCCCGCAGTCTATCGGAAAGCCGCCGCCCGCGACAGTCCCGCGTTCGGCCACCAACGCCGGGCTGCGATATCGTACGGCCCGTGCGAATCACCCTGCTGACGAACGAATATCCGCCCAACGTCTACGGCGGCGCGGGCGTGCACATCGAGTACCTCTCCCGCGAACTGGCCGCGCTCGACGACCGGCAGCACCAGGTGCGCGTCCTCTGCTTCGGCGACCAGCGGACCGACGCCGGCAACCTGCACGTGCAGGGCCTGCAGCCGGCCGCCCGCATCGCGGCGCGCGACCCGCGCCACGAGCGCTTCTTCGACACCGCCATCCGCAACCTGCAGATGGCCGCCGATCCGCACGACACCGACATCGTGCACTGCCACACCTGGTACACGCACTTCGCCGGCTGCCTCGTCCAGCAGCTGGCCGGCGTGCCGCTCGTGCTCACCACCCACTCGCTCGAGCCGCATCGTCCCTGGAAGGCGGAACAGCTGGGCTCGGCCTATCAGGCGTCGAGCTGGGTCGAGCGCACCGCCTACCAGAACGCCGACGGCGTGATTGCCGTCTCGGAAGCCATGCGGCGCGACGTGCACCAGCTCTATGGTGTCCCCCACGAGCGCATCCGTGTCATTCACAACGGCATCGATCTCGACGAGTACCGCCCGCGCCAGGCACCCGATACGCTGCGGCGCTACGGCATCGATCCCGACCAGTCGTATGTCCTGTTCGTCGGACGGATCACGCGGCAGAAGGGGATCGTGCACCTGGTGAACGCCATCCCGCACCTCGCCCCGGGCACCCAGGTCGTGCTCTGCGCCGGAGCCCCCGATACGCCCGAAATCGCCGCCGAAATGACCGCCGCCGTCGAGCGCGCCCGCACCTCCACCGACAACCGTATCGTCTGGATCGACGAGATGCTGCCGAAGGCCACGACCATCGAGCTCTACACGCACGCGGCGGTGTTCGTGTGCCCGTCGGTGTACGAGCCATTCGGCATCATCAACCTCGAGGCCATGGCGTGTCACACCCCGATTGTGGCCTCGGCGGTCGGCGGTATCCCCGAAATCGTCGACGACGGCCGGACGGGGCTGCTCGTGCCGATTCGGCCGCGCAGCGAAACCGACGTCGAGCCGGCCGATCCAGAGGCGTTCGCCCGCGATCTGGCCGCCGCCGTCAACTCGCTGATGGCCGATCCGGCGCGTCGTGCCACCATGGCGGAAGCCGCCCGCGAGCGCGTGGAGGCCGAGTTCAGCTGGCAGCGCATCGCCCGCCAGACGCTCGACTTCTACCGCGAGCTCATCGAAGGCAGAACGGCCCATGCCCGGTAGAACGTTCATCGGCCTGATTGTCGTCCTCGTCGCCCTGCTGCGAGCGGCTGCCCCCGCGGCTGCCCAGGATCAGCAGGCGTCCGACCAGCCGGTGCCGCTCGTCGAGCTCCGCTTCGACGGGCTCTCGCGCTACGACTACGACCAGATCGTTCGGCTCACGGGCCTGGAGATCGGCCAGATGGTCACCCAGGCGCAGCTGACGAACATGGCGCAGCAGCTGGCCGACACGGGACTGTTCACCGGGATCCGCTACCAGTACACGACCACCGGGAAGGGCCTCAGCGCACGCTTCATCGTCCGCGAGGCGCAGTGGACCGTGCCCGTCATCTTCGATAACTTCATCGGCATCCCCGACGACGAGCTGATCGCCGACGTGGCGCGCTACGTGCCCGGCTTCGACGGCACCGCAGTCGAGGGAGGCGCCGCCAACAACCTCATCGGCACGGCCCTGCAGCGCGTGCTCGCCGAACGCGGTCTGCCCGGGCGGGTCGTCGTCATCCCGCAGGTGAACATCGAGGAGAACTGGACGCGCTACGCCTTCGCCGTGATCGAGACGGGGCGCGACATGTCGGTGTGCGCCATCGACACGCCGGGTGTGTCCTCCAACCACGCGCGCGAGATTGAACGCCTGCTCTCGGGCGTGATCGGCGAACGCTACTCGAAGGCGCAGCTGCTGCGCCTGCGCGACGGTTCCCTGCTGAACTACTACCGGCGCCGCGGCTACTGGGGAGCGTCGCTCGGCGAGATTGACGCCGCGCTCGATGCCGGCTGCCGGGGAGTGACCGTCACGCTGCCCGTCAACGAAGGCATCGCCTACCGTGTCGCCGGTGTGCGCTGGACGGGCAACAGGGCGCTGCCCGACGTGGCGCTCGACAAGGCGATGGCCCTGAAGCCCGGTGTCGTGGCCAGCCTCGTCGACGTGCAGGACGGCCTGCTGCGTGTCCGGCGCGAGTACGAGCGCCTCGGCCACATTCTCGTGAGCCATACCCTCGATCAGGAGCTCGACGACGCCGGGGGCCGTGTCACGTTTGTCGTAACGCTCGACGAAGGCCCACAGCTGCGCATGGGACGCTTCGAGGTCGAAGGACTCCCGCCCGATGTGGCGGCCGATCTCGTCGCGCGCTGGGAACTGCCCGAAGGCGCCGTGTTCGACGGCACCTATGTCGACCGCTACATGACGACCAACCGCCTTCGCATCCAGCGAGACGACGGGCCGATCATGACGATCGAAGTGACCGTCGAGCGGACGGCCGGCCTGGCGCACGTGAAGCTGTTGCCCGCCCGCTGACCCCGGCGGCCACGGGCGCGGCCCTGCGCAGTCGGGCGGACACCGCACAAGCGCCCCGGCTGTGGACGCCCGCGCCTGCCTCGCTGCCCCCCACGCCGGGCGCTCACGCCACTCCCTGACGCCTCTGCTCGAGCCAGCGGCGCTCGACGACGGTCGGACAGAGCGCAATCGCGCGGTCGAAAGCCGCGCGTGCGTCTTCGACCCGCCCGAGGCGCGCGAGCAGGTCGCCGCGGACGGCGTGATACAGGTGATACTCGTCGAGCGCCACGCTTTCGAGGGCCGTCAGTCCCGCCTCCGCACCGGCGATCTCCGCGAGCGCCACCGCGCGGTTGAGCGCAACGACCGGCGTCGGAGTGAGTGCGTACAGCTGGTCATACAGTGCCACGATCTGCCGCCAGTCCGTGTCTTCGAACGCCGGCGCATCGCTGTGCACGGCCTGGATCGCCGCCTGCACCTGATAGGGGCCTGGGCGTGCCAGCTGGAGGCATCGGCGTACGATCGCCTGGCCTTCGGCGATCTTCAGGCGATCCCACCGCGATCGATCCTGCCCGCCCAGCGGAACGAACGAGCCGTCGGCGTCGAGCCGCGCCTCACGGCGCGCGTCGGCGAGCAGCATGAGCCCCAGCAGGCCGAGGACCTCGGGCTCGCCCGGCATCAGCGCGGCCAGCGCGCGGCCGAGACGAATCGCCTCGTCGCACAGGTCGCCGCGCACCAGCTGCCCGCCCCCGCTCGCGCTGTAGCCCTCATTGAAGATCAGGTAGACGACCGCGAGCACGTGTGCGAGGCGCGCCGGCAGGTCCGCCGCCTCGGGCACCCGATACGGAATGCCGGCGTCGCGAATCTTCCGCTTCGCCCGCACGATCCGCTGCGCCATCGTCGCTTCCGGCACGAGAAACGCGCGGGCAATCGCGCCGGTATCGAGTCCTCCCAGCAGCCGAAGCGTGAGGGCTACCTGTGCCTCAGGCGCCAGCGCCGGATGGCAGCACGTGAAGATCAGGCGGAGCCGCTCGTCTTCCACGACCTCTCCTTCCGGCTCGTGCGGAGGCTCGATGACGCGCGAGGCCCAGTCGGCCGCCCGGTGCCTGGTGGCGCGGCTCGCCTCGCGCCGAGCCCGATCGATCGCCCGGCGGCGCGCCGTCGTGATGAGCCACGCCGCCGGGCTCGCGGGCACGCCGTCGATCGGCCAGCGCTCGAGGGCGACGGCCAGGGCATCCTGCACCACTTCCTCGGCTGCGTCGATCGATCCACACGTGCGCACCAGCACACTCACCACGCGGCCGTACTCGCGGCGGAAGAGCTCTTCGAGCTCCTTCGCCGCCGGCGCGCGGCGCTCGTGCTCAGTGTTCATCCTGGAAGGGACGGACCTCGATCGGCAGGCCGGTCTGGTGGCCGTCGAGGACGAGCGCTTCGGCCAGGCGCTTCGCCCACGCCAGCGCCGCGTCGAGGTCGGGCGCCTGGATGATCGTGAAGCCGCCGATGTGCTCCTTGCCCTCGACGTACGGCCCGTCGGTGATCATCGGCCGTCCGTCGGCCACACGGACGACGGTCGCGCTTTCGGGCGCGTGCAGGCCCCCGGCAAAGACCCAGGCCCCGGCGCGACGCAGGTCGTCGTTGAGCCGGCCGATGCGTTCCATCACCGGCGCAAGCTTTTCCGGCGAAGGGGGCGGGCCGTCCGGCTGGTAGATGCTGAGCAGGTAACGCTTCATGTTCGTCTCGTCCTCCTCACTGCGGCCGGCCCGGCGCCGGCCCTCAATCACAAGACGAACGGCACGAGACGATTTCGACAGCGGTCGGCGCCCGACGCGCCTCAGTGGACCGTATTGCTCGCCTGCAGGACCGGCGCGCCCTCGGCCCGCCGCGACTGGAACGGCAGGCTGTTGACGATTTCGAGGATGAGCGTCTGCAGGCCCTGGTCCGACTCGCCCAGTCGACGGACGATGCCGGCGACGGTGCGGCGGTCGTAGCGTTCGAGACCGCGCCCCAGTGCGTAGGTGAGCATCTTCTCGGTCAGCGCGCGCGAGAACTCGGGCAGCATGTCCGAGAGGACATCCCGCAGCTCGGCCGGCCCGTTGAACGTGCGTCCGTTCGGCAGCCGCCCGCTCGCGTCAATCGCGAACGCCCCGTCCATGTCGCGCCACCGGCCGATGGCATCGTAGTTCTCGAGCGCGAAGCCGAGCGGATCCATGCGCGAATGACACGACGCGCAGATGGCGTTCGTCCGGTGCTGCTCCATCTGCTCGCGGATCGACTTCGACTTGCCGAGCGCCTCTTCGTCGAGCGCCGGCACGTCGGGGGGCGGCGGCGGCAGCGGGCTGCCGAGGATGTTCTGCAGCACGTACTTGCCGCGGATGACCACCGACGTCCGCGTCGGATAGCTCGACACGGCCAGCACGCTCGCCTGCCCCAGCACGCCGCCGCGCTGGGGCGTTGTCAGCTCCACGCGCCGGAACTCGGATCCCTCAATGCCCTCGATGCCGTAGTAGTCGGCAAGCACGTCGTTGACGAACGTGTAGCGCGCATTGAGGAACTCGCTGATCGGCCGGTTCTCACGGAGGATGTAGTCGAAGAACATCTCCGTTTCGGTGCGCATGGCGTCGCGCAGCTCGGGGTTCCAGGCCGGGAACCGGTCCGGATCGGGCCGGATGACGTCGAGATTGCGGATCTCGAGCCACTGACCGGCGAAGTTCTGCGCGAGCGCCCGCGACCGCGGATCGGCCAGCATCCGCTTCACCTGCGCCTCGAGCACGCCGGAACGGCGCAACTCTCCCCGCTCGGCCAGGTCGAGCAGTTCATCGTCGGGCATCGAGCTCCAGAGGAAGTAGCTCAGGCGCGACGCGAGCTCGACGTCCGTGATCGGGTGCGACCGCGTCGGATCGTCCGGGTAGCGATCGCGCTCGATACGGAACAGAAAATGCGGAGAGACGAGCATCGCCTGCAGCGCCAGCTCGATGCCCTTCTCGGCTGACAGGCCGTCTTCACGGGCCAGGTCGACAAAGCGGCGCAGGTCGGCCACGTCCTGGTCGGTGACCGGGCGACGGTAGGCGCGTCGGGCCAGCGTCGAAAGGATCCGGTCGACGCACTCGCGGCCCGTTTCCGGATCGCAGATGAGGATCCGCTCGCGGCTCGGCTTGACGCCTTCCTGCTCGAACGGCCCGACGACGGTGACCGAACCGATCCACTTGTTGATCTTGTCCCTGTAAACGTCCTCGGGCGCGAGCGTCTTCACGTACGGGTCGTCGATGAAGCCGAGTCGCAGCGTGTGATCGCCAGCCGGCACCGGGATGCGAATCTCGGTTTCCGAATACGGATTGAAGTAGACGAGTCCCGACGGCTTCGTCTCGACCTGCGTGGTGTGCACGAGGTCGCCGTCGATCCACACACCAAGCGTGACGGGCGCCGCGTCGGCCGGCCGCTCGCCCGGCATGCCGATGCGCAGGACGTAGTCGGCGTCGAAATCGAACCGGTGCGTCGCCTCGACGCGGCTCGGGTTGAGCCGCCGCAGGTTGCGGAAGCGGAGGCTGTACTCGACCTCGATCGGCTTCGGCAGCGGATCGGCGGCCAGCGCCCGCGCCGCGATCTGCTCGGCCGCGTTCACGTAGGCCTCCATCAGCACGGGCGACACCGTGAGGATCTCGCCGATGTTGTCGAAGCCTTCACCCGAGTCGTCGGTCGGGAACGACCGATCGGCGCGGAACTCGATCGCGAGCAGATCGCGGATCGTGTTGGTGTACTCAGCGCGGTTGAGCCGCCGCGCCACGACGCGGCCGGGATCGGGCGGCGTCAGCGCGTCGAGCCGCTCGAACTCCCGCTCGAGAAAGTCGATCGCCTTCGCAATCAGCGCGTCGGGCCGCGGCACGTCGGCCGGCGGCATCTCGCCCGACTTCAGCTTGTCCAGGATCAGGTCCCAGAGATCACGCTCCGTACGGAGCGAGTCGACCGTGTAGCCGGACGTCAGGTCGAGGTCGGCGGCGAACTCGAACGCGTTGTGACACTCGCCGCACGTGTCGTAAAGCAGCTCCTCGGTGGCTGCCTGGAACTCTTCCTCGGTCGGGGCCGGGCGCGATGCCGCGGCGAGCAGGTCGGGCGACGGTGCGGCCGAGGCCGCCTGGGGAACGCCCGCGTCCTGCGCAGGCGCCTGCCCGGCATCGCCGGGCGCCGACGACCGGATGTTGACGGCGAGTGCGAGAACGAGCGCTGCAGTGGCGACAACGTAGCGGTAGAGCCTCACGGTCGTCTCTCCTGCCCGATTACGGTGCAGCCGCCGGCGGTCGTGTCGGCGGCACCGGCGGCTGTGGCGGCTGGTTGGCCGCCGTCGGCGGCCCGCCGCGGCGTCCCCGCGGCGCCGGTGGCGCGGCGACCAGCTCGGTCCAGAGCCTCACGACCTCATCGCGCCGCGCCGGATTCACGATCAGGTGTCGATGTCGTCCGCCGCCGCCGGCCGTGAATGTCGTGCGGCCGTCGGCGGCCACCGCGATCTCGCCCGGAGGCGACAGATCGAAGTGGCCGGCGCCGGGATGCACGGCGTGCAGCACCGCGGCCAGCGTCGTGGCCGGCACGTCGCGCCCCGGCTCGCCCGCGGCCCGATAGGCGTCCACGAGCGGGTGGGCGGGCGCCCAGGCAAAGTCGCGCTCGAAGCTCGCGGCCGGGTACGCCACGGCCTCACCGACCTCGCGCCCGACGGCCACGATGGGCGTCGGCCACTCCTCGAGCAGCGTGCGGGCCGCCGCCACGTCGGCCGCCACGGCCGGGTCGGGAGCCGCGTCGGCACCGAACGCGCCGACGGCGAGCACGAGACGCGCGACCTTGGCCTCGATCTGCGGACGCGCCCCGTACAGCTTCATGAGCCGGACCAGCCCCGTGGCCGGGCCGGCCAGGACGATGGCCGCGTTGCCGTCGTGCTGCGCGAGCAGCATGTTGCGGATGAGCACGGCGTTGTCGGCCGTGTCGATCAGGCTCTTCACCCGCACCTCGTAGAGCGGTCCTTCGGGGCCCTCGCGATCGAGGATCGCCGCAGCGGGCGGATCGCTCATCGCGGTCATCGGGCCCTCGGGCATACCGACCATCCCGACGCCCTCGCGGGGACGCGGGGTGTAGAAGGCCGACACCACTTCGACCAGCTGGGCCCCGCGTAGCGACGGTCGCGAAAGGCTCAGTGCGATCAGCCGGCTCTCGCCGCGGGCGAACAGGCCGTTGAAGAGCGCAATGGCCAGCAGTCCGTCGAGCCGGTGCGCCAGATCTCCGTCGAGCGCCACGCCGATCGGCGGCAGCGCTGCACCTCGTCCCTGCATACACGTCACACGGACGGCCCGCGGCGGACAGACGGCTCCCGTGAGCCACCCGCCGGCAGGCCGGCCGCCTGCTTACCCGAGCTCCGCCAGGTCGAGCCGTCCCGAGGCGTCGCCGAAGTTCTCCACGTGGACGCCCATCATGTCCATCAGCGTCAGGTGGAAGTTGCACATGGGCGTCTCGCGGCGGTAGATGACACGCCGCCCCGGCTGCACCTGTCCGCCGCCGCGGCCGATGAGCAGCGTCGGCAGATCCTCGTGCGTGTGCCGGTTGCCGTCCGACAGTCCCGCGCCATAGACGATGAGCGAGTTGTCGAGCAGATTGGAGTCGCCCTCCGGCGTGTTCTTGAGCTTGTGCAGGAACCCGGCAAGCTGCTGCGTGTGGTACTCGTTGATGCGCGTCACCTTTTCCATCAGGTCGGTGTTCCCCTGATGGTGCGTGCACGGGTGATGGCCGTCGGCGATGCCGATTTCGCGATACGACCGGCTCGTGCCCTCGCGCGTCATCATGAAGGTCGCCACCCGCGTCAGATCCGCCTGGAAGGCGATCGTCAGCATGTCGCTCATCAGCTTGAAGTGCTCGCCGAAGTCGGGCGGCACGCCGTACGGCTTCGGCAGTCCCGGGTCGATTTCGATGCTGTCGCGCTCGGCGCGCTCGAGCTGCCGCTCGACCTCACGGATCGACGACAGGTACTCGTCGAGCTTGCGGCGATCGGTCGGCCCGAGATCCGACTGCAGGCGCTTCGTATCGCCCATGACGAAGTCGAGGATGCTGCGACGGTACCGCGTGCGGCGCTCGCGCTGCTCGGGCGTCATGTCGGCATCGGTACCGAAGAGCCGCTCGAACAGGATGCGCGGATCGAGAATCGGCGGCAGTGGCTGCGTCTCGCTGCGCCACGCCAGGTTATTCGTGTACGCGCACGAGTAGCCCGAGTCGCAGTCGCCGGCCTGCCGGGAGTCGTCCATGCCGAGCTCGAGCGAGGCAAACCGCGTCTCGTTGCCGATCTCGTTCGCGATGAGCTGGTCGCACGAGACACTCGCCTTGATGTCGACGGTCGACTTGCGGACCTGGATGCCCGTCAGGTACGACCCGGCGCACCGGCCGTGATCGCCCGCCCCGTCGAGCAGCGCCCGGCCGCTGTTATGCGTCAGGTTGCCGAGCTGAATCATGTCGTGGCGGAAGGCTTCGAGCGGCTTGAGAATCCGCGGCAGCTCGCCCGTGAGCGAGCCTTCCTGCGCCACATTCCAGTTGGCCATGTCGATGCCGTTCGGCACGTACAGGAAGGCGAGCCGCACGGGCGGCTTCGTCTTCGCCGACAGCGCCGGCGTCATCGCGTCGAGGAACGGCAGAGCTACGGCTGTTGCGCCCAGCCCGCGCAGGAACGTCCTGCGGGGTAGAGCCTTACCCGTCACGACCATGTCGCACCCCTTCTACTGGGAAGTTGGGGCTACCCTACCACGGAATCGGCAGGATCAGGCCAACTTTTCGACAAGAGCTCGACCGCAAACGGGCGTACCTGCCGCGTGACGCGCCTCTGTTCACCAGTGCGACACAGAAAGCGCACGGCGCGGCCTCGCGACCGTGTCGCGGGCCCGCCGTGCGCGCGTCAGGGTGCGGGGCGCACGCTAGCGCCCGAACGAGTAGTTGATCGCCCCGTAGATCATGCTCGTGTTGACCACCGGGTCGTCGGTGAAGATGCGGGTATAGCGATAGCCGAGATCGAGCGACGTCTGCGGCGAGAACGGCACCCGCACACCGCCGGCCAGCGCGAGCAGCGCCTCGGCGTTCGTCTCGTCGCCAATCTCGCGGCGGATGATCGGCCGGACGTTCACACCGCCGACGACGGCCTCGCCGATCGAAACCGACATCCGTCCGAAGCCGAAGCCGCCTTCGACGAACGGCGCAAGCCGGCGACCGTCGGTCGGCGGCGACCACCGGAGGCCCGCAAAGCCGTAGGTGGCGGGAATCGACACGTCGAGCGACACGTTCTCGCCCGTTTCGAGCTCGACCAGGTCCTCGACCAGCTCGACCACGTCGGCAATCTCCTGCGGCATGACGTTGAAGAGCCGGCCGATCTCGAAGATGACGAACGTCCCGCTGCCGCCGAGCGGCACGCCGAGCCGGGCACCGACGCCGGCGCTGCCCTCGGTGCCGAACGTCACGCCGCCCAGGCCGGCGGCGTAGGTCGACGACTGCGCGGAAGCGGGAGCTGCCACCGCGAGCGCGACGACCGCCGCGGCGCCAGTCATGAACAGACGAATGCTTCTCATTGATGAATCCTTTCTGCCGGAAACAAATCGGCGTCGAGGATTCAACGTACCGTGTTTCGGAGCAGCGGGAAAAGGGCGAACTGCGAAGGACGGATGACGGCGTGCTAGACTCGCCTCACCGATCATTCCTGCAGAAGGAGAAGCCCATGCTTCGGACGCTGATCTCGGCGGCGCTGGCGGGGCTCGCGGCAGCTGTCCTCGTGCCGCTCGCGCTCGCTATCTGGATCATCGCCACGGTGCCCGGCGCCACGGCCGAGTCGATCGGCATCGACGCTGGCCTGCCGCTTCGGGCCGGCCTTGCGGTCGCCGCCGTGGTGCTCCTCATCCGCCTGCGCCACATCGGCCGGGTGCGCTCGGCGTAGCCCCCGACCGGTTATTCCCGGCACTTCACGTCGGGATTCCAGTCGGCGAAGAGCCCTGAGGGATTGGCCGTCCAGTTCCAGACGTGCAGGTACCAGATGCCGAGCGCGCTGGCGCGCTTGAGGTCCTGCCCCATGATGCGCGGCGGCTCGGAACGCGGCCAGTCGGCGATGGGCACGATGTACTCCACCCCGTTCAATCGCAGCGTGCCGTCGTCGAGGCGCTCGTAGACGAGCACCTCCGGCCGCTCGACTTCGAGCGTGGCATCCGTCAGGCCCGGGTGCGTGTAGTGCAGCCCCATAGCGCCGCGCTCGGGATGCGCAATGCAGGCCTCGACCGCCGGATACCCGGCGCGCACGGCCTCGCCGGGGTCTCTGAAGTGCGCTGTCGCGGCCCGCAGCGCGGCAACGTCGCGATCGACCGGCTCGCCGAAGCCCGTCGGCAGGATGCCAGGTGCCGTCTGCGCCATCGAGGTCCCCGCGGATGGACCGTGCTGGTCGGCCCGCACGTCCGTGGGAATCACGCCCAGCACATGCACCAGCATGGCCGTCGCCACGAACGTCCGCTTACCTCGTATCGTCATGAATCCTCCCGGCGAGGCCGTGGCCAGCGTCGGCGAAGGCGGCCCCGCATCGGCCATCGACAGTCTGCACTCTAGGTCGTCGCGCGCGTTCGGCCTACGGCCACTTCACTGCCGTCTGATCAGGCCACCCGGGACCCGGCCCTCCGTTGTCGATTGCGCGCCCTGCCGCGCGGGACTATGCTGCCGAGTCGATGAGCGCCCCGCGCAAGGACCGACCGCCGGGCCCGCTGCTCGTCCGGGTCGATCCGCGTTCCGACACGCCACTGCAGACCCAGATCTACGCCGGTATCCGCCGCGCCATCCTCGAGCGCGTCCTGCTTCCCGGCACGCCGGTGCCGTCGTCGCGGGCGCTGGCCGCCGACCTGGGCGTGTCGCGAACGACAACGCTCCTGGCGCTGGAGCAGCTGGCGGCAGAGGGCTATCTGACCTCGCGTCGCGGCGCCGGGACCTTCGTGAGCCCGGACCTGCCCGACGACGGGGGCCGGGACGCGTTCGCGACGCCGGTTGCCGCCGCGAAGGGCGCACGGCGAAGGACGGAACGTCGTCCCGCGTTGTCGGCGCGCACCGGGCAGGTGGTCGACGTCGCACCAATCGCCGTTCGCGCCTCTTCCGTCCCGCGGCCGTTCCGGCTCGGCACGCCGGCGCTCGACCGCTTTCCCATCGCGACCTGGACGCGCATCGCGCGGAAGCAGCTCGGCCGGCTCACGTTCGAGCACCTCGACTACGGCCCACCCGGCGGCTTCCCGCCACTGCGCCAGGCGATTGCCGACTACGTCAGTCGGTCACGCGGCACCCGCTGCGCTCCCGACCAGGTCGTCGTCGTCAACGGCGCACAGCATGGTCTGGAACTGATCTTTCAGCTGCTGGTCGATCCCGGCGCGGCGGTAGCGGTCGAGGATCCTGTGTATCCCGGAGCGGTCGGCGCGATCGCGGCTGCCGACGGGCGGCCCGTGCCCGTGCCGGTCGACGCCGAGGGCCTCGACACGCACTACCTGCAGCGTGGCGCGGCCACGGCTCGCATCGTCTACGTGACGCCGTCGCATCAGTTTCCACTCGGGGTGCCGCTGAGCCTTCCCCGTCGGCTCGAACTGCTCGCCTGGGCGCGCCGGACCGGCGCGTGGATTGTCGAGGACGATTACGACAGCGAGTTCCGCCACGGTGCACGACCGATCCCGTGCCTGCACGGCCTCGATCGCGATGGGCGCGTCGTGTACGTGGGGACCTTCAGCAAGACACTCTTCCCTTCCCTGCGCCTGGGCTTCGTGATCGTTCCCGAGGAACTGTCGCCGGTCGTTCAGCGCGCGCGGCAGGCTTCGGATCTGCATCCGGCGACCGGCACGCAGGCCGTACTCGCGGAATTCCTCGCGGGCGGCCACTTCGACCGTCACCTGCGGCGGATGCGCCGCGAATACCGGGCGCGGCTCGACGCGCTGTCCGACGCGCTCGCGCGACACTGCGCCGGCGCGCTCACGCTGCGCCCGACGACGACGGGACTGCACGCCGTCGTCGACCTGCATGGCGTCGACGACCGCGCGGTCTTCGAAGAGGCCCTGGCACGCGAACTCGAGGTGATGCCGCTGTCGAACTACTACGCATCCTCGTCGGACGC
>ERZ777003.1703-NODE-1703-length-30507-cov-11.267503_pt1 | contig 30507 bp, 26 predicted proteins | sample MGYA00374956_ERZ777003 | MGnify/ENA primary metagenome ERZ777003 (study PRJEB29302, sample SAMN06268252) | bioreactor metagenome | isolation source: Joint BioEnergy Institute, California, USA | place: USA:Joint BioEnergy Institute, California, USA | collected... | reverse complement strand
ACGCTCAGGATGACGATTTCGGGCGACTATCGCCTATGTTGATGCATAATGTTGTGGTAGCCCGTGCCACCTGAGACAAAGCCAATCGCTACTTCTCTTTGTGATCTCTGCGTTCTTTGCGATCTTTGCGCTTAGCCCTCTTCGCCGCTTCGCGTGAGCTGATCCTCAGTTCCAGTGGATCAGCCCCGGCTCGAACGGCGTTGCCAGGTCGGGGTGACCGGGGAGGATTCGCACAGCGAAGCCCTGTCGGCCGCTGGTCATGCAGCGAATCTGGCCGACGAACAGGTGCCGGTTCGGCCCCATCTCGCGGACATGCTGCAGGCGCAGCGTCTGCGGCTGCTCGATCTCGCCCGTGGCACTGATCGGACCGCAGAAGATCTCAACGCAGACCTCATCCGGATTGATGTCCGGCAGATCGACCAGCGCCTCGACCTGCACCTCCTCGCCGACGCGGTAATGCCCATTGCCGGACGTATGCACCCCGACAATCTTGATCCCGCCCCAACGGTCGCGCAGATGATGCTTGGCATGTGCCAGCTCACGGGCCCGCTTGAGCCCGTCGGCTGCCAGTTGCTCCCCGCGCCTGTGGGCGCGGACGTAGAACCGCTCGGTGTACTCCTGCACCATCCGGTTCGTGTTGAACACCGGCGCCAATGCCCGCATGCAGTTTTTCATGCGGGCGATCCATTCCTTGGGCAGCCGATCGGCGTTGCGCTCATAGAACAGCGGCACGATCTGCTTCTCGAGGATGTCGTACAGCGCGTGGCTCTCGATGGTGTCCTGCTGATTGGCGTCGTTGTAGGTCTCGCCGCGGCCGATGGCCCAGCCGAGCTGCGGGTCATACCCTTCCACCCACCAGCCATCGAGGATCGAACAGTTGAGCACGCCGTTGACGGCGGCCTTCATGCCGCTGGTGCCCGACGCTTCCATGCCGCGGCGCGGCGTGTTCAGCCACACGTCCACGCCCTGCACAAGGTAGCGCGCGATGTTCATGTCATAGTTCTCGATGAACACGATGCGGCGCCTCACGTCAGCCTGGCGGGCGAATTGCACGATGGCACGGATCAGCTCCTTGCCTTCGTTGTCGGCTGGGTGAGCCTTGCCGGCGAAGATGAACTGCACCGGCCGCTTGGGATCGGTGATCAGCCGGCGCAGGCGTTCCGGATCGCGCAGCAGCAGCGCGCCGCGTTTGTACGTCGCAAAGCGACGGGCAAAGCCGATCGTCAGCGCCTCGGGATCGAGCACTTCCTCGGCCGTCGCGATCTCTTCGTACGTTCCGCCGCGTTTGATGAGCTGCTCCTTGAGGGTCTGCCGCGTCCAGGCGACCAGCCGCTCGCGGCTGCGCTCATGAGCGCGCCACAGCTCCTCATCGGGGATCTGCGCGACGTTCTCCCAGACCGACTGATCGGTCGGATCGTTGCGCCACCGATCGCCCAGATAGCGGTCCAGCAGGTAGGCGATCTCGTTGCCCAGCCACGTGCGGGTGTGGATGCCGTTGGTCACGTGATGGATCGGCACCTCCTGCGGCGGCACCTGCGGCCAGATGTTGTGCCACATCCGCCGCGACACGTCGCCATGCAGCGCCGACACGCCGTTGATCGCATCGGCCAGGCGGATCGCCAGCACGGCCATGGAGAAGCCCTGGCGGCGATTGGAAACATCCTCGCGCCCCAGCGCCAGGAATCCTTCTTCATCCAGCTTCAACCCCGGGATGAACGAGCGGAAGTATTTCAGCACCAGATCCGGCGAGAACATGTCGATGCCCGCCGGGACAGGCGTATGCGTCGTGAAGATGTTGGTCGCCATGACCTGCTGGCGAGCCTCGTCGAAGCTCAGCTCGGGGTTGCGCTCCAGCAGCGTCCGGATGCGCTCCAGCGCCAAGAACGCGGCATGGCCCTCGTTCATGTGCCATGTGGTGACGTCTTCGTTGAGCGCTTCCAGTGCCCGCACACCGCCGATGCCGAGCACGATCTCCTGCTTGATGCGCATTTCCGTGCCGCCGCCATAGAGGCGTGCGGTGATCTCGCGATCGGCAGGCGAGTTTTCCGGGAGATTGGTGTCCAGCAGATAGAGCGGGATCCGGCCGACGCTGGCTTTCCAGACGCGGCAGAACACGGCGTTCTCCGGCATATCGACGCGGATGCGCACGGGCGAACCATCCGTGTAGCGCAGCGGTTCGATCGGCAGGTTGTAGAAGTCGAGCTCGGGATAGGCTTCCTGCTGCCAGCCGTCGCCGCCGAGGTACTGCTGGAAGTAACCGTTGCGGTACAGCAGCCCCACGCCCACCATCGGCAGGCAGATTTCGCTGGCGCTTTTCAGGTGATCGCCGGCCAGCACGCCCAGGCCGCCGGAGTAGATCGGCAGCGACTCATGCAAGCCGAACTCGGCTGAGAAGTACGCCACCTTCATGCGGGTGTCGCCGTACTTCTTGTGGAACCACCCCTCCTCGTTCATGTGCTGCTGGAAGGCGTCGTACACGCGGTGGAGGTGGGCCAGGTAGCTGTCATCCTCCGCAGCCGCGGCCAGACGCTCCTGCGGCAGCGTGCCCAGGAGCTTCACAGGATTGTGATAGACGGCATTCCACAGCTCGCGATCCAGACGACGGAACAGCTCCACCGCGTCGGGATGCCACACCCACCACAGGTTCTGGGCCAGCTCCATCAGCGGCTGAAGGGGCTGTGGAATATCGGGAAACACCTGAAACGTCCGAACATTCGGAGGGACGAAATCGGCCATGGGAAATACCTGTTGGTCTTCGTGATATAAGCGCGCGGCTTCCGGGCGCAACCGAGGGTCGCGTTTAGCGATTATCGGCAGCGCAGGGCATTCTGCACAACTCTATGACCCCATCAACCGCCCGCAGGGGCGATTTGGTCCCCCTTTTCGATGGCCCGGTCAGCCCTGTCCGGCCGTCCAGAACGGGGCGCCGTCACGCGGCTGGGTCGAGCACGACCTTGATACAGCCGTCCTTGCGCGTCTCGAAGAGCCGATAAGCATCCGCCGCTTCGGACAGGGGCACGCGATGCGTCACCACGAAGCTCGGGTCGATCTCGCCCTTGCGAATTCGCTCCAGCAGCGGGCCGACGTACCGCTGGACGTGCGTCTGGCCGGTCTTGATCGTCAGCCCCTTGTTCATGATCGCCCCCAAAGGGATTTTGTCGTCAAACCCGCCATACACCCCCGGCACGGAGACCGTGCCCCCCTTGCGGCAGCAGTGAACCGCCTGGCGGAAGGCGTTGGGACGGTCGTTTTCCATGAACAGCGCCGTCTTGATCCGGTCATAGGCGCCGTCAAGATAGGTGGCGCCGTGGGCTTCCATCCCCACCGCGTCGATGCAAACGTCCGGGCCGATACCGCCGGTCAGGTCGAGCAGCCGCTCGTAAACCGACTCCTCGCTCATGTCGATCGTGATGGCGCCGCCCTGCCGGGCCATCTCCAGCCGCTCGGGGACGCGCCGGCCGTCGTCGATCGCCACGACCTGCCGGGCTCCCAGCATGACCGCGCTACGGATCGTGAACTGCCCCACCGGCCCGCAACCCCAGATTGCCACGGTGTCGTCCGGCTTAATGTCGCACTGCTCGGCTGCCATATAGCCGGTCGGGAAGATGTCCGACAGGAACAGCGCCTGGTGATCGGTCAGATCCTCGGGGATCTTCTGGCAGTTCACATCGGCATACGGGACACGCAGATACTCAGCCTGTCCGCCGGCGTAACCGCCCGTCAGGTGCGAATAGCCGAAGATGCCGGCGGTCGCATAGCCGTACATCTTCTCGCCGATGTGCGGCTTGGGATTGGAGTTGTCGCAACAGCTCCAAAGCTGCCGCTTGCAGTAAAAGCACGCGCCACAGCCGATCGTGAACGGCACGACGACACGATCGCCCACGTTAACGCGGCTTTTGTCGACGCCGTCGCCTACCTCCTCGACGATCCCCATCGGCTCGTGGCCGAGGATGTCCCCGGGCTTCATGAACGGCACAAATCCATGCACCAGATGCAGGTCCGACCCGCAGATGGCGGTCGAGGTGATGCGTATGATCGCATCGCGCGGATCGAGAATCTGCGGATCGGGGACCTGTTTGACCTTGACGTTGTTGGGCGAGCACCAGATGAGGGCTTTCATGGCGGTTCCTTGTGAGACTGGACGGGACGGGTCACGGCACGGCCAAGCCGCGGCCGGCTGACCACCGGCGTTCCTTCGCCGCCAAACAAATTCCACGCCACTGGACGCAGCCACCGGGCTGAGCGGGGTTTAAATGCCCGTTCTTGCCCCCGGGGCAACCGATCTGTACGGTTTCGGCCATGCGGATCATTGGTGGAGAAATGGGCGGGCGCAAGCTCTTGCCCCCTGAGGGCGAACAGACGCGGCCGGTGACCGATCGCGTCAAGCAGTCCCTTTTCGACATCATCAACCCCCTCCTGCCCGATGCCGAGATCTACGACTGCTTCGCTGGAACCGGCAGCATGGGGTTGGAAGCCCTCAGCCGCGGCGCGTCGTTCTGCACCTTCTTCGAAGCCGACCGCTCGACCCTCGCCCGCCTCACGCAGAACATCGCCGCCCTGCGGGTGCAGGAGCGCACGCGCATCGTCCCCGGCGACATCTTCAAGTGGTTCGATCGCGCCACCACCCGCCCGAACATGGCTGGCCGGATCGGAGCCGACATCGTCTTCCTCGATCCGCCCTACCGCTTCGTGCGCGATCGGCCCGACGAGCTCATCCAGCTCGTCTTCCATCTCGCGCACATGCACCTGAAGCCCGGCGCCACGCTCGTCTTCCGCCACGACGCCAACGACAAGCTCGAATTGCCCAAGCTCAACAAGACCGACGAGCGAGAGTATGGAGGGATGGTGCTGGAGTTCTATCGAGCAGAGTAGTCACTTGTCACTGGTCCCTCGCCGGTGCCAGAGATCAGGAACGGGCTCGGCATGGAATGACGGCCTCCCGGATACCAGTTGCGCCGAGTGACAAGTGACAAAGGACCAGTGACAAGACCGCCTGTCTTCAATGCCCATCCACCGTTACAAGTTCTTTACTCCCTCCGACGCCGCGCGGGTCTCCAACCTCCAACTCAAAGCCCGGCAGGTTGTCGAAGGGATCATCACCGGGCAGCACAAGTCCCCGCATCGGGGGTTCAGCGTCGAGTTCTCCGAGCATCGCGAGTACGTCCCCGGCGATGAGCTGCGGCATCTGGACTGGCGGGCCTATGCCCGGTCGGACCGGTACTACATCAAGCTGTACGAGCAGGAGACCAACCTCCGCGCCACCATCGTGCTCGACACCAGCGCCAGCATGAAGTTTGGCGCAACCGAGGCTGGCGGGATGTCCAAGCTCGATTACGGCCGGCATCTGGCAGCCTGTCTGGCGTATCTCCTGGCGATGCAGCAGGATCTGGCCGGCCTGGTGGCGATCGACGACTCGGTCCGCATCGAGCTGCCGCCGGGATCGTCGCCAGCCCACCTGGATCGCCTGTTCAAGGCTCTGGAGCAGCTCCGCTCCGGCCGGCACACGCAACTGGCTGAGCAGCTTCACGGCCTGTCCGAGCGCCTGCCCCGCCGAAGCCTGGTCATCCTCATCTCCGACCTGTGGCTGGAGCCAGCCGATCTTGTGAAGGCCCTGCAGCATCTGCGTTACCGCAAGCACCAGTGCATGATTCTGCATCTGCTGGACAAGGCCGAACTCGATTTGCCCTACGATCGCCAGATCACCCTTCAGGACCTGGAAACCAACGAAAAGCTGCAGATCGACCCCGCCGATCTGCGCGATTCCTACCGCGAACAAGTGCAGCAATACCTCACCCAGGTCCGCCGCGCCTGCAACGACGCCGACGTCGAATATCATGCCCTGCACATCGACCAGCCGTACGACCGCGCCCTGGTGGACCTGATCAATCGCCGTCACTGAACAGCCGCGGGATTGACCCTGCTGGCGCTGGCGTCTACAAACACGCCTATGGGTTCAGTTACTTACGAGAGTTCCGGCGTCGATTACGGGCCTCTGGACGCCTTCAAACGCGCCTGCCAGCAGGCTGCCGGAACCACCACCGCCGCCCTTGCCGCCCATGGCGTCAGCGAGCCGGCGGGTATCCGCGGCGAAAGCGCCTATCTCATCGAGACGGCTGACGAATACCTCGCGCATGTCGAGGAAGGCCTGGGCACCAAGAACCTCATCGCCGACGCGATGCTTGAGCTGACCGGCCGGTCATTTTACCGCGAGATCGGCATCGACACCGTCGCCACGATCGTCAATGACCTGATCACAACCGGCGCCCTGCCCATCAGCGTCGCCATGCATGCCGCCGTCGGCGACGCCAACTGGTTCAACAACCGCCAGCGAGCCAAGGATTTGGCGGATGGCTTTGCCGAAGGCTGCCGTCGAGCCGGCGCCGTCTGGGGTGGCGGCGAGACGCCCGCCCTGCGCGGGATCGTCGATCCGAAGACCATCGTTTTGGCTGGATCAGCCATCGGCCGCATCCGCCCCAAGTCCAACCGCATCACCGGCCAGGTCCGTGACGGCGATGCGATCGTCCTGCTGGCCAGCACGGGCGTGCAGACCAACGGCCTGACGCTCTGCCGCGCCATCGCCGACAAGCTCCCGCAGGGCTATTTGACCCCCATCGGCGACGGCCGCACCTATGGCGAAGCGCTTCTCGATGCCTCCGCCATCTACGTCGACTTCGTCGCGGAGTGCCAGAAGGCCGGCATCCCGCTGAACTACGTCGCACACATCACCGGCCACGGCTGGCGTAAATTGATGCGTCTGGCTGAGCCGTTTGTCTATACGATGGACGACATCGGCCAGCCGCTGCCGATCTTCGATTTCCTGATGAAGGCCGGGCCGATCGATATCCGCGAAGCCTACGCCACCTTCAACATGGGCGCCGGCTTCGCAGCCTACGTCGACGAGAAGCATGTCGCCGCCTGCCTCGAGGTCGCCCGTCGCACAGGCCATCGCGCCTGGCGGGCCGGCCGTGTCCGCAAGGAAGGCGACCGCAAAGCCGTGGAAATCCCGTCGCTGGGCATCACCTTCGAAGGCGAATCGCTGCAGTTGAGATGAGATCGTGACCGCAACTCACCGGGAGGCGTGGGATGTCGCAGGATCTGTTGACCTGGACGCGTGTCGATGGGCGCATGCTGATTGAGCTGGCATTGCCCGACACCCTCGACAGCGCCGAGTTTGACCGTCTCAACGAGCGTCTGCTCGCTCTGGCGGATCAGAACGCCCAGGAACCCTGGATCCTCGATCTGGAGAAGTCCCACTACTTCGGCAGCGCCGTGCTGGGGCTGCTGGTGAACGTACGCCAGCGGATTCACGCCGCCGGCGGCACACTTGTGCTCTGCTGCCTCTCGCCCTATCTGACGCAGGTCTTCCAAGCGACCAGCCTTGTGCGGCTTTTCACAATCGCCCGCAATCGCGAAGACGCCATGCGTCTCACCCGCCGCTGACCGCCCCGCAGCAGACCTCGCTCCTCCCCCATTGGGGCCCGGAAACTTTCATTTCTGCCGCCAATCGCGAAAATGGATGGGCACACCATGGAAACCCAAACCAAACTCAACCGTTTTTCGTCCCATGTGACCGTTCCCCCCAGCCAGGGCGCCTCGCAGGCGATGCTCCTGGCGACCGGGCTGACGCCCGAGGATCTGGCCAAGCCGCAGATCGGCATCGGCGCCGTCTGGTTCACCAGCAACCCGTGCAACATCCACCTGCACGACTTCGGCGAGCGCGCCGCAGCCGGCGTGCGCGAGGCCGGCTGCATTCCGATGCGATTCAACACGATCGGCGTCAGCGACGGCATCTCGATGGGCACCGACGGGATGAGTTACTCGCTGCAATCGCGCGATCTGATCGCCGACTCGTTCGAGACGATCGTCGCGGCCCATTGGTATGACGGCGTGATCGCCATCGCCGGCTGCGACAAGAACATGCCCGGCTGCGTCATGGCCCTGGGCCGGCTGAATCGCCCGGGATTCATGATCTACGGCGGCACGATCCGCGCCGGCTGCGCCAAGATCCGCAACGAGCAGCAGACGCTGGACGTCGTCTCGGCGTTCCAGTCCTACGGCCAGAAGATCGGCGGCCTGATCACCGAGGAAGAGCGGCAGACGATCGTCCGCAACGCCTGCCCCGGCCCGGGCGCCTGCGGCGGGATGTACACCGCCAACACGATGGCTTCGTTCATCGAATGCCTCGGGCTGTCGCTGCCCTACTCCTCCAGCATGCCGGCGGAGCATCCAGCCAAGAAGGAAGAATGCTTTCGCGCCGGCCAGGCGATGCGCCGCCTGCTCGAGCTCGACCTCAAGCCGCGCGATATCGTCACCCGCCAGAGCTTCATCAACGCGATGCGCCTCACGATCGTGCTGGGCGGCTCGACCAATGCCGTGCTCCACTCGATCGCGATCGCTCGCGCGTTCGGCATCGAGCTGACGATCGACGACTGGCAGAAGGTCAGCGACGAAACGCCGATGCTGGCGGACTTCAAGCCGTCCGGCAAGTACGTGATGGAGGACATCCACGAAATCGGCGGCGTCCCGGCTGTGATGAAGATGATGCTCCAGCGCGGCTGGATCGACGGCTCGCAGATGACCTGCACCGGCAAGACGATCGCGGAAAATCTCGCCGACGTCGAGCCCGTCAAGCCGCACGGCAATGGCCCCGGCCAGCAGCCGATCGTCCACATGCCCGAAAACCCCATCAAGAAGGACGGGCATATCCGCATCCTCCGCGGCAATCTCGCCCCCGACGGCGCGGTGGCCAAGATCACCGGCAAGGAGGGCCTGAGCTTCACCGGGCCAGCCCGCGTGTTCGACTCCGAGGAGGACATGCTCCATGCCCTGGAGCAGGGCAAGATCCAGAAGGGTGACGTGATCGTCATCCGCTACGAGGGCCCCAAGGGCGGCCCGGGCATGCCGGAGATGCTCACCCCCACGTCGGCCCTGGCCGGCGCGGGGATGCTTAACGACGTCGCCCTGATCACCGACGGCCGCTTCTCCGGCGGCTCGCACGGGTTCATCATCGGCCATGTCTGCCCTGAAGCCATCGAGGGCGGCCCGATCGCGCTGGCGCAGACCGGTGACACCATCACCATCGATGCCGTGAAGAACACCATCGACCTGAACGTCAGCGAGGAAGAGCTGGCCAAGCGCCGCCAGGCCTGGAAGCGCCCGCCCTACCGCGTGACCCGTGGCGCGCTGCATCGCTACATCAAGACCGTCAAGACAGCCTCCGAAGGCTGCGTAACGGACGAGTGATAGCGCAAAGCTCACAAAGATCGCCAAGCAGGGAAACGTGGCACGGGCGTCCCCAACGCTACGTGCTAAGGTCATCCTGAGCGAAGTGAAGGATCTCGGCGGCGAGAACGGTTGAGATTTATCGCTGCGCTCAGGATGACTGTTTCGGGCGTTTGCGGGCTGCGTTGATGCGTAATGTTAGCCTCGCCCGTGCTGAACTGGCTGTTTTTCTAACTGCACGTGCGGGACGCCCGTGCCACAAGAACAGTTGCCCCCTTTGAGATCTTTGCTTCTTTGAAATCTTTGCGCTACAAGCCCCCTTTGCGCACCTTTCGCGACCTTAGCGCCTTCGCAGCCGCCATTTCTCAGCCCTACAGAACGATCATCGCATCCCCATAGCTGAAGAACCGATACCGCTGCGCGATGGCTTCAGCATAGATGCGCCGCTGCTCGTCCAGGCCGACCATGGCGGCTACCAGCGCGATCAGTGTGCTGCGCGGCAGGTGGAAGTTGGTGATCAGGGCATCGACGTGTTTCCACGTGTAGCCCGGGCGGATGAAGATCTGCGTGATGTCCTGCTTCGGCGCGAACGGCGCATCGGCCGGCTGGGATTCGAGCACGCGGGCGGAGGTCGTGCCGACGGCGATGATACGGCGACGCTCGGCTTTGGCGGCGTTAAGCGCCTCAGCCGCGGCTGGGGAGATCGTATACCGCTCGGCATGCATGACATGCGCTTCGAGCGTGTCAGCCGTGACGGGCTTGAACGTCCCCAGGCCGACGTCGAGCGTCACCATTACCCGCTGCACGCCGCGGCGGTCGAGCTCGTCGAAAAGCTGCGGCGTGAAGTGCAGGCCGGCGGTGGGCGCCGCCACGCTTCCCGGGCGTTCGGCGTAGACGGTCTGATACCGTTCGCGGTCGAGCGGGTCGCGCTCGTCGTGCTCGCGTTGCCGCTTGATGTAAGGCGGCAACGGCATCTGCCCGAGGCGCGACAGCAGCTCGGCGGCTGGCTCGGCCGTCGAGACGGCGATCTCGTACTCGCCGCCGTCGAGCACCTCGACCACCTGCGCGGTGATTTCCGGCGCATTGGCCAGATGCAGCACCGGCTTGGCCTTGCCGACCCCCCGGAGCATCACCCGCCATCGGCCGGGCGCGATCTGGTCGAGAAACAGCCCCTCGATGCGCCCGCCGGTCGGCTTGCGCAGCCAGAACCGTGCCGGCAGGACCCGCGTGTTGTTCAGCACCAACACGTTGCCGGCTTCGAGAAGTTGCGGCAGGTCCGAGAACCTGCGATGCTCGATCGAACGAACGGATCGACGGTATACCAGCAGGCGCGAGGCTTCACGGCGATCCGCGGGCGTCTGAGCGATCAGCTCGGGCGGTAAGTCAAAGTCCAAGTCGCTTGTTTGCATTCGGCAACATCATACTCGGACAGCGTTGGCAGCACTGCGCAGGCGGTCGAGAAGGGACGTTTGTTGACTGCGGTCAACGCGGATGTTGATCGGACGCATCATCCGGCATAAACCGACCTGCTTGACAATCGGGGGACTGAATTCGATATGGGCGAATTTCCCCTGAAGAACCAGCCGTTTTGATGATGTTGCCGCCGCGGCGGTCCTGGCACGCCCCGCCTTTGCTCATGGCTGGGCGTGTCGGTCGGATCCGTCAATCTCCTGCTGGCAGCCATGGACCTGAAGCTGGTCCAGCTGCTGCGCGGCGCGATGAACGCCGGCGGCGGCGCCAGGGGGATCGTCCATCCGACCCCGCGCATCGAGCCGCGGCCGGTGCATCACCCCGACCCGCGCATCGAACCGCGCAAGACGATCACCCCCACCCCCCGCTTCGAGCTGCGGCGCGTCCATCGCCCCGAGCCGAAGTTCGAGTCGTACCAGTCCCTGGCGCCCGAGCAGCCCAAGGGCAGCCCCTGCAGCAAGGTCCTGCCACCTCCTTGGAAGCAACCGCTGACAACGCTCCCCGTCGAGCCCCGTCCCGTGGTAAAGAAGGTCGAGTTTGCTCCCGATATCGTTAGTAAGGGATCGCTGATCGATTTCTTCATCTGACGGGTGCGAACGGGCCAACCTTCGCGCGCCGGATGTGTCCTTGCGGGTGTGAGGGAAACGAAAATGCTGCAGTCCGAGCAGATTGAGGAGCTGGTTTGCCTGGTCTCCGCGATGGATCGCGAGGGACTCGTGCAGCAATTCCAGAACTACCAAAGTCGCTTCCCCGTCGATTTCACGCCCGAGTTCCTGGCCAATACCTCGTTGGACCGCCTGCGCCATATCTTCGTGGCGCTTTGCCTGCAGAATCAGACCGTCCCCGCCCTGGAGACGGCTGACGCCTCCCCTTCAAAGTCCCCGGATCAGTGCTGAAGATCGCCCCTTCAGGCCGATGTAAGCAATGCCGCCTGCGCGGCGTGTTATGGGACGAATCGACGCCAGCTTCGCCACTTCGCGGCAGACCGTAAACCGCTATGACGCCCCCGCTGCCGCCCTGCGCCGGCTGAACCTCCCCCTGCCCAACGCCGACAGCTTCCTGGACATCGTCCAGCTCAACGCCTCGGAGCTCCAGCGGACGTTGGCCCGCATCGATGACGAATACGAGGTCGCCGAACGCACCAACCTCCAGACCAGTGCCGCCTACGAGGCCCTGGGCAACGTCGAAGCCAAGCTCCAGGAAATCAGCACCATCCTCGACACCAACACCCGCGCCGGTATCAGCCCCTACACCCGCCGGGATAACCAGAAGAAGATCGATCAGTTGATCAAGGAGATCGGCGAGATCTTCCGCGACACGCGTTCGGAAGGCACGCCCCTCTTCGACGGCAAGCTGGAACTGACGGCTGGCTCGCAGTCGATCCGCATCGAGCAGATGTCGCTGGATCGCCTGGGGAAGATCTTCGTCAACGGCCGGTCGCTCAGCCTGGAAGACCTCAAGTCCGGCGGACGCCTCGACACGGACCGTCAAAGCCGCCAGGTCGCCATCGCCGCCACGCGAAGCGTCCGCACCGCCCTCAAGACCGTCACCGAGCTGCGCCAGCGGCTCAAGGATTTCTCGCAGGGAGCCGTCGTGCCGCGGCTGGCGGACTTTGCGGAGCTGATCGCCGGCCTGACGCAGACCGTCAGCACCGACACGATCGGCAGCTCGCAGGAGGCGATGGAGGTCCTGCGCGAGATCCGCCTGATGACGATGCAGGCCACCGGCGTCGCCGCTGCCGTCGGCGCTGAGGACTGGGACCAGGAACGCGTCATCCAGCTCCTGAGCTGAGAACAATGTGGCACATCCGTGCCACGCGACCAGGGCTACAGCGCCACCGAGCGCGACGGACGCCCCGAATCCCGTATAATGCCGCCATGCGATATGTGCTGTGTGCGACAGTGATCGGGCTGCTGGCGGGTCCCGCGATCGGCCAGACCACCCAGCCGGCGGATCCGACGCTCGACTGGCTGCTCAATCAGGCCGAGCCCGTGACGACCACCCAGCCGGCTGAGCCAACCACCCAGCCGGCATCCCCCCTGGTCGCGCCGCAGCGCGCCGACGCCCGCTCAGCCGTCATCACGCTCAGTGACGGATCGACCCTCACCGGCTCGGTCACGACTACAGCCGACAAGCCCATCCGCATCTGGGATGAGCAGGCCCAGATCTATCGCGACATCCCCTTCCGCCTGATCAAGTCGCTGGAAGCGCACGTGCTTTGGGAGCGGGATGAGCCGGAATGGCGGTTCATCGACAGCGGCAGCGACATCAAGGAACAGACCGGCCGCACCTATCCCGCCCGTGAGCTGGAGTATACCGCCACGCTGGTCAACGGCCAGAAGATCCGCGGCGGCATTGTCGCGCCGCTCTACTTTGAATCCGCCGACCGCGCCCAGCGGCGCACACTCGTCCTGCACAAACGCCAGAAAGGCGAAGCCGGCCAGACGCTGGAGGAACTGGTGTATGTTCTGAAGGCTGAGCTGGAGTGATTCCGGCAGCGACCGCGATGGCGCGAAGGTCGCGAAGGTGGGCTAAGCGCAAAGGTCGCAGAGATCCCAAAGATCACAAAGGAAGCAGACAGGCAGAATCTGTAGTCCGCTTCAATCCAAAATCCGCAATCCAAAATCCAAAATCCAAACAGATCTCTGCGTCTCCGCAGTGAGTCACCTTCACGAGCTCACTGCTGAGCCGCCCGTGTCCGGGCGATCTGGAGGTTGACCTGCAGGCTGCCGGGCCAGGCTTCGGGGGGCAGGGATTCGATCTGCTCGTAGAGCTTCACAGCCGCTGCCCAGTCGCCGCGGCGTTCGGCATCGAGCGCCAGGGCGTTGAGGCGGCGTGCGGTGGCGATGGCTTCGTTGATGTCGGCTGTCACCTGCACCTCAGCCACGCCGCCGTCGGGGCGGCGCTCGCCCGCCTGCGAGGGTGCAGGCGAAGGCTGGGGCCGCAGAGCCGGCGGCGCGATGGTGACTTCCGCCTGCGGCGGCGGGGTCACGACTTTGGGCGCTTCGACGACCGGTGTCGGCTGACGCGTGGGCTGCTCGACCGGCGGCGTGATGACGGGTCGATCGGCCGGCTGGGGCGCCGGCTCGGGAGCGCGGCGGGCAACGTCCGTCCGCTCGGGCTGGGGCTGATCGACTACAGGCGCTGGAGCCGGCACGGGCTTGGGATTGGCGACGAACTTCTCGCCAGCCAGCGCGCCCAGCGGATCATCGCTGGGTGGCGGCGGCAGCTTCGGCGTCGTCGGCTGATCGACCCACCGCGACCAGTGCGACTGGGCCCACTCGAACACGCGCTTGCGCGTCTCCACATCGACATACAGCCAGCCGGCGATGGTGAAGATCGCCATCAGGCCGAGCATCACCACTGCGGTCGACAGCTTCTGCCGCGGCTCAACCGACGGCGGCGCGGGACGCGCGGGAAATTGCGCCGGATTGCGCGGCCCGAGCATCGCAGGCGGCAGACCGCCGCGTGCGGGCATGTACGGCGCCCCTGCCGCAGCCATCGGCTGGGCGGACTCCTGCGATGCGTATGGGTTGAGCGCCGGATCGACCGCCGGCGTGGCTGGCCGGCCATGGCGGGCCGGGTGCATCGTCTCCTGCATGGCGGCTTCGGGCCGATCGACGACCAGATCGCGGAAGGCTGGGCGGATCTCGCGGCGCACGGGCAGGATCTGGCTGATCGGTTGGCGTGAATCGAGCAGTTGATCGGGATTGGCTGGCGGAAGCTGCGACCGCTGACAGTGCGGACAGACATCGGCATCGGTTGCGATGTCCTGACCACAGCCCCAGCAGATGCCGAATTCGCGGCTAAGCCCGCGCACCTTGGCGGCAAAGCGCCAGAACTGGTTGGTCGTCGGCCCGCGGACAATCGATCGGGGCGTAATCTGCCCCTTTTTCACCAGCGACAGCAGGACGGAATACTTCATCCCCGGCGCGGCAGGATTTCGCGACTGCAGGACATACCACGGCCCGAGGCGCGCTTTGGTGGCCTGGCGGGTCAGGGGCGTGTTCTCCATCGTGCAACGGGCGCAGGCTCCCTCGGCCCCCTGGCTGAGCGTGCCGCAGAACGGGCAGACCACCTTGCCGCGCAGTTGCTGCTGGACCTGCTGTGCCGGTGTGGGATCATCGGCAAAGGATTCGAACCCGGTGGGAGAGTCGACGGTTCGGCTCATGATCGCTTTCCGTTAGCCTGACGCCTTGCACGTCCGTGCCGGCCGATTGGTGCTCTTCTAATGGACGGACCCGCCCGGGGGCAGGTTCGTGAGAAAAAATCGCTGGAAAATCTCGGAAGGCTCGTTGCCGTCGGATTGCCCTCGTCCGCCGATAGCCGAGCCTACAGGCGCTTCGCCCATTATGACCAATGTAACCGTCACGTCCAGCGATGGCGGCTTTTTGCCCTCCAGATACCCCAGATTGCCTGGTCCGATAGTGTAAGCATCGGCCAGGCAGTCCGACGGGCAACAGCGGCCTCATCCGCGGTCAGCGGACTTCCCGCTCCACCCGCTCGACGAGCACCGTCAACGCCGCCACCCCGTCGCCCAGCAGGTTCAGCACCTGCCGCCCTCCTACGAACGGCGAGTAGGTCACCCGCAGCTCCGGCCCCTCCACGCGCGGCGGCACCAGCCGCGCCAGGGCCTGGTCGCGGATCAGCACGTTGTCGTTCGGCGTGCCCAGCAGCACCAGATCGGCATCGATCGTCCGCCAGCGCGGCCGTGCGGTGCCCTGGTCGGCTGGGTGCTCGGCCACGACAACCCCCCGCTCGGCATCGGGCGACGCTTGGACGACGTGCACATCGCGCCCGATGTTTCGCAAATGCGCCGCCAACCGCGCCGCCAGGCCGGCGATGGCCTGGTCAGCATGCTGATGATCGGTCAGGGCGATCACCAGCGGCACGTCCTTGCGGGCTGCGAAGCGCGTCAGATGCGGCGAGACGGTCGCCGGCCGCGACGGGCCGTTGGCCGGCACGACGACGCGCGTCTCGCCGGTCTGGCGTGTCACCAGATCCGTGGCACTGATGACATACTCGCCCGGCTCGTCGTAGATCTCCAAGGGCAGGTGGAACTGCTCGCCGGTGACGCGATAGAGCGTGGCGCTGGTGCCGTTGAAGGTGATCGTCACCTCCACCGGCAAGCCGCGCACATCGCCGGTCTCCACGCGTGCGGTGAAACAGCCGCGATCATCCACCTCCACCTTCAGCGACGGCGGCGGCGGATCGGACGGCGGCAGCGCATAGAGCTGGAAGCTCTCGGTCGTCAGATCGACCTGACGCGCCTCGTCGCTGGTGAGCTTGCGGCCGGCGCGCACGTCGTAAACCGGACGCGGCGACGTCCAGTTGAGCTGGCCCGTCCGCGGTGGGACATGCTCAGCCGTGCTGCGGCCCGGTTCGGCGCTGTAGTTGATGACCGTGACGTACTCGACATTCCCCGCCAGGTGCGGGATCGCCCAGATCGTCGGATCGTCGCTATAGCCGATGGGGCGCGGGATGTCCTTGAGCGCTTCGCGCAGACGCTCGATATTGCGGCGGTTGCGCTCCAGCAGATGGACCGGCGCATCCACCACCGGCTGATCGAACCACGCTTCCAGTTCCAGCCCCGGCTTGACGGCGGGAACGGTCGCAATGGATCGCTCATCGATCACGATCCGCCCGCCGCGCTCGATGTAGCCGCGCAGGGCATCTTCCAGATTGGCATGCCAGATCCAGTTGTCGCTGACGCGCTCCAGGCCGACCAGCAGCACGACCTTCATGCTCTCGGGCAAGCCGCGCGACAGCTCCTGCGGCGTGATGATGCGCGCGGGATAGCCAGCCGCATGGCAAAGAAACATCGCCTCGAGCGTGCGGCCGCGATGGCTGGGCTGCTGCATCGCCTGCTCATGCACATACAGGATGCCGACCGTGGGGATCGGCTCGGTGGTGCCGTAGATCCCGCCCATCCGATGCGCCCACTCGTGGATCTCTTTCAGATGCTCCATCTGCGCATCGGCCAATTCGGGCAGCGGCAGGCTGTTGGTGCCGATCGCGCGGATACCGCGCGTCAGCGCCATGGCGTACGCGCGATGCAGGGCATTGCGGCTGAGCTTCAAGCCGCGGTTGTCGATGATCGTCCAGGTCGACTTGTGCGGATGGTAGCTGCGCAGGCGGTCGATCAGGGCGATGTTGACCAGCGACAGATCGCACGGCTGATCCGCACAGGCTGCCACCTGCTGTACATCCAACCGAGCGTGCAGCGCCTCGCCGGAAAGGTGCAGATCTTCCGGGCCGAAGTCGCCGATCGTCGCGATCCATCGCGAATCGATCGTGCGCAGGGCTTCGGCGATGCGCCCAGCCGCATCGGCATCGGCGCCGCTGACGATCACGCCGCTGTAGTTGCCGATGTCAGCCAGTTGTTGCGCCTGCAGTTGCACGTCGCGCCACGCGGGCCCGCTGAGATCCGGCAGGCGTTGTGCAAACCAGTCCCCCACCAGCCCACCGATCAGTGGCGGCTGGGGCAATGGACGCGAATCGCCCAGGCGGATGCGCGCCCCGGCGAGGCTTTGCGCAAACGGCCGGGGCCGAATCCTGCCTTCGCTGCGCTGCGCGAGCGTCTCCAGGTGTTCGAACACCTGGTCAAACTGCATCTGCCAGAAATAGCGGGCGTACTCCGCGGTTGAGCCGTGGAAGGCTTCAGCAAAGCCGTAGTTTTCGCCGCCCGGGATGCGGACGGCATTGAGCAAGATCAGCGATCGGGGCACGGTCACGCCGAGGTGGCGTGTGAAGCTGCGAGAATCCGACGTGACCGGCATCGGCAGGTCGATCGGCTCGTGGAGCGCGTCCACGTCCTGCTGCCAGGCGTCGAGCAATGCCCGGCGGGCTGCCGACATGGGGGCAGGCTCTACCGGCTCGGTAGCCGGCTCATCCGAGGCCTCTGCGGCAGGCTCGGTCGCCGGCTGGGTGGTGGCTTGCGTCGTCGCCTGGGTTGCGGGAAGTTCTTCGGGTTGTGTCGCAGGATCGGTCTGTGCCAGGGCCGCTGCCGTGAACACCGGCAGCAGACCGCACAGCAGGTGAAGGAAAACTGGGCCAAAGGTCGCGCGCTTCACGGGGCACTCCTGTGCATCGTGCGAACACTATCCACGATGTAGCCCAATCCGCAAGACGTTGATGCGACGAAATGCCCTGCGACAATCTTCGCACGGTCCTGGTGCGCGTCATGCAGGGCAGAGCGCACGGGAAACATGGCGCCAAATCACACCGGAAACGGCTGACTGCGCCTCGTCCCGCGTGTGCCCGGGGGGCAGATGGTTTGTTCCGCAGGCCGCCAAAGCCTATACTCTTACACCGCCTGTCGATGGTTTGGCCGCAGGGATGCGGCCGCAAGATGAGGTCTTGAATGGCATCACCAGCAGCTCAGAACGCACCCGCCCCGTTGCGTCAGCAGGTCCAGGATGTGATCAATCTGATCCGCCCTGCGGTGCAGGCCGATGGTGGCGACATCGAACTGGTCAATGTCACCGCGGACGGTGAGGTGCAGATCCGCTTTCATGGCGCCTGCCACGGCTGCCCCAGCAGCACCATGACGCTGCAGACGGGCATCGAGCGCAACTTGCGCGAGAAGGTCCCGGGGGTGACGCGGGTGATCCCCGTGCCGTGATTTCAGTCAGCAGCCTGCGGTCTTCAGAAATAGTGGGCTGTGGGCGGTAGGCACAGTTGGGGGGCCCGGATCACGATCGCATTCCAGCGGCGGCCAGGGCCGCCGGCGACACGGGGCCATGCCTCTTCCCTCCGTCGCTTCGTCGCTTTCCCCCACACTTCGTCTCCCCATCCCCCTACGCCTCCGACTCCTCCGTCGGCTGCGGGCCGGCTTCTTCCACCTCCCCGGCGCTGATGGCGTCTTTCAGGTCCATGAGGAAATGAATCCGCTCCCACTGTTCGGGCGTGACGCGCTTCCGGAGCAGGCGCATTGCCTTGCCGACGCCCGTTCGCCGCGACACGTGCGTGACGACGATGTGCTGGTTGCGCAGCTTCGGCAGGATCTGCACGAACTGCTCCAGATGCAGATGCTTGCCGGCTTTGGCGCGCGTGCGGTGAGCCGTCTCGAAGAAGGTGCATTCGGTCAGCAGGATCTGGGCGTTCTGCACGTCCGGATGATCGAACACCGGCCCGGCTGAGGTATCCCCCAGCGCCGCCACCAGCGGCACTTCCAGGCGATACTCGATCTCCTCGCCCTGCTTCTTGAGCCGCGCCAGCTCCTGCCCGGGCAGGCCGTGGTACTGCTCCTTGAGCTTCTGGCGCACGTTGATCAGCACATACCCCAGGCTGCCTGATCCGTGATGCGTCTGCACCGCCCGGATCACAAAATCCTTGCGGACGGTGTAAACCTCGCCCGGCGACATCGGGATCAGCTCATACGGCGTGCCCTGCCGCTCAACCTCGCGCCAGCACTTGAGCAGGCAGTCGACGCCCTGGTACAGCTCGCGCGGTACGAGCACGATTCCGGGCTTCATCCCCTGGAAATGCCGCTGGCTGAGGTAATAGGCGATGCCAGCCAGGTGATCCATGTGGCCGTGCGTGATGCAGACGATATCGCTGGTCAGCGCGTAATACGGGCACCGGCCGATGTCGAAGCAGACGTTCAGCTCGGGCACCTGGATGCACGTCTCTTCCCCCGCGACGCTGTACCCGATGATGTGGTACTGCCCCAGGTGAAGCTTGGCGAACTTCTGGATCAGGAACTGCTTTTGCATCTCTTAAGCCGGGACATGATCCCGATTCCCAAAGCCGCGCCAAGTCGCCGCGCTTCCTTGGGATCGGCGGATCACCGCAGCAGGTCGTCGGCAAAGTTTACGTAATGCTGCCAGTCTTCCAGCTCGATGTCATGGCGGCCCTTGCGGATGTGGTAACGGATCCGCCCGCCGACCGACCGCCCCGCCGGCGGCTGGGTCGTTGCCCCCAGCCCCGGCAAGCCGAGCAGTTCGTAGATCTTCGACGCCTCGACCGCTGACATGAACTCGCCTTCGGGATCAGCCCAGGCATCTTCCGACGCACTGGCCACATACACGCCGCGCGGCGCCAATAGCGCCACCAGCTCATGCTGATCGACCGGCAGGCGGTCTTCGTTGTTCACATACTCCAGGCAGCGCTTGCTGAACCAGTGCGGGAAACCCTTGTTGATCTGCTCGATGCTCTCGCCAAACCGATGCCGCGACAGCGACGCGCCAAGGCAGCCGGAATTGTTGCTGATGGCGGCGGCGAAACGCTCGTCATTGGCGCCGGCCCACAGGGCTGTCTTGCCCATGCGCGAGTGACCCAGCACGATCGCACGCTTGGCGTCGATCTCCGGCTGACGCTCCAGCGCGTCCAGCAGGCGCGACAGCCCCCACGCCCATGCGGCGATTGTGCCGCCGGAGGTGACGTCGCGCGGCGCTGTTTCCAGGGCATGGATACCGTTGGTGAATCCGTCATGCACATCGGGATCGATATCGTTTGCGCACGCTGTCGCGACGGCATACCCGCGGCTGACGATGAACTCCACCGGCCAGCGGGAGTGCATCGCTCCACGGGCTGCGAACTCGCGTTTCCAGCCGTCCCACGGCTGAGGCAGCAAGATCGCGGGATCCGGGTGCGTCGTGTGATTGCCCTGGAAGTTCAAGCCGAGAAACACCGGCGCCGGCCCGCGGCGATTGTTCGGAATCCACAGCAGCAGATGCACCTTCACCCGGCCGCCGAACGTCAGCACAAGCTGACGTCGCGTGGCAGCGCCGTTCAGTGCAATGGAGCTTTCCTCTGCGACAGCGAGCTCAAACTCAGCCGGGACCTGCGGCGGTCGGCCATAGATGTGCTCGGTGAAAAGCGACAGCAACTCGCGACGACGCAGCGGCCAGGTTTCAGGGGTGACGGCGCTGCCGTCTTCGTGGCGAAGCAATGCAGGCAGGTTCATGTATGGCGTTGGAGTGTGACGACGTCTGCGCTGGGGGTCAAGCGCGCACATCGATCTGGCTGCCCAATCCCGTCGCGGCGGCAACCAGAGCATCGCCTGCCTGCGAAACGTTCTTGGATGCGGCGTCCAGCAGCTTCAGCGCGGCAGCGCCGTTCATCCGCTGAGCATCCAGGATCTTGCGCGCAACGCGGATGTTGATCTGGGAGTAGATCTCCGCGGTCTTGAGATGGGTCAGCGCCTGTACCACGCTACTAACATCGGCCCATTGGCACCCTCACCTTGACCACCCCCACCCCACAACACACCCCGAACAGGCGCCGATGGCAAGTCCTTGTCGGAATTAGGGTTATATTCACACCGCAAATTCACAGAACTTTCCATTTGACAATCGAACAGGGTTAGGGTAATGTTCCACAGACACGCTCCAAACCATGACGGTTTGGGCGGACGTACAGACAGGACGCATCGCAGTTCAGCCGCACATTTCTTCGTCATCGCGCAGCGTGCGCGTGGGCTGGACATGCGATGCAATCGATCGCCTGATGCGCAGGGGCGATCGATCCACCGCGCGATCTGCATTGCGAGACGGTCGCGTCCGCCTGATGAGCGTGGCTGACGGCAGACGATGGCGGCGGTCTGGATGGGTCAGGTCATCCACCGCCGGCAGGAACACAACCCCTGACAGAGGAAGACCATGAACCTCACACCCCGACAACTGGATGTCGTCGTTGCGATCCGCAACTACCGGCACATCCACGGCTATTCGCCCACCATGCAGGAGCTGGCTGATCAGCTCGGCACGAGCAAAGTCACCATCTTCGAGCACGTTGGAGCGCTGGAGAAGAAAGGCGTGCTCCGTCGCGACAAGCACAAGGCCCGCTCGCTGGAGATCATCGCTGACGAGCGTTTGCCCGACGAGAACCGCCCCACCAAGCTTCCGCTGCTGGGCAACATCGCAGCCGGCTCACCCATCGAAGCCGTCGAAAACCGCGAGGAGATCGATCTCGAGCAGTTGTTCCAATCCAGCAAGGGTGTCTATGTCCTCCGCGTGCGCGGCGATTCGATGATCGAGGATCATCTGTGCGACGGTGATTACGTCGTGATTGAGCGACGCGACCAGGCCCGCAACGGCGAACAGGTCGTTGCCCTGCTGGACACCGGCGAAGCCACGCTCAAGCGCTTCTACCGCGAGGGCAATCGCATTCGCCTTCAGCCGGCCAACAGCTCGATGGAGCCGCGCTTTGTCGATGCCGACAAGTGCCGCATCCAGGGCGTGGTGATCGGCGTGCTGCGGTCCTACATGAACTGACGTTCGTCCGCTTTGCGACGGGCTGAGATGGATTGCTGGGGGGCAGCCCGTCGCGGCTGGACGAATGGTCCCGCGGATCGCGACATCTGCGATTCCGCGATCAAGCGCGATCAGGAAGTGTTCGCACTGGTAGCGGCTGGTGAGCCGTCGTCGCTCTCGGTGCGCCTGTGCGAAAGCCTGCGGCTGTTGTTGGGACACGCGCTGGCTGTGGCCCTGGGGTGTGGGGTTGATAGCCGTATTGCACGGGCCGCGGCTGGGGTGGCCGTTACTGACCAGCCTGGCAGGCCTGCGCGATTGGCCAGTTCCCGGCGTACCGGCTCGGCTGGGGGCCCTTCGATGCCGTCACCGTTGGTGTCCGTGTCGCTGGTTTGCCGTCCTGTCTGTTTGCCGTTGTTGACACCTATTGCCTGTGGGAAGGAGGCATCATGTCCGCAACGTCCGCCAACACGCGTCCCTATCGCCGAATGTCAGCCCGATCGTCCGCGGGCGTCTCTCAGGCCGCCCCGCCGGCTCGGGCGGTTTCTCGCACCAGCAGATATGCCCCGCGTAATGGCACGGCTGCTCGCAACGTGACCACTGCCCCAGATCGCCAGCCGCCGCGACCGGCTGCGTCATCCGCAACCGCACGCAGCCGCTCAGGCGCTCGCGCCCCCGAGCGGCCGGAACCCAAGATCCTCTTCCAGAACTATTTCAAATCCGTCGGCCCGCGCACCTACGCCGCCCAGGTAAAGCAGGCCGCCAACGGCAATCACTTTCTGGTCCTGACCGAGGGCAAGCGCGACGCGAAAACGGGCGAGGTCAAGAAGATCAGCCTGTACGTCTATTCCGAGGATTTCGTCGAATACTTCCGGCTGATGAAATCGGCAGCCGATTTCATCAAGGCCCACCCGGTGCCCGAGGGGGTGCGACAACAACGGGCTGCGTACTGGGAGCGACAGCGCGCCGCCCGATCGCAGGCTGACTGAGCCCCTTGCCCCGACGCATCCGAGCGGGCCGGCGCACCTCGATCAGGCGATCGATCCCCCGCTGGAGAATCGCGGCGACGGCGATGGTCTGGCCTCTGGAGCTGGAAGAAAATCGAACCGAAAGCCCCCCTGCTACGTCCATGGATCAGGACCAGCCCATGCCGCGGTGCTTGCGACGCCCCCCGGCTGCCGTTACCGTTTGCTGTTTTGGGCAAAAAGGGGCCGGCTAGAGAACTATGCGACGTGTTGTCATTACTGGTATTGGAGTCGTTTCGCCGCTGGGCATCGGCGCGCAGGCGTTCTGGAGCAACCTGTTGTCGGGCCGTGTCGCGGTTCAGCGGATCACCGCCTTTGACCCCGGGGCCATGCCTTCGCAGATCGCCGGCCAAGTGCCGGATTACAAGATCAGCGACCATGTGCCCAAGAGCTATCGCAAGGCCACCAAGGTCATGGCGCGCGACATCGAGCTGGCCGTCATCGCGGCTGACGACGCCTTCCGCGATGCGGGCATCCAGTCAAAGGCCTACGCCGAAAGCTCGACGCTCGACGGCACGCGCTTCGGCTGCAATATCGGCGCCGGCCTGATCAGTGCCGAGCTCAACGAGCTGACGGCTGCCATGCACACCGCCCGCGACGGCAATCGCCTCGATTTGCGCAAATGGGGCGAGTCGGGCATGAACCAGCTCACCCCGCTGTGGCTGCTGAAGTATCTGCCCAACATGCTGGCCTGCCATGTGACGATCATCCACCAGCTCAAGGGCCCCAGCAACACGATCACCTGCGCCGATGCCTCCAGCCATCTGGCCATCGGCGAGGCCTTCCGCACGATCCAGCGCGGCGACGCCGACCAGGCCATCTGCGGCGGCGCCGAGTCCAAGATCAACCCGATGGGCCTGATGCGCCAGTGTCTGCTGAAGCGCGTCAACGAGGCGCACAACGACGCGCCCGAGTCCGCTGTCCGCCCGTTCGATGAGGACGCCCAAGGCACCGTCGTCGGCGAAGGCGGCGGGCTGTTCATCCTCGAAGAATACGAGTCCGCGAAGAAGCGCGGCGCCAAGATCTATGCCGAGATCGTCGGCTTCGGCGCTTCGCAGGACACCTACAGCGTCACCGAGCCCGATCCCACCGGCAGCAGCTATGCCCGTGCGATTCAGAAGGCGCTGGCCGACGCGAAGATCGCCCCGGCCGAGGTCGGCTGCGTCGTGCCACATGGTCTTGGCATAAAATCGCACGACCGTGCCGAGCTGGCCGGCCTGCGCGAGGTCTTCGGCGACGGCCTGTCGAAGCTGCCGCTGGCGCCGATCAAGGCGCAGACGGGCAACATGGCCGCCGGTAGCGGCGCCGACGCCGCAGCCGCCGTCCTGGCGCTGCATCACAACCGTCTGCCGCCCGCCGTCAACACGCGCAAGGTGATCGACGGCCAGCCGCTGAACGTCGCCCCCGAAGCACGCGACACAAAGATCGATGTCAGCATCAGCAGCGTCTACAGCCTCGGCGGCCAGAATGCGGCGTTGGTGTTCAGGAGGGTAGACTGATCCCGGAAACACCTGGTCCAGTTGATCGGGGAGACGGCGACGCGGGTCAATCCAGACGCGCGAGCAGCTTTACCCGAGGCGCCTTGGCATCGCATCACTGGGATGCGCCATCGCACTGTAGCACGACGATATGCGCGGACTTGAAACTGTCTGGAAAACGGTGACGCGAGCTGTGCCGCAGCTTCTCGAGATCCCGGAACCACAGGTCGAAAAGCGCCTGAAGGAACAGCAAGAGAAACCATGAATCGAGTCGTCATCACAGGTTTGGGTTGGGTCACGCCGATGGGCCATGACATCGAGAGTGTCTGGCAGCGCCTGCTCAAGGGCGAATCCGGCATAGCCAGGACCACCATCTTCGATGCCAGCACCTTCCCTACTACGTTCAGCGCGGAGGTGAAGGATTACGATCTGGCCCGCTTCGTGCCGGATCTGAGCAAGCACCAGGGCGTCGGCCGCAACACAGCCTTTGCGATGGGCGCTTGCGCGCAGGCCTGGCAGAACGCGGGCCTGGCCTCGGCAAAGCTCGATCTGGATCGGGTCGGCATCTACCTCGGTTCGGGCGAGGGGTCGCTGGATTTCGAAGCCTACACCACCGCCGCCCTCTCCGGCTGGGCTGAGGGCGCAAGCGAGCTCGACACCGTCAAGTGGGCTCAGGTCGCCCGCGAGCTGATGAACCCGATGCGAGAGCTCGAGCAGGAGCCCAACATGCCACTGTCGCACCTGGCCCTGCTCACCGGCGCGCGCGGTCCGGCGTTCAACTGCCTGACGGCATGTGCCGCCTCGACGCAGGCCATCGGCGAAGCCATGGAGATCCTCCGCCGCGGTGATGCGGATGTGATGATTGGCGGCGGCGCGCATTCGATGATCCACCCCTTCGGTGTGACCGGCTTCAACCGGCTGACCGCGCTTTCGACGTTCAACGAGGATCCGCCGCGTGCCTCGCGTCCGTTCGACGCCAATCGCGGCGGTTTCGTCCTTGGCGAAGGCGCCGGCATGGTCGTGCTCGAGACGCTTGATCACGCCCAAGCGCGCGGCGCGACGATTCTGGCGGAGGTCGTCGGCTACGGCAGCACGGCCGATGCATTCCGCATCACCGATCAGCATCCCGATGGCGAAGGAGCCATCGTCGCCATGAAGGAAGCCCTGCGCGATGCCGGCCTGACGCCGCAGGACGTCGATTACATCAACGCCCACGGCACCGGCACCAAGGAAAACGACGGCAACGAAACGCTGGCGATCAAGAAGGTCTTCGGCGACCATGCCCGCAACGTGCCGGTCAGCTCGATCAAGAGCATGATGGGCCACCTGATCGCAGCCGCCGGCGCTGTCGAGCTGATCACCTGCGTGCTGGCGATCCGCGACCAGATCCTGCCGCCGACGATGAACTACGAGACGCGCGACCCCGAGTGCGACCTGGATTACGTCCCCAACGCCGCCCGCAAAGCCAAGGTCGACGTCGCCCTGTCCAACAGCTTCGGCTTCGGCGGCCAGAACGATACGCTGATCGTCCGGCGGTATGTCGGGTGATCGGTGGGCGCGTAGTGGAAGGACGAAGCGACGAAGGGAATTGCATGCAGGGCAGGCTATTGCCTGCCGAAATCCCTCCCAGACCGGACTCGCAATCGAGTCGTGGCACTGGCTACCAGAGTGTTTCTTCAGAACGGCCACGGGCTAGTAGCCCGCGCCACAGAACTACACCATTCTCCGACTCAACACCCATCCCCTGAACTCCCGATCCCCCGATGGGATGTTTGCGCCCCTTGCGCTTTCTCATCACCCCCAAACCCCAGCCAACTTGTGCCTGCCGCGCAACACCCATACCATTGCACGCAGAAACGTCGTTCCCAACGCATCGCCAATAACTCCATGAGCCAGAAAACCGAACATCCCCCCCTGCCTGAAGCCTTCGCAAAGCTTGGCGTCCGCAACAGCGTCCTCCGCGGCCTGGCGGAAGCCAAGTTCGAAACGCCTTCGGAAATCCAGTCGATGCTGATTCCCCGTGCCCTGGCCGGCGTCGACATCCTCGGCCAGGCGCGCACCGGTACCGGCAAGACGGCTGCCTTCGGCATCCCGATCCTCTGTCAGGCCGTCAAGGGGCTCGGTTTCCAGGCGCTGATCCTCGTTCCCACGCGCGAGCTGGCTGTCCAGGTCGAAGCCGAGATCAAGCGCATCGGGGCCTATACCCCCCTGCGCACCGTCGCCGTTTACGGCGGCCAGCGCATCAGCGCGCAGATGAAGTTCCTCAAGCACAATCCTGAGATCATCGTCGGCACGCCCGGCCGCGTGATCGACCTGCTCGATCGCCGCATCCTGTCGCTGGCCAACATCCGCTTCGTCGTGCTGGATGAGGTCGACCGCATGCTCGACATCGGCTTCCGCGACGACATTCGCAACATCCTCTCTCGCATCGAGAGTGTGCGAGCCAAGATCCGCCGCGCCGAGGCTGAGGAAGAACCCGCCAACACCGACAGCAGCACTGCCCAAGGCGCCCCGGCTGATGCCCAGCAGGCGGAACAGGCGCCGTCCGCTCCGCAGCGGCATCAGACGATCTTCGTCAGCGCCACGATCTCTGATGAGATCGAACGCCTCGCCCGCCGCTACATGACCGAGCCGGTCGAGAAGCTCATCGCCCCCGGCGCCGATGAGAAGCCCACCGTCGAGAACGTCGAGCAGTGGTATTTCTCCATCCAGCCATGGGACAAGTACCGCCTGCTCAAGATGCTGCTGGAACAGGAGAATCCGGATCTGGCCATCGTCTTCTGCAAGACCAAGCACGGCGCGCAAAAGCTCGCCAAGAAGCTCCATGCCGATGGCATCGAGTGCCGCGAGATTCACGGCAATCTCGCTCAAGGCAAGCGCGATCGCGTCATGAAGAGCTTCCGCGGCGGCAAGTTCGATGTCCTGGTCGCTACCGACCTGGCCAGCCGCGGCATCGACGTGGCTGACGTCACACACATCATCAACTATGACATCCCGGATGATCCGGAGGTGTACGTGCATCGCGTCGGCCGCACCGCCCGCATGGGGGCAGCCGGCAAGGCGTTTACCTTCGTCCAGCGCGATCAGGGCGAGCAGCTCACCAAGATCGAGTCGCTGATCAACATGCTCATTCCGCCTGCGAAGCTCGAAGGCTTCGAGCCGTCGCCCACACCGGCGGACTGGGAAGAGCGCGGCCCCGCCGCGGCTGCCGCTGCTCCGCCCCCGCCGCAGGAAGAGCGTCCAGCCGTCCCGTTGCCCAAGCGACGCCTTGGCAGCAAGATCCCTCTTACGCGCCGGCATCGCCGGCGGCGGTAGATCTCAGCGCACAGACGCAGAGAAACGTCTTCCGATTTTGGATTCTGGATTGCGGATTTGTGATTGGTCACTCGCCGCAGCTCGATGCGCAGCATCAACCGCCGACTGCAGATTGACTTGCCGCCTGCTGGCCGCTGCCTCAGATCGCAATATGAAACTGCCGGATCAGCGCCGCGGTCTCGCTCATGTGCTGTTCGCGTCCGCGGCGGACGGCATCGCGGAGGGATCGCTCCAGGGCGTCGACATCGCCGCCGCGGCTGAGATGACTGAGGAGTGATGTCTTCTGGAGTTCGAGCATCCGGCCGACCACTTCCGGGTGCTTCTCGGCATCCTCGAGCTTCCAATTGCGCGTGTCGACGAAGGTATCGACGATGCCCAGGCGGTTCTTGGGGATGATTGTCAGCGTCTGCGGCGTCTGGACGACGTGAAGCGACAAAGCAGCCAGTGCCCACCCTGTCAGCAGCAGTACACAGAAGATCAGTCGAAACAGAGCTCTCACGGACGCATCCCTTCCCAACGCCGGGCCGTCACAATGTGACGTCCCTGGCTCAGGCATCGGCCCAGGGGCGCGCGAGCTTCAGCCTGGAGGGGCCGTGCGCATCAGCAAAACCGGCTCAAGCCGGCCGGTTGTATCGTTGATGCCGATGGTGGCGAACATACCAGACCGCCGGGTCCGGTAACGTCGCTCGCAAAGACATGAGGTCAGCCGGGAACTGCTACCGCGGCGTGGGATGGCGGTCGTCGTCAGCCGCGTCCTCCGACGGCTGATCGAACTCGAAATCGACGCGCTCCTCGTCGGCGTCAGCCACGTCGGCATCCTCGACGTCGAACGCATGGTCCGCCCCGCCGGCGCTGAGAAGGCCCGTCAGGCAGTCCTCGCCGTCATCCTGGCCATCGGCAGCGTCGGCATCGACCTGCCCCGCCACCGGCTGAACCTGCACCTCCACCGGCGGCTCATCGTGATGGGCAGCCCGGGCGGCTGTGGGAACTTCCGGACGAACCGGCGTCGGCGGCGGAACCGTCGGCGCCGGCGGCACGGGCGGCGGCGTCGGCGATGCCTTCGGCCGGCGCGGCGACGCGATCGGGATGGTGCTCTGGTAATACCCCGTCGCAAACAGCCCCTGCTGCTGCTGATACGGGAAATTGATCAGCTCGCAGAACTCGCGGATGAGCTGTTGGGCAGCCGGATCAGCCCGCTCAGCCGCCTGCACCTGCTGCTGATGGTGGCGATCACGGAAACGCATGATCTGCACGAATCGCCCCGTCCCCTCACCCGGACTCCAGTTCGTTCCGACCTGCTCGTAGGCTTCGAAATGCTCACAGCCAAGCCGCAACAGCACCTGCCGGAACTTCCGCAGCAGTCGCGCGTGGGCATCACGTTTGTCGCGCGGAACGATGTAACTATTGGTCTGCAAAAGCATAAGGTGCACCAGATGAACGGAGCCCTCCGCCGAGGGCGTTGTCCATTCTGCCATATCGGCCTACCCCGATCAAACATATACGTCCGTCAATCGGGCCAGCCGCACACGATCGGTGTGAGCTTGTGGTTACCGGTCTTTGCCACGCGCCCGCCCCAGCCGCGAGGCCCTTCTTGCCAACTGGCCCCCACCCCGCCGCCATGGCACAATCCCGCCGACGTGAATGCCGCAACCGCCATCCTCCTGACGCCGCCCGGCGCCGCTGCCATCGCCGTCGTGCGCCTGCATGGTCCGCAGGTCGCCGATCTGCTGGCCCGCAGCTTCTCGCGTCCGCTTCAACCCAACCGCTGCGTTCATGGCCAGCTCCGCGACGGCGAGCGCGTCCTGGATGATCCGGTCGTCGTCCTGCATGACGACGGCCAGACAGCGGATCTGTCCCTGCATGGCGGGCCGTGGATCGTCCGCTGCGTGCTGCAGTGGGCCGAGCGGAACGGATTCCACGTCATCCACAGCGCCTCCAAAACGCCCCTGCCGCGCCAGGCGGTGGATGCCGGCGACGACCTCACAGCCGAGGTGCTCATGCACCTGCCGCGCGCCCGCACCGAGCTGGCCATCCGCATCCTGCTCAACCAGCCTCAGGCGTGGCAACGGCTCGAGCATCAGCCGCCCGATCCGGCCGAGTTCCGCCGCATGCTCGAGGATCGCTCGCTGCAGAACCTGCTCCGCCTGCCGACGGTCGCGATCCTCGGCGCCCCCAACGCCGGCAAGAGCACGCTGGCCAATCGCCTCTTCGCCCAGGAGCGAGCCATCACCGCCGACCTGCCCGGCACGACGCGCGACTGGGTCGGCGAGATCGCCAACATCGACGGCCTGGCTGTCATGCTCGTCGACACCCCCGGCCTGCGCGCAGCCGATGACCCCATCGAAGCCGCCGCCATCGATGCCAGCCTCCAGCCCATCCGATCTGCCGACCTGCGCCTCCTCGTGCTCGACCCCACCCAGCCGCTGGAGCCCCTGCAGCAGCCGCTCATTGACGCCTATCCCGATGCCATCCGCATCGTCAACAAAGCCGACCGCCCCGCGCTTTGGACCGCACCCGATGACTGCCTTCGCACCATCGCCATCACAGACGAAGGCATCGCCGCAGTCCGTTCCGCGATCCTGCGTCACTTCGGCTGCGAAAACCTCGACCCCACATGCCCCCGCATCTGGACAGACCGCCAGCGGGCCCTGATCTCCGCGTGGCATACGCGCCTCGCCATTCCAGGCAAGAACAACAAATAGCCGCACGGGGCGGGACGCCCGCGCCACACGCACCGCGCCGCCAATGCTCGTAGGGCAGGCTATTGCCTGCCGAAACGGATCGCGCAACCGCCTTAGCCAT
>ERZ777003.1701-NODE-1701-length-30544-cov-6.083178_pt1 | contig 30544 bp, 32 predicted proteins | sample MGYA00374956_ERZ777003 | MGnify/ENA primary metagenome ERZ777003 (study PRJEB29302, sample SAMN06268252) | bioreactor metagenome | isolation source: Joint BioEnergy Institute, California, USA | place: USA:Joint BioEnergy Institute, California, USA | collected... | reverse complement strand
TTCAGAGCAAGTACACCCCAGAGGACTCGAACCTCTAACCTTCGGTTCCGTAGACGGAAGCCTCGATAGCGCAACTACTATAACCGCCAAAGAGTTGCGCCAAGTTGGCCGCGGCGAGGTGCCCACTATGGTGCCGAGGCCACCAGGTGCCGATTCTGGGCCCCCTTTGCCGCCCGATTTGGCCCGCGTCGTGGCTGCCTGGGATCGCCTGCCCGACGCCATCAAGGCTGGGGTTCTCGCGCTCGTTCAAGCGGCGGGGGGGACGGATGCCTAGCCCCGTATCCGCCCACGCCGCCCACGTTTGCGCCTGTCGCGTTCCTCTGGCGCACGGCCATCGTCTCTCCTATCCGCCGCTCGCCCGCCCAAGGGCCACCAGGGGCGTGATCCCCGTCCCGTTCGCGGCCAGCGGTTCCTTCCCGGCAGGAATCTTCCGGTGCCCCACGCGGGAACAGCCGCCATTCACAGCACAGTTTGTTTTACTTGTCCGAACGCGCAAATGCAGTTAGAAACATGAGTAACGACGCAGAAGCCCCCGTCCCGCCTTCAGACTACGGCAATGCCCCGAAATTGTGCCAGTCCATCGAATGGTATGCCGAGGGCCAGTCTCGCGAGGTCGAGGTGGGCGGCATTCGGGTGACGATCCGATTCGTTGGTCGAAGGGGGCGGCGCAGTCGGATTTCCATCGTAGCTCCGTCGGGGGCGGTATTTCGGGATGCGCAATAGCAACCAACTATCCTTGGCGGCTGCCGGTTTATCGAATGAGAGAGGCAAGCGGAGGCAACATGCAGTTAGAAAAAGGCAGCGACACCCTCCGCAATCTTGGAAACCAGTTGTTCCAGATCGTCGAAGAGTTGAGCGGGAGCAGGCCGAAGTGGCTGCCCAAGGGCGGCTGGTATCAGGCGGATTCCCCCGCCGGCCCATACATGTACTTCCGGTTTGTCGGTGAAAGAGCGCGGAAACTGCCGCCAGAGTCCGCAATGCTCAATGCCAAATGGGATGACCGGCTTGCATCCAGTCAACCTGAACGTGGCAACAACTGGTGGGGAGAACCATCGGCTGATGTGATCGCCCGGGCGGGATCGGTTGAGGATTTTGTCCGAGCCGAAGCGTTCATCCGCAATGTCTACCAACTTGTTACTACTGGAGACCTACCTCGCCATGAGGCCAGCCAAGACGAGTTTCGGCTTGCAGAAGAGGTAGAGCCTGGGATGACCTACCGCGAAGGAGATGTGAGGCGGATTGAAGTCAACCGCTTCGAACGCGATTCCAAAGCCCGAAGGGCATGTATTAAAGCGCACGGTACGAAGTGCTGCATCTGTGAGTTTTCGTTCGGGGCTGAATACGGCCCGGAGGCCGACGGATTCATTCACGTCCACCACCTCCGGCCGCTGTCTGAGATCGGTAGCACATATGAGGTAAACCCGGTTGAGGACTTACGGCCGGTGTGCCCGAACTGTCACGCCTACTTACACCTGGGTGGTCGGTGCCGTAGCATAGACGAGGTGCGGCAAGTTCGAGCACGTTTCAGGCAGGTCTAAGCAGACGCGCCTGATCGCTCCACAGTTCCGCTCGCGGGAGACTAGCTAACAAAACAAGTTGCACGAATAATCTCTCAGTGGCAGGCCGTTTCTGGTTCGCCTGCCCGCCGCCCTGAATTGCCGGGGCCGCACTCCGCATCTCGGAGTTCACCAGCACAAGTACACGTGCTCAAGGTGCGCTCCCATGAAGATCGAGTTGTGGACGCTATCTCAGATCAAGCCTTACCCGAACAATCCCCGGCTGAATGACGATGCCGTGGACGCCGTCGCCGCGTCGCTACGGGAGTTCGGTTTCCGCCAGCCCATCGTGGTCGATACCGAGGGCGTGATCATCTGCGGGCATACCCGCTGGAAGGCGGCGCAGAAGCTGGGGCTGGAGAAAGCCCCAGTCCACGTGGCCAAGGACCTGTCACCTGAGCAGATCAAGGCCTATCGCATCGCCGACAACCAAACGGCGTCGTTGGCCGAATGGGATTACGATCTGCTGCCTATCGAACTGGGCGAGCTCCAAGCCGCCAACTACGACCTGGACCTGCTAGGCTTCGATCAGGACGAACTGGCCAAGCTGCTCGGCGGTGAGCTGCAAGAAGGCCTCACCGATCCTGACGACGTGCCCGAGCCACCAGACGCGGCGATCACGCAGCCAGGCGACTTGTGGATTCTCGGCGAGCATCGATTGCTGTGCGGCGACAGCAGCAAGGTGGAAGACCTGGACCGGTTGCTCGACGGCGCGGTGATCCACTTGGTGAACACCGATCCGCCCTACAACGTGAAGGTTGAACCGCGCAGCAACAACGCCATCGCCGCCGGGCTGAGTTCGTTTGCCAACCCCAACGATCCGGCCGCCAAAAAGCTCAAGTCAGGCCAGGGCAATGCGGCGTTCGACATTGCCCGCCGACCACCGCTGCGCGGCGGTGCCCAGACCAAGGTGCCGGCCGCGATGCACCACCAGGGGCTCGACCTGGCTCGGCATCCCGAAAAGGCCAAACCAACGAGCAAGAAGCTGCGGGCCAAGGATCGGCCGTTGGAGAACGACTTCGTGACCGACGAGGCCTTCGACCAGTTGCTGGACGCCTGGTTCGGCAACCTGGCCCGGGTGCTGGTGCCGGGACGCGGGTTCTACATTTGGGGTGGCTATGCGAACCTCGGCAACTACCCGCCGTTCCTCAAGAAGCACGGCTTGTACTTTTCGCAGGGAATCGTGTGGGACAAGCAGCATCCCGTGCTAACCCGCAAGGATTTCATGGGTGCGTTCGAGATCTGCTTCTACGGTTGGCGGGAAGGGGCGGGCCACTCGTTCTTCGGGCCCAACAACGTCACCGATCTGTGGCACGTCAAGAAGGTCAACCCGCAAAACATGGTGCATCTGACCGAGAAGCCCGTCGAACTAGCGGTGCGAGCGATGCAGTATTCATCGCGCACCGGGGAGAACGTGCTTGATCTGTTCGGCGGCAGCGGCAGCACGCTAATCGCCGCCGAGCAGACCGGGCGGCGGGCGTATTTGATGGAACTGGATTGTCTGTACGCCGACGTCATCGTCCAGCGGTGGGAACAGTTCACTGGGCGTACGGCCCAGCGCATCGCAGCCGACGAGCAAACCCCAGCCGAGGCCGGGGCGTAGGAGGATGGCGATGTTGGTACAAGCGCGTGGCGGCCTACCGCTGCGAGAAGTATTCGGCCAGGCGGCGATAGGCGTCCGCAACGTCGATCGTGTATTCGACCGCCCATTTCTGGATTTGCCGTTTGGCCGCGCGGTAGCTATCCAGCACCGCGGCGTCGTGGCCGTTGCCGTCCTCGTCCATCACGCACATCATGCCGTCGATGATTTCGATCGTGTGCTGCATCGCTTGTTCTCCCATGGTTGGCGTCGCGGCCCGTCGAACGCCGGCGGTTGCCGCGGCATGACACATGAGCCAGCCCGGGCGAAAAACATCAAGCGGAGCAGCAAAAGAATTTTGCGAAATAATGATGACCGGCGCACGAGCCATTCGGAGGGCAGTTGCGGCGCGTTTGCGGGAACCCGCCCGTTGCCGCCCCGGGTCGCACTAGTTGGCCCACATGGCGACCGGCGGCGCGGGTTGCCCAACGAGGCCAGCCACGAGAAAACGCCCCGCGTGGTGGCACACAGGGCGTTCGGGCGGCGGGTTTGGGGGAGAGCGGCGTTAGCCGTTGGCGGCGAACTTGCCCCGTTCGGTCTTGGCAAACCGGGCTTCGTTCCCCTTGGTGGCGATCTCGCGCAGGATGGCACTGTACAGCGTTTGCGCGGGCGTCTTGCCGCCGGGGCTTGTCCAGAGTTTCTGTTCGGCCATCGCGTCGACCATCTCCTTGGTGGTCATCGCGGTCTTGGATTCCGCCAGCACCTTGGCGGCGGCATCGATCGCGCTCAGCTTCTTGGTCTTGGCCTCGCCGTTGGTGGCGGGCTTAGCTTTCTTCGGCGTTGCCGTCTTGGCTGCCTTCTTCGGCGCCGCCTTCTTGGCAGCGGACTTGGGGGCGGAGGCCTTGGTAGTTTTTTTCGTGGTCGTCATGGTTCAGCTCCACTCGGAAAGGGTCGATGGGGTGGCTGCCATCATCAGGCGGCGGGAACCACCCGCCGCGACCCGGGGCACCCACGCGAAGCAGTGGGTCCGGCGGGTTTCGGCTTACAGGCCCAACTCGTCGAGCAGGCGGTTGTATTCGTCGACCCCCAAGAAATCGATCAGCGTGTTGGCGAACCATTCCAGTTCGAGGAGGCCTTGGGTGGCCCCTTCGGTCGGGGCCTTGTACATCGTCGCCGGCTGCAGGAAGGCGATGATCGTGGCGACGCCCGCGGGCGAAAGGTTGTCGCGGATCACCCGCTCGAAAGCCTCTTGGTCGATCGCCCCGCTCATCCGCTCGTCGTTGTTGGCGCTCATGGTTTGGCTCCTGGTTGGTGGTGTGATGTTTCGCTACGACAGTCACACATGAGCGGTGCGGGCGAAAAAACATCAAGCGAGCTTCGGCAGCTTTTCAGCGGAATTCCGCAGGTTTTTCCGGGGCATATGAGGGCGGCCCGGCATGGCCATCCGCATGCAGTTGGCTCAGCGGCAAGAAGTCAAACCGGCATTTGCGTCACATGCGTCACATGCGTCATCGCCTGCGTTCTTGGGCGATTGATTTGCGTCATTCGTGCAACGCCGCGCGTCATCCCATCGCGATTTGCGTCACCTTCCATGAACCCGTTGCACCGCTTTGCACGACATTGCATTGACGGTCATGACGCCTGCCGAAAGTGACGCTGCTGACGCACTTCCCCTACCGCACCGAAAACACACCATGAGCGACCGCCAATCGAATCCCATCAATCCGACCGCCCTGCGAATTGCGGATGCGGCACGCCTGCTAACAGCCGTTGGCGGTCAAGCGATCTCCGAATCCGCGATTCGCGATGATCTTGATGCCGGCGCGCCCACGAATGCCGACGGTACGATCAACCTGGTCCACTATTGTGCCTGGCTAGTGAAAGAGATGGGCCGCAGCGCGGGGGAACGCGATGGCAACTGACCCCCGCAAGCTGCGTCCCAGCGAACTGTGCCGACTGCTCAACTCGACGCCGCTGGGCGAGGTGATCAACGAACGGCAACTGCATCGCCACCGCACTCGGGCTGGCATGCGGATCGGCGACGGGCGATATGTCGATCTGCTGCGCTACACCGCCTGGTTGGTCGAAACGCGGCACGCGCCCAAACCTGAGCCGGAAGGCGATCCCTACGAAAAGCTCAAGGAACGTGCCCGAGCGCGGAACGTAGCGATTGCGATCGCCGGCCGCGACATCGGCGAGTTGCCCGATGTGGGCAACCTGGATCGCAAGGCGCAAGCGGCGTCGGATTTCCGCTTCTTCTGCGAATCCTACTTCCCGCTGACGTTCCACCTGCCCTGGTCGCCGGACCACTTGAAGGTGATCGCCAAGATCGAACAGGCAGTGTTGCGTGGCGGGCTATTCGCCATGGCTATGCCGCGTGGTTCCGGCAAGACCACGATCTGCGAGTGTGCGTGCATCTGGGCGGTGCTGTACGGGCACCGCGAGTTCGTCTGCCTGATCGGATCGGACGAAGGACATGCCATGGACATGCTCGATTCGATCAAAATGGAACTCGACGGCAACGATCTGTTGCTGGAGGATTTTCCCGAGGTGGTTTATCCGATCCAGTGCCTCGATGGGATCGCCAACCGCTGCAACGGGCAGCTTTACAAGGGGGAGCGGACGCACATCGGCTGGACCGCCCGCGAAGTCGTGCTGCCCACCATGCCCGGCAGCGTGGCCAGTGGGGCGATCATCAAGGTCGCCGGCATCACCGGCCGGATTCGCGGCATGAAGTACAAGCGGGCCGATGGGCACACCGTGCGGCCGTCGTTGGTTGTGCTCGACGACCCACAAACCGATGAATCGGCCCGGTCGCTCTCGCAGTGCGCCACCCGCGAAGGCATCCTGGCCGGCGCGATCCTCGGCCTGGCTGGGCCCGGCAAGAAGATCAGCGGCATCATGCCCTGCACGGTCATCCGCCCCGGCGACATGGCCGACAACATCCTCTCGCGCGACAAGCATCCGGAGTGGAACGGCGAACGGACCAAGATGGTCTATTCGTTCCCAGACGACGAAAAACTCTGGCAGCGGTACGGGGAGCTGCGGGCCGAAAGTCTCCGCGCCCACGGCGACATTCGCCTGGCGACCGAATTCTACGCAGCTGATCGCGACGCCATGGACGCCGGCGCACGGATCGCCTGGCCCGAGCGGTTCAACCACGATGAGCTCTCGGCCATCCAGCACGCGATGAACCTCAAGCTGCAGGACGAGGCGGCTTTCTTCGCCGAATACCAGAACGAACCGCTGCCGGTGGAAGCGGCCGAGAACGACGACCTGACCGCCGCTCAGATCGCGGCCAAGATCAACCGCATGCAGCGGCGCGCCATTCCCATCGGTTGCAACCACCTGACGATGTTCATCGACGTGCAGGCGAACCTGCTGTTCTATGTGGTGGCCGCCTGGGAGGACGATTTCACCGGCTACGTGGTCGATTACGGTTCGTTCCCCGACCAGCAGCGGCCGTACTTCACGCTTCGCGACGCCCGGTTGACGCTGACCGCAGCAACCAAGGCGGCGGGCCTCGAAGGTTCGATCTACGCCGGCCTCGAGCAGTTAACCGGCAGTTACCTCGGCCGCGAGTGGCGGCGCGACGACGGAGCCATGCTGCGGATCGAGCGCTGCCTGGTCGACGCCAACTGGGGATCGAGCACCGACGTGGTCTACCAGTTCTGCCGACAGTCGGCGCACGCGGGCATCGTGCTGCCGAGCCATGGGCGGTTCGTGGGCGCGTCGAGCCAACCTTTCTCGGAATACAAGCGCCGGCCAGGCGACCGGGTGGGGCACAACTGGCGGATGCCCAACGTGGCCGGCAAGCGGGCGGTTCGGCACGTGGTCTACGACACCAACTTCTGGAAGTCGTTCGTGTACGCCCGGTTGGCCGTGGCGATGGGCGATCGGGGCTGTCTCTCGCTGTTCGGCGAAAGCGCCGAGCAGCACCGGTTGTTCGCCGAGCATCTCACCGCCGAGTACCGGGTGAGGACAGAAGGCCGGGGCCGCACCGTGGACGAGTGGAAGCAACGTCCCGAGCGGGGCGACAACCACTGGTTCGATTGCCTCGTCGGGTGCGCCGTGGGCGCTTCGATCCAGGGCTCGGTGCTGGCAGGCACCGGCGGCAGCGTCACAATCGTCACTCGCGAACGGATCAGCTTTGCAGAGCTTCAACGGAGAAAACGGGCGTGAAGCAGGAATCGCAAGAAAAGGACGAACGCGACGATGACCGGGGCCTCCGCTGCCGGCATTGCGGGTGCCGGCATTTCTACGTCATCTATACCCGGCGCGCCATAGGCGAGAGACTCGTACGGCGTCGCGAATGCCGGCATTGCGGGCAACGGGTTACGACGAGCGAACGGATTATCGGGTAAGTTGGCGGCGCGTAAGTCTATTATTTGCAATGCATTGCCGCGAGATTGGATTTGACGCAATGCAATTCGTCGTCCATAATACCTCCAGTTGTTGTCTTCTGGAGGTTATTTGGACATGACCAAGCGGCCACCCAACCCTATCGAACGGGCGAAGTCTATCTTCAGGCAGCACGGAGGTATGCTGCGCATGTCGGCCGCGATTGAGGCTGGCATTCATCGGGAAACGCTGAAGAAGATGGTCGATCAAGGGGACGTTCAGAAGATCAGTCGAGGCCTCTATCAACTGGTCGATGCCCCTCCCCCCTCTCATCCTGATCTGGCTGCCGTGGGAGCCAAAGTACCATCGGGCGTTATCTGCCTGATCTCGGCACTTTCTTTCCACGAGATCACGACCCAGATCCCTCACGAGGTCTATCTGGCCATCGACCGCAACGCGGAGCCGCCACGGATCGACTACCCGCCTGTTCGCGTCTTTCGCTTCAGCGGAAAGGCGTTCACCGAAGGGATAGAGAATCACGACGTTGGGCCTGTAACCGTGCGAGTCTACTCACGGGAAAAGACCCTTGCCGATTGCTTTAAGTACCGCAACAAAATCGGGCTGGACACATGCCTTGAAGCGCTTCAACTCTACAAGCAACAGCGCCGCTACAATATTGATGCGATTTTCAAGTACGCCGCCATCTGCCGCGTCAGCCATGTGATGCGCCCTTACATTGAGGCCACGCTGTGAAGGACCGGAAGCCAAAGAACATCGCAGCCTCTGTCCGGCAGCGGCTCTTCAATATCGCAAAGTCCTCGGATCGGCCGTTTCAGGAGGTGCTGCAGTATTACGCGATGGAACGGTTTCTCTATCGACTGACGCAGTCGCCTCACGCCGACCGCTTCGTGTTGAAAGGGGCGTTGATGTTCCATGTGTGGGGAGCTCCGACCTCTCGGCCGACGAAAGACATCGACCTGCTCGGGCACATGGAGAATACCACCGCGGCGCTGGCAGCAGTTATGCGCGATATTTGCAATCAAACCGTGGAGGCAGATGGCCTCGACTTTGACCCGCAAAGTGTCGCGGCCGTGGTGATCAAGGAGGACGCCGACTACGAGGGAGTACGAGTCACATTCCGCGGCACGCTCGAGAACGCCCGCATCGCCATGCAGATCGATGTCGGATTCGGCGACGTAACGTATCCCAGTCCCGAGGTAACGGAGTATCCGACGATCCTCGATCACGCCGCCCCACAACTGCGCGGGTACGCCCGAGAAACGGCGGTTGCGGAGAAGTTTGAAGCGATGGTGAAACTTGGGCTGGCAAACAGCCGGATGAAGGATTTTTACGACATCTGGGTGCTGTCCCGACAGTTCGATTTCGATGGGGCGAAGTTGGCCTCGGCTATTGAGAAGACGTTTGCTCATCGCGGCACCACCGTGACGCCGCAGCCCACGGCGTTTTCGAAGGCCTTTGCAACCGATCCGACCAAGGTTATGCAGTGGCAAGCGTTCTTGCGAAAGTCGCGGCTGAATGATGCTCCCGTCGAGCTTGCGGAGGTCGTCGGCGCTGTTGCGGCATTCCTGATTTCACCTGCTGAAGCAATATGCGACGGTCAATCTTTTGGGGAAACCTGGCGTGCTCCAGGTCCATGGCCATCATAAACCGCATTGCTGTACGAAAATTCTCGGTGCAAGTCGATGCGGGTTGATGAAGCATTATCTACATGCGTAACGATTGCGTTATCCCGCTGAAATCGCGGCTCGCAAGTGCGGTCACGCTGGGTATAAAGTGATGCAGACAACCAATTCGGGCGACACCGCCGGCTAGCTACCGGCGGTGAACCCAGCCGACACCAAGGCCAATGCGGAGGCCGCATCCTCCGCACTGGCCTTTTTTCGTTGGCTCGCCCGACTGGTTGTTCCTCTGGAGTAGCGAAATGCCCGACAACCTCGACAACGCGATCCACGACAACGCCCAGGGGCCGGCGAAGGCCTCGGGCGACTCGGGCTCGATCGAGCAGCACAAGCTGCCCGACCAGATCGCGGCCGACAAGTACCTCTCGTCCAAGGCGGCCACCAAGTCGAAGCGTCGCGGTCTGGTGTTCAACAAGCTCGTGCCCCCGGGAGCCCAGTAGTGCTTGGCTGGCTGTCCAACCTGTTCGCCACCAAAGCGCCCCGTACCGCGACGGGTCGGACGGTACGAATCGTCCGCGCCAAGTACGACGCCGCTGGTACGAACCACGATAACCGCCGCCACTGGGCGGGTGCCGATGGCCTTTCGGCCAACGCCGCCAACAGCCCCGAGGTGCGGCGCACCTTGCGGAACCGTGCCCGCTACGAGGTGGCCAACAACAGCTACGCCCGCGGGATCGTGCTCACGTTGGCCCACGATGTGGTCGGCACCGGGCCGCGCCTGCAGCTGTTGACTAGCGATTCCGACGCCAACAACCGGATCGAACACGAGTTCGGCCGCTGGGCCAAGTCGATCGGCCTGGCCGAGAAGCTCCGCACGATGCGGATCGCCCGTGCCGAGGACGGCGAGGCGTTCGCGATCCTGACCAGCAATCCTCGCCTGTCCACCCTGGTGAAGCTGGACCTGAAGCTGATCGAAGCCGACCAGGTCACCACGCCTGACTTGAATCCGATGCAGGGCGGGATCGACGGCATCGTGTTCGACGAGGCGGGCAACCCGATCGAATACCACGTGCTCAAGCAGCATCCGGGCGATAACCAGATTGGCCTTGGGTCGCCTCGTGATTACGACCATCTGCCAGCCGAAGCGGTGATTCACTGGTTCCGCGCCGACCGCCCTGGCCAGGCCCGCGGGATTCCCGACATCATGCCGGCGCTGCCGCTGTTCGCCCAGTTGCGGCGGTTCACCCTGGCGGTGCTGGCCGCCGCCGAAACGGCCGCCGACTTCGCAGGCATTTTATACACCGACGCGCCGGCCAACGGCGAAGCCGACGCCGCCGAACCGTTCGAGCCGATCGAACTGGAGAAGCGGGCGCTGCTGACCATGCCGGGCGGCTGGAAGATGAGCCAGATGGAAGCGGAGCAACCCGCGACCACCTATGCCGAGTTCAAACGGGAGATTCTGAATGAGATCGCCCGCTGCCTGAATATGCCGGCCAACGTCGCGCGGGCCGATTCGTCGGGCTACAACTACGCCTCCGGCCGGCTGGACCACCAGACCTACTTCAAAGCCATTCGCGTCGAACAGTCCCACCTGGAATGCGTGGTGCTCGACGCCATCCTGGCCGCCTGGCTGGATGAAGCCGCGCTCATTCCAGGTTTACTACCGGAAGGCTTGCCCCCCATCGCCGCCTGGGACCATCAGTGGTTTTGGGATGGGCATGAACACGTCGATCCGGCCAAGGAGGCCTCGGCGCAGGCCACCCGCCTGGCCAGCCACACCACCACGCTGGCCGAGGAGTTCGCGCGCCGCGGATTGGACTGGGAAGAGCAACTGCGGCAGCGTGCCAAGGAAATCTCGCTGCTGAAGGAACTGGGCATCGCGGCCACGGCGCAACCGGTGGGGGCCGGCGAGGAAGAACCCGAAGACGAAGAACTGGAGGTCGCCGATGCCGCCTAAGCCGAGCGAACTGCGGCTGGTGAGCCCCGTCGAGGTCACGCTCGAGGCGGGGGATGCCGGCGACGCCAAGCCGGCGCTGGTGCATGTGGCCGCCTACAGCGGCGGGCTGATGACCGTGGCCGGGTTCGGTCCGCTGGTGATCGATATCGAAGGGATCGAATCGCCCGAGCGGGTTCCCCTGCTGGCCGATCACGAGAACCGGATCAACGCGGTGCTGGGCAGCGGAACGCCGGCCCGAGGCGATGGCCGGCTGGCGGTTGAAGGCACCTTGTCGCGGACCAACGAACTGGCTTTGCGGGTGATCGAGCTGCACCGCGACGGCGTGCCCCTGCAGGCCAGCGTCGGTGCCGAACCCCTCGAAACGGAGCGAATCGCCAAAGGGAAGCAGGTCGTGGTCAACGGCCGCACTATCCGCGCCGAGGCGTCCAGCTTTCTGCTGGTGCGCCGCTCGCGATTGAAACACGTGGCCATCGTGCCCAACGGAGCCGACGGCAGCACCAGCGTCAACATTGCGGCGGCGGCCGCAGCTACCAAGGAGATCAACATGGAATTCGCCCAGTGGATCGAAGCCCAAGGGTTTGCCGCTGCCGACCTCGACGAGAAGCAAACCTCCAGCCTGCAGGCGATGTTTGACGCGCAGGCCGGCGGCACGAATCGCCCCGGTGCCACGGCGGGCAAGGACGTGGCAGCCACCGCCGTGGCTGACCTGCGGGCGGAACTGGCGGCCGAAACGGCCCGCGTGGCTACGATCCGCAAAGTGTGCGGCGGCAAGCACGCCGATATAGAAGCCCAGGCGATCGGCGAAGGTTGGGATGCCAACCGCACCGAACTAGAAGTGATGCGGCAGGATCGCCCCAAGGCCCCGGCCATCCACGCCGGCGGCGACGGCTCCCTGGTCTCGGCCGAGGTGATCGAGGCGGCGCTCTGCGGCACGCTCAACACGCCCGGCCGCGAAAAGCTGTTCTCCGAGAAAACCCTGGAGGCGGCCGACAAGAAGTATCGCCAGCTGGGCCTGCAGGAACTGATCCTGATGGCGGCGCACGCCGGCGGCTACACCGGCCGCACCACGATCACGCGCGACTCGCTGCCGGAGATTTTTCGGGCGGCGTTTACGCCGATTAACGCGGCGTTCAGCACGTTGTTGCTGCCGGGCATCTTCTCGAACGTGGCCAACAAGGAACTGCTGGCCGGGTTCATGGAGGAAGACCAGAGTTGGCGGGAGGTGTCGGTCACCCGCACCGTCAGCGACTTCAAAACGGTCACCAGCTACCGGTTGCTGGATGACATGGAATACGAGGAACTGGCTCCCGATGGCGAAATCAAACACGGCAAGCTGTCCGAGGAATCGTATACCCGGCAGGCCCGCACCTACGCCAAGATGTTCTCGCTGACCCGCGTGGCGATCATCAACGACGATCTCGGGGCATTTGAAGACCTGCGGACGCGGCTGGGTGCCGGCGCGGCCCGCAACTTCAACAGCGTGTTCTGGGCCCGGTTCATCAACAACAGTTCGTTTTTTACCTCGCAGCGAGGCAACTACATCACCGGCAACGATTCGGCGCTGGACGTGGATGGAACCGGATTGCAGAAGGGCATCCTGGCGTTCCGCAAGCTGAAGTCGCCCGACGGCAAGCGGCTGGGCGGCATCCCGAGCATCCTGCTGGTGCCGCCGGAGTTGCAGTTCATCGCCCAGCGGCTGTTCCAAAGCACGACCGTCAATACCGGTGGCAGTTCCACCAAGGACATGGTGCCCAACGACAACATCCACGCCGGCAAGTACCGGCCGGTGGTGGTCGACTGGCTGAGCGACACGTCGTTCACCGGCAACTCGGCCAAGGCGTGGTACCTGCTGCGGAGCCCCTCGATTCTCGCGCCGGTGGTGGTCAGCTTCCTCGACGGCATCCAAACACCGACGGTGGACGTGGCTGAAGCGGACTTCAACCAGTTGGGCGTCCAGTTCCGCGGCTACCACGACTTCGGGGTGGACTTCGCCGAGTACCTGGCCGGCATCAAGAGCAAGGGCGAAGCGTAAGCGGCGCCGCTATCCACAAGGAGCACCTTTATGGCAATCGCGCAGTTCGTCCACGATGGCCGAGCCATCGACTATCGGCCCGGGAGCGATGTCGCCGCCGGCGACGTGGTGGTGCAAGGCGACCTCATTGGGATCGCCAAATTGGATATCGCCTCGGGTGCCCTCGGTGCGCTGGCGGTGGAGGGCGTGTTCGACGTGGCCAAGGAGGCGAGCGGCGGTGTGACCTTCGCCGTCGGCGCGCCCGCCTATTGGGATACCGCGAATGAGGTCGCGGTCGCCAGCGACAACGAAGGTGCCAACAAGCTGCTGGGCAAGGCAGTATTGGCCGCAGGCGATAACGATGCCACGGTTCGCGTCCGCTTGACGCAGTAATGGGAAGCAACCTTGATGGCCGACCTGCTCGCCCACGGTTCGAACTGGCTCGAAAGCCAGCGCACCAAGCACTGCACCCGCGAGGTGACGTACTGGCGAGGCGGGGAATCATTCGCGGTGAAGGCGACCATCGGCCGTACCGAGTTCAAGAGCGACAACGGTGAAACCGTGCGAATCGAGTACACTGACCGCGACTTCTTGATCCTGGCTGCGGACCTGGTGCTTGCCGGACAACCCATCACGCCGAAGGCCGGCGATCAACTGCGGGAAACGCAAGGCGAAGCGACTTATGTATTCGAGGTCATCGCCTGGCGCTACTCCGATCCTTATCGCCAAACCTTCCGCATCGAAACCAAGCACGTGGAAACTGAGGCTTCAGGCTTCAGTCCATAGGCTTCAGGCAAAGGCAGCGGGGGCGAATCGATGAAAGATGGCCTTAACCATCAAGTCCGAAGCCTTTTCCCTAGCGTCTGAAGTCTGACGCCTGGAGCCTATTCGTGGCGACGATCAACAACATCGCTGACGCCATTGTGGCCGAGCTCAACGCGGCCACGTTTGGCCAGCCGGTAACGGCCGTGCGGCACTACCTGCCGAGCTTCGAACTTACTGAGATGCAAGCGCTGCACGTGACCGTCGTGCCCAAGAACGTGCTGCTGGCCGGCGGTGACCGCTCGCGCAGCCAGGGCGATTACAGCGTCGACGTTGCCGTGCAGCGGAAGTTTCAGACCGGCGACAACGCGGAACTGGATACGCTGGCCGATCTGGTGGAGGAAATCGCGGATCACTTTCGGGCCAAGCGGTTGTCTTCGTACCCCAACGCCGTCTGGCTGAAGACCGAACAGAGCGTGCTGTACGCCCCCGAGCACATGGAAGAACTGCGGCAGTTCACGAGCGTACTCACACTCACTTACCGGGTGCTCCGATGAGATGGTGGTTTGATCGAGCGATGTTCCTGTCGGTGATGCTGCTGCCGACGGCGATGGTGATGGGCTGCGCTGTGTGGCCGACTACCCGGCTTGTGGACCACGGCGACCGGATAGCACAGCGGCGGTTCGAGGCGATCGAGCGGACGCTATTGCGGATCGAGGCCAAGATCGACCAGCTGGGGAAACCATGATCGGCATCAAGTTTTCCGAAGCTAAGGGGATGTTCTTCGATCGCCCGGCGGTGATGAATGCCACCGATCGGGCCCAGCGGAAGGTGCTCAGCCGCTTCGGCGCGTTCGTCCGTCGCACGGCTCGCAGCAGCATCCGCAAGCGAAAGGCGGTTTCCCAGGCGGGCCAACCGCCCAGCAGCCACACCGGCCTGTTGAAGCGAACGATTTTCTTTCTGTACTCGCCCAATTCCCGCAGCGTGATCATCGGCCCGACCCTGCTGGGCAAAGGCACCGACGCCCCCCGCCTCTTGGAGCACGGAGATACGGTTATTCGCCGTCGACGCAAACGGCGGGTGCGGATGAAGTATCGGCCGCGGCCGTTTATGGGACCGGCCTTCGAGAAGGAACAGCACCAACTGCCCGCCCTGTGGCGGAACTCGGTCAAGTGATGAATAGGCACAAGGTTCAAGGCTTCGGGCTCTAGGGTTGGAAATGCACACCAAAGGTGGAACCCGACACTTCCTGAAGACTGTAGTCTGAAGTCTGAGGACTAATCATGGGCGTAAAGCTGGGAATGGACGCGAAGCTGTACCGCAACTCGGGCAGCTATGAGACACCGACTTGGGCCGAGGTGAAGAACGTCAAGGACGTGACGCTGAACCTGGAGGCTGGTGAAGCCGACGTCACCACCCGCGGCAACGCCGGCTGGCGGGCCAACATCGCCACCTTGAAGGACGCCAGCCTTGAGTTCGAGATGGTGTGGGATACCGACGACGATGATTTCTCAGCGATCCGCCAGGCGTTTCTGTCTAGTGGCGCGGTTGAGTTTGCGGTGATGGATGGCGACATCGAAACCGCTGGTTCGCAGGGTCTGCGGGCTACGGTGGCGATCACGGGCTTCAGCCGCAGCGAGCCTTTGGAGGAAGCCATCTCCGTGAGCGTAACGGCCAAGCCCACCTATGCCGACAACCCTCCCGAATGGATGACGGTGGAATAGGCGTCAGACGTCAGGCTAGAGGCTTCAGGAAGACGAACGCAACGAACGAATCAAGCCATTGAGAACTTTGGCCGTTTCCTGTGCCGCCGCGGCAAATGATTCGTAGTCCGGTTCGACGATGAAACCCAGGCGTTTGGCTAATGAACCTTGATAGTCCAATTCGCAGACCGAACCATAAGCCATCTCAAGAAAGCGAATGTACTCAACTTCAGAACTCCTAGCGCAGCCTTCCACGATGTTCGAAGCGGTTGAAATTGCAGCGCGGCGCATTTGCGAAGTCAGACCAAACTGCTCGGTCCGAGGAAAATCCATGGTGACTCGGTACGTCAGCAACACCAATGAGTCGGCTAGTTCGAAGGCGCGAAGCTTACGGTGTTCGCGCATGCATTCTCTCCTGAAGCCTAAAGTCTGGAGCCTGTAGTCTAACATGACCACGTTCAATGACACCACCGGCCGCACCTGGACGATCTCGATCAACGTCGATGCGATCCGCCGCGTGCGATCGCTGCTAAACGTCAACCTGCTGGACGCAGTGGATGGCAAGCTGCTGGAACAGTTGGTCGTCGATCCGGTCCTCTTGTGCGACATTCTGTTCGCGCTGGTAAAGCCCGAAGCGGATGCCAAAAACGTCACCGATGAAGATTTCGGCCGGGCGCTGGGGGGCGATGCCCTCGATCACGCGACGACGGCGCTGCTGGAGGGCCTGGCCGATTTTTTCCCCAGCGCGAAGGCGGCGGTATTCCGCCAAGCGATCGAGAAGCTACGGGCGCTGGAGAAACTGGCGCTGGACACGGCGGCCAAGCGGCTGGCCAGCGGCGAACTGGAACAGCGGATGCGCGAACAACTGGGCGACCCGACGCTTGGAAACTGATCCATCAGCTAGCCGGGATCGTCGGAGTGGACCCGGGCCCGTTTACGTTGCGGGAATTGGTCTGGATGGCCGACGCCCGACAACTTGACGAATGGAACCACACGGCGGCGATCTTGGCAATGCTGGCCAATACGCACCGCGATCCCAAGAAGACCCGGCCGTTCAAACCGGCCGAATTCCATCCCGGCACAAGGCCCCGGCCGCAGCACCCCACTGAGAAAGTCAACGTCAGCGTACTCAAAACGGTCTTCGTGGACCGGGCACCTTCTCCAAGGTAAATAGCGATGGCATCCGGTCAAGGCATCCGAGCGGGCAAGGCGTTCGTCGAACTGTTCGCCGACGACACGCGCCTGGTCCGCGGCCTGAAGGCAGCCGAGCAGCGACTCAAGGCATTTGGGGCATCGGTGCGCGCGCTGGGCGGCAAGGTCATGGCAGCCGGGGCGGCGATCGTGACGCCGTTGTTGGCGGCCGCCCATCAATTCGCTGGAGTCGGTGCGAACCTGGATGATCTTTCGCAGCGGACCGGCGTCTCGGCTGAAGCGCTTTCGGAACTGGGCCACGCGGCCGAGATGAGCGGTGCCAGCCTTGAAAGTCTGGCGGGGGCATTGTTCCGCATGCGTCGGCGGGTTGCTAACGCGGCCAGCGGCGGTGGACCGGCCGTGCGGGCGCTGCGGGAATTGGGCGACCAGGCCAAGGCGATCACGCAGTTGCCGGTTGAAGACCAGTTCATGCACATCGTGGCGGCCCTCGAAGGCGTGGAGAACGAATCGCTCCGCGCGCAGTACGCCTTCGAGATTTTCGGCGACGGCGCTAAGGCTTTGCTGCCGCTGTTGAACGAAGGGGCGGCTGGCATCGAAGCGTTTCGTGCCCAGGCCCGTCAACTGGGTATCACGCTCAATAGCGAGCGAGGATGCAGCCGCGGCCGCCGCCTTCTCTGACGCCTGGGACATTCTGAAGAAGTCCCTAGCTGGAGTCGCCGCGCAGCTCGGCGCGGCCCTGATCCCGCTGCTTACGGACGTATTCACCCGTGTCACCGAGGTCGTTACCACGGTCATCGCCTGGGTGCGGCAAAACCAGCAACTGGTCATCGCCGTTTTCAAGCTGGCGATCGCCGCCATAGGAGCCGGTGCGGCCTTCGTCGTGCTGGGCACCATGATCTCAGGTATCGGCGCGGTGCTGGGGGCATTCGCTGGCATCGTCACCGGCGTAGGTACCGTGCTGGCCATGTTGGGCAAGATGATTGCGATGCTGCTTTCGCCGATCGTGATCGTGTCGGCGGCCGTTGCGGCGCTAGGAGCCTATCTGGTCTACGCCTCGGGCGTGGGGGCCAAGGCGCTGCAGTGGCTGGGCGCGCGGTTCGGCAACCTCAAGGCCGAGGCGCTCGCTGCCTGGCAGGGCATCGGCGATGCGCTGGCCGCCGGTGATATCGGCCTGGCCGCGAAAATTCTCTGGCTCACGCTCAAGCTCCAGTGGCAAAAGGGCGTGGCGGCCATCAACGAAGTCTGGGCCACGGTGAAGGAGTTCTTCCTGACCACCTGGACCGAAGCTGTGTATGGGGCAGCCCGCATCGCCACCAACGCCTGGGCTGGTTTGCAAACGGCCTGGGTGCATACGGTCGATTTTCTGCGGGACGCCTGGAGCGTGTTCACCACCTGGCTGGTCCAGGCCTGGCATACCTCGATCGGCTTCATCAAGAAGGCCTGGATCAAGCTCAAGAGCCTCTTTGATGATGAACTGGATGCCGAGGCGGAAATCACCCGCATCAACCAGGAAGTGGCCACCAAGAACCAGGCGGCCGAGGATGCACGCAACCGCCAGATCTTCGAGCGCGAGCAGGCCCGGCGGCAGCGGCTGGGCCAGATCGAGGGCGAGCGAACCGGAGCACTGGACCAACTCGAGCAGATGCGACAAGAGGAACATGCCGCGCGGCAGCGGCAGAACCAGGCCGATCAGACGGCATCGGAGCAGGCACTTGAGCAGGCCCGCAAGGAATGGCAGGACGCCATTGCCGAGGCAGCCCGCAAGCGGAAGGAAACCGAAGCGGCAACCGAGCCTGAACGGATGAAGAAAGCCCAATTGCATCTGAGTCAAATGAGCGAACTGATGACCGACCTGGGCGACGCCAAGGTCAGCGTGAAGGGGACGTTCAGCGCGTTTGGGGCGCGAGGCATCGGCGCGGAGGGCCCGGCCGAACGAACGGCCCGGTCAGCCGAGGAGATCGCCAACAACACCAGGCGGCTCTTGAATGAGGCCCAGCACGGAGGGATCGTGTTCGGATGAACGAGCAGCAAAACGAACCGGGCCTGCTGCGCAAGGCGGCCAATTTCAGCGTGGCGGTGGCGCGGCACGTGGCCGATGGCGGCCGCAAGGTCAGCGACGAGGTCGGCCTGGCCCGCCTGATTGTGTGTGCCGACTGTCCGGCCTTCAATCCCAACAAGATCGCCTGCCGGGAGCGGAAATGCGGCTGCCGCCTGAAAACCAAGGCCCGCTGGCGCAGCGAAAAGTGCCCGCTGGATAAGTGGCCGAAAGAGTCTGGAGTCCAGAGTCCGTAGGGTTGGTGATGCGAACCATCGTGCGAATCAAGGTCATCCTCTCTTCCTCCAGACTAAAGTCTCCAGACTACAGACTACAGATTACAGACTACAGACTCCCACCATGGCAATTGTCGTCGCCGAGAAATGGGATAGCCGCGAACTGAATGACGGCGACCAAGCAACGGTCGACCTGAAGTTCGTCGTTCGGGGCACGACGGACGACCTGGCGGCACGCGATGCGCTGCTTACGGAAGCACCGGAACTTTACGGCGGACTGGTACAGCAATCGGCCCACATGGAGCGGATTGCTTGGGATACCTGGGAAGCGTCGATCCGCTACGGTGAGCGCGAACGCAAAGAACCCGGCGAGTCGTCATTCGCTTTCGACACCGGCGGCGGCAATCAGCACATCACGCAAAGCCTGGCCACCGTCGGCGCGTATGCCGCGCCGGGTCAAATGGCTCCCAATTTCCGGGGAGCTATCGGCGTCACGCACGACAGCGTGGAAGGCGTCGACGTCACGATCCCGGTCTACAACTTCTCGGAAACGCACTACCTGGCAACCGAGGCCGTAACGGGAGCCTACAAGGCGGCGTTGTTCCATCTCACCGGCCGCGTGAACAACGCTCCCTTCAAAGGCTTCGCCGCCGGCGAGGTGCTGTTCCTTGGCGCATCGGGCTCCAAACGCGGCAAGGACGACTGGGAGATCACGTTCAAGTTCGCCGCCAGTCCCAATGCCTCCGGCTTGGTGGTCGGTGAGATCACCGGCATCACCAAGAAAGGCTGGGAGTACCTCTGGGTGCGGTATGCCGATGCCGAGGATACCGACGCCCACGTGTTGGTCAAAAAGCCGGTCGCGGCCTACGTCGAGCAGGTTTACCCGTACGGCAACTTCGCGGGACTAGGCATTGGAGTATGAGCACAATGGCGGGTGACGCCTTCAAGAAAGTTCAGTCGGGCCAGCCGCTGTCGATCCCGGCGGAGACGTTCAATGCGTTTCTGGATGCTGCCCGCGACCATCGCTCTCGCCAGCAATCACGCGAGCAGGAGCACGCGCCGCTGTTCCGCAACTCGGGCATCGTCCGTGTCAAGAACGGAAGCGATGGCGATCGTGGCCGTTTCGATATCCTGGGCATCGACCGGCCGATCTTCTTGCCCGGCGACAACCTCGACAGTTTTTCCAATGAAGTATTGCTGGTGGGCGTCACACCCAAGAAGGACGACCATGCCGGCCGATTCTGCGTGCTGCTGGAGCCGCTGGCGGCGGGCGAGATTGGGCTGGCGGTGATCAGCGGCGTCTGCCCGGTGCGGATCACGATCGATCAGGAAAGCGACACACATGCCGACGTCGAGGATGATGAGCCCTCGCAGTTGCGATCCGGCGGCAGCGGTTCGGCAACGATCCTTTGGAAGGAAGTGGGCGAACAAGAAGTCGTCTGGGCGGTGGTGCGGCTGGGTAACGCGCAGCCGATCATCCGCAAGGCCGAGATGATTGATACGCTCCAGCAGGGCGATGCGTCGCCGGCCAAGGCGTGGCTACTCAAGTACGAGAACGATGAGTGGGAGCGGACCGAAGAACAGATCGAATTGTACGGCGACCAGGGCTTTCGGGGCGTGGCGTTTGGCCGCACCTCTGAAGTCGATGCGGGCGATAAAATCGACGTCTACTATTCGCCCGAGGCGCAGCGATGGTACGGCGTGGTCGGCGGCTGGTACTTCCACGGCAACGTGGTCGACGACATCGAGCAGGGGATGCAAGGCCAGGTACGGCTCAACGTGGGGGCCGGCTCCGACGCCCGCGAGATCACGGTGCCCGCGTTCAGCCCCTACGGTAAGGTGCGGCAAGACGATCATATTTCGGTTACGTGGAACACGTTCAGCGTGCACTGGGACATCGGCGAGTTGCCTGCACCCAAGGTCGAGCCGGGCTGTGGCCTGAAGGTCGAAGAATCTGAGGGCGAAGAAGAGGACGAAAACATTACGCGGTTGGCCGTTGATCCGGCTGCCATCGTGGGCAATGGCTTGAAGCCCGATGAAGATAACGGGGACGAAGGCTGCGCGTTGGCGGTCGACGATGGCTGCGGGCTGCGGATCGGCGGCACCGGTCAACTGCTGGTAAACAATCTCGTGTTGGCTGGCACGGGGCTGACGCCCGAGAGCGAATGTAGTGTTGCCGTCCATACCGGCTGTGGGCTCGATATCGGGGTAGGCGGTGCGGTCGTTGTGAACAATGAGGCCTTGGCCGGCACCGGCCTGGAGCCGCAGGGCCCGTGCGGGCTTTCGGTACGCTTTGGTTGTGGGCTGAACTTGGGGCCAGCCGATGAGATCGTCTTCGATGCGGCGCACGTGGCCGAAGGCGGATTGACGACCGAGGGTGAGTGCGGTCTGGCCGTCGATCCCGGCTGCGGCATCTGGATCAACAACGGCAAAGTCGAAGTGGCCCACGACGAGCTAGCGGGCAACGGCCTCGTCATCGGTGACAACTGCCAGATCGACATCGACTGCGATTGGATCAAGACCAACTGCATCCAGCCCGGCTGTGGCCTGTGGTGGAACAACGGCCAGTTGGAAGTGGCTCACGACGAACTGGCCGGCAGCGGCCTCACCATCGGGGACAACTGCCAACTTGCCGTCGATTGCGAGTGGATCAAGGACAACTGTATTCAGCCCGGTTGCGGACTGCACTTCGACCAGAACAATTCGTTAGCCGTGGATGCGGCGCAGCTGGCCGGCGGCGGACTTACGGCGGTGGGCGATTGCGAGTTGGCGATCGATTGCGAATGGATCAGCACGAACTGCGAGATCGTAGGGCAACCAGGGCCCGAAGGACCGCCCGGACCGGAAGGGCCAATGGGGCCGGAAGGACCACCGGGACCGCAGGGCGAACAAGGCGAGCCGGGACCACCCGGCGAACCAGGTCCTGAAGGACTGCAGGGACCACAAGGAGAAGCAGGTTCACCAGGCGAGCAGGGCCCGCCCGGCTAGCAAGGTCCAATAGGACCGGAAGGACCACAAGGTCCACCCGGTGATCCGGGGCCTCCCGGAGAGCAGGGGCCAATGGGACCAGAGGGACCGATGGGGCCCGAAGGGCCGATGGGCCCACCGGGCGACAAGATGGCGATCGTTCCCTGGCGGGATCAATTCGTCGGCCTGTTCTGCGTGGAATCGCCCGACGTCCGTTTTGAAGACGTACTTCGCGTTGCAGTTACCGGGCACACCACCATCGTTCCCCTCGATCCGGTGTTCCGCGAAGTCTGCGAACCGGGCAGCATCGAAGTCATCAGCGTTTGCTCACCGATCCCCACGCCGCTGGGCGCCGAGGTCATCCAGGACCAACTGCATATCCGCATCAGCGGTGACCTCCCCTCCTACGTCACCGTGAAACTCAGCGGCATCCGCCAAGGCCGCCGCGGCGTGCGCTTCCCGCGGCACACCCGAAGCGAAATGGAACGCAACAACCGCTTCTGGAGCCAAGCGCGCCGCGGCTGAGAGCCGCTCGCCAGCCCCTCTGATGGAGTGGCCGCATCAACTGCCTACCCGGCAATGTTACACATCTCTACCATGGCGGCCGCGCCGATCACCGCTATCTCGACCGCACTCGCTACTTGGCCGGCCACGCCTTCGCCCCGGCGGCTCCTTGCCAAATACCATTCCTTTCCGGACACACACGGCAGGGCGAAAGTGTAGCCTATTGCCTGGTCCAACTTTTGGGGGCCACTACACCCGTCGACCGTCAACGTGCTGCTATCGCCAGCAGTTCAACTTTGTTAAACTCCGAAACATAATAAGCTCGGGGACCGGCGTCAGCGAAAGTCCGACCTGAGCGGCTGGGTTGAAAATGCCGACTTTGCATACCTTCTCAGTCAACGCAAGGTTCGACACGTGCTGGGGCCAGTGCGGGCGAATTCTGGATGGGCCGACGCTTCCGTCGCGTTATCTGGTAGCTGTGTAAGGCGTTGTGGATCGATCAACGTCACAAGCTGGAAGCGAAGTAGGTTTCGCGGATGTCCGATCTACAGTTTCCAATTGGGGAACGCATCTCGCTGCCGGGGCACTTCACAGAACCGGTTGTGCTGGAATCGGTCCGGCCTCTCGGCGATGGCTGCGAATGTCGGGTCCGCTTAACCGATGGGAGCTTAGACGAAGTAGTTTTGTCTCCCGAGGAGACGACGGCTCTTCGTAGACAAGGCCGCATCCAAGAGAAAGGGCGTTTAGTCGAGCCGGCTGATCTTCAGTTGCTCGTCGAGTCTGCCCGCATTCGATTGGCCTATGCCCATGACCGTCAGTTCGCGGTTAGTCTATCCGGTATCCGCACGCTCCCGCACCAGGTTGAAGCTGTCTACCAGAAGATGCTTCCGCAACCCTGCCTGCGTTTCTTGCTGGCAGACGACCCCGGCGCAGGCAAGACGATCATGGCGGGGCTGCTGATCAAGGAGTTGAAGCTCCGCGAGGTCGTAGATCGCGTGTTGATCCTGTGCCCGGCTCCGTTGACGATCCAGTGGCAAGACGAGATGCAGCGCTGGTTCGGTGAGACGTTCGACATCATCTTCGCCGCAGTCGATCAGCAACAGTTGTCGAACCCCTGGCAACGGAGCAACCAGGTCATCGCGTCAATCGACTATGCCAAGCAAGAGGACGTTCGCGAGCGAATCTGGCAGCAGCACTGGAACCTCGTGATTATCGACGAGGCACACAAGTGCTCGGCTCGAACGGGGAGTGGGGGAGTTGGACGTGAATCTCGGATCGTAACCACCAGACGATACGATCTCGCCTCCAAGCTCGCGAGCCAATGCGACAATCTACTGATGCTCACCGCGACGCCGCACCACGGCGACGAGGACAAGTTTGCTCATTTCCTGCGACTGCTCGATCACGATCTGTTCCCAGAACCCCATCGACTAGGTCCACAGGCATCCGAGATTCGGAACGAGGTGTTCCGCCTTGGGGAAGACTGCCCTTGGGCGCTGAGGCGGCTGAAAGAAGACTTGAAGGACATGGACGGACAACGGTTGTTTCCCGACCGGCATGCGATCACCGTGCCTTTCATGCTCAATGCGGATGAATTTGGACTCTACAAGTCGGTAACGGCCTACATCAACGAGTACATCCCGCAGCAGCAGGGGCAACGTCGGACGTCTGCCGCGTTGGCCCGTACCGTATTGCAGCGTCGTCTCGCGTCGTCCGCGTGTGCAATTCACGAATCGCTGAAACGCCGTCAGCAGAAGCAGCAGGATTTGCTAACGGAGCTTGAAGGACTTTCCCCCGCACAACGCGCCCGTCGACTCGCGGCGCTGCAAGGTCGGCTGGCGGATGCCGAGCAAGACGAAGACGACCTTGACGACGATGATCGCGACCACTTGATCGACGAGTACACGGCGGCGCTGGAACTCGATCAACTCCGCACGGAAATCGCCGCCCTCAAGGACTTGGTGGAAGACGCTCGCCGCGTACGCGAGGCAGGAACCGATTCAAAACTCAAGGCGTTGCAGGAATGTCTCGCTCGTGCCCAATTCGCGGAACTGAAGGATGGCCGTGGCAAATTGCTGCTGTTCACAGAACACCGCGATACCCTCAACTACGTCAAGGAACACCTGGGTCGCTGGGGGTATGTGACATGTGAGATTCACGGCGGCATGAATCCGCATGAGCGCAAACGAGCACAGGAGCTTTTCCGAACTCAGGCACAGGTGTGTGTGGCGACCGAGGCTGCCGGCGAAGGCATCAACCTCCAGTTCTGCCACTTGATGATCAACTACGACATGCCTTGGAACCCGACCCGCCTCGAACAGAGGCTGGGGCGAATCCATCGTATTGGGCAACGCGACGATTGCTACGTGTTTAACTTCGTTGCCACGTCGGGCGAAGACGGAGACGCCATCGTCGAGGGGCGCATCCTCGAACGGTTGCTCGAAAAGCTCGACGCCATGAAGTCATCGCTGGAAGGGCGCGTCTTCGACGTCATCGGCGAAGTGCTGTCGCTCAACGACGTGAACCTGCCCGAAATGCTCCGCGAAGCGGCTGTTGATCCCCGCCGACTCGACGACTATCTCGACCAGATCGACCGGATCAACCCCGACAAGCTCCGCGAGTACGAAGAGGCAACCGGCATTGCCCTGGCCCGCGGGCACGTCGACTTCTCCGGTTTCCAACAACGCAATTTGGAAATCGAAGAGCGCCGGCTGATGCCCAAGTACGTCGAGGATCAGTTTGTCGCGGCCTCGAAGCGAGTCGGACTGCGAGTTGAACCCCGGGCCGATGGTCTCTGGCGCGTGGAGCACGTGCTCGCGGATTTGCGATCCGAAAGACTCGCCGCCGTCCAGAAGCTCGGTAAGTCCGACACGGAGTACCGCAAGATCACGTTCCAAAAGGATGTGCTAGAACAAGACCAGCATCTCGATGCAGTTCTCCTCGGACCTGGCCACCCGCTCTATGCGGCGGTTGATGAGAGATTGAACGAGTGCCTCGCCGACACCGTCGGTGGAGTCGCCCTTTTCATGGACGAGAAGGCTGTCGATCCCTATCGGTTGCATTTCTTCGAGATCAACATTCGCGGCAAAGATACGCGAGGCAAGGACGTGTCGTTATACGCCGAGGTCGTTGCCGTCCGCGAACAGTCCGGGCTATTTGAAGTTGTCCCCGCCGACATTCTCGTCGACCTGGCTCGCCACCCCCATCCATCCCCGGACCTTGGGCCCATCGATCCGCAACCGGCGTCGGATCACCTCAAAAGCACATATCAGATTGAGATTCGGCAGCGCTGCCAACACGAACGTCAGAAGTTCGCAGAAGTGGTCCGCGACTATCTGGAACGCTCGTTCAAGGCTCGGATCAGCAAAGCCCAAGAGCGCTATATGCGCCTGATGGCGGAACTGGGAGCTAGACCCGAGTACAAACTGGCGTCCGACGAAGCGAAACGCCATCTCGAGGACCTGGAACGCAGCCGGAAGGAACGCCTTGCCGGCCTCGAAAGACTCCAGATCGCACGCACGGGTCCTGTGCGCCACCTCGCGACCGCTGTTGTTCTTCCTCCCGACGCCGATACCGCGAGCGTGCTTGGCCAGTGGGGCTTCGACACCGACCCGGAGTCGCGGCGAAAGAAGGAATTAGCAGCCGAAAAGATCGCCGTCGCCGATCTCGTCGCCGAAGGCTTCCCAGAGGATCTGATTCAGCGGGTCGCGCACGAGAAATTGCTGGGCTTCGATTATCGCGCCCAACGACCGCTGGACGAAACCCTAGGTGTCATGGAAGTCCGTAGAATAGAGGTCAAGGGCTACACCTACGGCAACCCGATTCAACTCGAACACAGCGAATGGACCAAGGCCCAGCAACTCGGCGAAACGTACTGGCTATACGTCGTGTGGAACCCGCTGAGCCCCAACTATCGGCTGGTCAAGATTCAGAACCCTTACCGCGTGCTTGAACATGCCGTCAAGAACCGCGAAGTGATTCGGCGTTACGAGATACCGGTCGAGGCTATCGACGCCCTGCGGCAGAAGTGATCCGTCATGCCCAAGCATCTGCACGAAATTCGCGACCCCATTCACGTATTTGTTCGTCTCGATACCGACGAACGAAGCGTTGTGGACTCGGCTCCGTTCCAACGTTTACGTCATATTCACCAATTGGCGACTACTTTCCTAATTTATCCGGGAGCCACGCATAAACGATTCGAGCACTGCTTGGGGGTGATGGAACTCGCGGGGCGCGTCTTCGACGTAGTTACTCACCCATACAACATCCATGAAGATATCCGTCGCGTGATTCCGCAGATCACTGATCCCAAACAACTGGGTTATTGGCGGAGTTGCCTGCGAATGGCAGCGCTCTGCCACGACATTGGTCACCTTCCCTTTTCTCACGCGGCTGAAAAGGAGTTACTGCCAGAGGAGTGGGATCACGAAAGGCTTTCGCGCGAACTCATCCTGAGCCCGGAAATGCGGAATCTGTTCAATGCGATGACGCCACCGTTACGAGCAGAGGATGTTGTGAAGTTGGCGGTAGGGCCAGAAGAAGCCAACGACTTGTCCTTCAGTACTTGGGAAACGATTCTTGCCGAGATCATTGTGGGGGACGCGTTTGGCGTAGACCGGATGGATTATCTGTTGAGAGACAGCCACCATGCAGGCGTCCCTTATGGTCGTTTTGATCACCACCGACTTATCGACACGCTACGCATACTACCTTCGCCTCCTGCTCAAGGCGATTCCCTTAGTCAGGGCGATCCGGTCGCCCAAGAAAGCGGCGCGCCAACAATCGGAGTTCAAGGGAACGTGCCTCAGGACGCTCCCGCTCAAACCAGTTCTACCGCAGTAGCTGCTAATCAATCCGGCGTAGCACCGCCCCCCGTCGTCAACCCTGCGCAACATTCCCACCCATCTTATATTCAATATCCTCGCGAGCCTGCACTCGGGATTGAAGAAGGGGGGCTGCATTCCGCAGCCGCATTGATGGTGGCACGATTCTTCATGTACTCGCAGCTCTACTTCCATCCCATCCGCCGGGCCTACGACATTCATCTAAAGGACTTTCTAAAAGACTGGCTTTCAGGTGGGCAATTCCCAACCGATGCTAACCGTCATCTGGAAGTAACCGACAACGAGGTCACCTCAGCCTTGTTGCACGCCAGCCGCACGCCGGCTGCGCCGGGCCACGATGCGGCGCGCCGATTAATGTGCCGCGATCACTTTCGGCTGCTGTACCAACGTCACCCTGAGGACGTGGCGATCAATCCCGAAGCGGGAGAAGCGATTTTTTCCGCTGCCTGTGAGGAGTTTGGAGAAGAGCGGGTCCGGCGCGACCGTTACAGCCAACGCAGTGGCGCGCCCGACTTTCCCGTTCTCACCAAAGATGGCAGAATAGCCTCTTCGCTGGCGATGTCCCAAACTCTTACCCAACTCGAAGCGGTTTCCATCGACTTTGTATTCGTGGATAAAGCGATTCTGAACAAAGCGCAAGACTGGCTCCGAGAGAATCGTCTAGCGATTATTACTCCAACGGAGGGACCCGATGATGAATAGACTCCAAGTCGCAGCCCTGTTGACAAAACTGGTTCGAAGCATGCGACATCACGGTAGCTGGTGCGGCGAAACGCACGTTCAGAAAGCTGCTTACGTTGCCCAGCAGCTCGCCGGCGTGCCGCTGGGCTTCGAGTTCATCCTCTACAAGCACGGCCCCTTCTCGTTCGATTTGCGCGACGAGTTGACCTCGCTCCGCGCCGATGGGCTGCTACAACTTGAGCCGCAGCCGTTTCCTTACGGCCCCAAATTCAAGATGACCGAGACGGCTCGTCGGCTTCAGCAACGGTTTCCCAAAACGGTCACGCGGTATGAAAATGCCTTAGGATTTGTTGCCAGCAAGCTGGCCAATAAGCAAGTCGATGACCTCGAACGGCTGGCGACAGCGCTTTACGCCAAATCGGAATTCACCGACAAGGACGACCAGCAGCGAGCAGCCTGGATCAATCAGAAGAAACCACACGTGACGATTGATGAGGCCCTCGCGGCGCTAGCTGAAGTCGATGAACTCAAAGAAGAATTCGCAAGCGTGATCGTTTGATCATCGCAGTCTTGCCAACTTGGCCAACAGAGGTCTATTGAATGGACGGCCAGGAAGTTCTTGAGCACCGCTACCGATTCTTCGCCGAAAAAGGCGTTGAACTCGCGGCCGAGCAGGATCGCGTCCTGGTAACTCTATTCACGGGCATCATCGCTGGGTTGGTGGCCTTGCTGGTGTCCAAGGAGGTCGGGTATTGGGCCGCTCTTTACTTTCTATTGTCGGAAGGAGCAGCAGTTGTCGGATTGGGGATGTGTCTCATGCACATGGCATTTAGCTCCAAGGTGATGAGCCTGTACGCAGCCTATTTTGCGGGCGATGAAGACGTTCCCAATCTGCTTGCAGGATCGGAGTCCACAAAACTCGCGCTGGCGAAATCCAGCGCCTTCGCTCAGTTGTTCTATTCCGGCCAGCTTACTTGTCTGTTCTGGTCCGCGTTATTTGCTGGATTAGGAATCGCCGTTCTGGTCTGGTCAACGATAGGATGGTCCGGCCTTTTGGTCGCGGCCTGCTTCGTCATTCTCCTGTCCATTACAGTGATGATGCCACTTATCAAAGTTTACAGTCTTGCACGACGTGCCTTCGCGGCACAAGACCAGAATGAAGGTGTTTCTGATGGATAGCCCTGACGACCTCCGCTTGATCGAAGATTATCTGCCCATCGAGGCTATCAGCGCCGAAGCGTCGCGCGAGAAATCCGTCCGCAAGGGCCATATCTCGACCCTGCACCTGTGGTGGGCGCGGCGGCCGCTGGTCGCCTGTCGGGCGACGGTGTACGGGGCGCTGGTGCCGGCCGACCGCTGGGTGAAGGATGTAACCCTGAAGAAACCGCCTGCGGACGCCGAGAAGGCGACCAAGGCCAAAAACGGCAAGAAGAAGGGACTCAACCGCAAGGCGGCCAAGGAATTCGTCACCAAGCTCTGCCGCTATCCCAAAACTAATCCGACCAAGGAAGAAGATATCCGCGTCAAGCGGGAAACCGAGGCCGCCATCGTCGAGGCCCAGCGGCACATCCTCGAAGCGCATGCCGACCGGCTCACGGCCGAACTGGCCGAGGCGAAGAAAACGGGCAAGCCGCCGGCCTGGGTCGACGAGTTCAAGTTCACCGGCGAGCGGGTCACCTACGACGACATTGTCGCCGGCCGTGCGCCGCGGCCGCGGGTATTGGACATGTTCGCCGGCGGCGGCGCGATCCCGTTCGAAGCGCTGCGGCTGGGCTGCGAGGCCTACGCGCTCGATCTGAACCCGGTCGCCTACATTATCCAGCTCTGCACGCTGGTCTATCCGCAAAAGTACGGCAAGCCTGACCCGACAGCCCGCGGCATGACCGGCCTCAAGAACGCGAAGGGCCAAGCTACCTGGGGTGGTCTAGCCAAGGAAGTTCGCTACTGGGGCAACTGGGTTCTTGACCGGGTCCGCAAGGAGATTGGCGATCTCTACCCGCCGATCCCTGATCCCGAAATCTGGTCCACCCCGCCGGAGCTTGACTTTGACCGCGAAACCGGTACGTGGAAAGTCGTTAAGGAAGGCAAGCTGAAGCGAGGCGTGCAGCTCGAACAGCCGGCAGCCCCCGCATCCTTGCTGCCTGATGACGCGGACGATGGGGAGAACAATGGCATCGCGGATGCCGGTGCGCCGAAACTGCCGCCCGGCTTCCTTCAACCCGTCGCGTATCTATGGACGCGGACAGTTCGATGCAAGAACCCGTCCTGCGCCGCCACCGTGCCGCTCGTCCGCCAAACTTGGATGCGCAAGAGAGGCGGTGATTTTGCCGCGTTGAAAATTGAGACCGACAAGAAGGCGAAGAGCATTCGATTTAGCGTGCGGACGGCTGACAAAGTTGCAGACTTAGGATTCGATCCGACCGGCTTTTCGTCGGGCGGGAACGCGACGTGTTCGTTCTGTGGCAGTGTGAGCGATATCAATTACGTCAAACAAGAAGGGTGGCAGGGCCGAATTGGTGGTAGCGTCCGTCAAGTTGCGCACTTTAGTTTTTAGGCAGTTTGGGGTTGGTAGC